>ERZ507163.2-NODE-2-length-236987-cov-11.2096_pt1 | contig 236987 bp, 217 predicted proteins | sample MGYA00513768_ERZ507163 | MGnify/ENA metagenome assembly ERZ507163
AACTAACTCGCAATGAATTAGTTGCCTTAAATTTTATTATTTTAGGAATATCCCTCATTCATCATTTTATTGGAGTCTTCCGAATTTATAGGTTCCTTTTTTAATCACTTTTCCATCTTTATCTGTTTCGACAAAAGGACCATCCTTCTTTCCTTGTTTGAAAAAGCCATCGAAGCGATTACCATCTTTGTCGATTTGTACGCCTTGACCCTCTTCCAATCCATCAACGAACCCACCTTTATATTGCATACCAGCAACAGTTTTCAGAGTGCCTTGTCCATTGGGACGGTTATCTTTCCAGTCACCGTCATAAACATCGCCATTGCTCCATTTATAAACTCCTTTACCATCACGTTTATTATTTTTCCAGCTTCCTTCATACACAGCACCATTCGCCCAGGTAAAAGTACCTTTTCCGTCTTGCATGCCGTTCTTGAAATTACCTACATATTTATCACCGTTAGCATGGTAATAAACTCCTGGACCGGTTCGCTCACCTAAGAGATACGAGCCCTCATAACGGTCGCCCGTGTGAAAGTAATAAGTACCTTTTCCATGTTGAATATCATCCGCCCAGTCACCATCATATTTATCTCCATTGGTATACTCAAATACCCCTTTTCCGTGACGAACATCATCTTTCCAGTCTCCATCGTATTTACAGCCGTCATCCCAGTTCATGATACCTTTACCGTTCTTCTTATCATTTTTCCAGTGACCGGTATATTTGGCACCGTTTGCCCAAGTATATGTACCTTCGCCTTCACGCTTATCATTTACCCAATGACCTACATACAAATCACCGTTATGATAATACATAGTTCCTTCACCATGCTGATAATCCTGATACCACATACCGTCGTAACGGTTATTATTCATAAAATAATAGATACCTTTTCCGTGCTGCTGGTCCTGGAACCACTGTCCTTCGTACTTTTCTCCGTCAGGGAACATATAAATTCCATATCCTTCACGTTTCCCTTTCACATATTCACCTTCAAAGACATCACCGTTTTTAAAAACCGTTTTTCCTTTTCCGTTCGGTTTTCGGCCTTTCATTTCTCCCGTATAGACACTGCCATCCTTAAAAGTATAGTTGCCAATCTTTATTTCAGTGGAGAATGTATCTTTAATTTTTCCGAAAAATCCGCCTTTCTTTCCTTCATTTTCTTGTGCCATTACTCCCTCTTGTGCGAGGAGAGCCAATAAAAGTGTAGTATATAGATATTTCCTCATTGGTTTTAGTCGTTACTCATTTTAGAATTACAATTTGGACAAAGATACAATTTCTATCCCAAACAGCCCACTTTCGGAAAGCAATTTATGACAACTTTTTACCTGCAATGACCTCTTTTAATGTCTCTTTGCACAAATAGCGTTGTGCCAAATCTTGTATTTCTGCAGGAGTAACCTCGTTTACAGCCAGCAGAGAACGTGAAAAGTAGTCATCATCCAGACCGGAAGTAGCAATAAAGATCCATGCATCCGAAAGTGAGAAAGGAGACTCATAACTACGGCACATTTCGCCCAACATATAGTTGCGTACGATAGTCAGTTCTTCCATCGACACAGGTTCCTGATGCAGACGGTCAATTTCATGATATACTTCCTGTATCAACGGTTCCACATATTCATTATCCGTTTCTGTCGAGATAGCCAGCAATCCGCTATCCGGATAAAACATGATTCCTGCTGAAATGCCATAAGTATACCCCTTTTCTTCACGGATATTAGACATCAGACGACTGCCGAAATAGCCTCCGAATAAAGTCATCAATACCCGGAGTTTCAGATAATCAGGATGGTTACGAGTGATGGTTGTATATCCCATCTTTACAGCACTCTGCATGGCATCCTCACGTTCTATAAAAATTCTCTTTTCGGGAACGGCAGTAAAAGGAAAGCTTAATTTCGATGCCGGCTGTTGATGTTGACCAAAAGAAGTGCCGAATGTATCCGTCACCCGGCTGATAATATCCTCCGTCACCTTGCCGGACAAGAATATAGAGCAATTGCCCGAATGGTAATACCGTTCATAAAATTCACGAAGCACTTCCGGAGTGATGGCATGATAATCTTCCTCCACCACTATTTTACCACATGGATGCTGTTCGCCATAAAGCGACTTCAACAGACTGCGATGTGCCAGGAAATCAACTTTGGAAGTATTGACCAGATATTGTTGGATATTGGTATCGAGGATAGTATGCAATTCTTTCTCCGGGAAAAGCGGTTCTTTAATCATGGATTCTACCACCTCCAATGTTTTCGCCAAATACTTATTCAACGAATAAACAGTGATGTATGCATACTCCGACGAGCTGGACAGTTCGAGCCACGAACCGTAGTAATCCAGTTTCTCGGCAATGGTGGCAGCCGTATATTTTGTCGTACCTTCGCGCAACATCCGGTTTGTAAACAAGGCTTGCAGTTTCTGCGACTGCTGCCAACGGGCTCCAGCGAAAAGCACATCCATGCGTACTACTTCCTGTTCACCCGCATTAATAACAGTCAATGGAATACCATTTGGCAATGTCATTCGGACGGGAGGAAGTATACGAAAATTTTTCAGGGTTTGTATTTCAGGTTGTATTTTACGATCCATACGATTAGATTCTATTCTTCAAAAACTCTTCAGCCCGTTCCAAGTCTTGCGGGGTATCGATTCCGATGGTTTCTACTTCACTAATGCCTACCTTTATCTTATATCCGTTCTCCAGCCAACGGAGCTGCTCCAAAGATTCAGCCAGTTCCAGAGAAGACTGCGGAAGCATGGTTATCTCTTTCAGCACATCTGTACGATAGGCATACAGTCCGATATGCTTGTAGTAGGTATGTCCCTTCAGCCAGTCCTGTTTCTCGGCATTACGCTGATAAGGAATAATGGAGCGGCTAAAATAAAGCGCGTTCCAGTTCTTATTGACTACCACTTTCGGTGAATTTACGTTTTCCAGTACAGCAAACGGTTCATCTGCAGTAAAAGGTTTCACCAGCGTGGCAATCTGCGTGGTTACATCTTCGAAACAAGCCTTTACCGCATCCAATTGTGAAGGCTGAATAAAAGGTTCATCTCCTTGTATATTAACCACGACATCAAAGTCACCTCCAATCTTTGTACAAGCTTCATAACAGCGATCTGTACCGCTTTTGTGATGAACAGAAGTCATCACAACCTTACCTCCGAACGCCTTGACAGCAGCTTCAATACGCTCATCGTCCGTGGCTACATAAGCGTCATCCAAAACGCCAGCCACTTGCTCATACACACGTTGTATAACAGTTTTTCCACCCAACATAGCCAACGGTTTTGCAGGAAAACGAGTGGATGCATAGCGGGCAGGTATAATTCCAAGAAATTTCATCTACTTAATAAATAATGAAGAATGGAAGGCAGATAATGACTGTTGTATATATCCCCTTTGCCAATCTTCCGGTTTTACTATTTTGTTATCATATAAAAGCATGTCAATGTCCAGACAAACTTTCTCCTCTTTTTTATCTTCCGGACGACGTCCGGACCTTTGTTCTATATCTTTCAGCATTTTCCTCACTACCTCTTCATCCTTATCGGAAAAGAACATAACCACTTGGTTGGAAAACAAGGCCGGATTCTTAAAAAACAAAGGTTCAGTTTCCAATTCGGGCGCAAAACATATAGAAGAGAACGATTCAGTCAGTTCCTGTCTGGCAAAAGTCAAATTCTCTTTCCTGTTGTAATTACTCCCTATGCAAACAATATACCTATGCATTAAAAGATAAGTATTAAGTATTAGGTATTAAACATTAGATATTAAAGATATTACACCTACAGTTCAGTGCCCCAAACGCTACGGGTTAATACTTATTTCAGACTTAGTTAAAAAGATCGTCCAATCCCCCCTCTTCTATCACCTCTCCGTCCGGAGTTTCCGAACCGGCACATGGATCAAATCCTTCAGGGAGTTTAAATTTCTCCTGCTGGTCATATCCCAAAGTCGGGTCATCATACACTTTCTTCATATACAATGCCCAAATAGGCAAAGCAGCGGCAGCTCCCTGACCATAAGTCATTCTACCAAAGTGAATGTCACGTTCATCACCTCCTACCCAACAACCGGATACCAATGAAGGAGTGAATCCCATAAACCAGGCATCAGAGTTATCATTGGTCGTACCTGTTTTTCCACCCATATCGGCGGTAATTCCATAACGACGAACACGTCCACCTGTTCCTTCATTAATAACGGCGCGCAACATAACCAGCATTTTATATGCACTTGAAATACTTATCACCTCCTCCATTTGCGGTGCAAAGGTAGAAAGCACATTACCGTCACTATCTTCAATGCGTGTAACAAACAATGGAGCCACACGAATTCCTTTATTGGCAAAAGCTGTATATGCACTTACCATCTCACCCACAGAAATTTCACAAGGTCCCAGACAAAGCGAAACCACTGGGTCGATTGCTTTATTACGAACCCCAAAACTATGGATCAAACGTACAAGATTATACGGATTCAGTTTGCCCATCAAATAAGCAGAAATCCAGTTGTCAGAATTAGCCAATCCCCACTTCAGAGTCACCATTTCCCCATAACGTTTATTGTTTGCATTACGAGGCGTCCAAGGAGTTCCGTTCTCATCAATCAACGTTTGCTCTACGTGGCGTGTCTGATCACAAGGAGAAAATCCATTTTCCATTGCTAATGTGTATAAATACGGTTTGATAGTAGAACCTACCTGACGACGTCCCACCATTGCCATATCATACTGGAAATATACATAATTCGGTCCGCCTACATAAGCCTTCACATGCCCGCTTACCGGATCCATCGACATGAATCCTGTTCGCAGGAAAGATTTGTAGTAACGGATGGAATCCATCGGTGTCATAATTGTATCTTTATCTCCCTTCCAGGAAAAGACGGTCATTTCTTCCGGGGTATCGAACGCTTTACGAATCTGCTGTTCCGAAGCTCCCGCCTCTTTCATAAGACGATAACGATCCGTCTGCTTCATAGCTTTTGTCAGCAACTCCTCCACTCGTTTTTCCGGCAGTGATCTTGCGTATGGAGCATTTTTGCTTCCCTCTTTTTCTTTGAAAAACACAGGTTGCAAATAATCACCTAAATGCTCTTTTACTGCATCCTCTGCATATTGCTGCATACGCGAATTGATCGTTGTATAAATCTTCAATCCATCTGTATAAATATTATAATTCGTACCGTCTTTCTTTTTATTTTTTGCACACCAACCATACAACGGGTTAGTTTCCCACGCGATAGAATCTTCGTAGAATTTCTGCATTTGCCAACCACGATAATCACTTTTTACCGGTTTCGGTGCTGTCATCACACCACGGAGATATTCGCGGAAATAAGTAGCCAATCCCTCTTTGTGGTCAACGCGGTTATATTTTAGTTTCAACGGAAGAGCCTGCAAAGAATCACATTCTGCATCTGTGATATAACCAGCTTTACGCATCTGCTCAAGCACTACATTACGACGGCCACGGGAACGTTCGTTGAAACGGACCGGATTATAAAGTGAAGGATTCTTGCACATCCCTACCAACGTAGCTGCCTCTTCGATCTTCAAATCTTTCGGTTCGCATGCGAAGTATGTATGTGCAGCAGTTTTAATACCAACCGCATTATTCAGGAAATCAAACTTATTGAGATACATGCTCAATATTTCCTCTTTGGTATAGTAACGCTCAAGCTTCACCGCAATCACCCATTCAATCGGTTTTTGGAAAAGACGTTGAAGCGTGTTCCTCGCCACATTTTCTGTAAACAACTGTTTGGCAAGCTGTTGCGACAAGGTACTACCTCCACCTGCATTTTTCTGAAACATCAAACCACGTTTCACAAACGCACGGAACAATGCTTTGGCATCAATTCCAGAATGTTTAACAAAACGGACATCTTCCGTCGCAATAAGAGCATTGATAATACTGGGAGACAAATCCTTGTAAGCTGTATATACCCGGTTTTCCTTACTATAAGACCACGTACCAAGCACTTTTTCATCTTCAGAAAAAATCTCCGTTGCAAATTTATAGCTCGGATTCTCAAGTTCCTCCACAGGAGGCATATAGCCAATCCACCCCTTTGAGATAGAGACAAAGATGACAACAATAGCCAACACAATGACTGCCAGAAATATCCAAAGAGCCTTTATTATTTTTCGAATCATGTTTTTTCTTGCTTAAAATGACGCATTAAATTAAGATGCAAAGGTAGATAAAATCCGCTATTCAGCCAACGAGTTTGATTAGATTTTCTATTTTGTTAAAATATAGAGTGACACTTCTAACAAATAGCACGAAACCAAAAAGAAAGAACGTTTGTTTGGGAAAGTAGCGGAAAGGAAGTATCTTTGTCTACACTTATTCAAAGTATATTCATATAAAAGGCATAAATTATGGAATATGTATTATCAGACAGGAAGTTGTTACCTTATGGTATGATGAACTTCGAGGACATCCGTTTGGACAATTATTATTACGTGGATAAAACCTCTTTCATCCCTTTGATAGAGCAGTCGGATCGTTTCTTCTTTTTTATCCGTCCGCGTCGATTCGGAAAAAGTCTGACCTTGAATATGCTTCAACATTATTATGACATACGTACCAAAGATAAGTTTGACGCTTTATTTGGCGACCTTTATATCGGAAAGCACCCTACGAAAGACCGTAATAGCTATCTAGTAATAAAATTAAATTTTTCAGGAATCAGTGGAGACTTACACAGCTACCGCAAAGGTCTGGACGAACATTGCAAAATCATATTTGACTATTTCTGCGATGTTTATGCCGACTATTTACCCGAAGGAATCAAAGAAAAAATGAACGAAAAAGACGGGGCGGTCAGCCAATTCGAATATCTGTTTACGGAATGCGCCCGGGTAAATCAAAAGATTTATCTCTTCATTGATGAATATGACCATTTCACCAATACAATACTCTCTGATGTCGACAGCCTGAACCGTTACACTGATGAGACACACAAAGAAGGTTATTTACGTGCCTTCTTCAATAAAATAAAATCCGGTACCGACTCCAGCATCAAACGTTGTTTCATCACAGGTGTCAGTCCCGTAACGATGGATGACTTGACCAGCGGCTTCAATATCGGCACTAATTACTCCCTTTCATCAGAATTCAATGAAATGATGGGATTCACAGAAAGTGAAGTTCGCGAAATGTTAACTTATTATTCTAATACAGGGCATTTCAACCATACCATCGATGAATTGATAGAAATTATGAAACCGTGGTATGATAATTACTGCTTTGCACAAGAATGTTATGGTCAAACCACTATGTACAATTCCAACATGGTGCTTTATTTCGTCAAAAACTACATCCGATACGGTGAAGTACCGAAGGACATGGTAGAAGACAACATCCGTATTGACTACGAGAAATTGCGTATGCTCATCCGCAAAGATAAGGAGTTTGCCCATGATGCTTCCATCATACAAACCTTAATAAGCCAAGGCTACATCACTGGAGAAGTAAAGAAAGGATTTCCAGCCGCCAGTATTATTGATCCAGACAACTTCATCAGTCTACTCTATTATTTTGGTATGCTTACTATTAATGGTACACATGAAGGAAAGTGCAAACTCACCATTCCTAATCAGGTAGTCCGCGAACAGCTTTACACCTATCTATTGAACACTTACAATGAAGCCAACTTAAGCTTCAGTAATTATGAAAAAAATGAATTATCCAGTTCACTCGCTTATCGAGGTACATGGAAAGCATATTTTGATTATATAGCCGATTGCCTGAAGAGTTATGCCTCCCAGCGTGACAAACAAAAGGGAGAATTTTTCGTGCATGGTTTCACATTAGCCATGACTGCACAAAACCGATTCTACCGTCCCATTTCGGAGGCAGACACACAAGAAGGATATGCCGACATCTTCCTATCTCCATTATTGGATATTTATCCCGACATGAAACACAGCTACATAATCGAGTTGAAATATGCCAAATACAAAGATTCAGAGAATCGTGTGGAAGAATTACGATTGGAAGGTATCGCTCAGACAAACCGTTATGCTAATACTGATACAGTGAAAAATGCAATTGGTACCACACTGTTGCATAAGATTGTAGTAGTGTATAAAGGAATGGAAATGAGAGTATGTGAAGAAGTATAATTCTCTAATATATCCCAAACAAAAAACAGGCGGGATTTTTCCCGCCTGTTATTCATTCATAAATATACCTATTTATAAGATAATCAATTACAAGTTTGCTGCCTGTACACCGACCACTCCGGCAATTGCACCAGCAACAGCAATAATCACTTTCAAAATAATACTCCACGTTTTTTTCATAGACATTTTTCTTTTTTATTAAACACTAAATAAACACCCTAACCACCAATCGTTAATTGACAATTCATTATGCGGCAGGATCCGGTGCTTCTCCGCTACCGCCACCTTCATTTCCTCCGCCTTCTTCTCCGCCATCATCCGGTTTTTCAGGATCATTAGGAGAAATTGTCATATTAAGCTTCTTCAGATATTCATCCAAGCTAATCAAATCCAACTTCTCATCTGCACGAGTAGCAGTCTTTGTAACGCGCAGCTCTTTATTCGCCTGAAAAAAGATACGAACACTCTCTACACTTTTGGCATTAATATCCTTCGCCAGTTCAGCACCTTTCGAACGAGCAGTCAACATAAAGACACCCAAACCTTCAATATTCACAGACTTACCTTCCAGCAGCTGCTCCTTCATCTTTTCCACAAAATTTTGGATCACACTCTTGATATCACCGACAGACAACGAAGAACGATCCTGCATTTTCTGTGCAATATATTTCAGATTGACAGACTGACCTAAAGTGATCAGATGCGGATAATATCTCTTGGGAGAATTGGGAACACGCGGATCCGTCGGCCGCGTAATGACTTTGTAAATTACACTCATACTACGTTTTTTTAAAGATTTAAATTCAAATTATTTATTCACGTTTTGTTGATCAACACTGCAAAGGTGAAGCTTTTATTCCGGATAGAAAAGAAAAAAGCTCCGTGTGGAGCTCTTTATATTCATACTAGTATATAACAATTTATTAATCAGCAATATAATTAAACTTTTAGAATTTTCCATTCCCCTATTGTACACTGTTCGCTATCAAAACTGACAGCCACCTTTACTATAGGCAATCCGCACAAAGCAAAACGTTTGGGGTAATTCTTCAGATCAATTTGCTCCATCGCCCTATCCGCACTCTTGTCCAGTTTCAATTCCATCACATACAACGTAGTCTTTGTACGAAGCACCATATCCACCCGTCCACTGGCAGTACGAACCTCCACATCTACATAATAGCCCAACAAACTGAATATAATATAAAACATCTGTTGGTAATGCCCCTCATATTTCGTATTATCACATTGAGGAATGGTAGACAGAAACGTTTGCAAACGACGTAAAGCAGCATCCATATCACCATTACGAATATCACGGGAAAGATAAGCTACCATAGTATTGGTTTCCGGTGTTTTACTAGCAACATAATTAGGAAGAAGACTTTTCATCAAACCTATTCTTACCTCCTTATTAGGAATATCCAATGTATATAAATCTAACTCCTTATCATAATCTTTTATCGTGATATAGCCACTTTGATATAACAATGGAGTAATGCTCACCATCCTTTCTGTAGGTGCATCAAAATCCTCCGCAACCGCAGTTTTTCTCCCTATCTCGGAAGGCGCTACACCAAATTTATCCAGCATCTTTATCAAATAAGTAGGCGTACCACTACCAAACCAATATGAATTAAATTTACCATCTGCAAAAGCGTTAAGCAAACTGAATGGATTATATATATCAGGAGACGGATAAGTGAAATGATAGCCGTCGTAGTTTTCTTTCAGTTTTGCCAATACCTCTTCAGAAGTAACCTCCAGTTTTTGAGCTAATGTGCCTACATCATCTTTCATTTGGGCAAGTATCTCGTTTTCCGTAATACCGCAAATGGCAGCATAAGACTCATTCATGCTAATATTCTTGATATTGTTCAATTCACTAAATATACTAAGTTGGGAGAATTTGGTGATACCGGTCAAAAACACATACCGCAAATAAGGATCACACGCTTTAAGAGGGCTGTAGAAATTGCGCATGATGTTACGCAATACGCCAAGCCTCTCTTCCTCGTGTACTACATCCAGCAGAGGAGCATCGTATTCATCTATCAGCACAACCACTTGTTTCCCTGTCTGCTCGTAAGCGCGCTTGATGAGTCCTTCAAGACGCTGATTTGGATTAACCTCTCCCTCCATCTTTCCGTAAACCTCCTCATAACGGATTAGCTTCATATTCAACTCTTGCAACAGCTGTTCACAGTCTGCATGTTTGGCGGTACTCATATCAAAGTGAAGCACCGGATATTCCACCCAGTCCTCCTCTAGTTTTTCCATAGCCAACCCCTGAAATAACTCTTTCTGACCGGAAAAATAACTATGTAACGTAGAAGTTAGCAATGATTTGCCAAAACGCCGTGGACGGCTCAAGAACATATAGCTAGAAGCCGAATGAGTCATCCGATAAACATATTCCGTTTTATCAATATAAAGGTAATTCCCTTCCCGTATCTTCGAAAAAGTCTGTATCCCAATGGGATATCTTCGTAAATTTTCCATTTCAATTCGATTTTTCACAAAGCTACAAAAAATATTCATCACGCCATTCACTGTTTTACAAAAAAAATATCAACGATCTTCACAGACAGTTGATATAATAGAAATCACATCGGATTTGCACCGACATGAGGGCGTTGATCAGGAATACACCGCTGTATATTTCCTGACCACAAAATGTAGGGTTCTTCATGTGTGTAGCATGAAGTTAGGGACCTACATATTCCATCTCACTTTTGTGTAAAGTATTAAAAGTACTCTATGACATTATTAACTTAAAATAGAGGTCATCAATGGATCTCATCTATGCATCCAGCATCGAAGTTTATTGACCATTATATTGGTTGGATTTACTATTCCTTGTCGTGAGTTTGTTCTCCATATCCATAACCGTAACCGTATCGTTTACCATAACCGTAATACTTGCCATATTTGCCATAACCGTAATAATAACCGTACTTTCTTCTCTTCAGATCCAAACCATTAATTACAGTACACAGCTTAGGTAATTTATTATTTTCAGCAAGCTCATTGATCAAAGTATACTCATTCTTGTGAGTATAATCTGCACGACAAACATAAACAGATAAATCAGCCACACGTCCTATCAGCAATGTATCAGTTACCATACCAACAGGAGCTGTATCCAGAATTACATAATCAAAACTCTTCTTGAGTGTTTCAATTGCTTTATCCAATCCATCACGGGCCAACAATTCGGTCGGATTAGGAGGAACTGTTCCACCAGGAAGAATATACAAATTCTTGCTAACATCAGAGGGTTGTACCAAATCCATCAAATTCTTTTCCGGATTGGCCAAATATTGAGTTATACCCACTTCTTTTCTTGGAATATTAAATACCTTATTCAAACCCGGTTTACGAATATCCAAACCGACAATAATAACCTTTTTGCCTAATAAAGAAAGGCTGATAGCAAGATTAGCAGAAATGAAAGATTTACCTTCACCACTAACTGTAGAAGTAACTAAAATCACTTTCTTATCATTTTCAAGCATAAATTGAAGATTCGTTCTGATATTGCGGAAGGTTTCACTCATCAAGTTGTTTTGATTCTCAAACACAGCAATAGCTCCCTGCTTTTCATCTGTCAACGGAATATCACCGACAATAGGTACATTAGTCAGTTTTTCTACATCAGAACGTCCCTCAATCTTGAATTTGGTTAATTCAAGCAAATAAATAACTCCCACCGGAATTCCCACTCCTAACACTAAGGCAACCAGATAAATCATCTTACCTTTAGGAGATACAGGAGCATCATCTGCTATCGCGTCATCTATAATCTTTGCATTGTTGGCAGTAGCAGCCAAAGTTATAGCATTCTCCTCACGCTTCTGAAGTAACATCAGATAAAGCCCAGCCTTTATCTCTTGCTGACGTGCAATACTCACAAACTCACGCTCCTGCCCTGGTGCTTCACTAATGCGACGGGAATAACGGCTCGCTTCACGATCCAAATCAGCCTTTGTGATAAACAATCCACGCAACACCCTGTCTAAAGAGACTTGGACATTCTCTTTCATTGCACTAATGCTGGTATCCAAGTTTATAATGGTAGGATTATTCTCCGTTGATGTACGCAGCAAACGTTTTCTCTCAACAAGCACATCATTATAACGGTTGATGGCAGCCGCAAGATTCACATCCTGCAATCCGATATTACTAGGCAGAACCTCATAACCTTCATTTTGCATATATTTCTGCAAATCCTGCAGCAAATTAATCTGGGTTTGATTCTCCACACGCTTCTTTTCATATTCAGCACTACCGGTCAAAGCAATCTGTGCATCACTGGTCAAATCCGTAATACCTGCCCCACGTTTGAAACTTTCCAGATCCTTTTCCGTACTACCCAACTCTTTGGAGATAATACTAATACGTTCATTGATAAATTCTGCAGTTTTCTGCGCCACCTCATTCTTATCATTATTCGTATTGATATTATACATCTCCAATAGCTTATTGATAAAATCCTTGCCTCGTTGTACATTTGAGTTTTTCAAAGATATGACAGCCACGGAAGTGGTTTTAGAAGTGGGCTCGATAGTCATACTCCCACAATACCCTTTCGCTACAGCCAAAGGCTTATTAATCACTGCCGTAATATTACGTACAGTTCTTTCTACACCCACTATTTCCTTTGACGATTTCTTAGAAGGTAATATTGAATCTAGTGTCTGAAAAAAAGCAAGTGTTCCTTTATTGGTAGGAAAAACAGCCGGTAACTTTTCGAAATGTTTCTGATATTCATCATCTCCTATCTTCACATTCACATTTATACTTCCCTGTGGTTGTAATGCCATCTTCACAACCATTGGCTTATCTAACAAATCAGCCTCTTGGGGAGTCAAACTCACTTGCACTGGTGAAGTCTTATACATATTTTTCGAAGGGAATTCATCCTCATCCACATAGGATATATAAAGCCCCAAATCTTCAACAACCTCTTTGGCGATAGTCTTGGAACGGAGAACCTCAATCTCGTTATCAATATTCTGCGAAGAAGAGATCATACCATCCAATCCCAGACTCTCCAACCCGGAAAGCATTCCGGCACCACCACCTTTTTTATCATCTTTTATTAAAACCGTAGCGGAAATATTATATACGGGAGTGGATATATGCAAATAAACCCACGCCGCAATCAAACACGCCACAACCGCCCCCACAAACCAGGGCCAGTGGATCAAATATTTAAACAAGAGTTCCTTGACGTCTATATTTTCTTCCTTAGATTCTTTCGCTTCGTTGAAATCTGTTTCTTTCATTGCAAATCATTATTTTAAAATATTTACTAATAGGCTGACAATGGATACCAAGATAGAGGTAGCGGAGAACCAAAGACTGGTACTATTACCTACATCAGAATTTCGAGCCTTTGCTTTATTGGGAGTTACATAAATAATATCATTCTGTTGTAACCAATAGTAAGGCGAAAGAATAGTTTCGGCATTATTCAAATCCAAGGTTACAATCTGTTGTTTGCCATTTGCGTCTTCACGAATCAACTTTACATTATCACGAAGACCGTATACCGTCATGTCACCAGCCATGGCCAATGCCTCCAACAGATTTACTTTTTCATTAGAGATAGTAAAAGTACCGGGACGAGTAACTTCTCCAATAACAGATATCTTATAATTGACCATACGTACCGTTACAATGGGAGTCTCCTTCATATAAGGCTTCAGTTTATCTATTATTAACTGTTCAGCCTCCCGTTTAGTTAAGCCGCCTAATTTCAATTTTCCTAATACTGGAAAATTTATATTTCCGTCATTATCAACCAGATAAGGTTGTAATACAGGTTGCGTAGTCACATAAGACGAAGTACTTGCAGTCAAACTGGCACTACTAGCTACTGTTAGGTTAAAGGGTATCGCCAATTCAGGATTGGTACACGATACCACAATAGTCAACAAGTCCTTGGGCATGATCTTAGCATCATACAATTTTTCCTGTTGTTCTACCTCGTTCACAACTTCCACATTCTGGAAATAGGGAACCTTTTTATAAGACTGACAGCCAGCCAATAGGAATGGCAACAATAATAGCCACAAATTTCTCTTGTTTAGTCTTCTCATCATAATTCTTAAATTCATAATTAAACGCCCTTTAATTCCTAATTTTTAATTTTCTAATATGCTTCTTTTTCTCCGTGTATGGCATTATACACCGTCTTATACATAATATATAAGTCCAATAAAAAAGTCCAATGCTCTATATACCAGATATCACGTTGCACACGACCCTCCATCTGCCAGAGCTCCTTCGTCTCACCGCGAAAGCCCGTCACCTGCGCCCAACCCGTTATACCGGGTTTTACAAAATGACGAACCATAAACTTGTTTATCAGATTGGAATATTCCTCCGTATGCTTCAACATGTGTGGACGGGGACCTACAATAGACATATCACCCTTCAACACATTGATGAATTGTGGCAATTCATCTACACTAGTCTTCCTCATAATCTCTCCGATACGTGTTTTACGAGGATCGTTTGCCGTGGCCTGGAGAGTATCACATTGCGCATTAACCTTCATCGAACGGAACTTGTAACACCAGAATTCACGACCATCCTCACCACTGCGTTTCTGCTTGAAAAAGACAGGACCGGGAGAACTTAGCTTGATCGCGATTCCGAAAAATATATAAACGAATGGAAAAACCGTAATAAGAAATAAGCCTGAACAAACGATATCAAAAGCACGCTTGATAATACGATTCTCCAATGACTCCAATGGCTCACAACGAATGGAAAGTACAGGAACATTCCCCAGTAATTCAAAATGCATCCTACGTTTCAAATAGTTACGGACGTTAGGAACGCTAAAAAAACGAACCAGATGGTTTTCACAGTAATTAATGATGGGAACAATCTCCGCACTGCGTACAGAAGGAAGGCTACAATAAAGCTGGTTGATCTCCCCCGCATGTTTTTCTAAAAAAACACTTACTTCATTGGGTTGTCCCAAATATGGAACATCCTGCGAATACCGGTCCGAAGGAAAATCCTCGAAATAGCCCATTACACGATAACCGGATGTAGGATCATCCGTCATCGCATGATAAAGTTCCTGCATATTCTCATGGCTCCCAACCAATATTACCTTGCGAACATTTCCTCCCTTTTTCCGATAAAGCTCCAAAAAATGACGGGAAATTAGGCGGTAGCTAATAATGACAATTATCAGTGTAACATAAAACAGTCCGAAATAGCGGGAATGGGAAAAATGAAAATGAAAAACAAGCAACGTACAAACCGATAAAAAGACAAAAGGAACCATGTTACGTAAGACACGGATCATGATCTGTTCAGGACGCACCACAGGACGATGAAGAATAACACCTGAATGCATGTTACAAAGCAAATAGCACAGAGTGATAAGAGTCATACCCTGAAAGATAGAACCGCAGTGGATACACCAGAAACGGGTACCCAGTAACAAATTAAATCCCCATAAAAGCAGGTTCAGCAAAATAAGATCCCCCAAAAGGACCATGGACTTTAGGACTTTGTTAAAACGTTGAACTTCCTGCATAAACTAAATTATTTTGGATTTGATATATGCTTTCATCTTTTCCACTCAAAAATGTTCCGATAAAAATCAAATATTATCAAAAAAGCATTTCCTTTGTAGAAAAAAATATTTTATGAGAAAAGCAAGCATTCTTTTATTATCTTATATAATAGCACTATTCTTAGTGCCAATTGCGTTATTTTTCCTTATTTTCGGATTACTTTTCAAAAGGATTTCGATAAAGTCCTAATAGTTGCTTACCAAAATAATAAAAGAACATCATATCATCTACAAAATATCGTTTGAACAAACGTTTCGGTTCTTTTATACAACGATAAAACCATTCCAGACCCGCTTTCTGCCAAAATAGTGGAGCACGCTTTAAAGTCTTTGCCTCAAAATCTATTGTAGCCCCTAATCCCATAAAAAGGTCTATCCCCGGCATTTGGCTTCTATGTTTTGCTATCCATTTCTCCTGTTTCGGTGCTCCTACGCCAACCAGCAAGACATTAGCTCCTGACTGATTTACAATGTCTATCAACCGATTACATTCCTCTTCATCTTTCTCGAAACCATAAGACGGTGAGTGTGCTCCTACCACTATGTTCCTCCCCATACTTTTGTTTATTTCCTCCATCGCTTTATTTGCAATATTTCCTTGAGCTCCCAACAGGAATATTTTACAGTTTGAGTCATCTTTATGGCAGTGATAGAATGCCGTGAAGAAACTGGAACCGGGAATAGCCTGCGGCAATGGGTGCCTTAGCAATTTTGACAATAGATAAAGAATCTTACTATCACATATTATCCATTCTGCTTGTTGGTATACATCATAGAATTCCTTATCTTTTTGGAGCTTTACCAGATGATCTACGTTAGGAGTTATCAAAACCCCCTTGTATAAATTATTCAACAACTCATCTTGGGTTATTGAAAGAATATTAACATTTAATATACGAACCGTACTCATTATAAATTTATTCGTGAAAAAATTGCAACTCTCTTAACCTCTTAATATTACTCACATATAATTATGACAATAGATGCACATATATATTCTCTAAGTCTGCAAAAACTTTATCTGGAAAGAAGTCTTCCACAATTTTATAAGATTCTTCCCCTTGTTTTTTGATTGCTTCCGGATGCTCAATATAGAATTGCAATGCTTCCGCAATTTCTAGAATATTACCAGGAGTTACTAAGATACCATTGATTGAATTATGAACCACTTCCGGAATACCACCTACAGGAGTAGAAATAACAGGATGTTTATAGCTCATAGCTTCTAATATAGCAATCGGCAATCCCTCATTGTATGAAGGAAGAATATAAACATCCATCCAATTCAAACATTCGATTTTGTGTTCCCCGGCTATCCATCCCTCGTAAGAAACAATATTCTCCAATTGATGTTTTGTTATGAATTCTCTGATATCACCATCAACAATATTACCTCCAATCCGTAATTTTAACTTCCCTCCAAAATAGGCTTTATTTTTTGCAATGGCTTTCAAAAGGTCATATCCACCCTTACGAATACTTATTTCACCAAGAAACAAGACATGCAATTTATCCTCCTCATATTTGACTCTTTTCATTATAGGAGGGGATACAATGTTATTCAAAACTTCTATCTTATTTTCAATGACTCCTATCTTCTTAAAAAACTCTTTCCACGATAATGACAGAACAATCAATTTATCACAAGAATTTACAGTATCCACTATGTTTTTCTTATCTTTTGCTTTATCATAGAACTCCCTAAAATCTGCAGCGTGTTCATGAAGTATTACTTTCTTACGAAAACGTTTTGCTTGTTTAATAAATATCTGACAGCGATAAAAAGAAGCATTAGCCGCACCATGGATATGAATAATCTCAATATTCTTATCAAATATACATTTACCCCATAACCCAACCAGCGCCTGTAATGCATACCATCCCTTTACAAACTTATTCCCCAGTTTCCAAGTTGGAATGAATTGCATTCCTTCAATATATTTGCTATATGAGACAAGAACAGCAGACATTCCCCCTTTCGTCTTTTTAGAAACACCTAAAAACAGAATCTTTTTCGAAAGATCTTTTCCAATCTTGTATTGATCATTAACCATACAAATCTATTTTTATATTCTTGTTTAAAACAAATCTATGTTGTTTCATGTGCAAATTTACACTTCTAAAACCTCTGATATTTTTCGATCCTATAATAAGCAATGTCTATCTAGTAATTTCTTCCAGTCCTTAATAGATTCTCAAAAGGTACTGTATGCATTCATTTTGAACAAACAGGAATAATCCTGCTCAAAGCAACCAAGCGACAATAAAATCTACCCACGTTTATTTAGTAACTATAGCCAAAGCGTCTCGTAAAAAAGAAATAGACTCCTCGCGCAATGAAGACAATTTTACATCTACATAATCATAATCTATTTCTTTTTGAATTAATTTAATGTCCCCCTGATACAATCGTTCCTGCAAATCAAAGAGATTGAACAAACTATCAATCCGCGAGTTTCTAGAACCTTTACTGCCTTGCGAAAAACGATAGAATGTCATAAACTTACGATGAAACAGGATAGAAAACACACTGCAATGAAACGAATCCGTACAAACATAAGTCGCTTTACTTATATATTTTACAAAATCATTTGGATCTACACAATAAGGGAACTCATCTCCAAAACTCTCATCCTCGTGAACATATTCATCCATGTGACGTATGGTTATAATCTTATATCCTGTAGTCTTCTTCAATTCGTTGACTGCCTGCCGTGCATGTTGATTGGTTCCCAAAAAATAACAGAAAATATAAGGACCGTTATCATTAACAATACTTGAATCAGCAATTTCTTTTTCCCATTCTTCTCTAGTATGCAACATTGTCGGGTCTACCACAACCTTTGCCTTTTTTACAGAGAGGGAATCAACTATTTCTTTTCCTTTAACTTCTCTTACTCCTATATAATCAAACCGATCTAAATATAGTTTAGTTTCTGCTTTTTGAAAGTCTGGAATAGATGAAACACCGAAACTCGAGGCATACGCAATCTTAGGGATACGGTCATCTACAAAAAGCAGATTAAAAAATCGACTATACAAACTCATCGGTGTCCATACCTGATCACTTCCCACAAGTACCGCATTGTAGTTTAGCGATCCTTTACACAGTGCATCAAAACCAATATATTCATGAAATAGCGGAATCAGACGCTTTGCCTTATAGGCATTAACTGCCTGCGTACGTATCGCAATATTTTTAGCGTAATCAGGATGGCACTTCATATTCAAACGCTCTTTTACAATGCGCATTTTATCTTTGGTTCCACCACAACGATACATCAGGTAAACTAACTTTATTTTATTCAACAATGATAATTGTTTCGTGTATTTAATTATTTCACAATCATATCCCAAATCCTGGATTTTTTTCACTGTAGCAAAGCCTTGTAAAGAGGTACCATAGTTATTATGCTTATCCGTATATGCGATTACACATCCTACTCTCTTTTTAAATAGAACCATATTTATTTAAGTTAAAACTTGTGATTGAACCATCTTTATAATCACCGACTAACAATATTCCTTTTTCAGTAATATGGAGTGGAAGTATCTTATTAACTTCAGGAATTTTTATAATACCTTTATATTTCACAACCGCATCCTTAACATCAAACACAGCTACTCCTTTCTCACCAAAATTTGTATACATATTTTCCTCATACAAGCCAATATGAGAAGGCTGCGGATCTCCGATTTTTGATTGATACCAGTCTGTACGGGGTATAAGCACCACTTCTCGAGTAATATTATTTATGTCAGATAGATCATAAACAATAATTCCTCTTCTGTCTTTTTCTGTTCCAATAGTAGCGGGAACAGGAGCTAATGAAGAATATAAATATGGGGGAATATATTTCAAACAAAAAGTTTGTAATCCTTGAGGTAACAGAGTATCTTGAATAGCCAGATTAGCTACTGGACAAACTTTAGAGGGATTGGTTATATTATAAATGCTCAATCCATCACTCCATCGGGCAAAAGCCACATAAAGTGCCGTATCGGCATTAATAAATTCACAACCTTGGAACTCCCATAGTTTATTCGTTCTAAAAGAATGGGTTAGTTGAGGAGATAATGGAATACCTATGTCATAGATATCAAATCCCTGTAATCCAGAAACGACAAGTACATTTTTATATATTTTCGCCTCAATCATACTGTAGTCTACCTCTATTCTTTTTAGTATCCTTAGATTTGACTTACACATGATTAACAACATTCCTTTTTGGTATCCTTTTGAATTACTCTTCCAACGCCCTCCTAAATAACTTCGGGTAGCCACATACAAATAATCGCCTTTTATAACTCCACTTCTACCTATTAGGTGACCAACAAAACAATTATGACAAAAAGAATCATTTTCAGCTAATAAACGTAAATTGCCATTGTTCTCGAGTACTTGCTTCCTTACACCAAAATAACCAAAACTATAAATTGTATCACCTTCAGAAATAATATATGTAGACTGTTTATAGAATGAACGATAAATTGCCGTACGGAGGGGTATATTCTTGTAAATATAGCCAAAACTTACAATAAATATGCTTATCAATGATACAATAAAGTATCTTTTCTTTAAGTGCATCATAATAGTTTCTTTAATTCGTGGTCCCAAATTTGAATTATATCATTCATTTGAAATATATTGGGATGTTGTAAAATACGAGAAGACATTTTTTCTAAATATTGTTTATTATCCATCATAAAACTTATTTTTTTCACAAAGCAATCTATATCATTATTGGGTATTATAAAACCATTATTACCATTGTCTATAAGGTCATATAGAGCTGCAAAACTATCAAAAGCAATAGGAACACATCCATAATGCATGGCCTCTATAAGAGTCATAGGCAAACCCTCCCAAATAGAAGTCATCATAAATATCTTACTTTTTTTATAGTAGCTTTGTACATTAGATGAATGACCTTCGAACATTATATTAGATAGTTTGCTTGCCATCTGTTTATATGTAGTAAAATCCGGACCATCTCCTACAACAACTAATTTCCAATCAGAATGATACTTATATATTCTTGCCCAAATCCTTAGCATACAGAATATTCTTTTTTGATCTTCTTGCATTCTAGAAACTGCTAACACTATATTTTCTCGAGCAACACCATTATAAGAATCTTTAAATGGACATGGATTAGGAATCGCTATCAACTTATTTTCTTTATCGTCAATATGATATGTTTGCTCAAACATCTTTATATACGATTTTGAAAGTAACAAATATTTGTCTGAAACTTGATAGGATCCAATCACTTTACGAATATGTGGATTATAAAAATTGAAAATGAAAGACTTTATACTTTCTTTAAAATATACCTTAGGCAAAACCAATCCCCACTTATTTTTATTAACCCAACTATCAGGAGCAGCATGGAGGGAAATGATAATTTTCACATTTGTATTTTTTTTCAACAAAGAAAAAACTTTCTGATACTTAACTGATTGAAAAACTCGGTTCACGACAATCATAACCCTTATTTCATTTATTAAAATAAACTGCTGAACCTGATTCACAATATTCTCTACTGTATCCGAATATAGAATTCTCATCTTTTTATTGATAGAAATACTATGATTATCAGCATTGGTGTACACAAAAAAAGTATTATATCCTTTAAATACTAAGTTCTCTGCAATTGATTGCGTGACTCTTTCAGTTCCCCCAATAAATGGATCAATATTTGATACAAAGAAAGCAATATTAGCCATAGTCATTTAATGAAATTAGTAAATAATTCAGTATAGTACAGCACAATACGCTTAGTTGAGTACTTATCTTCTATATAATCCTTCATCTTTTTCTTTAGAATAGCATAATCCTCTTGGTGCATAAGTAAGCATTTCTTCATTACATCAGCCAATGAGTTAACATTTTCAGCCTCAAAAAAGAAACCATTAACTCCATCAACCACTTCCTCTCTAAATGCCCCCAAACAACTAGTTATTACTGGCAAATTATAATTAAAAGCCAATTTTAAGACACCTGATTGAGAGACTCTACGATAAGGAAATACTGAGTAATGAGAAGTAGCAAACAAATCTAATAAATCTTCATTTGATATAAAATGAGGATTACATTCAAATATTGTAGGATGTTTAATTCTACTGGCATAAAACTCCCAATCTTTACAATTCCCATTAATGGATACTTTAAAATTATGATAGCCTCGTTCGTACAATATTTCAGCAGCATCAATTAGTAAATCTATATTTTTTTGATATATGATGTTTCCAAACGATAAGAATCTAACAAAATCTTTTGGAGCAGCTTTCACGGATTTTCCAAAATCTTTTAATGGTAATGGCATTATATAAATCTCGTTCTGTGGATAAGTCATTTTCATAAGATTTGCCTGAGATTGCGAAAACATATTCACGTACTTAGAATGTTTAAATAATATATTATAGGCTAATGTACGCATAAAGCCAAATGATGAGCTATCATTCTGCGCCTTCCCATCGTGAGCAGCAAATATTGTTTTATTACGATCCAGAAAAAGAGAGATAATCGAAAAAAAAGGATCTGGTGCCACATTACAATATACTATATCAGGAGATATAAATTTGATATTCGTATATAATCCATAATAATAAATCAAACTTCGAAAATCGCGCATTCTATACTTTTTTGTATTCCATTCAATATGGAAGTCTGGTAGCTTTTTAAAAATATCTAATTTTGATTCAGAGATATAATTATTTCGGCTTCCTAAAACAAACCAATGTATTTTAAAGTATTTTGCCAATTCAGTCATCACGGAATAATTAAAATCCGTTTCCATGAAACAAGCACTAGTTATCCAACAAATCTTTTTCTTTTCCATGTTCATATTCTATTTCAAATTCCTGAATACTACAATCATGAGCAAACGAACATTATAAGTAATAATTTTAAAACTGAGAAACTATTCCCCTCTGACATCTAGTTATTCACAAATATCACGACCATGTACATCGTCACTGTTAATAGTAATCAACCCATTTTTGGAAGTCCTCAATTGCACAATAGATGTATAACTTGAGCTAGCATTGAGAATCAGACTAACACACAAATCGCTATCAAAAGACATGCTACTAGCGCCTCTAGTTAATCTATGGCGAAGTGAAATTTTACTTCTTACAATCATAATTATTTTGATTAAATAACAGTTTAAGAAAAAAAGAGACTTACCTATATCGGTTGTAAATATTTTACTATATCTATGGGACAAGTGCTATAAAATGACTCACACTTGATCTAGCTTTGATTTATTACTTTATCCCGTTGACGTTAGCACAAAAATAAATCATAATCTTACACCAACGACTGGACAATAAATAACACCATTCATTTACCAAGACTTAATCATAACTATTCTATTTAGAGTTTTCAATTGGCGCTTGTCCCAAGTTGCTTAAAAATCCGTATAACCTGTCAGTATCCAGTTCTGAGTTTATTTAGCTAATATACAGCTTGTTTTTGAGAAGAACCTGTAAGTTATCAAATACTTACTTCTTACTCCAAGATTTGCAAAAACGTTCAATCTCCTATAAAGATTTATTCCAAGCCTTTTTTTAAAGCTTTTTTTAAAGCTTCTATATATCCTTTACCATTTTTCAAATCAGGTTCCATATAATTCCCCTCTCCCCATTCGTTCCAAGACTTCAACAGAAGAATTTGTTGATTTTGAGGTTTATTTTTTATCGCATCTAAGGCTTCCAATACATGTTTATAAAAGAAATATGGAGTTGAATTAACCCAAAGACTACCATTCCATCCACTACGCGGAGTATGATCCCATTGTGGTACAATAGAAGGTATTACATCTACGCATTGATCATCTTCCGTTATTAATGAATGATAATACTTACTATAATCGATCATTCTAGGAGGACGTTTTAAAATAAAGCCTTTTGCATATTGATATATTTTAAAAAGTCCTCTTCCGACCTTACCCAATTTATGAAGTTGTGGACTTACCATTCCACCTATTCTCTGGTAAGTGACTACATCGAAACCTCTAGCTAATAGTTCTTTTTTACTAATAGATGGAGACGTTATATTTGCCACCAAATAAAGCCCATCAAATCCGGCTCCTTCAGTCCAACGTTTAAAGTTCTGAATATATTCTTCAGGGATTGAAATTGGATCAAAAATAAGCAAAAAAGGCTTGTTGTCTATTTTTACATATCTAGGGTCCTTAAATGCTTTTAATAAAAATGCAAAATGCATTTTTTCATCATCAATTCCAGGATATATTTGTTCTATTAACAGTTTATTAGTTGAAGTACCATCACTATTCCAATTCTTTGCATACCAAGAATGATTTGCCCAACCTAGACAAAATGGGAAATCAGGTTTTCCTGTTTTTAAAACTTCATTAAAGATATCTGCCATCAATCGTTTACCATTTCCAAACCAATAATGCCAATAACAGAACGCTGTAACTCCCGCCTCTTTAGCTAATTCAACCTGCTGTTCTCGTACAATAGGTAATCTTAAGTCATAATATCCTAAATCAGCAGGAACTCTGGGCTGATTGTGCCCTTTAAATAAAGCTTTTGCCTTACCAACATTTGTCCACTCAGTGAAACCTTTTCCCCACCATTCATCATTATCTGGCATTGGATGAAACTGTGGCAAATAGAATGCTATTATTTCAACTTTATTCCCCATTAGTTTTTTGTTACAAATTATATAATTTAGCACCGATTATAAACATTTCTGAAATACAGCACTATTTCTTCATAGAATCATTATAAACACGATCCACTTCTCTTATAATATTATCAATATCAAAAGCTGTTATATTATTTATCAAAGCTATATGTCCATAAATACCATTTGCCTCAAAAGCGCCTTGAAACTTATAACTATATGCTAACCCAAATAATGGCACTCCTGTATAAATAGCAGCAAAATTTGCATGCATGCGAGTTCCAATGAAGAATGACATGCGAGAAATAATATATTTCACTTGTGGAGCAATCAGATCCTTATCTATAAGAATAACATTTGCTTTATTCTTTAAGTTATTATACACTTCACGACATGCAACCATATCATCATTATTAAGTTCTGGTTCAACATAATTATATGAATGAGGAATCAGATATATATGCTTTCCCTTTTCCTGAAAAAAAAATATTAGTCGTTCTATCAGGAGAGGATAATATTCAAACTGATTTGATAATGTACGAAATTTATTAGAATATGACAAACCACTGATATTAATACCTATCGAGTCATCAATAACATCAATGTCCCATCGTTGTGGTTGCATATAATAAGACAAATCTTTTGTCATTTCATAAGACAGTCCCATATCTTTTAAATTAGCTATATATTTATCATCTCGAATGTATATCTTAGAAGCATATCGAAGGATTCTCTCCGCAATTAAACTATTGTTCTTGGACTCAAATGGACCTATTGTCTGAGGTAATAAAATTAGTGGTAACTTCAACCTTATAGCTAAGTCAATATCAAATAAACGAGAAATAAATGTTTGAGTATCATATATATCAGAAAAACCGTCACCACCATTAATCGCAGCAACTAATTCTACCTGTTTTATTGTTTGTCCAAAATTAGTAAAAGGTAATATTATACCTAATTTATCAAATAGCCATTTTTCAACAAATAATACATTAAAAACAGTATGTAAATATTTATCACCACCTAATTGAAAATATTCCTCACTATTCTTCCTATTATGTGACTTAAATGGATTCTTATAATAACGATAGTTAATTAATTGTTGTCCTTTTTTCAAAAAGCTTTTTTCTTGTAAAAAGAACAAAGATCCATAACTTAAAGCAGCAGTTCCACGATTATTGTCATGAATATTAAATCCAGAAATTAATATATATTTACTCATTTCTATTTTTTGATTTTTTCCCATAGTTTTGTTTCAAAATTATACTGTTTTATTACTCGTGCTGGATTTCCTGCAACAATACTATAAGGTGGTATATCTTTAGTAACTACAGCACGAGCTGCAACAATTGAATGTTTACCTATATGCACTCCAGAAAGTACTTCACAATTAAAACCCAACCAACAATCGTCCTCAATAATAACAGGACCTTTCGATATCAATTTTTGAGGTAGAATGGGAGAAGTTACATCTTCATAACCATGTGAATGATCTGTAATATGCACATAACCTGCGAAAAGGACATGATTCCCTATTTCTATTTTATCTATTGCAGCAAAACTATTCCTGACTCCTATCCAACAATTATCACCAATAATAATTTTAGGATTATACTTAATTCCTGCGTATTGTTTTACAGGAAGGAAAGATGTATATTTTCCCACACCAACATGGCTACCAAAATATAGACACTCTGGCGAATGTATAATAACTTTTCCCGTAAATATAACTTTTGTTTTAAAAGCTCCTAATTTTTTTGCCCAAAATTTCCATCTAAAATGCCAAACTATTCGTTTTATTAAATTATTCATACCTTTTCATATATATTTTATCTAGTATACGCATTAAGTAAAGATGAATTTTCATATTGAAAGGAGTTAAAGAAAATACACGATGATATATCCTATTTTCAACAATTTTTTGTTCCATTCTTAAGAAATTCTGTTTATTATATACATATATTTCCTTATTTACATTTGGGGCTTGAGCCTTACAATAAAGTTCCCAAGAAGACCTCACAGTATTTATTATATTCTTCGATGACATATCTAACAATATTCTCTGTCCCAAATTTGTATTAACAAGAAACATGGTGTTCCCTATTTTATCATGAGCAATATACTCATCAAGCCATGGATCTGCTAACGAAATATCCGAAGCATAACTTGTGTCTTTTTTACAAAAGAAGCATCTCTTTGGACGGAACAATACTGAACGATGAATTAAACTCCATGGCTCTGAATAATTATCTCTATTTATTTCCGTTCCATCCTTTAAAAATATTTGAATACCACTTGGCCAACCATTGCCACGATACTGCATTTTTTTTATATTTTCTTTTTTAATCCCAAGAAAACGATAGTAACAGTATGTTCCTTCAAGCGTTGTTTGACCTGAACAAACGAAAGAAATAATGAAATTAGGAATATTATGCTTTTCTAATAATGCTCGAATGGCATTAACCTGACAAGGGAGACATGTCAATACGATTCCCCCACTAATTTCACTAAGATGTTGACGTATAAAACCAACCAAATCAATATCTTGATATATAGAGCCACAAATATTTATATCTGAAGCCTGATATATCAGTTTGGGAATATAGCGACAATTTTCCTCATCAAAATAAAATGTAACAGACGTTTTGTATTCTGGAAATGAAAATAAATATTTAACAATAGCAGTACCTATTCCTCCAGAAGAAGCACGATAACGTATATCTTGATCAACAATATGACCAATATAATATCCTATAGCTTTTTTATTGTCTTGCATTAATTATTTAATAAGTTTTTGCTCAATTTTCAATTTTATAAAAAAACGTTGAATAGTAAAATTACGAGTTATGCATTTATCTTCATAGCGATAAAAATATTCGTAATCAGCCTTTGGATTATTTTCAAATAAAACATCTGTTTTTTTCATTTTAGCACTATAAATACTCCATGCTTTAGTAAAATAATGATTTATCTGAATTGTAGAACTTTTCAATTTATCCTTTCCACCACCCCAAATTTTATCTATTGTACAGATATAACCAAATTGATTCACTGCAGGTATCACCATACGAATACCACAAATTTTATAATACATATAAGTATGGTGATGAACGTACCAAGTATGAAAGTTGGCAATATCATAACGAGTATTAATTATACATTTCCCATGTTTATTTAAGCAATCCCAACTCGCATAATATTGTTCTATAACATTAGAAAAATAATCATGTTTCACTATCCCACCAGTACCAAACATTAGCCAATGAATATTTACTGCAGGATATTTCTCAAACCGACTTAACCAATCAACTATATTGTTTTGATATTTCAAACAAATAAATTCGTCAGCATCTAAAAAAGATAGCCAGTTAGTTTCAAAGCGAAATCTGTCATAGCAATCTTTATATGCCATAAATTGAGATTGTTCATAAGGCCATTCAATGAGCGTTATAATACCTTTTTCAATATATGGTTGAATTATTTCACGAAAATTGTCTGTTGAATTATTGTTATACATATAAAAATGTTCCACTCCTAACATAAAATGAAAATCAAGCCATTCTTTCAGAAAAGGAGCTTCATTTTTGAATATGAGACATAAGGATAACCTATACTTCAATATACGACTATCCTTACATCCTAACCAATTAATCCAACATTTGCATATTGTATTATAGAACAACATACGCAAAAATGGAATAACTACAGAAGAGCCAAAACATTTTATTCTTTTTAGTAAATGTATCATATGAAAGAATTATCGATCCCAAATAAAGGCACACCCCGCATAAGGAATATTACCTATCTGGCGTATAAAACCATAGAAATAAAAATTTATTATTAAAATAGCCCAAACAACCCAACGTTCTTTAAGCTTCATTGGAGTCATACAAATAGTTCCTATCACAATAGGTGACAAATAAATAAGCCAATTATAAAATCTTGCATACATCTCAATATCCCCCCCAATAATTTTCATAATAATAGCTAAATAAGTAAAACCATAAGCGATTCTTATCTGCGAATTTATTTTACATGCATAAAAACCATAATAAATAACAAGAATGTATGACAAAAAAGATACTGTATCTGATATCAATGATGAAACAGTTGATTTCGTGCCTAAAACGAAAGACAGACTACCTTCCTCTGAAAACCAACGTTCAGAATTATCCAAATAACTTCGCATCTTATAGTCATCCCCAAAATTTAAATTTTGAAGAAAATCTGTCAAAAACGAAAAATAAGAATTATCCCAAAAAAAATAAAGTAAAACATAAATACCCAATAAAATCCAAGGATTTTTGATTATCTTTTCAAATTTTATAATTGCAAAGAGTATAAAAAAGAAAACCGCAAACAGACCACTTGCATGAATAAAGGGTACACACACAAGATATATAATTACTAATTTAAAATTATTGGACAAATATGCATTATAAGCATAAATAACAAAAGACACAGCCAAATATTGTCGGATAAGGTTTTCAGCAGATCCTGTCATTATGAAAAATAGAGGCAAAGCCCATACTGCTATCTTAGGCACTTTCTTTAAAACTAGCAAAAAAGCAGAAATCAACAATGCACTATAGATAACGAATGATACCCAATAAGGTACACAGAGAATATTACTAAGAAAATTCACAATACCATCATATAGTAATTCTGGATCTGGTGTTTCCCATTTACCCATTAAATCAGAATAATAATGAGGATAATCCTGCCCCCTGTTCCAACGTAATCCTTGTATTAAGGAATATGCAGCACCTGCGACTAACGCATAGACTTTAAAAAATTTTTTTTCTTGATAAGAAATTCCCCATCCACAAACTAATAAAGTCACCAACAATAATATACGTAAAAGCCAATAAACAATGGGATCACCTAAAGACATTGAAATCATAAGAACTAAAAAAAATTAAATATTACTCAAAATCTAAACACGAGACAATCAATGTACTTCTTATTATGGTCCATACTAATATTTTTTTTGTACTATTCTTATAATTCGACAAGTAAAATCTCTCATACCAGACGTTAAGATATACAAAAGAAGTAATAGTACAATCCCAAAAATTGACATATTCACAATAGCCGATATAATCCAATGCAGAAAATTTCTATCTGCATGTATTGAAAAAAAAGATATCAAAAAGACTGTTATAGCATAAGAAATAACAAAAGCCATTATATGTTTTAAATACATTTTAACATAAACAATTATACTTATTTTTAAAGCTTTCCTAAATACAAAGTATGGTTTCCATAAAAAAACGACTAAAATTAAACTAATAAGTACACCTGAAACAATTCCTGTTATACCCCAATAATACCCTAAAAGAATAGATAAACTTATATTCACTATTGCTTCCAATACGGGAGCCCATACATCACTAAATAGACCATAGGCAGAAATATATGCATCAATTGTTGTACGTGTTAAATTTATATACATAATTCCCACTATCACGTAAAGAGTAGGCTTTTGTAACAGATACTCACTACCTATCCAAATAGTAATAAATGGATTAGAAAGCTTAAGTATACAATAGCATAAAATAGAAACACAAAAAAAACGAGAGCTAAATAACTCCTCAAAAATTGATAATATTTTTTTCTTATCTCCTTCAGCAACTAAATTACCAATACCTGCCGTTACTCCACTAAATATAGATTGGAACATCATATTAATACTATTTATAATCAACATATAGTTCCCATAAATAGCAACCATAGAAAGAGTTGTATATCCGTAAATAATTAAAGAACTTGTCTGAGTTAATGTAAACCCCGCAATTTTGTGAACAAAAAGCTGTTTTACCTTTTCTATAATTATAGAATATTTTTTTTTCAAATATTTACCATCATCTAAATTCTTTTTCAAATAAGGATATTCCTTTCTAATCGTATGATTTAAACTTAAAGATGCTAAAGTGGAAAAAATGACTTGAATAACCAACCACCATATGTATCCATTAGAAAAATAACAAATTGCTATAATCTGAAATAGAGTTTTTAATAAAAGGACATATTTATAACTATAAGTAATTTTATATTCCATCTGATTCGCAGAAAGAAGTATCTGCCTATAATTAACAAAATATGATAGAAGAGCAGAATAAAGTAATGCAATAAATGAAGCATATGCATACCATATTGGAAGTTCTATTTTTTTAAAAATTAAAGGAAAAAATAACATGATGACTAAAGCACCCACTCCTACGAAAGAAGCGATTTTACGATATAACCAGCCCTGTACTGCCACTATTTCATTGATAGCTTGACGGTCATTCATTGCTAAAGGTTTATATAATGTAAAAGCTATAGCGGATCCCACGCCCAATTCTGCTAAATTTAAGAATCCTAAAATATCTTGAGCAGTTGTATTCAACCCCAATATGCTCGCTCCTAAATGGTCAATAAATACCTTACGAGATATAAATCCCAATACCATATTAAATATATAATATGATAAAGCCACTCCACTATTTTTTAAACCTTTTCTTGTCCGTGACATGTATCTATGTCTCTTTTTTTCTTTTTAATTAATTACGAAAAAGACTACTTTTCAAATAAATATAGATACTACTCTACTTATTTATTCTTTATACATTTTATTATAATACTTCTGATAATCTCCACTGATCACATGATCCATCCAATTTTGATTATCCAAATACCATCTAACCGTCTTCTCTATCCCCTCTTCAAACTGTAAACTTGGGAACTGTGATTCCAAAAGTAGATTTCACCATTGTTTTATCCAGTACAGAGAAATGAGGACGTTTTGCCTTACTGGGAAGTTCATCGCTGTGACAAGGTTGAATATCACACACATTGCCACTCAAGTCACAGATTTCTTTTGCAAAGTCATACCATGAACATACACCTTCCTTACTGAAATAGTAAATACCCTCTTTATAAAATTGATTCTCCTCAATCACTTGATAGATAACATATGGTTGTCATTAACCATTCTACGGATAGCATTACGACTGGTTATATCCAGCTCTGCCACATCGGTAAAAATATAATGGTTGGAGCTGACTGATGAAACACGGCGCATCTCATTACCAAGCTGACCGTTAGCTCCTGTCACTAGAATATTCATTGAACCTAATACAGATTTTCGTTATAATCAAATAACCAGCTAGCTTCTTCCAGACATTCGTGATGTTTGTCTTTCTCGGAAAGAATTATTTTATCAGCAGGAACCTTCCAGTCAATTTTCAATGCAGGATCATCCCAAGCCAGGGCACCTTCACATTGGGGAGCATAGAAGTTGTCACATTTATACTGAAAAATAACCTCTTCCGTCAGGACAACAAAGCCATGGGCAAATCCGCGCGGAATAAAGAACTGACGGTGATTTTCTTCAGTCAATTCCACTGATACATGCTCTCCAAATGTTGGTGAATCTTTACGGATATCGACAGCCACATCAAGGACAGAGCCTTTAATGACACGTACCAGTTTACTCTGCGCATAAGGTGGCTTCTGAAAATGAAGACCACGCAAAACACCATAGCTGGATTTACTTTCATTATCCTGGACAAAATCTACCTTACGGACCTTTTCTGCAAATTCACGTTGAGAGAAAGATTCGAAAAAGTAACCACGGTCATCTTTAAAAAGGCGGGGCTCAATAATTACAACGCCTTCTATAGTAGTTTTGATTATTTCCACTGTGATTAGTGTTAGTTATTAAATTACCGGAAAGAAATATGATATTATTCCAGTCCCAGTTCATTTATTACTTTTAAAAGGTACTGACCATATTGGTTCTTTAACATGGGTTTTGCCAGTTCACGCATTTTATCAGCTGTTATCCAGCCATGACGTAGGGCAATACCTTCAAGACAGGCTACTTTCAATCCCTGACGTTTTTCAATCACTTCAATAAAAGTGCTGGCTTCGGAAAGGGAATCGTGTGTGCCGGTATCAAGCCAGGCAAAACCACGGCCTAATAGTTGAACTTTTAATTGGTGGTTATCAAGAAACTCCTGATTGACAGTCGTGATTTCTAGTTCCCCACGAGAAGAAGGCTTTATATGTTTAGCTACATCTACCACTTTATTGGGATAGAAATAGAGTCCTACTACAGCATAATTGGATTTTGGGTTTGCAGGTTTCTCTTCAATGCTCAAAACATTTCCATCCTTGTCAAAGTCAGCAACTCCATAACGTTCGGGATCAGCAACCCAATAACCGAATACAGTTGCTTTCTGCTCCTCCTCGACTGTACGAACAGCTTCCTGTAACATACGGGTAAAACTTTGACCATAGAAAATATTATCACCTAATACCAGGCAGACGGAATCATTGCCGATGAAGTCTTCACCGATAATAAAGGCTTGTGCCAGACCGTCCGGAGAGGGTTGTTCTGCATATTCAAACCGTACTCCATAGTCGGAGCCATCACCTAAAAGACGCTTGAAGCCCGGAAGATCATAAGGAGTGGAAATAATCAGGATCTCACGAATTCCAGCCAACATAAGGACTGAAATCGGATAATAAATCATAGGCTTGTCAAAGACAGGAAGCAACTGCTTACTCACTCCTTTGGTGATAGGATACAGACGAGTGCCTGAACCACCAGCTAAAACTATTCCTTTCATAAAAGCTTATTTCAATTTCAAAATAAGTAAACTGTTTTGAGATGGACACAAAGTAGCTTTTATTCTGTGCCTATTTAAATGATTCCACATATCCCACCGGCATATCTGCACAAGCACACCCCAGCATATTCAACCGAACAGCAATTTTGCTTCTACCATCTATCGTAACAAGTTCTCCTACAAGACCAGTCAAAGGACCTTTAATAACACGTACTTTTTCACCACGTGCCAAAGGAGCACTATTCATACAGATTGCCTCTTCGGAATAGTCAAGCATAAAACGGAAACGAGCCATTTGTTCATCAGGAATGATAGTCGGACTGCTCTCACCACGCATTACCATATACCGACTAACGGTAGAAAAGGAAAGAACCTCTTTACGTTCTTTAGGATCAGCATGTACAAAAACCATCATAGGAAGCAATACGGATTCAACCACTTTACGGCGGTCGCTCCATTGATGTACTTCTTGCTGGACTGGTACAAAATTTTCAATCCCCATTTTGTCTAAACGTTCGGCTACTTTCTTCTCATGATGCATACGAACCAGAGCAACATACCAGCGTTTAGAGTGTGCTACGCCTTCCCCTGTCCCAATATTAGGCCCAGCACTTAAAGTTTCTTTCGTTAGAATCATACTTTTTTACCCCTTATGTTTCCGTTACTTCTTAGGTAACGGATAATTATTCGGTGCAAAGATATGCAAAAATACAAATAGTAAACAAGTAAAATCTTCTTTTTTTTCTGATTTGTTGAAATATGCAACAAAAATATATCAGGACATGATGATTCTGTTTGATCATGCCTGAAATTCTTGTACTCTGTTTCCAAAGATGCTTTTCCCTTCGCGTAGGTTAGAAAAACATCTTTGTAGGCAGCTCCTGTCCATGTTTTTCTGCTTTCATCTGTTTTTCTGTGAATGAGTACCTTATCCGTTACCTAAGAAGTAACAGACACATTTCGCCCTTGATTTCTAATACTTTATCGTTAGTTTTCAACCTAAACGATAGTTCTTAATGTAAGATAAATTCCCTTTATTTACCTCTGTGCGTTCTCTTAGCTCAAAACCCTTCAAATAGATTTGCGTGGTTTTTATAGATTTATGTCCCAATGATTCACTAATCATTTCAATTGGCACTCCACGATACTTGGCTGTAGTCGCCCATGAATGACGAAGTGTGTAAGAAGAAACGGGAGATTTCAACCGCAGAGCTCTTGCCAACTCCTTCAAACTATTATTAAAATTCCGAAGAGCAGACTGATATTCACGGTATGCCCTTTCATCTCTCCGTTTTTTGTTACTGCAAAGTATATCAAACAGATAGTCCGGACAATCGGGAATGGGTTCCTGATTACTCCGGAGTTGATTAATCATTCCTCTGGCAGTATCAAGCACTTCGACGCTCATAGGAGTTTTCGTCTTGATTCGATTATAGCGCAACACACTCTGATCTAAAGCTGATTTTTCCAAATGTGCTAAATCAGCAAATGACATTCCACAAAACTGGAACATCAGGGCGGCAATAATTTGTGTGCGACGTAAACGCTCTGATTTGGGATCTTCATACAGGAGTTTGTGTAATTCACCGGCAGGCAAAGCTTTCTTTTGCCGGACATCCACACCTGTATAGACATCATGAAATAATCGGGGAACATAAGGAGCACTTCCCGATTCCACTCCCCGATTGTAAATACTACGAAGCATACGCATATACGTAGAAATCGTATTAGGCTTCAAACCACAATCATAAAGATACTGACCATAACGTCGTAAACGTTCTTTGGTGACTTGTCTGAACGATATATTCAACGTACCACAAAACTTACCGAAAGAATAAAGGGCGTTCTTATAAACGTGCGCCGTAGAATAACGCCCTTCCTTTCGTAAACGATTGATGTAGTTCTCACCACATCGACTAAATCCATTTTTATTCATCATTTGCATCACTAGTTATTTTATATATATACTATTTGGCAAGCGACAAAAGAACAAATCTTTTTGCACGTTCAATTTCACTTTCCAGATATTATTTTTAGAATTAACACATATTTAACCAACATTAAAATTAGTAAATTATGAAAAGTAAAAATGCTAAAAAAGGTAGTAAAAACGACAAGGTAAAAAGAAATGTTCAAACAATGAAAAAAGCCCCCGGAAGACAGTCAAAGGAAGAAATCATCACTGAAGAAGAGCTGGAAAACAGAATAGCAATCACTGGAGATATTCGCCTTTATCTCACCACGCATCTGAAAATCTTTATCGATGGATATTTCCACCATCCTAAGAAAAAAAAGCTGATAAATCTGGCCCAATATATCCATAACCAAAAAGTATTGTACATTCACAAACACAATGGATATAAACTAATGGAACTTAGCAGCATACATGCTGAATTGGGGGCATTGAGAAAGTCTGTCGAAGAAGAGTATATGAGAGAAAAAAAGGAAAAAAGAGAACAAGCTGAAAAGGTCAAAAGCAAGTACTAAGAAAAAATAATGGGACAGTTGAAATATAAGGCTTACCTTCGCCGCCGTTTTCAACCGGTCGAAAACTAACTGATTTTCCCTTAAAAAAATAGTGACGGTATGTTGTTGTCATAGCGTCACTATAATGAAAGGATAGTGACGCTATGACAACAACATACCGTCACTATCTATAAGGGAAGATTTACGCTTAAACAGAAATTTATTTTTCAACAAAAAAAAGAAATAAAATGAGACGAAAAATCAGAAAGAGCAAGTTCGAAGCTTGCAAATTGGTATGGAAAAAACGTATTACTGCCGAAAAGGGGATTTCGGATAAATGTGCGGAGAGAATTGTACAGGAGTGCATTAAACTAATAGAACACATGTTGTATGGAAATGCAATGATAGCTTTTCATAAGCAGGATGGTACGTTCTGCCTGGAAAGAGGAACACTGGTGGGATATGAAAAATTCTTTCATAGAGAATTTAATATCACAGCACAACAAGAGTCTATTATCTATTGGAGTGAAGAACAAAAAGGATGGAGAAGATTCATGATCGGAAACCTGATGGAATGGAAAGCTATTGTATAGTTTATAATAAAAAATACTGAATAATGAATATGATTAATAAAGGGATACCTTACTTCCCGACACCGGCAAACTTTTTTGACGAAGAGGTTATGGAGTTATTAGAAGCAAAATTCGGAGTGTTAGCTTCTTACATGGTCATGAGATTGCTTTGCAAAATCTATAAAGAGGGATATTACATCTCTTGGGGGAAAGAACAAAATCTAATTTTCGTCCGCAAAGTAGGTGGCGGGATCAAAGAGGACATGATGGAAAAGATTGTCGATCTGTTATTGGAAAAAGGATTTTTCCATAAAGAAACCTACGAGAAACACGGTATACTCACTTCGGAACAGATTCAAAGAGTGTGGTTCGAAGCTACGACACGAAGAAAAATAGATTTCTCACAACTACCTTATTTATTAGAGACCAAACAGAGAAAAAGGATACACAAGGATGAGTTGAACAAGGAAAATGCTAACATTTTTCCAACTCAAGAGGAGGTGAGTTCAGAAAATGCAGACATTTCTCGACAAACTAAACTAAAGGAAACTAAACTAAATACTGAAGAAGAAGAAATAAGCGATGCTTCGTTTGAAATTCCGGGGTATGCATACAATCAGGCCACACACAACATGAACGGACTGATAGAAAGCCTGGAACGCCACAAAGTGACTAATTTGAAAGAGAGGCAGACGATTCTCCGGTTATCAGACTATGGCAGGAAAGGCACCCAAGTATGGAAACTACTCTCCAATACGGCCTGGAGCAAAATCGGAGCACCGGGGAAATATATCATTGCAGCACTAGCCAGCGGACGGAAATAAACCGACTGATTAAAAGCTGATAAAAAAGGTACGAAAAATCTGTGCTTTTCACAAATTCTTCGTACCTTTACGCTCCGGTAAAACAAGTTCTATCCACATAAAAGATAACAAAATGGAAAACAGAAGTTTAGTAACCATTGCCGAACATTCTAAAGAAAAAATCCTCTACATGCTCGAAATGGCGAAGCAGTTTGAAATGAACCCCAATCGCCGGTTATTACAAGGAAAGGTAGTAGCAACCCTGTTCTTCGAACCTTCCACCCGTACCCGCTTGAGTTTTGAAACAGCTGCCAACCGTCTCGGTGCACGAGTAATCGGATTCTCTGACCCCAAGGCCACCAGCTCTTCCAAAGGGGAAACACTTAAAGACACGATCATGATGGTGAGTAACTATGCAGATATTATCGTCATGCGACACTATCTCGAAGGAGCTGCACGATATGCCAGCGAAGTAGCCCCGGTGCCCATTGTCAATGCAGGTGACGGAGCTAACCAGCACCCGTCGCAGACGATGCTCGATCTTTACTCTATCTACAAGACGCAAGGAACGCTGGAAAATCTGAATATTTTCCTAGTGGGTGACTTGAAATACGGCCGCACCGTACATTCTTTGCTGATGGCGATGCGACACTTTAATCCGACTTTCCATTTTATCGCTCCCGAAGAATTGAAAATGCCGGAAGAATACAAACTTTACTGCAAAACGCACCAAATAAAATACGTTGAACATACAGACTTTTCCGAAGAGATTATCGCCGACGCCGATATTCTGTATATGACCCGTGTGCAACGCGAACGTTTCACCGACCTGATGGAATATGAACGGGTGAAGAATGTATATATTCTCCGTAACAAAATGTTGGAAAACACACGTCCGAACCTGCGTATCCTGCACCCGCTTCCCCGTGTCAACGAGATTGCTTACGATGTGGATGACAACCCGAAAGCATATTATTTCCAACAGGCACAAAACGGTCTGTATGCCCGCGAAGCAATCCTTTGCGATGTATTAGGTATCACATTAGAGGACGTTAAAAACGATATTTTATTATGAGCGAAAATAAACAAGCATTACAAGTAGCTGCCCTGAAAAACGGAACAGTGATTGACCATATCCCATCTGAAAAGCTCTTCACCGTAGTGCAACTGCTCGGCGTAGAACAAATGACAAGCAATATCACAATCGGATTCAACCTCGACAGCAAGAAGCTGGGTAAAAAAGGAATCATCAAAATTGCAGATAAATTCTTTTGTGACGAAGAGATCAACCGTATTTCGGTAGTAGCACCGCACGTCAAACTGAACATTATCCGCGATTACGAGGTAGTGGAAAAGAAAGAGGTAAAAATGCCGGATGAGCTTCGTGGCATCGTGAAATGTGCCAATCCGAAATGTATTACCAACAATGAACCGATGAGCACCATCTTTCATGTGATAGATAAGGATAATTGCATCGTGAAATGCCATTATTGCGAAAAAGAACAGAAACGAGAAGAGATAACAATCCTCTAACTTCAGCTCACCACAGATTACACGGATTCACACAGATTTTTATTTTATGGAATAATAATATCTATACCTGTGTGAATCTGTGTAATCTGTGGTGAAAAAAATGACAACTATGAAACAGGACTGGAAACCAGGAACGATGATTTATCCGCTGCCGGCTGTACTAGTCAGTTGCGGAAAAGAGGAAAGCGAATATAATATGTTCACAGTAGCATGGACGGGTACGATTTGCACGAATCCGCCCATGTGTTATATATCCGTACGTCCGGAACGCCATTCATACGATATTATCAAAAAAAATATGGAGTTTGTCATCAACCTGACAACCAAAGACATGGCTTTTGCCACCGACTGGTGCGGAGTTCGTTCGGGACGTGATTATCATAAATTCGAAGAGATGAAACTGACACCCGGACAGTGTACGGTAGTCAGTGCCCCGCTGATTGAAGAATCACCTCTTTGCATTGAATGTCGTGTAAAAGAAATCATCTCTCTTGGTTCACATGATATGTTTATTGCCGACGTGGTAAATGTGCGTGCCGATGAACGGAACCTGAACCCCGAAACCGGAAAGCTGGAACTGGCGGAAGCTAATCCGCTGGTATATGTGCACGGAGGATATTACAATTTGGGAGAGAAAATCGGTAAGTTCGGTTGGAGTGTAGAAAAGAAAAAATCATAAAAGGAACGATACTGTCATGGATATGCTGCGTAAATTCATTTTTTTAGGTTTATTAGTTGCAGCCGGCAGCCCGGTTGTCGGACAGAATTATAACGCAGACAGAGTAGACCGTCCCAACACAAAAAAAATAAATATCGGTATCAAGGCGGGCTTCAACTCTTCCATGTTCATGGTGTCTGAACTGAAAATTAAAGATGTAACTATCGATGAGGTGCAGAATAACTATAAGATTGGTTATTTCGGTGCTCTTTTCATGCGCATCAATATGAAAAAGCATTTCATCCAGCCTGAAGTGTCGTATAATGTAAGCAAATGTGAGATTACGTTCGACAAACTCGGTTCCCAGCATCCTGCCATCGAGCCTGATTACGCTTCGGTGCAATCGGTGTTGCACAGTGTCGATTTTCCCGTTCTATATGGATATAACGTAGTGAAAAAAGGACCATACGGAATGTCTATCTTCGCAGGTCCCAAGCTTCGCTACCTATGGGGAAAGCACAATGAAATCACTTTTAAGAATTTCGACCAAAAGGGTATTCACGAAAAGTTGTATCCGTTCAATGTCAGCGCAGTGATTGGCGTAGGTGTCAACATCTCACGTATCTTCTTCGATTTCCGCTACGAACAAGGTATAGGAAACATCTCCAAGTCTATCATTTATGACAATATCAACTCCGACGGCAGTACGGGTGTGAGCAACATTATTTTCCGTCGCCGTGACAGCGCGTTAAGTTTTTCACTGGGATTCATTCTTTAAGAATAAAATATCATTAAATCCCGCTTTTTACTAACATTTTTCTTACTGTTCCTTCATTCTTTATTTATTTTCATTAACTTTGTGCGCTTAAAATAGGTATCTCGAATTAGAAATTTAATCTTACTTATAAAAGAATGAAAAGAGACGACATCATTTTCGACATCATCGAAAAAGAGCATCAACGTCAGTTGAAAGGAATCGAGCTGATTGCATCAGAAAACTTTGTGAGTGACCAGGTAATGCAGGCAATGGGTTCTTGCCTGACTAACAAGTACGCAGAAGGTTATCCCGGCAAACGTTACTACGGAGGTTGCGAAGTAGTAGACCAAAGCGAACAAATCGCTATCGACCGCCTGAAAGAAATTTTCGGCGCTGAATGGGCAAACGTACAGCCACACTCGGGAGCACAAGCTAATGCGGCTGTTTTCCTTGCTGTTCTGAATCCGGGCGACAAATTCATGGGATTAAATTTGGCACACGGCGGACACCTGTCTCACGGTTCATTAGTGAACACTTCCGGTATCATCTATACTCCTTGCGAATATAACTTGAATCAGGAAACAGGACGCGTTGATTACGACCAGATGGAAGAAGTCGCTCTTCGTGAGAAACCAAAAATGATTATCGGTGGTGGTTCTGCATACTCTCGTGAATGGGATTACAAACGTATGCGTGAAATCGCTGACAAAGTAGGCGCTATCCTGATGATCGACATGGCTCATCCTGCCGGTCTGATCGCTGCCGGAGTGCTCGAAAATCCGGTTAAATATGCACATATCGTCACTTCTACTACACATAAAACACTTCGCGGACCTCGTGGTGGTGTCATCATGATGGGTAAGGATTTCCCCAATCCATGGGGTAAGAAAACTCCGAAAGGTGAGATCAAGATGATGTCTCAATTACTGGATTCTGCCGTTTTCCCGGGTATCCAAGGCGGACCGTTGGAACATGTAATTGCTGCTAAAGCAGTTGCTTTCGGTGAAATCCTGCAACCTGAATTTAAGGAATATGCTAAACAAGTACAGAAGAATGCTGCCGTACTTGCACAGGCTTTGATCGACCGCGGCTTTACCATCGTTTCCGGTGGTACAGACAACCACTCTATGTTGGTCGACCTGCGTAGCAAATATCCTGATCTGACAGGTAAAGTGGCAGAAAAAGCATTGGTTTCTGCTGATATTACCGTTAACAAGAACATGGTTCCGTTCGACAGCCGTTCGGCTTTCCAGACTTCCGGTATCCGTTTGGGTACTCCTGCTATCACAACTCGTGGTGCAAAAGAAGACTTGATGCTCGAAATTGCAGAAATGATCGAGACTGTATTGTCTAACGTAGAAAATGAGGAAGTTATTGCACAAGTACGTGCACGCGTCAATGAGACAATGAAAAAATATCCTCTTTTCGCTTACTAAAACACAATTTTAAAGCTAGTAATTGTAAACTGTTATTAGCTTAATTCCCATTTAAGGTCTGCTCTTTACGAAAGGAGTAGACCTTTTTTTTATTTATTAACGGTCCCGTTCGAACCATCTTTCCGGAATTTCGTTTTTCTTACTATAAAAGAAATATATGATGTCATATATCACCCACAACAAGTACGAATTCAACCGTACAGTGTGCATGAAGAGAAAAGAGAAGCGCACTGGACTCTATATACAGTCATCCCCGTCTTTCCACATTCATTTTATAGGGAAAGACGGGGATTTATTTTTATCGGCATAGCGCCAGAACAAGTGTTCTTTAAGTGTATATCAGCTCAATCCTTCTATTTCTCCATCCACAATATCGATATGCAATGCTTGCGGTTCTTTAGGCAATCCCGGCATACGAAGAATTTCTCCGGCAATGGCTACAATCATTTCAGCTCCGTTATTGATTACAATATCTTTAATATGGAACTCGAAATTGTTCACCGCGCCATAAATCTTAGGATCGGCAGAGAATGAATACTGTGTTTTAGCAATACAAACCGGGTAATGAGTGATGCCCATTTTCTCGATCAGTTTGATACGGTTGCGTGCAATACTGCTGTAAGTAATAACGCTGGCTCCGTAAATATTAGTAGCCACCTTTTCAATCTTCTGCTGTATATTATCTTCTTCCTTATATGTATAACGCAAAGGTTCGGACGGATTATTTTCGATTGTATCTACCACCAGGCGGGCCATGTCTACTGCCCCCTCTCCTCCTTCACTGAACGCATTGTTGATAGCAAAACCGACTCCCAACTGTTCGCAATGCTCACGCAGCAATTCCATTTCTTCATCGGTGTCGGACGCAAACTTATTGAAAGCTACAATAACCGTCTGACCGAATGAACGAAGATTACGAACATGTTTGTCCAGATTACGCAATCCTTCTTTCAGTCCTTCCATATTCGGTTCTTTGATACGGTCGAGACTGACACCTCCGTGCATCTTCAATCCTTGTGCCGTAGCGACAATCACCGTGAGACGCGGTTGGAGTCCACTCTTGCGGCACTTGATATTGTAGAACTTCTCTGCACCAAGATCAGCACCGAATCCGGCTTCTGTGATTACATAATCGCCGAAAGACATTGCCAATTTAGTGGCCAGAATAGAGTTACAACCATGCGCAATATTAGCGAACGGACCGCCGTGTACAAAAGCAGCGGTTCCTTCCGTAGTCTGCACCAGATTAGGATGGATGGCATCTTTCAGCAACACAGTGATAGCTCCTGCCACTCCCAGATCTTTTACGGTAAAAGGCTGGTCATCATAAGTGAAGCCCAACAGGATGTTTTCGATACGACGACGCAAATCACTCACATCTTTGGAAAGACAAAGAATCGCCATAATTTCCGAAGCAGGAGTAATATCGAAACCGGACTCTTGGGTAATCCCATTGGATTTAGGTCCGAGACCGACAACGATGCTGCGCAACGAACGGTCGTTCACATCAAGCACTCTCCGCCAAAGGATTTCTTTCAATCCGAAACCTTTTGCCTGGTTCTGATAGAGATAATTGTCGAGCAAAGCCGAAATCATGTTATGAGCAGAGGTGATGGCGTGAAAATCCCCTGTGAAATGAAGGTTAATCTTATCCATCGGAAGCACTTGTGCATATCCTCCACCGGCCGCTCCTCCCTTCATTCCGAAACAAGGACCGAGAGACGGTTCACGAAGAGCGACAATCGCATTCTTTCCAATTTTATTCAGTCCCAAAGCAAGACCGATAGATACGGTAGTTTTGCCAATGCCCGCTTTGGTTGCCGTGATAGCAGTGACCAGGATGAGATTGCTTTTCTTCACTTTCTCTTCATCAATCAGTTGTTCAGGGATCTTTGCGATGTAGCGGCCATAATTCTCCACTTCCTCGCGAGGAATTCCGACACTTTCGGCAACTTGCTTAATCTTCTTCAGCTCAATGCTGCGAGCAATTTCTATGTCTGATTTCATACAGAATATGATTAGTTTTATTTTTGAAAGAACAAAAGTATAACAAAAAAGCGAAATAGAGAAATTTAAAGTTCATCGGATATTTATATATCTATTTATCATAAACACTATAAACTCTTTTCACGCAATAACTGTTGTAAATGACATAACCTAAAACAACAACTTAATTATGGAATGGATTATTAATCAACTAAGGGTACACCCTGAACTTGCTATTTTCCTGACGCTCTTTGCCGGATTCTGGCTGGGCAGACTCAAAATAGGGAAATTCTCATTGGGGACAGTCACCAGTGTTCTGCTAGTCGGAGTGTTGGTCGGGCAACTGAATATCACTGTGGATGGCCCGATGAAAGCTGTGTTCTTTCTGCTTTTCCTGTTTGCCGTCGGCTATAAGGTAGGTCCGCAGTTTTTCCGCGGATTGAAAAAGGATGGGCTGCCACAGGTGGGATTCGCTGTACTGATGTGTATTGTCAGCCTGGTGGCACCGTGGATACTCGCCAAAATCATGGGATACCATGTAGGGGAAGCTGCCGGACTTTTGGCAGGCTCACAGACCATATCCGCCGTGATCGGCGTGGCAAGCGATACAATCAACCAATTGGGAATCAGCGATGAGCAAAAAGCAACATTCATCAATGCGATTCCGGTAGCTTACGCTGTAACTTATATCTTCGGTACAGCCGGTTCTGCATGGATTCTGGCTTCTCTCGGCCCTAAAATGCTGGGCGGACTGGATAAGGTGAAAGCCGACTGCAAAGAACTGGAGGCTCAAATGGGAACATCGGAAGCTGATGAACCCGGATTTTCCCCGGCTCTTCGCCCGGTGGTATTCCGTGCCTATAAAATCACCAATGAATGGTTCGGCAAAGGAAAGAAAGTCAGTGAACTCGAAACATATTTATGCAAGAATGATAAACGGCTGTTTGTAGAGCGGATTCGTCAAAGAGGAGTGGTGAAAGATGTCAATCCGAACCTGATTCTTCACAAAAACGACGAAGTAGTACTAAGCGGACGCCGTGAGTTTGTAATCGGAGAAGAAGACTGGATCGGTCCGGAAGTGATCGACGCACAATTATTGGATTTTCCGGCGGAAACTCTTCCCGTAATGGTGACTCACCGGACGTTTGCCGGGGAAACGGTAGCCAAAATCCGGGCACAGAAATTTATGCACGGAGTCAGTATCCGTAACATCAAGCGTGCCGGAATCAATGTTCCGGTATTATCCAAAACAGTTGTGGATTCGGGAGATATTCTCGAGCTCACCGGTCTTAAACATGAAGTGGAAGGCGCTGCCAAACAAATGGGTTACATTGATCGTCCGACCAATCAGACGGATATGATTTTCGTCGGTCTGGGCATTTTGCTCGGTGGTCTTTTCGGCGCACTGGCTATCCATCTGGGAGGTGTTCCTATCAGTCTTTCTACCAGTGGCGGCGCATTGATTGCCGGACTTCTGTTCGGTTGGTTACGCAGCAAGCATCCTACTTTCGGAGGTATCCCCGAACCCTCTTTATGGGTATTGAATAATGTAGGACTGAATATGTTTATCGCAGTGGTCGGCATTGCTGCAGGCCCCAGTTTTATAGCCGGATTCAAGGAAGTCGGAGTCAGTCTGTTTATTGTCGGTGCACTGGCAACTGCCATCCCTCTTCTCGCAGGATTGCTGATGGCGAGATACCTGTTCAAATTCCACCCTGCCCTTTCATTGGGATGCACGGCAGGAGCACGTACCACAACAGCGGCACTGGGAGCTATTCAGGATGCAGTGGAAAGTGATACACCTGCATTAGGGTATACAGTGACGTATGCAGTCGGCAATACGCTACTGATTATCTGGGGAGTCGTCATCGTGTTGCTTATGTAAAACTATATAAAAAAATATCATTATGGAAAAGAAAACAAATAACCCTGCCATTACGAAAAGTTATGCCAAGAAAATGGAAACGATCAGCCCGTTCGAGCTGAAAAACAAACTAATCGATATGGCAGATGAAAGTATCAAGAAAATAGCACATACCATGCTGAATGCGGGAAGAGGTAATCCGAACTGGATTGCTACCGAACCACGCGAAGCATTTTTTCTGTTGGGACAATTCGGACTTTGCGAATGTCGCCATGCGTTTTCACTGGAAGAAGGAATAGCAGGTATTCCGCAAAAGGCTGGAATAGCTGCCCGTTTCGAGGCTTTCCTGAAAGAGAATGAAAAAGCTCCGGGTGCTAATCTGCTGAAAGAGGGCTACAATTATATGTTGATGGAGCATGCTGCCGATCCGGATACGCTGATTCACGAATGGGCGGAGTCGGTCATTGGCGACCAGTATCCTGTGCCCGACCGTATTTTACATTTTACAGAGTTAATCGTGCAGGATTACTTGGCACAAGAGATGTGTGACCGCCGTCCACCGAAAGGGACTTTTGACCTTTTCGCCACCGAAGGGGGTACGGCAGCCATGTGTTATCTGTTCGATTCTTTGCAAGAGAATTTCCTGTTGAATCAGGGAGATGCCATTGCTTTGATGATTCCCGTGTTCACTCCTTATATAGAAATCCCGGAATTGCGACGCTATCAGTTTGACGTTACCGAAATTTCCGCCGACCAGATGACTCCTGACGGATTGCACACCTGGCAGTATAAGGATGAAGATATAGACAAGTTGAAAGATCCGCGGATCAAAGCGTTATTTATCACCAATCCGAGTAATCCGCCCAGTTACGCACTTAGCAGGGAGACTACCGAACGTATCATCAACATTGTGAAGAATGACAATCCGAACCTGATGATTATTACGGATGATGTGTATGGAACGTTTATCCCTCATTTCCGTTCATTGATGGCAGAATTGCCACACAATACGCTTTGCGTTTATTCGTTCTCCAAATATTTCGGAGCTACGGGATGGAGAACCGCAGTGATTGCTTTACACGAAGACAACATCTACGACAAAATGATTGCCCGCCTGTCGGAGGAGCAGAAATCAATATTGAACAAACGTTATTCCAGTCTTAGCCTGCAACCGGAAAAGATGAAATTTATCGACCGCATGGTGGCTGACAGCCGGCAGATTGCGCTGAATCATACCGCAGGGCTTTCTCTGCCCCAACAAATGCAAATGAGTTTGTTTGCCATCTTCTCGCTTCTGGATAAAGAAGACAGTTATAAAACCAAGATGCAGGAAATTATTCATCGCCGCCTGCATGCGTTGTGGGATAACACAGGGTTCACACTGGTAGAGGATCCGCTGCGTGCCGGATATTATTCGGAGATTGATATGCTGGTATGGGCGAAGAAATTCTACGGAGATGACTTCGTTGCTTATCTGCAAAAGACATACAATCCGCTGGATGTGGTTTTCCGTCTGGCAAACGAAACTTCACTCGTGCTGTTGAATGGCGGTGGCTTTGCCGGACCGAAATGGAGCGTGCGTGTGTCACTGGCTAATTTGAATGAGGCCGATCATGTGAAAATCGGGCAAAGTATCAAACGTGTGTTGGAAGAATATGCCCAAACATGGAAAGCATCAAAATAATTAACTGATTAGACGATTTACGATCGTATGATTGAGGATAGTAACCTCAATCGTACATTGTAAATCGTCTAATCGTAAATAACTGAAAAGATAGTTTTTTTCTAAGAAAACATAACGGAAGCGAATAGTCAGGTTGAAAATCTCTATCTTTGTGGTAAATCAACCTTTACGAAGATGAAAAAACTGATTCTATTTCTTTCGCTGATATTATCGGTCGGTTTTGCATCCGCACAGTCGGAAATTCCTTCCGATAGTATTCGTCGTGCTCCATCCACCAATATTAAAGAGTTTGGTGGCTTTCTGCTGGATATGGGGCTAATGAATGTAGCAACTCCCGAACTTCCCAAGTTTAATTTAGAGATGCCTAATATGACGAAAGATTATAATCAGCTCTTTCGTTTAAATACAGATGTTACTTATTCGCAAGGATTCACTGATTCTTTTTCTTCGTCTTCTTTCTCCGGCTTTTCTGGCTTTGGCTACGGATATGGTTGGGGACTGTCTTCTTCTCCACAGTTTATGCAGATGGGGTCTTTCAAACTGAAAAACGGAATGAGAATCAATACCTACGGAGATTATGATAAGGATGGCTGGCGAGTGCCTAACCGCAGCGCTATGCCTTGGGAAAGAAATAATTTCCGGGGAGCATTCGAACTGAAATCAGCAAATGGTAATTTCGGAATACGAATCGAAGTACAACAAGGACGAAATGCGCCTTATTAAATCAGGTACTTCAATATAAAACCCCGGAAGTCTGAAATAAAATCAAGTAGTCCTATAGATTAGATCAGACAGTCCGGAATTAAATCAAGTAAGTTCGGCACAGAATTAGGAAAGCTCGAAGGCCTTATCTGCCGCACTTATTGCGTTGGCAATACGATCACACCATGAATCAAATTCCGGATCGGGTATTTGTGATTCCGGATGGGAAAGCATATAGTGTACGGCTTGTCGTAATCCGTCTGCCATGGAAGTATTGCATATAAAATCAGGAACCAACCGCTTTATCTTCGAGTTATCAAAGACTACCGTAGCTGCTTTATCTCCTAACAGTTCACCTCTGAAATCATAATGATCGCTATGCTTGGCAAGGAAATCGGAGGCTACGTGTAATGCATTCAGAGGTTTACCCAACGCGTCGGCAATGGTTTGGTAAATCTGATTCCAGGTCATGCTTTCATCGGTAGTGATATGAAAAGCGTTCCCAATGGCATGAGGGTTCGCCATCAGTCCTACATAACCTTTGGCAAAATCTTTAGAGTGAGTCAATGTCCACAAAGAAGAACCGTCGCCGGGGATAATAACAGGTTTACCTTCAAGGATTCGTTTTAGGATCTGCCAGTTTCCCTTATCGCCATGTACAGATACGGGAGGTTTTGTTCCGTTGTAGGTATGGCTGGGACGGACGATTGTAACGGGGAAACCGTTTGTGCGATAGGCTGCCATCAGCACTTCTTCCGCTTCTATCTTGTTACGGGAATACTGCCAATAGGGATTGACCAATGGGGTGCTTTCGGTTATGCGGTAATCGGCCAATGGCTTTTGGTAGGCAGAGGCACTGCTGATAAAGATATATTGCCGCGTTTTATTCTGGAACAGGCGGACATCACGCTTCACGTCTTCTGCCGTATAGCCAATGAACTGTGCAACCACATCGTAATGTTCGGCCACGATGGCTTTTGCCACAGCTTCTTCATCATTAATATCCGCAATGATACTGTGAATTCCCTCCGGCATCTTTTTCGAACCACGATTCAGGAGAGTAATCTCCCACCCTTTTTGTTGCGCCAATGCCACTACATCTGTACTGATCGTACCTGTACCTCCAATAAATAATGCTTTCATAAAACCTGTTTTTTATATTCTCCGGAACAAATATATCAATTCCATCATTTACTTCCAGCAATCATTGCCATTTATTTTTCTGCCCGAAAGTTTATGTAGTATACAGATTACTGATTCTTATACCCATATTACTGATTTGCTGAATGAAATTAAAAAGATACCTTCAAATGTTTTATCTTTGTATCAGATTAATAACAGAAGCATATGGATGAAATAACAAAAATTGAAACCGTCGATCAGTATGACCAATTGTTTGGACTGGAAACATTGCACCCTTTGGTGAATGTAATCGACTTCTCAAAAGCCACCAGGTCAGTTGAATATATCCGTATGAATATCGGATTCTACTGCTTGTTCCTGAAGGATGCAAAATGTGGCGACCTCACTTATGGACGTAAGAATTACGATTATCAGGAAGGAACGGTTGTTTGTATGGCACCGGGACAAGTAAGCGGAATAGACAACCGCAACAGGCCTGCTCCCCGCACCAAGTCAATCGGCGTTTTGTTTCATCCCGATTTAATCCGCGGAACTTCATTAGGACAGCATATCAAGAACTATACTTTTTTCTCTTATGAGGTAAATGAAGCATTGCATCTTTCAGACCAGGAAAGAGAAATCGTAACTGATTGCATACATAAAATTAGGATCGAGCTGGAACATCCTATCGACAAACACAGCAAGCAACTCATCGTGCGAAACATCGAACTGCTGCTGGATTACTGTATGCGTTTCTACGAACGGCAGTTTATTACACGTAATCAGGCGAACAAAGATATTATCGTAAAATTCGAGCAATTGCTGGACGAATACTTCCAGAATCAGGTGGCAATAACCGAAGGACTGCCATCCGTGAAATATTTTGCAGACAAGGCATGTCTCTCTCCTAATTATTTCGGAGACTTGATAAAGAAGGAAACAGGAAAAACTGCACAGGAATATATCCAGTGCCGGATTATCGAACTGGCAAAAGAAAGAATACTGGAAGGTGTTCAAACTGTCAGCCAAGTGGCTTATGAACTGGGATTTCAATATCCACAGCACTTCAGCCGATTGTTTAAAAAGCATGTCGGTTGCACCCCGAACGAATATAAACAAAGAAACTAAGCATTTTTTAGCTACAGGAGTCTCAACATCATGGGAGATAAAGTACTCAAAATAGGAACCGTGCATCAATGCAATTGTTGTCTGGGAAGCAAGACACTACATCCACTGGTGAGTGTCATTGATCTCTCAAAGGCTGATTTGTCGCCTCATACGGACATCAAGTTCGACTTTTATACGATTCTATTGAGTGAGTGTAAATGTGAGGCCTATGTGTATGGTCACCAGTATTATGATTTCTCGGACGGTACTTTGATCTGCCTGGCTCCCGGAGAGTCTATCAGTATGAAAGAAAAGAATAAAAGATTTCCCTCTAAAGGATGGATATTGGCTTTTCATCCCGATCTGATTTGTGGCACTCCGCTCGGACTTAATATAGATAACTATACTTTCTTCTCTTATCAGCCTGAAGAGGCACTGCATATATCATTGCGCGAGAAACAGATCATTCTGGAGTTTATGGACAAGATCAACCAGGAACTCGAACGTTGTATTGATCGCCACAGCAAAAAAATAGTTTCCAAATATATAGAGCTATTGCTGGATTACTGTGTACGTTTCTACGAACGCCAATTCATTACACGTAACGAAGTGAATAAAACGATTATCAAACAATTTGATAAAATGATAAATAACCATTTCGAAACGAAGCTGGTACCGGCTGTCGATGTGCTTTCAAATGAGTATTGCGCTAACATGCTTCATTTATCTCCTGAATATTTCAACGACTTGCTGAAGCACGAAACGGGTAAATCTTTTAAAGAATACATCGAGTTCAAACGTTTCGAGATTGCCAAAGACTGGTTGCTGAATACTGATAAAACAGTTAATCAGATAACACAAGAACTGGGTTTCCAGAATCCGAAGTATTTCAGCCGACTATTCAAGAAAGTTACCGGTTGCTCTCCGAATGATTTCAGAGTACCTAACTAGAAATGAAATCTAAAAGGATTGGAGGACGATAAAGCAACAAAAAAGTCTTAATAAAATTTGAATTGAAATATCCAATTCTTAATCTATGTTATGAAACATACTTTTTTGCTTGGATAATTTGCTAATTTCCCAAGAGTCCGTATCTTTGCAATGTGTTTTTCATAGTATTAGATTTAAGGTTAACAAAGGTTGGAGCAAGGCGTTGCTCCTTTTTTTATGTCCATACGTCAACTCTCCTCTTTAACTTCCTAAGATACCATTTCCCGGACAGTTGTTCTTTCTTATGAATAACGGTATTGGAATTACGCTATTTTTCAGTAACTTTGCAAAGAGAGATGTATCAATTATGTCCCGGTAAAGCAAATCAAAAAGTTCTCTTTTTACGTTATATATAAAAAGAAAATTTAATCCTTGTAGAATAATGGAAACAATGCAACAATATTATCGTCTGATGAAATCAATCCTCTTCGTATTATTTCTTTCTTTCGGCATGATTTCGTGTGAGAAAGAAGATCCGGTTTCTAGATCTCCCAACACAAGGCAGATGGACAACACTGATCCGACAGACCCTGATCCTACCGACCCGGTGGTTCGTTCGGATAATGAACAAACTGTATTTATGTATCTGCCCTGGTCGACTGACCTGACTTCCTTTTTCTATCAAAACATTGCTGATCTGAAAAGTATTATCGGACAGAACATATTGAAAAACGAACGGGTTCTCGTATTTATATGTACAACGGCTACCAAAGCCACTCTCTATGAGCTTTCTTACGAAAAAGGCGCAGCTGTGCAGAAGGCTTTAAAAAGCTATAATTATCCGACTCCCAGCTATACAACGGCCGAAGGTATCACTTCTATCCTGAATGATGTACAGACCTACTCTCCCGCCAAACGATATGCAATGATTATCGGATGCCACGGGATGGGATGGATCCCCGTATCAAAAACGCAATCACGTAGTAGCCTGCAAACAGTCAAAAAACATTGGGAATATGGGAATGCACCTATGACACGTCTCTTCGGAGGCAAAGAATCCAAGTATCAGACGGATATTACTACACTTGCCGAAGGAATATCGAGCGCAGGATTGAAGATGGAGTATATCCTTTTCGACGACTGCTATATGTCGACAGTAGAGGTTGCTTATGACCTTAAAAACGTAGCAAGTCACCTGATAGCATCCACTAGTGAAATTATGGCTTATGGTATGCCATACGACAAGATTGGCCAGTACTTAATCGGAAACATAGATTATGAAAAGATTTGTGATGGTTTCTATTCTTTTTATTCAAATTATGTCACTCCCTGCGGAACAATCAGTGTCACAGATTGCTCGGAAGTGGATAATCTGGCAGCCATTATGAAAGAAATAAATCAACGTTATACGTTTAACGAAGAATTAATTTCTTCTTTGCAGAGTTTAGACGGATATAAACCTTCCATATTCTTTGATTGTGGTGATTATGTTGCAAAGCTATGCTCCGATCCTGATTTATTGGAGCAATTCAACGAACAACTGAAACGCACAGTTCCATATAAAAGGAATACGGAGTATTATTTTACAGCAATATCCTCCTATTATGGAGAACGAAAAAAAATCAATACTTTCTCCGGTATCACTATTTCTGATCCAAGCACTAGTGCAGCTGCTTTGAAAAAGAACGAAACAGCGTGGTATGTTGCCACTCATTAAGGCTACTAAAAGAAATAGTACGATAATGGAGCTTTACTCTTGTCTGTGATCGGTCAAATCTCTTAATAAAAATAGATTCGAGAATACAAATTCTTAATCAATGTTATAAAACATACTTTTTTTCTTGGATTATTTGCTAATTTCGCAATAGTTCGTATCTTTGCAATGTGTTTTTCATAGTATTAGATTTAAGGTTAACAAAGGTTGGAGCAAGGCGTTGCTCCTTTTTTTATGCCTATACTCCAAATTGCCTTTGCTTTCCTCTTCTTAGTACATCTGTCAATCACCCTTTAATAACTGCCATTGGAGCAAGTTCCACCAATGGTTTCACCAAATCCCGCTCATTCGCTATCACTTGCGCAATATCTTTATAAGCTCCCGGCGCTTCATCCAGTTCATCCTGCGAACGGAGTCCGTGAATGATTCCTTGCTGGTTCATTCGCTCTTTCTCTTCATCCAGTGACAAACGGCGACAGGCATCTTTTCTTCCCATCAATCGGCCGGCACCATGCGAACAGCTTTTGAAGCTCTCCGGATTACCCAGTCCTTCAACGATATAGGATTTAGTACCCATAGATCCGGGGATAATACCAATCTCACCTTCATAAGCACGCGTAGCTCCTTTTCGGTGCACAATCACATCCTGATCGAAATGGTTCTCCCAGGCTGCATAGTTGTGGGCAATATTAATCATAGGCTCAAAGTCCGTTTCAGGTTTCACTGCCTGGATGGCTTCACAGATACGGGTCATCATCAACTGACGGTTGGCAAAGGCAAAGGCCACACAGTAGTTCATTTCACGGAAATAATCCTTTGCCATCTGTGTCTCCATTGGCAGGTAAGCCAGTCCCGATACCATTTCAGAATACCATTTCTCATTCCAATATTGCGCAATCTTATTATAGTGATTGGCAACCTTCAAACCAATGTTACGGCTTCCGGAGTGAATCATCACCCACACATCAGACGTTTCGGTATCTTTCTGAATCTCAATAAAGTGGTTTCCTCCTCCCAAGGTTCCTATCTGCTTCAAACAAGCCTCGTACTGATTCTTCAATATAGGCATCTCCTCAAGGTCGAATCCTTGTGGAAGTAATTCCTGATCTTGCTTTTTAGTATGATGATCGAATCCCAAGGGAATGGCCGCACGAATCTTCGACATGATGGAAGTCAAATCCGTATAACTAAAATCGTCCGCTTTTCGATTGGTCTTAATCGCACACATTCCACAACCGATATCCACTCCCACAGCATTGGGAACAATCACACCCTTCGTAGCCAACACACCGCCAATTGGCATTCCTTTTCCCGCATGGGCATCAGGCATGATGGCGATATGTTTAAACGCAAAAGGAAGTGAAGTTAAATCCATAATCTGCGACATACAAGAGTCTTCTACTTCATTCAACCAAAGCTTAGCGGGCAAACGTGTTCCCATAATTACTTTTTCCATACTTCTTTTCTTTTATCCATTCATATAAATCTCGTTATCGGGAGCAAAGTAAGATGGGAAGTACGAAATCTATTTGCGCAATGGATATTATTTTCTATTTTTGTAGAAATATATGCAAAAAAGTCGTGTCTCCGCAATGATTGTATCATCAAAAAGTCCGGATATGGCGCCTTGATATCTATAACACTATATATAAATAGAACCTAATGAAGAAGATATTGATTATCGGCGCCAATGGATTCACCGGACGCCAAATATTGAATGATTTGTCTGTTCATGCACAATATAAGGTAACGGGGTGCTCTCTGCATCCGGATATTTCTCCGAATGATGCAGGGAAATATCGTTTCATTGAAACAGATATACGGAATGAAGCGGACATTAAGCGTCTTTTTGAGGAGGTTCAGCCTGATGTGGTCATTAATTGTTCCGCCCTGTCCGTACCGGATTATTGCGAGACGCATCATGAAGAGGCTTATCTTACCAATGTGACCGCAGTGAGCCAACTGGCTGTTTTTTGCGAAGAATATAAAAGCCGGTTCATTCATCTATCGACGGACTTTGTTTTCGATGGAAAGATGTTTGTTTTTGATGAAAAGATAAATGAAGATGCCGGACTGTTGTACACAGAAGAAGACGTCCCTGCTCCCGTCAACTATTACGGATATACCAAGTGGAAAGGAGAAGAGAAAGTGGCAGAAACTTGCAGCAGTTATGCTATTGTCCGTGTAGCAATCGTTTATGGCAGAGCGCTGCCGGGACAACACGGTAATATCGTCCAGTTGGTAATGAACCGTTTGAAAGCCGGACAAGAAATCCGTGTCGTATCCGATCAATGGCGGACACCGACTTATGTTGGAGACGTATCGGATGGTGTACAGCGTTTGATAGCACATCCAACGAACGGTATCTTTCACATTTGTGGCGTTGAGTGCATGAGCATTGCGGAAATTGCTTATCAGGTAGCAGATTATATGGGACTGGATCACTCTCTTATCCATCCTGTCACGACAGAGGAAATGAATGAAACCACTCCCCGTCCCCGTTTTAGCGGAATGAGTATCGATAAAGCACGAACAATGCTTGGATACAAGCCACAGAAGCTAAAAGAGGTTCTTGCGAACTGGGAACATTTATAAGGAAGAGACAGATAGCAATTTCAAGGACTATCCATCATTTTACGTAAACAGAAAACTACAAGAGGAATTCTGTGGTTTCTATTTATATAATTAAGAGAGTCTCCAAATGATGAACAGTGGCTATTTACACAAAATACGGGATAGTGCCCAAATTGAAGACAGTGGTAGAATTGGAAACAATACTACTTTTTACAACAATCTATTTCATTCCGAATAATTCTTTCGCTTCATTTATTGCATATTTATTTTGAAAATATGCAATAAGTTATTATCTTTGCACCAAAATCAAAAAAGATCAATGATGAATCAAACATTACAACTACATAACGCTAATCTTTTTCTTGCAGGAATACCGACTTTCTGTAAGTCTTGCTGCGTGCATGTACATTGGTTCAGTGGATTCATCTAAATTACCCTATTATTTCTTAACAGGAACTATCTGCTGACTTGTTTCACTATTCACAGCAGTATTCCTTTCCGATTTTCAAGCAGATGTATCATCTTCTTTGAAAATTCTCTTGTGCGTTGTCAATAATCAGTTTAACCTAACCAAAAATATATACATTATGTTCTCTATTATATCTACTATGTTTTTAGGAATCGGCATCGGTTATGTATTGCGTAACTGGAGTATCTTGCAAAAGACAGAAAAGACAATTTCTCTTACAATATTCTTGTTGCTCTTCATTCTCGGTGTGTCTATCGGTTCTAATAGCCTGATTGTAAACAATCTCGGTAAATTCGGATGGCAGGCAATTGTTCTTGCCGTGTCCGGTGTATTGGGAAGCCTGATCGCTGCCCGTTTGGTAGTGCAATTGTTTTTTAGAAAAGGAGGCGAATAATAAAAAAAGGAGTCTGATTTCTTTTAAGAGGAAAAAAGACGCGTTTATTCAAGAAGGAGGTGAACAATGAAAGGAAGTTTGATCGTTATATTATTCTTTTGTGTAGGTTGTGTCATGGGAGCTTTCAACAAGTTCCAGTTTGATACGCACACAGTTTCAATGTATATACTTTATGCGTTAATGCTGCAAGTGGGAATCAGTATCGGTTCTAATAAGAACCTGAAAGCGATTGTTTCACATTTGCATCCTAAAATGCTGTTGATTCCGTTGGGAACGATTATCGGTACGTTGCTGTTTTCTGCTTTAGCAAGCCTGCTATTGCGCCAGTGGAGCGTGTTCGACTGTATGGCAGTGGGAAGCGGATTCGCATACTATTCGCTCTCTTCTATCCTTATCACCCAGTTCAAAGAGCCTTCTATCGGGCTGCAACTGGCTACGGAATTAGGAACTATCGCACTGTTGACTAATATTTTCCGTGAGATGATGGCACTTCTCGGTACTCCAATCATCAAGAAGTATTTCGGGAAACTGGCTCCTATTTCAGCGGCAGGAGTCAATTCGATGGATGTACTCCTGCCCTCCATCAGCAGATATTCGGGAAAAGAAATGATTCCCATCGCTATCTTACACGGTATTCTGATTGATATCAGTGTTCCTGTTTTCGTTTCATTTTTCTGTAATCTCTGATATTGCTTGCGATGGTTTGACAAGAGCAAGAATGAGCATTGTGAACGAAAGACAGAGATATTTTTATGTTTGGGGCTAGGTCCAGAGATAATTAGTTAATGCCCGGAAACAGCCAATACAAACTTTATATCAGCATAGGAGACATCGTCTCCTAATGCTGCCTTAATGGCAAATATTCCCATGTATTCATGTTCTTCCAGATGCTTACGAATCTTCGCCAGATTTTCAGCTTTCACTACTTTCTCCACTTTAATCTTTCCTAAACGGACATAATATTCCAAATGACCGGCAATGGTTCCCGATACCAATTCGCGAGCTTTGGCTATTTCATCTATGCTCATTCCCTGGCAGAACATTTCATAGCTGACTAATTTTGTATCTTTTTTCTTCTCCTTCTCCGCTTCTTTTTTCTGTTTCTCTGCTTCCTTCTTCTGTTTTTCTTCCTCTTTCCGTTGCTTCTGTTCTTCTTTCCGTTGCTTCAGCTCTTCCCGTCGGCTTGCGGCTTCCCTATTATCAGAGATGAGCATATCCATTATTCCCGGTCTTTCCAATTGATTTTCCGCCATATACTTACGGACAATGCCTAATATTTCAAGTCCATACCTTTCCACCCCTTTTGCTCCGAAATAGGGTATCGCTTCCAGAGCTCTTGGATTATCCGGTAGCAGATTCACAATTCCCATCAACGCTTTCTGCTGCATAATAACATACGCAGGAAGATTCACCTCACGTGTTTTGGCTGTCCTCCATTCAGACAGGGCGCGATAAAGCTCCGGATGCAAAATATCCGTAGGCACTTCCACTTTCACCTTTTCAGCACCGCTACGTGTACGCTCTTTCCGTTCCTTCCGCTCTTTCTTTTCTTTCAACGCTTTCGAAGAACCGGAAGAAGAAGAATCATCCTCAAGACTCAACATTACTTTAGCCTTCAACTTCAAATAATCCGTAATAGCGAATCTCTCTCTTGCAGACACAGCCTCCAACAAAGACTCTTTAATCCACAACGCATCATCCAACGCCTGCATACGTTCCGCCAACAGCTTTCTCAACTCTTTATTATCAAGAGGCATATTAGTCTTATTATACAAAGCCCGAACCGGCGCCAACTCTTTATGAAAATATCTGGCCCCGGAACGAATCCGCTCCTGTAACTCCTGATTCGTCGCATAGTCTTCACTCTCATGTATCAACCGGGTATACTGGTTACGAAAACGCTGGGACACTTCCACTATTTTCTCTTTGATGCGAGGTTCCAATGCCTTATATTCTGCCAACTGCTTCGGAAAGAGCTTATACAAATCTTCATCTATCAAACGAAGCAATCGTTTATAAGCCTGATCGATCGAATAGAAATTAAACAAATCACTCAACAAATCAAAGAAATACGCCTTTTGCATATCGTTCAACTGCTGACTGCCCGGCTTATTCTGCTCTACCGCTTTGGTGAAATTATCCACCGTAGCATCACTAATAATGGCTTCCCTCCGCAAAGGAGACTCCAACACCATCCCTTCCAAAGTCTTGCAACGGCTCAACGCTACATAAGTCTGTCCGTGCGCAAAAGAGTTACGCGCATCAATAATGGCACGCTCAAACGTCAACCCCTGACTTTTATGTATCGTAATAGCCCATGCCAGACGGATAGGATATTGACGGAACGTTCCTTCTATCACTTCCGTGATTTCCTTTGTTTCCTCATTCAGCACGTACTTATAATTTCCCCACTCTTCCGGCAACAACTGAAATTCTGATTTATTCCCCTTCCCCCGCACGATAATGCCTGCATCATTAACAGTGACCACCTCACCAATCATACCGTTATAATATCGTTTCTCGGACGATGGATCATTCTTCAGGAACATAATTTGTGCCCCTTCCTTTATTGTCAGGAGTTCATCCGCAGGGTACGAATATTCGGGGAAGTCTCCTTCTATCTCGGCACGAAAATGATACGCCTTGCCGGATAAAGATGCCAGTTCACGGTCATTTACTTTCTGTGCCTGATAATTATGTGTCGTCAGCCGAATATATCCTTCTTCTTTTTGTGGCTGGAAACCAGGCTGATAACGACGGTTCAGTTCATTCAACACTTCATCATCAGCCTTATTTTCCCGGATTTTATTTAATAAAGACAGGAAGAATGTGTCACTCTGCCGGTAGACTTTTTTAAGCTCAATGGTCATATATACCGTTTCTTTCAACGCATGGCTCGCAAAGAAATAAGGGGTTTCGTAATGCTTCCTCAACAGTTCCCACTCATTATCTTTCACGACGGGAGCCAATTGCTGCAAATCTCCAATCATCAACAGCTGCACCCCGCCAAATGGTTTCTCTCTATCGCGATACCGCCGCAAAGTTGCATCCACCGCATCCAACAAATCGGCACGCACCATACTGATCTCATCAATAACGAGCAAATCCATACTACGAATTATGTTCCGCTTTTCTTTACTGTAACGGTAATGCGTTTGGGAAGAATTAAAGGTAGTTTCCGGCACGAAAGGGGCAAAAGACAACTGAAAGAAAGAATGAATCGTTACTCCTCCCGCATTGATAGCTGCAATCCCTGTCGGAGCCAATACGACCATGCGTTTGGGCGTATGTTCTTTCAATCGTCTAAGAAATGTCGTTTTTCCGGTTCCGGCTTTTCCGGTAAGAAATAAATGTGTGCCTGTATTTTCTATGAACTGCCAAGCTAGCTGCAGTTCCGGGTTATTTTCCATGAAAGTTATATTGTTTTGTGCAAAGGTACAGAAAACTATATAGAGATTGAAATAAAAGTAGCAAACTTTTTCTGGTAGAGATGAGAAGCAATCGGATAAAAGAAAGTCCCGGTCGTTTTCATTAAATAACGACCGGGACGAGAGAACAATAAAAACACCAAATGTTGTGTTATATGCTTTGAGAGTTAATTTACATGATTGTTATACCAATCCGTATATTTTTCTCCTTTAGAATCTGCCCAAGCTTTAAAGTTAGGATATTCGGTATCAATACTCTTTTTTTCAGTTACTGAAATAAAGTTCAAGATAGGAATATCAATAGCAAACGGATAAGCTCCTTCTTTATCTATGTAATAAGCATCCTTTTGAGTACCTGCTAAAGACAAGTCCGCAAGAGATGTTGCCTCATGCTTAGGCAGATGCACTTCTGTACGACCTTTTTGCCCTTCGGCATACTTCACTATGATATAAGGATTATATGACTTTAAATCTTTCTTATTGAAAGAACCGCCTGTAAATTCACGGGTTATAGTATATACCTTTTGAATAGCTTGCTTCACATTCGGACAAACAATAATAGAAGATGTTGCAGATTCCGTATGTATCCCTTCCGTAGTAGCGGAAAAAGTCATTTTACCGAATTGTCCCTTATCTACCTGATAAGCAAAAGCATTCGCAAACACTGCACCATCATGTACAGGAGTAAATGTATCTACAATTTTAGTTACCTGGTTCTTTTTATCAAAAGATACGGCACGATTATATTCTACGATTACGTCATTCATATCATAATCTCCACCGCCAGGCCATATATCTTCAAAAGCTAATGTACCGGTCTTCGTTTCAGTTACATCCGGTTTTTCTGGTTCATTTCCATCATCCGGAGTTATAACAGGTCTGTCATTGGGTTCCTCAATAGTTTTTGATGCATTTACATAGAATAAAAGATCACAATAACTATTATTTGCCCCATCTTCTACTCCGATAATAACCTTGCCGCTTGTCTCGTCCTTTACAGATACAAAATTCTGTCGCTGCTGTCCCAACACCTGATTAGAAGCTAATAAATTAGAGAAACCTGATGCAACTTGTTTTGTTATATCAATTTCATTCTCACTCTGATTATATCCATCAGCATACATAAACCATCCTACCGTATAACCGGCTGGAAATTCCTCTTTAGCATTACCTTGTTCATCAAAATAGAGCAAACGTACTTTACTGCCACATTTCAAAATAGGCAACTGACCTCCATATACAGAGAAAGAAACATTTGGAAATATGATATACTTCTTCATATCTGACATTCCGCGCATATCAGGTTCCTTAGATGTTTTATAATAATAATACCCGAACGAATTATTATACATGGCATCCCGATTCAGGAAAATAACATCCAATGCAGTCCCATCTTGTGTTACCGTAATATTTGTAGTTCTGGATTGGGTGACTAAATTCATATTATCAACATTCGCTATTCCATCAGGATTAAAGAAATTCTTCAAACGTTGCGTCAAACTTCCAACCGTTTCATCACCAACGTTCTCTTCAAATGACATATATTTACTGTCAAGACTTCCTCCCTCTCCCCATTTACATAAGGAATACAGTTTATTATTTCCATTCAAGACATAAGGAACCGTCCCTTGAAAACCATAAGACCGTGTATTATTTTTTGCTTTTACAGTAGAAGCTCCTATATTTGACATATCAAAACTAACCATACCATCCTTTATTTCCAATGGCATACACCTTGGTAATCCCCAACTTTCCGTATATAGGTATATCGATTTTACAGAAGTAGGAATATTCATCTTTCCATTAAACTTTCCGCTTTCATCTGTGTAAATCTTGAATAAAGCTTCCACTCCTTGTTTTTTTACAGGTGTATTATCCACAATTTCCATCGGATCAATGTCATAGACTTCAATAAGAGCCGCAAATCCGGGTAATGCATAATTCACATCAAGCGACACATCTCCACGTGTTTCGAATCCAAAATATTCTTCAGGACCTTTTACAGGTTCTTTCCCATAATTAGGATCATACAAATCCTTTTCTGCACATCCTACTGCCACACCGATAAATACCGTTGCAACGAAAAAGTTCAATAAATGCTTAATTCTCATAATCTATATATATTTTTAAGTTTGTTTTGTCTAGGCATAAACCCATAATCAAGCCTAATTATGCCACAAATATATATACAAATATCCCATTTTTAAGGCTTATCTTAAAAATGGGATACCGAATCAAAAAATATTGTTATTAATCCTTGGAATCTATTTCATTGTCCCCCCTACAATATCCAGCAACTCATTTGTAATCGCCTGCTGGCGACTCTTATTATACTGCTTCGTCAAATCCTGAATCAGTTCATTTGCATTGTCCGTAGCCACTTGCATAGCCAGGGTACGTGCAGCATGTTCCGATGCATTAGAGTCAACGGCAGCGGTAAAAATCTTCTGGCTCAATACTGTTGGTATTAAGCTGGCGATCAATTCTTCCGCGTTCGGTTCGATGATATAATCATTGGCAATTTCATGCTCCTCTACCTCCTCCTTATTCATTCTGTCCTCTTCACTTACCACATTCGTCATATCAATGGGGAGATACGTCTCCCGGAGAAGAATCTGTACCCCCATTGATTTGAAGTGATGATAGATTATTTCCACGCGGTCCACTTCTCCTGCCACATACATATCCATCAGTCGGTGAGCCAATTCGGCAGCCTCCTGATACGTCGGTTTGTCGGAGAGCGTCGGAGAAGTCTCCTGCGGTTTGAATCCCATTCGTTTGACCGCTTCATCCACCTTCTTGCCAATTGGGAATATCAAGATATTATCCTGTCCCAGGGTGCGGAACTCTCCGATCGTTTGCATCATCATTTTGATGACGTTGGCGTTGAAAGCACCACAAAGAGAAGTGTTTGAAGAAAAGACGACGATTGCTACACGTTTCACTTCACGCTCCTGCACATAAGGAGATTCGATGGGCAGGTCCGCGCTTAGGAAGTTAGTCAGAATCTTGTTCAACTTCTTCTGATAAGGCAGCATATTCTCAATGGCTCCTTGTGCCTTGTGTAATTTGGCAGAAGCCACCATCTTCATTGCTGAAGTGATTTTTCGGGTACTTTTTACCGAATTTATTCTGGTTTTTACTTCTTTCAGTGAAGCCATTTTTTTATTGGTTAGTGGTTAATTATTAATAGTTGGTGATAGTGATTAATAGTTGGCGGTTAGTGGTTGGTGACAGTAAGCTAATCACTTATCACTAACCAACTAATCACTATTATAAGTACTGTTTCGCCACCATAGCGGCAGTCTCTTCGATAGCTTTAATCACGTTATCATCGATCACGCCCGTTTTCAGTATGTCCAATACATCCTCCTGGTGATTCAGTTGCAGAGATTCGATGAAACTGCGTTCAAAGTCTTGCACCTTATCCAATGGGACATCATGTAGAAGTCCGTGCGTACCACAGTAGAGGATAGCAATCTGCTGCTCTACGGGCATCGGGCTGTATTGCGGTTGAATCAATAATTGTCCGTTCTTACGTCCTTTATCAATAGTCAGGGCAGTAATCGGGTCCATGTCGCTGCTGAACTTGGAGAAGGCTTCCAACTCGCGATATTGCGCCTGGTCAATCTTCAATGTTCCGGCCACCTTCTTCATAGCCTTAATCTGCGCGTTACCACCTACACGGGATACGGAAATACCGACGTTGATAGCCGGACGCGTACCCTGGTTGAACAAGTCAGTCTCAAGGAATATCTGTCCGTCGGTGATAGAAATCACGTTCGTCGGGATATAAGCCGATACGTCACCTGCTTGCGTTTCGATGATAGGCAATGCTGTGAGCGAGCCGCCACCTTTCACAATCCCCTTCAGACTTTCCGGGAGATCGTTCATTTCGCGTGCCACTTCTTCCTGACTGATAATCTTGGCAGCACGTTCCAACAGACGGGAGTGCAGATAGAAGATATCACCCGGATAAGCCTCACGACCGGACGGACGGCGAAGAATCAGCGAAACCTCACGATAAGCCACCGCCTGTTTGGAAAGGTCATCATAAACCACTAACGCATGACGCCCGGTATCACGGAAATACTCGCCGATGGCAGCACCTGCAAACGGAGCGTAATACTGCAACGCAGCCGGGTCACCAGCCGTGGCAGCTACAACCACCGTGTAGTCCAGTGCTCCGTACTCACGAAGCGTATTAACGATAGAAGCAACAGTAGAACCCTTCTGACCGATAGCTACATAGATACAATATACAGGGTCGCCTGCCAGGAAGTTAGTGCGCTGGTTGATAATCGTATCAATCGCAATGGCAGTCTTTCCTGTCTGGCGGTCGCCGATAATCAACTCACGCTGTCCGCGACCGATAGGAATCATGGCGTCCACAGCCTTCAATCCGGTCTGCAACGGCTGGTTCACAGGCTGACGATAGATTACTCCCGGAGCTTTACGTTCCAAAGGCATATCATACAGTTCGCCGCCAATCAATCCTTTGCCGTCGAGCGGTTCGCCCAGCGGGTCAATCACACGTCCCAGCATGCCCTCTCCTACACGGATGGAGGCGATACGTTTGGTACGCTTCACGACGAATCCTTCTTTGATTTTGTCCGTCGGGCCCAACAGTACAGCACCCACGTTGTCCTCTTCGAGGTTCATCACGATTGCTTTGATACCATTATCAAACTCCAGCAATTCATTGGCCTCGGCGTTCCGTAGTCCATAGATACGCACTACGCCGTCACTCACCTGGAGCACCGTACCGATTTCGTCAAGTTGCACATTGGCATTGATTCCTTCGAGCTGCTTGCGCAATATATCGGATACTTCGCTTACTCTTATATTTTCAGACATTATACAATTCTCCTATTCTTATCAATAAATTGTTGTTTCACTCGCTTCAACTGCGTGGCAACGCTTGCATCCAACCGATAGTCGTTGATATCAAAGATAAACCCACCTTCGATAGAAGGATCTATCACCGTTTCCAGCTCCATCTGAGCATGCAGGATATGTGCGGCAGCCGACCGGATCCGGTCTTCTGTTTCCTTATTGACAGGAACGGCTGTAATCAGCTTTCCTACGCCAATATGTTTCAACTTCCGGTAGAGATCCAGATACATCAGGCTGATAAATTGCAGATAGCCTTCACGCCTGTTTCGCAGTACCAAAGTGATAAATTGGACAAACTCTCTGGTCGATTTACCGTCACCATCGGCAGCTGTGCAGACTAACGCCAACTTTTCCTTGGTCGTGATGACGGGATTATCAAGCGCTTCGCGCAGACCGGGCTGTTCACAAAAGCTGTGCGACAGGGTCAGAAACTCCTGATACAACCTGTCTTCCAGACCTTTTTCCTGTGCGTATTCAATGATAGCTTTTGCATAACGCATTGAGAGTATTCCGACTTCCATCTTCCTTAGTTCTTATTCGGGGTTAGTACTTCATCCAGCATGCGGTCGATCATGCCCATCTGTGCATCCTTGTCCTCAAGACTCTTGCGGAGCACTTTCTCGGCGATGTCAACAGAAAGCACGGCCACCTGGCGACGGATGTCGCGGATTGCTTCGTCTTTCTCCATCTGGATTTGTTGTTTCACCGCATCAAGTTCTTTTTGTGCGGCAATTTCGGCTTGTTTACGGGCCTCGTGAACAATCTTGTCACGTTCTTCCATTGCTTCCCTCAAGATGCGTCCTTGCTCTTTGTTGGCGGCTGCCACCAATGCGTCGCCTTCTTGTTTCAGTTTAGACAACTGGGCATTAGCTTCCCTCGCCACCTCCAAAGACTGGTCGATATAGGTCTTACGGCCTTCCACCATCTTGATGATGACGGGGAAGCCGTATTTCGCCAATATCACGAACACAATCCCGAATGAGAGAAACATCCAGAACAGCAGGCCACTATCAGGTAATAGTAATGACATAATCTTTATTTACGATTTTACGATTTACAATTTACGATTTCGCGGCTGCCCATTGCATGAGGATCTCCCCCATTTAGAAACAGGGTTTTACGCCTGCGAAATCCGCTTGTTATATACCTGATTAGAGGAAGAACACCAACAGACAAACTACTACCGCCAACAGGGCCACACCTTCAATCAAGGCGGCGGCGATAATCATGTTCATACGAATGTCTCCCGATGCTTCCGGCTGGCGTGCGATAGCTTCCATTGCCGAACCACCAATCTTACCAATACCCAAACCAGCTCCGATTACTGCAAGACCTGCACCGATAGCTGCACCTAATTTACTAACTCCTACTGCTGCTGCAGTGGCTTGTAACAATACTGATAGTAACATAATTTTCAGTTTTAAAATGGTTTATATTTTCTCTTGTTTTTATTATTTAATTCCTCATTCCGCGCGTTTATTCCGTATTCGTTCAGTCACGTTTTCACCGCGTTTCATTGATTATTCTTCTGTTTTCACTCTGGCTCCTTCCTGTGCCAGTCCGATAAACACTGCCGACAACATCGTAAATACGTAAGCCTGGATGAAAGCCACCAGCAGTTCAAGCGCATTCATAAAGATGTTGAACAATACGGAAGCCACCGTGAGCGTGCCGTTCAGCGCAGGCCCCATGCTTGCCGAGATAAAGATCAGGCAGGTGAGCACCAGCATCGCCATGTGTCCGGCCAGCATATTGGCAAAAAGACGGATCATCAAAGCAAACGGTTTCGTAAAGATTCCGAAGAACTCGATGAACGGCATCATCGGCACAGGCACTTTCAGCCACCAAGGTACATCGGGCCAGAAAATATCTTTCCAGTAATGTTTCGTACCGAAGATATTGACTGCAAGGAACGTGCAGACCGCCAGCACCATCGTGATAGCGATATTTCCCGTCACATTCGCGCCTCCGGGGAAGAACGGAATCAATCCCATCATGTTATTGATAAAGATGAAAAAGAACGCTGTCAGCAGATATGGCGCGAACTTCCGGTAGTTAGGTCCGACACAACTCTTGATGATATCGTCGTTCACCATCATGATGAACATCTCCATGAATCCGATAAATCCTCCCGGTGCTTTGGCTCCTTGCGGACGTTTCCTGTACCAATGTGCCACACACAACACGATAACGAGCAGCAATACGCTGTTGAACAACAAGGCAAACGTCACTTTCGTAATGGAAATATCCCAAGGGCGAACCTGTTCGCCTGCGGCGTCATACTCTACCAGTTTGCCTTCATATTTGCTTCCTGCGGGAGCGATGGAAAGTCCTTCATACGTACCTCCATTCTCTTCGAGACGGGAAGAAAGGAACGTGTGCCAACCTGAAGTGCTACTATAAACAATAATAGGTAACGGTATAGTAATATGCGTGTTACCCCATGTTGTAATATGCCATTCGTAGGAGTCGCCGATATGACCGAACACAATTTCTTTCACATCAACCGTGTTCTCCTGTTCCTCCTTCGGAGTAATTTCGTCCTGCGTCTGCTGCGCCACCGTTTCCCCCTCTTGCTCTTGCGCAAGAACCGGCAAACTGACCGCTGCCATCAGACAGAACAGAATCAACGGAGCTACTATGTTATGCAACTGTTTCATGTTTCTTCTTATTTTTCTTTTTCCGTTTCTGGTTCATCTCAAAAGAGAAGAAAAACCAGGTTTCGAATATCAGATATATCAAATAGAACGAGATAAACGTCAGTAAAAAAGCTCTGGCTTCTTCGCGTACAGCAAGGCAATAAATCAAGACCAGAATCAGCGAAAGAATCATCTTTATCATCTTCATTGCCAAATACAACAGTAACAATCTCTGCGGAGCGTGCCGCCGGCAAGCGTCGAACATATAGATGCTGGCCAACCCGAAGAAGTAAAAATAAACCGGTATAAACGGATACCCTCCGAAATAATGCCCCGGCAGAGCGAAGTGTAGGATAACAGCTCCGAGCGCCGCACTAATCACTGCAAATAAGGTATGCCAACAGATAAAGTTCCGTTTAGTTTTACTAATATTCATCATGTTACTGTGTTTTTCTGTAAGGTTATTATCTCGTTTTTTTCAATCTTTAGATACTTGGTCTTTGTGCCGGAAGGCTTCCGTCAGGAAACACAGGCAGAAACCGTGCCGTCACTCATTTCAACAAAACCGCCCTGAATATCCATCGTGTGCTCTTCTCCCTCCATCGTCGTATAACTCAACGTTCCCGCTTTCAGCGACGATACAATGGGCGCATGCCCCGGCAGAATAGAAAACGAACCGATCATGCCCGGCAATGTGACAATCTTCACATCTCCGTCGAATATGCTCTTTTCGGGCGATACTATACTCAAATGCAGTTCTTTCATCACTCTATATTTTTATTTTTTCGCCTGTTCCAGCAATTTCTTACCTTTCTCTATTGCTTCCTCAATCGTGCCGACATTCAGGAAAGCCTGTTCGGGAAGATAATCCACTTCTCCGTCCAGAATCATCTTGAATCCCTTGATGGTATCTTCAATACCCACCATCACACCCGGAACGCCTGTAAACTGTTCGGCTACGGCAAACGGTTGCGAAAGGAAACGCTGCACACGGCGGGCGCGGTTCACTACCATCTTGTCTTCTTCCGAGAGTTCTTCCATACCGAGGATAGAGATAATATCCTGCAATTCCTTGTTACGCTGCAAGATTTGTTTCACTCGCTGCGCTATGTCGTAATGTTCCTGGCCTACAATGTGCGGGTCGAGGATACGTGACGTAGACGCCAACGGGTCGACAGCCGGATAGATACCCAGCTCGGTGATCTTACGGTCGAGTACGGTAGTTGCGTCCAAGTGGCTGAAAGTCGTTGCAGGAGCCGGGTCGGTCAAGTCATCGGCAGGCACATACACCGCTTGTACGGAGGTGATAGAACCTTTGCGGGTAGACGTGATACGTTCCTGCATCGCACCCATTTCCGTGGCCAGCGTAGGCTGGTAACCAACAGCGGAGGGCATACGTCCCAAAAGGGCGGACACTTCCGAACCTGCTTGCGTGAAACGGAAGATATTATCGATAAAGAACAGGATATCGCGTTTCTCACCTTCTTTACCGGCGTCGCGGAAAGATTCCGCTACCGTCAGTCCGGACAGTGCCACAGAAGCACGTGCGCCCGGAGGTTCGTTCATCTGACCGAAAATCAGCGATACTTGCGATTTCTCCAGTTCGTTATAATCTACTTTCGAAAGATCCCAGTGGCCTTTCTCCATGCTTTCCTTGAATGCTTCGCCGTAGCGGATAACGCCGGATTCGATCATTTCGCGCAGCAAGTCGTTACCTTCACGGGTACGTTCACCTACTCCGGCAAATACGGAGAATCCGTTATGTTTCTTGGCGATATTATTGATAAGTTCCTGGATCAATACGGTTTTTCCCACACCGGCGCCGCCGAACAAACCGATTTTACCACCTTTGGCATACGGTTCGAGCAGGTCGATCACTTTGATACCCGTGAAGAGCACCTCTTGCACAGTTGTCAAATCCTCAAATTTAGGGGGATCTCGGTGAATGGAATACGCACCGTCGCGGTTGAGCCCTTTCATACCGTCGATCGAATCACCGACTACGTTCATCAGTCGTCCTTTAATCTGTTCGCCTATCGGCATAGTGATCGGGCCTCCGGTGGGATACACTTTCATGCCTCTCTGAAGTCCGTCGGTACTATCCATCGCTACGGTACGCACCGTATTTTCGCCGATATGTTGCTGAACTTCTATAACCAGTATTTTGCCGTTTGGCCTTTTTATCTCCAGTGCGTCGTGGATGCTTGGCAGCACCAGTTCCGCATCCGTACCTTCAAAGTACACATCGACCACAGGGCCGATGACCTGCGAGATATGTCCGATAATCTGTGACATAAGCAATCTCTTTTATTTATATTATTCTTTTCTCTCCTTTTTGACCTTATAATATGATAAGGAATAAACATTTTCGCGTTTTACCTAATTTCAATATTATAATAAACAGTTGAATTAATTTTTTGTTCAACTATTTTCTATATCCTAGAAACTTCTACCACTAGAAATAGTTAAAGAAACAACTGCACAAATGTAGAAACAATTCTGTATCATTGTTACTCCTTTTTTATAATTTGTCGTTCGATAACACTTATTAGACTAATAATAGCTACAGATTGACCAATTTAGGCGAATTTAGACTACAAATCAATAGCAAAATAGATTTTGAGATAATAATATATCAATAAACCGGATTTTCGCGTCCAGTTTCCTTTCTCTTTGTTTTAAATCAAGGATTTAGCCGTAATACAAAATAGTAGCACAGACAACTAGTTTTGTGCTCGAACACAGCGAACGCTGTTTTTTCATGTTTTCCTTAAGAAAGTTTAAAGCCGTATTTTCTATTTTTCTACGATCCATTTCTCTATATTTCGCGTCTCCGCACTAAAATTCACAGCAATTTTCAGGAGGTTCTGGTTGTCTTTTTCAAGGATACGCTTTTCAACTAAAGAAAACACCAAATCCTGCACGAAAGTTTTTCATGCAGGATTTACATTGCACCTTATATTATATAGAAGACTATTCCTTATTTATATAAAAGAGAAATATAATCAACGCCTATACAATTATTATCTCATTTTTTTGCTGTAATTTTGCACCACTAATATAAAACACTCAAAATGATGAAGAAAATACTGTTACTCGGTTCCGGAGAACTAGGAAAAGAATTTGTAATTTCAGCTCAACGTAAAGGTCAACACATCATTGCCTGCGACTCATACGCGGGAGCACCTGCTATGCAAGTGGCTGATGAATTTGAAGTATTCGATATGCTGAACGGTGAAGAACTGGAGCGTGTCGTAAAGAAACACCAGCCGGACATTATCGTTCCGGAGATTGAAGCGATCCGCACAGAACGTTTGTATGACTTCGAAAAAGAAGGCATACAGGTAGTGCCCAGCGCCCGTGCCGTGAACTTCACGATGAATCGTAAAGCTATCCGCGACCTTGCCGCCAAAGAGCTCGGACTGAAAACAGCCAAATACTTCTACGCCAAAACATTGGACGAACTGAAAGAAGCTGCCGCTAAAATCGGTTTCCCTTGTGTCGTTAAACCGTTGATGTCATCCTCCGGTAAAGGACAGTCGCTGGTGAAGAGTGCCGACGAACTTGAACACGCCTGGGAATACGGATGCAGCGGAAGCCGTGGCGATATCCGCGAACTTATCATTGAAGAATTTATCAAATTCGACAGCGAAATCACCCTGCTCACCGTTACTCAAAAGAACGGCCCCACCCTGTTCTGCCCCCCTATCGGACACGTGCAGAAAGGTGGCGACTATCGCGAAAGTTTCCAGCCTGCACACATCGATCCTGCTCATTTGAAAGAAGCGGAAGAGATGGCAGAAAAAGTAACCCGCGCGTTGACAGGCGCAGGACTTTGGGGAGTTGAGTTCTTCCTAAGCCATGAAAACGGAGTCTATTTCTCCGAACTTTCTCCACGTCCGCACGATACCGGCATGGTAACTTTGGCAGGAACACAAAATCTGAATGAATTTGAATTGCACCTGCGTGCCGTGCTCGGTCTGCCTATTCCGGGCATCAAGCAAGAACGAATAGGCGCAAGTGCCGTCATCCTCTCTCCGATTGCCAGCCAGGAGCGCCCTCAATATCGTGGACTGGAAGAAGTGACCAAAGAAGAAGATACCTATCTACGTATATTCGGCAAACCGTTTACACGCGTCAACCGTCGTATGGGTGTGGTGCTTTGCTACGCTCCGCTCGATGCTGATTTGGATGCGTTGCGCGACAAGGCTAAGAGAATTGCAGAGAAAGTAGAAGTTTACTAAAAAAGAAATTTAGAGATAAGATGAATAGAATCCGCCAAGTAAACCTGTCTGACATTCCAGCACTACAAGAGCTATATCAGCATACAGTCCTGACTGTGAACCGAAAAGATTATACAGCCGAAGAAGTAGCAGACTGGGCTTCGTGCGGAGACGATACATCACATTGGGGTGAGCTTTTCGAAGAGCAACATTACGTGGTTGCAGAAAATGAAGAAGGTGTGATTGTAGGCTTCGGCTCTGTCAACGACGACGGATATATGCACACGCTGTTTGTCCATAAGGACTTTCAGCATCAAGGCATTGCGACATCTTTGTATAAATATCTCGAAGCATACGCACGAGAAAGAGGTGCGAAAAGATTAACATCGGAGGTTAGCATCACGGCAAAACCGTTTTTCGAGAAACAAGGTTTTCAGGTTGATGAAGAACAAAAACGGAAAGCTAATCAAATGTGTCTCACCAATTATAAAATGAGCAAGCAACTCTATTAATCTATATCGTTTCACATCTAAAATGCAAAGACATAGAATCAGTCTCACTTACTGACGAAGAGAAAACTTATTCTATTGATAAAAAACTCCAACCAATGCGACTTTATCCGCCACTTGGTTGGAGTTCTTTTTTAGCTTTATGAAATATTTTTCAGATACATAACAATGAAACTATCGTTTCTTACTCAAGAAACGTTTTGCCAAATATTTACGTATCGGTTCGTCATACAGTTTCAGGCACAGATAAGCAAGCACGATACTCAAGACAAAGACGCACACGGCTACGTGCCAAGTCTCGCCCAACGTATAGAGCTTATTCTCAATCAGCCATGCATAGAACAGATACATCAACGGATAATGGATCACATAAACCGGATAGGATATATCCCCCAGAAATTTGCATATCTTTGTCGATTGCACGTCCGTAGTGGTGCCCGACGCTCCTATCCAAAGAATGATAGGGAAAGCCACAATCACACAAAACGCTTCATAAACACCATTCATGCAAAGCGGCTCCATTCCTTCGAGATAAGGAACAGCGAACAGGGCAATCAATGCAACGGTACAGATCCAGAAAGCACCTCTCACCTTCATAGGCTTGAAGTTACGCGACATCAGCATACCCAGCGAAAAAGGGAAAAGCATACGTAGGGAGCCGCCCAGGAAGTTAACCCCGTCCAGCGTCCAGCCCACTCCTATGTTTCCATAAGTGGAGACATTGAAGACGGCAAACGCTGCCAATGCTACCCCCAGCAACACCACAAATACCGTCAGCGCCTTGTTGGACAAGCGACGGATGAACAACGCATACAGGATATTACCGATATACTCGAAAAATAACGACCAGCAAGGGCCGTTCAACGGAAACATCTCACCGTTGCCACGAACTTCATATCCCACCCCCGGCATGGCAGGAATGAAGAATATCGTGCAAAGAAGAGACAACATAATCATGGAGATGGCTACATGCGTTCCATCCCATTGCACACAACCCTGAATACAGAATGTGATAGCACCCAATACGGCACCCATAACGACCATCGGATGAAGACGTATCAAACGGCGTTTAAAGAAATCTTTCATGGTGAGACTCTTGCCCCAACGGTCGTCATAAGCGTAACCGATCACGAAACCCGAAAGGATAAAGAAGAAATCCACGGCAAGATAACCGTGGTTGAGAGTCTCGATATTGCCACCACCGGCAAAAGCATATCCCTCGAATACATGATACCATATCACCATAAGAGCCGCTACACCGCGAAGTCCGTCAAGAAGATCATAATGTGCTTTGGTATCTGCAAAGGCTGAAGAAGAAATGTTCGACATCTGTTTTTCTATTAGTTAGTTAGTATTTTCAGATGGCAAAGATACGGTTTGCGAAACGAAGTTCTTTTGCTTAAAAGCAAAAAAGCCCTACCGAAAACTATTTTTTAGCACGTACCCGACTAAGCGTGTAGATGGAAATGCCCAAAAAGGCAGCCACATACTTCAGCTTCACCCGGTTTATCAGTCCGGGATAGCGACGGTTGAACTGCTCATACCGTTCTTTAGGCGAAAGCTGGAGCCGTTCCACAAACATGTGGCTAAGTTCTTTATTGACATTCTGATGCAGGATACGCCCCCAGTTGGCTATGTCGATATAGGTTTCGTAGAGCATATTCAGCTTGTCGATATGGATGACGTAGATTTTGCAATCGGAAAGCGTTTCAATGCTCTCCACCGACGGTTGCTGATAGTAGAGCGAATCCATGCCGAACGTAATGTCGCCTTCTAGCGTGAACCACGTAGTAGTATCCTGTCCGTTGTGATGGAATACGGAACGGGCAATGCCCTCTTCAATGAAATAAACCAGGCGGTCTGTTACCCCCGACTGGACGATATAGGTATCTTTAGGATAATATCGCAGTTCCATATTCGCCTGAAGCGCCTGAAGCGCTTCATCGGATACCGGATAGATTTCTCTTATTTTTTGAATAATGTTTTCCATTTTGAGATTCCTTACTTGATTCGACAGACCACCGGACGGACATTTCTAATGACGCACCTTAGGATACTTATTATTGAAACGGAATCCCAAGCCGAGCATCAGATAATTAGGTGTCTGAAAGTTTTGGAGATTGTAACCGATGTGAAGGAAAGAGCTACGTGTCACGTCTATCTTCAACGCAAAGACCTGATACAGCCCCCGCAAATCGCCACGCCCCAGCACATTCGTTCCCAAACCGACATTGATGGTGAAAAACGGCATTACATACTCCGCCCGTCCCGAAAGTCCGAGAGCAAGCTGATGCTGAATGCCCGGCACAAGAAACCTGCGTTCGGAAGTGCCGCTGCCTCCATCGTAATCGTACTCCACAATCCGGTCTTCGGTGTACACATTGGCACTACCGTCATAAACACCGTCCAGCGAGACGCCGAATCGCAGCTTATAGTTGAGGTTGTACATCGGGGCAAAGTTGAATCCCGCCACGGGGTAACTGCCCGGCGAAGCTATCTGCTTCCCGCTTTCTACGTACACGCCTTTCCGTCTCCACGAGCCGAACAACACAAGGTCGTAACTGATATGACGGGGAAAACGGGGAATATACGGCTTGACCAAAGACTTGGTCAGGTCGGATTCTTCACGGTTGAAGTTGTACACCAGACCGATTTTCGCTCCGGTGGTGTTCACTCCTGCGTTGGGGAATTTGGTGTTGCCGTTGGAGAAATGCGTAAAATCTCCGCCGATGATAAAATCGAAATAACGGGAAAGCGACCAATTGAGGTAGATACCTGCATTGAGATACGCATTCACCCGTGAACCTACCGCTCCGTTGTAGGAGTTGTAATCGTTATCGTATGGTTTCCATCCGGCAGAAAGGCCGAAATTCCACTCGTAATTGAGCGAAAGACGGGGATTGAAACGGGCGATACGTGCGCCCTGAAAGACATAGAACGTCACCGGATCACCGAGTTGCTTACGGTCGCCAAAGGTGGTGACGGCCAAGCCGAAGCCTTGGTAGGCTCCGCCGTAGATACGGTCGGCACAGGTATTGGGACGAAACTTGAAGGAATATTTCAAATGAGCGGCAAAGGAACTTTGGATGGGCTTCCACCGTTCGTTCTCTCCTTGCAGGAAAGGATTGGTGGGGAACACGTATTGCGGCCGAGCTTCTATCCCCAACCGGTGAATGAACCGATGGGGAACGTAAGGAGCTACCGTGTCCATGCCACATTGCGGGAAACTGTTGCGCCGGAATCCATGAAGTTCTTCCTGCAATCGACGCACTTCTTCACGAAGTTCGCGGACGTCCTGCTGGAGTTGCTCCACGTCTTGCCTGACCTCTTTCACCTCCTGCCCCACTTCTTGCGCGCACAGCGAAGCAACGGGGAAAAGCAAGGCGGAACAGAATAGGATGATTTCCCGTCTGGGTATCTTTACTCTCATATCATAGTCTGGTTAGTCTTTTTCAGAACGAAGTTTATAAATGGAGCTTCTCGATAAACTGCGCTACATGATAGCCATCCATCAATCCATGATGGCAAGTGACGGAAACGGGCATCATCAGCCTTTCTCCTTCGCGGAAGTATTTACCGGTGGAGATTTTGGGAACGCTGTCGCCCGAACGCATATTGGTGGGATGCTTCATATCGGTGAAAGAGAGCCACGGCACAGCCGAATAATGAATGGCGTTGGGATGAAACGTACCTCCTTTGTTGAGTCCCGTAGTGGCTTGCAGGCGTTCCATCTCGGCTTTTGCCCGACGAATAAAGACGAGTTCGTCCGGATCGTATTCAAAAGCGGCAAAAGAAAAGGTGTGGTCGGCACGCCCCACAGTGGCTTCGGGCAGAAGACTGTCATAACACACCACTCGATTGCCTTCGATGCGGTAGCGGAACTCTTCCACGGCAGCCGCGGCAGTCACGATGCGGTGAAGGACGAGCAGGGAAAAGGAAACGCCTTTGTCTTTGGCTTCCTGATACGCGCGCGTACAATCTACGTTGACCGTCACTCCAAAAAAAGGATCGTCAAAAGCACTGAAATGTTCGTAATGTTCTCTTCTGTTCCAAGTAGCAATATCGATGATCTTCTCTATCTGATTCATTCTAAACACTCTTTTTTAAGTTTCACCACAGATTACACAGATTAACACAGATTGAATTCGGATGCATCCTTTTTTCTTTTTATATCTCAACCATTATCGGTAATTAAGAATCTGTGTTAATCCGTGTAATCTGTGGTGAACATAGATATACAATTACTGATGTTGCTCACGCAACAAGTCATTCACTGTCTTCACCGGGTTAAAGGTAGAAAGAGGAACTTCTACAAAGACGGTATTCCAGTCGCTCATCGCACCATTCCACAAACCGGGAAGTTCGAGGGCTTTCAGGTCTTTACCGTTCTTCGATTTGTAGGAGATGAAGCCGGTGGCTTTATCTACATATTTCACCAGGTCGAATTTATGTCCTTTATAATCACGCACAGCGCATACGAGGTCTACCGGATTGAAGTGCGTACCCTTCTCGAACATTTCTTTCTTCTCCGGATCGTCCATGTCGATCTGCGAGCTTTCGAGGATTTGCAGGGAGATGGTTCCGTCGCTATTGTAAGCAAGGAACGGACCGCCGCCGGGTTCGCCTACGTTCTTCACCATTCCGCAGACACGCATCGGACGGTTGAACTTGTTTTTGAGGTAAATGGCCAGTACGGAGTCTTCGAGATCTTTTGTTTCCGGATTCTTGCAGAAGAGTTTCTTTTGCAGGAATTGAAGCATTTCCATCATCTGGTCGTGCGTATACTTGCCGCTGTCGAGCAGCGTGAGGTATTCGAATACTTGTTTTTGCAGGGTCACGAGCACTCCGGCAATCAGTTTCTTATACGTAACGGTGTCGGCTTTCAAACGGTCGGGCACTACGTTGTCGATGTTCTTGATGAAGATGATGTCTGCGTCCAAGTCGTTCAGGTTCTCAATCAGCGCGCCATGACCACCGGGACGGAACAGCAGTTTGCCGTTGTCGCGGAACGGTTGGTTGTCCATATCGGCAGCAATGGTGTCGGTACTTGGCTTCTGCTCGGAGAAGGTGATGTAATAGTCTACGCCGTAACGTTTGGCGAAGTCGTCCACTTTTTCCGTCACGAGCTTCTTGAAAAGTTCGCGGTGTTCGGTAGACACGGTGAAGTGTACGTTCACTTTGCCGCTCTTGCCGGCTGCATACAGAGCGCCTTCGGCAAGATGTTCCTCCATCGGAGTGCGGGAGCCTTCGGGATATTTATGGAATTTGAGCAGACCTTTCGGTAGTGCGCCATAGTTCAGTCCTGCAGTCTCCAGCAGGGCGGACACCACTGCTTTATAGTTGCCTTCTTCCATCAGTCCGGGAATGTCTTTTCCGGAGATTCGCTGACAGGCCACATTCAGATCGTCATAGAAAGCAAAATTCTTGATTCCGTCAAAGAAGGCCTGCTCGAACTTGGTAGTCGGCTGGTCATAATCGGCGGACAGAAACTCGAATAGATTCTTAAACATACGACTTGCAGCACCGGAGGCAGGCACGAACTTCACAACAGTCTTATCTGTGTTTGTATATGCATCCCAGGCGGCCAGATAAGCCTTCTGTTCTTCTGCGTCGGGAGCTAATATGCCCTTTTCGATGGAAGCTGCCGCATCCAGTTTTAAAAAGGGAAATCCCGTCTGGAAGCATGCTAATTGTTCTGCAATTTGCTCTTCCGTGATGCCTTTCTTGGCAAGCAACTCTTTGTCCTGTGTCGTTATCATAATATCTAATTTTATTAATTGATGCCCAAAAATACAAAATGTTATTTACTTCTTGCCGAATAACCGGAAAAAAAACTACTTTTACATCGAATTAACAAGATTGAATATGGACGACTTTTTTACATTGGAGGAAAAAAAGGAGCTTTTTTCACTCTATCGACATTTATTGCAGTCTGCCGGAGACAGTATTTTCTGGAGAGATTGCCAAAAGTTAAAGAAACATCTTATCAAGGCGGCCCAATGTAACGGTCTGCAACGCAATAACTTCGGGATGAATCCCGTCATCAGAGATTTACAAACAGCAGTGATCGTTGCCGAGGAAATCGGTATGAAAGGTTCGTGCCTGATCGGGATCATGTTGCACGAAATCGTGAAAGGCCATGTATTGTCTATCGACGAGGTGAACGCCGAATATGGTGAAGACGTGGCAAGTATCATCAAGGGATTGGTGAAGACGAACGAGCTGTATGCCAAAAGCCCTGCCATCGAGTCGGAGAATTTCCGTAATCTGCTGCTGTCGTTTGCGGAGGATATGCGCGTAATCCTGATTATGATTGCCGACCGCGTGAACGTGATGCGCAAAATAAAGGATACAGGCAACGAGGAGGACCGGATCAAGGTAGCAAACGAAGCAGCATATCTGTATGCTCCGCTGGCTCACAAGCTGGGATTGTATAAGCTGAAATCGGAACTGGAGGATTTGTCTCTCAAATATACGCAGAAAGAGACATATTATTTCATCAAGGATAAGCTGAACGAAACAAAGGCTTCCCGCGACAAGTATATCGCCGCTTTTATCGAACCGATCCAAAAGAAGGTGGCGGAAGCGGGACTGAAGTTCGACATCAAGGGACGCACGAAGTCGATTCATTCGATATGGAACAAGATTCAGAAGCAAAAGACTCCTTTTGAGGGGATTTATGACTTGTTCGCCATCCGTATCATACTGGATTCGGAACCGGACCCGGCGAAGGAGAAGCAGGAGTGTTGGCAGGTGTATTCGATTGTGACGGATATGTACCAGCCGAACCCGAAGCGTCTGCGCGACTGGCTTTCAATACCGAAGAGTAATGGTTACGAGTCGTTGCACATCACCGTGATGGGCCCGGAAGGGAAATGGGTGGAAGTGCAGATACGTACCCGACGGATGGACGAGATCGCGGAACGCGGACTGGCTGCGCACTGGAGATATAAAGGTATCAAAGGAGAAACGGGCTTGGACGAGTGGTTGACTTCCGTGCGGGAGGCGTTGGAGAACGCGGACAACGACTCGATGAAGGTGATGGATCAGTTTAAGATGGATCTCTACGAGGATGAAGTGTTTGTCTTTACGCCCAAAGGGGATTTGTTCAAGCTGGCTAAAGGGGCTACGGTGCTTGATTTTGCTTTCCATATACATAGTAAGTTGGGATGCAAGTGTATCGGCGCGAAAGTGAACGGCAAGAATGTGCAGTTGAAGCAGAAGTTGAACAGCGGCGACCAGGTGGAGATCATGACTTCAAACACCCAGACTCCGAAACAGGACTGGCTGAACATCGTGACGACTTCCAAAGCACGCACCAAGATACGCCAGGCGCTCAAAGAGATGGTGGCACGCCAACATGCGTTTGCCAAAGAGACGCTGGAACGAAAATTCAAGAACCGCAAACTGGAGTATGATGAAGCGACCATGATGCGCCTCATCAAGCGTTTGGGATTCAAGAACGTGACGGAGTTTTATCAACGGATTGCCGATGGCGGACTGGATGTGAACGAGATTCTGGATAAATACATTGAGCAGCAAAAACGGGACAGCGATACGCACGATGAAATTGTTTATCGGAGTGCCGAAGGGTATAATTTGCAAACCGCGCAGGAGGAAACGACATCTAAAGAGGATGTACTGGTGATTGACCAGAATCTGAAAGGACTGGAGTTTAAACTGGCTAAATGTTGTAACCCGATTTATGGCGATGATGTGTTCGGGTTCGTAACGGTGAGCGGCGGTATCAAGATACACCGGTCGGATTGTCCGAACGCGAACCAGATGCGCGAACGTTTCGGCTACCGGATTGTGAAGGCTCGCTGGGCGGGCAAGTCGGAAGGTACGCAATATCCGATCACGCTGCGCGTTGTAGGACATGATGATATTGGTATCGTAACAAATATTACTTCGATCATCTCGAAAGAGAATGGTATCACGCTACGTTCTATCGGTATTGATTCGAACGATGGGTTATTCTCTGGCACACTGACGGTAATGGTGGGTGATACGGGGCGTTTGGAGGCTCTTATCAAGAAATTACGGACGGTGAAGGGAGTAAAACAGGTGAGCAGGAATTAAAGTTAAGACAGAAGAACAAAAGAACATATTTTTGGATACGTATGATGAAAATCAAAAAACAATCATCACTCCTGAAATATGTTCTTTTGTTCTTCTGTCTATTTTATCTTACCTTCTTCTTTATATAATAAGGATAAGTGACCAATACGAAGAACAGCAAAGCGATAGAAGCTACCATCTGTCCGGTATGGAGCATCTTGTCTGTATCCAATTCCATGTAGCACGCAGTAGCGATACCCAGGGAGATACCAACTTCGCTTGCCAACAAATGGGTAGTGTTGGCTGTTCCGCGTTGGCAATGATGGGATAGTTTCACAAATATCATCAGGAATTCCGGCATGGTTAAACCTAAACCCAATCCCAAGAGTACGGAAGAGATGCCTATCGAAAGGTCTGTGTTCAATAAGGACATGGCTACCATTTCCAACCCGATTCCTATAATGACCAAGCGCAGTGTCTTCTCTTTAAAAAAGAACAGGCGCGCGATGAACAGGGAGATAATGTATCCGAGGGTTGTGCCGACAAAGAACGGTACGGGGATTCCCACGTTTCCGAGTACGAAATCGTTTAGGAAAGGGTGTACCATTGGAATCAGTAAGCCCGGAACAAATGTTATCAGAATCAGGTTGATAGCGGGAACCCATCCACGAAGCAATAAGAAGCGGTCGAAGGAATAGAGTTTAGTGACAATCGGCGCACGGAAAGGTACATATACCCCCGATAGCATGAGAATTCCTACAGCTCCGGTTATGACAGATACAGTGAGCAGGTTTTGGAATGAGTGGCTTTGATAGAGCCACACTCCGAGGATAATCCCCAAAAGCATTCCCAGACGTGCCGTCCACGAGAAGCTGACATTTCCCGCGCTCCGCAGTGTGGAGTTGGTGATGTCGATAGCCAAGGTGATACCGGCAGTAGTGCCTATGCCAAAGGCCAGTCCTTGCACGGTACTCAACAGGATTAGTTCTGTGAAGTTCGTCACAAAGGCGTACCCAATCGTCGCCACTACCATCAGGGCAGCGGCAAACATACATACGTATTTACGTTTGTAGGCATCTACCAGGTAGGCATGGAAAGGACCGATAAGGAACATCCCCAAGGTGAAAAAAAGAAAGATTACTCCTGTCTGTGCGGCCGGCACTCCGAGACGGTCGGCCATCTCTACGGAAAGTACCGGAAATAACACATACAAGGATATAAACAACAGCAAATTAGCTACACATATCCGCATAAAATGAACTGTCCACAATTTAACTGCCATATACTATCTTAATATTGTTCCTTCTCGTTGGGGAAGTAGCAATTCTTCACGTCGGAAACGTAACGGCTGATGGCGTCGGTCATCACTGTGTACAAGTCAGCATAACGACGTAAGAAACGCGGACGGAATCCGTTGTTCATGCCAAGCATGTCCTGAATAACCAATACCTGACCGTCTACGTGGCCGCCGGCACCGATTCCGATGATAGGAATAGTGAGTTCGGAAGCTACACGCTCTGCAAGGGTAGCGGGGATTTTTTCGAGTACAATGGCAAAACAGCCTGCTTCTTCCAATAAATGGGCGTCGCGAATCAGTTTGTCGGCTTCGGCTTCGTCTTTGGCACGTACGGTATAGGTTCCGTATTTGTTAATGGATTGAGGCATGAGTCCCAAATGTCCCATCACAGGGATACCGGCGCATACGATACGTTTCACCGTGTCGATGATTTCTTCACCGCCTTCGAGCTTCAATGCGTCAGCGTGACTTTCTTTCATGATGCGGATAGCGGAAGCAAGGCCCTCCATCTCATTGCCCTGGTAAGATCCGAAAGGCATATCAACTACCACCATCGCCCGCTTTACACCACGTACTACGGATTTGGCATGATAAATCATTTGGTCGAGCGTGATAGGTAATGTAGTCACGTTACCTGCCATTACGTTAGAAGCGGAGTCGCCTACCAGGATTACGTCCATTCCCGCACCGTCTACAATCTGTGCCATTGTGTAATCATACGCAGTCAGCATAGATATTTTTTCGCCTCTCTGTTTCATTTCAACCAAGCGATGAGTAGTCACCTTTCTTGTGTCATCTGATATATAACCAGCCATGTCTTTTTAATTTATGATTTATGAATTATGATTTATGTCATTGATGTCTGCGCATTTGGACGCTTTCAAAAATTGCGGCAAAGTTATAACATTTAATTCATAACTGGGAAAGAAAAGCAAAAAATCCTTTCAAATGCTTCGCTTGGATAGTTGGAAGGCATTTGAAAGGATGGGTGGGTCTCACTATTTTTATTTATCTCGGTTATTTTTCTTATTTCATTTATTAATATAATATAAGTGAGGTAACTATTTAAAAATAATGCCGTTATTTATGGAGAGATATCATTTTTTCGTATGTCATGCCGGTGAAGTCGTCTATTATATAATGGGCTTTTCCGGTGATGGCTTCGCGTGAGTTGGTGGTGGCAAGTCCGATCACGGTTGCCCCGGAAGTCATGCCGGCTTGCAGGCCGTGGAAAGAATCCTCAAAGACGTAGGAGTTTTCGGGGGTGGCTTCAAAGATTTCCATTCCCAGCAGGAAACAGTCGGGAGCGGGTTTTGAACGGGCAAACATTTCTCCTGTCAGGATGCGGTCTACCATTCCTTTAAATTCGGGATGGGCATTGTAGACGTTGGCCATCTTCTCTTCGTTGGAGCTGGTGACTACGGCTATCTTTGCACCGTTCCGACGAAGATCGGCTATGAAGGCTTCTACTCCGGGGATGTATTCGTAGGACATCTTTTTCTCGTAAACATTGAGTTCAGCGCTTATTTCGAGCTGTGCTTCGGGTTTGTCCGCGAAATGCTTTTCATAGATTTGTAATAGCGTCTGTCCCTTGATACGGCGTCCGAAATCTTCTTCATTCAGATATTTCCGTCCTTGCTCGTCCCAAAAAACAGTGTACTGCGTTTCTGTATCCATGATGACACCGTCAAAGTCGAAGAGTGCTGCAATTGTTTTCGTTGTATTCATATTAAACTGGCTTTTTACCTAAAACGTTAAACCTTGTGTATCTATCGCCGCAAAGTTCCGAATAATCATCGAATCAGGCAAATAATTCGTACCTTTGCAAAGCTAAAAAAAACGTAACATACGTTTTTATCCAACAAAATCTACTGCCGCATGAGCAAGAACGACCCGCACATTTTAGGCAAAGAACGTATCGGCAAATTGCTGTTACAATATTCCATTCCTGCGATTATCGGAATGACGATTACTTCTATCTATAACATCATTGATAGTATCTTCATCGGACATGGCGTAGGACCGATGGCTATTGCCGGACTGGCTATCAGCTTCCCGCTGATGAATCTTGTTGTCGCTTTCTGTACACTGGTTTCGGCTGGTGGGTCTACCCTCGCCTCTATCCGTTTGGGACAGAAGGATATGAAAGGAGCTACGGAAATTTTGTCACATACGCTGATGCTTTGTATCACAAATTCTCTTTTCTTCGGTATTCTGTCTTTTATCTTCCTGGATGATATACTGACTTTTTTCGGAGCCAGCGCCGACACCCTTCCATATGCACGCAGCTTTATGCAGGTGATTTTGCTGGGAACTCCCATCACTTACACAATGATCGGGCTGAACAACGTGATGCGCGCTACCGGATACCCCAAAAAGGCTATGCTTACTTCAATGGTAACGGTGGTGGCTAACATCATCCTCGCTCCTATCTTTATCTTCCACTTCGAATGGGGAATGAGGGGTGCGGCTACGGCAACGGTTATCTCGCAGTTGATTGGTATGGTGTGGGTGGTGAGCCACTTCACCAAGAAAGACAGTACGGTGCATTTTGAAGGGAATATCTGGAAAATGAAACCGAGGATTGTAGAAAGTATCTTCGCCATCGGTATGTCTCCATTCCTGATGAATGTGTGTGCGTGTGCCATCGTGATTATCATCAATAACAGCCTGCAAAACTATGGGGGCGATATGGCTATCGGCGCGTATGGCATCATCAATCGGTTGCTGACGCTTTATGTAATGATTGTGTTGGGGCTGACTATGGGTATGCAGCCAATCGTAGGCTACAACTTCGGAGCACAAAAGATAGACCGGGTGAAACAAACGCTGCGACTGGGGATTATCTCCGGGGTAGTGATTACGAGCAGCGGGTTCGTGATTTGTGAGTTCTTCCCTCATGCCGTATCGGCTCTCTTCACCGATAGTGATGAATTGATTGATTTGGCGGTAGGCGGTATCCGGCTGACTGTGTTGATGTTCCCGTTTGTAGGGGCACAGATTGTAATCGGTAACTTCTTCCAAAGTATCGGCAAGGCTAAAATCAGTATTTTCCTTTCGCTGACGCGTCAGTTGCTTTATCTTTTGCCTTGCTTATTACTTTTCCCTAACTGGTGGGGATTGGAAGGAATTTGGATCAGTATGCCGGTATCGGATGCGCTGGCGTTTATTACAGCCGTTGTCAGTCTGATGATTTATATCAAGAAGGTTTCCAAACTGCATCCGGTAGTAGCAGAATAAGGCGGTGTCTGCCCTATTCTGCCATTTATTCTATTCGGCTTATTCTGCCTTAATGCTATTGACCGGATTCTCGTTCGCGATATGCCATGCTTTCAGAACAACACAGATTACAATCAGTAATTGGACGAACAAGGCCGTAGCAGCAAAAAGCAATGGATTCAAATCAATCTGCTCGGCAAATTGGTCGAGCCATGCCTGTCCTGCAAAATAAGAAACGGTAGTACCTACTAGGATAGAAATCACTGAAACGTATAAAATGTCACGTGTCAGTAATCCGAGGATATGAGATGCTTCGGCTCCATTCACTTTCCGGATAGCTATCTCTTTGCTCCGGCGCTGGGTTTCATCATTCACATAGCCAATCAATCCCATGATAACGATCAGTAGGATAAAGGCGGAAGTGATCCAGACGGAATTGCGGAAGCGGTATACGTCTTTATAGATATTTTTCACCATTTGATCTACCAGGATAAAACGCAAGGATATATTCGGATAGGTGTTTTCTACAAACTCGTTCAGACGTTTCAGATTCTCGTTATATGGTTCTTTCAAACGGACATCAAATGCATGGTTGGCATTTTCATCTCCAATCAGGACAATAGGAGATTGCGACCCATAAAAGCTGTTATTGCGAATGTCACGGAATACGCCTACAATCGTTCCTTGAATGTCATTCACTGTTTTACCTACTGCTCCGTCGGTCCATTTCATCAGACGCACCAGTTCTTCGTTTACTAATAAGTCGTTCTGCTTTTTCAGTGTAGTACCTTCTATAATCTTAATACCCATTACTTCAGGATAGTTGTAATGGCAGGAGTTGTAATTTAGGGTAGCAATCCGCTTACCGTCATTTCCCATCAGTCCGCGTGTCCAGTACTCGCCCAACACCCCATTCACGGCAACGGTCACTCCTTCTACCATCGGTTGGCGGTTCAAATCGTCTTTGATATGCTCCACCGATTCTTTAGGCAACCATGTCTGCGCTTGAGCTAATCCGGGCACGACGATACCCATATCACGGCTCATCAGATGACTGTACTGCAACAGAGTGACCAGCAACAATCCCAAGACGAAAGAAACTCCCGTAAACTGCACAAACAATAACGAACGTTTCCACCCTTTCTTCCCATCTGTATACCAGCGGAATACCTGCGTGACAGGGATACGGGAGAATAATCGTCCCGGTATGCCACCTGCCAGTATGAAGAGAACAAGGATAGTGAGCAACGGTACCCACAACGTTTCCCAAGTGAAAAGTGAGGAAAGACGGACGGAAAGTAAATCTTCAATCAGACCACGCGCATTGATTATCAGTAAGAAACTAAGCAATACGGAAAGAATGACAAGGATTCCCGTCTCTGCCATAAACATTCTGAAAATATGGGTGGAACTGGCTCCATTGCACTTATGTACTCCCACTCCTTTTGCACGACGGCTTAAAGTAGCAATGGATATCAGCATATAGTTCATGATAGCCACAAAGAAGATAGCAAAACCCAAAAATCCGTAAATGACCAAACGCTTTTGTACATCGGGAGAAGCCAGATGACGTTTCACCAATGGAAGGACGCTAAATTCAATTTTCCAGCCATCATACTCTAAATCTGTATATTTCCCGATCACCCGCTGAATGTCAGCATTCACTTTGTCAATGTCCGAAGCATGGCGCAAACGAAGGAAAGCGTAAAAGACATCATTTCCTCTCCAGCCGGCTCCTGCATGATACCCTCCATTCTGATGAACAGATATCACGAAATCATGGGTGAGCATCGTATTTTCCGGTACATCTTTGTAGATCCCACGTATGGTCAGTGTGTTTTGTTTTTCAACAGAAAGCACTTTACCAACAGGGCTTTCATCTCCAAACGTCTCACGGGCAAAATGCTCCGAAACAAAAACGCTTCCGGGCATAATCATATTCTTGGGATTGCCTTCCAACACCGGTATGCCGAAAGTCTGAAAGAAACAAGTATCCGCAAAGATGTAATCTGCATCGGGCAACAGTTTATCTTCATAATAAATATTGGCACTTCCCATCGAAAGGACACTACTGGCTACTTCTATTTCTTTCGGCATCTCTTCTGCCAAAGTAGGTGCCACCACATCGAAAACAGTATAGTCATAACCGATCTCTCCATCATCACCTGCGGTTTCGCCTGTACTAAGATTAGTCATCTGACAACGTACAAGTGCCAGGCGTTCCGCCTCCGGATAGCATTTCTCATAGCTTAGTTCGAAAGCTATCTGCGAGAAAAGCAGAACACCGATAGTAAGCCCTAAGGAAAGGGAAATGATTCGTATGATATTCGATCCGCGTTCACGCAATAAGGTAACGTATAGTATAATAGATTTGTCTCATGGTTGGTTCTCTGTTTATGCCTTTACACTTGCTACAATACTTCCATCGAATAAATGTACGGTACGATGTGCAAAACTGGCATCGTGCTGTGAGTGGGTCACCATGATAATGGTTGTCCCCTCTCTATTCAGTTCCGTCAACAGATTCATCACTTCCGCTCCGTTCTTTGAGTCAAGGTTACCTGTAGGCTCATCGGCAAGGATGAGTTGAGGATTGGTAACAACCGCGCGGGCTATCGCCACCCGTTGTTGTTGTCCGCCGGAAAGCTGTTGAGGAAAATGTTTAGCACGGTGGTTGATATTCATTCTTTTTAGAATGTCTTCCACCATTCGGCGGCGTTCGGAAGATTTAAGACCTAAATAAGTGAGCGGAAGTTCCACATTCTCATAGACGTTCAATTCGTCTATCAGATTAAAGCTCTGGAATACAAAGCCCAGTTTACCTTTACGGACACGGGTACGCTCCTTTTCTTTCAGACCGGCTACTTCTTCTCCCATCAACAGATAAGAGCCTTCAGTGGGGTTATCTAATAGGCCGAGGATGTTTAATAAGGTGGATTTCCCACAACCAGACGGTCCCATGATAGCAACAAATTCTCCTTCTTTTACTTCAAGGTTTACATGATTTAATGCGACCGTCTCCACTTCGGTAGTACGGAATACTTTACTAATATTTTCAATCTGTATCATCTTGTTTATTTATGATGTTGTTCTACATAGATTTATTTCCAGTTTTACTATTGACGTTTTTAGTCATGCAGAAAGTATGCCAAACAAGAATGGCTATTCATTTTCAATCATTTATCTTTTCCTAGTTTCCCAAGCATTGTCTAATAATTAGACGGTCCTGTCTGATTATTAGACAAATCGATACTGTTCCATATCTCCCATTTATTGTTCAAAGAGTCCTATTTGCCTGTTAGCCGATTGTCCATCCAAATAGAAAACTTTATCTTTGCATTTAGTTTTCTAGACTATAAACAAAATAATTATGATGAGAAAGAATGTATATGTATTCTTATCGTGCTTTTTACTTTCCGGATGCGGCATGATAGATTACCATCCATATGACGTCCGTATCAGCGGCGAAACAGAGGTCAACGCACATAATATCGAAAGAATAGAAGCAAACTGCCAGGGTAAAACGACCATACGCTTTGTGACTATGGGCGACTCACAACGATGGTACGATGAAACGGAAGATTTCGTGAAAGAGATTAATAAACGGAATGATATCGACTTCGTTATTCACGGAGGCGATATGAGTGACTTCGGACTAACCAAAGAGTTTCTCTGGCAAAGGGATATCATGAACGGACTTAACGTGCCTTATGTAGTCCTTATCGGCAACCATGATTGTCTGGGGACGGGAGCAGAAACATACAAGGCAGTATTCGGTCCCACTAACTTCTCTTTTATTGCAGGCAACGTCAAATTTATCTGTCTGAACACCAATGCATTGGAGTATGACTACTCTGAACCGGTGCCGAACTTCACCTTTATGGAACAAGAGTTAACGAACAGACAGGACGAATTCAAAAAAACAGTCATTAGTATGCACGCACGCCCCTACACAGATGTATTCAATGATAATGTGGCAAAAGTATTCCAACATTATGTCAAACAATACCCGGGAATACAGTTTTGTACAGCTGCCCACACACATCACTTTCAGGATGACGTGATTTTTGATGATGGAATACATTATGTTACCAGTGATTGCATGGATCTCCGTACTTATCTGGTATTTACAATAACCCCGGAAAAATATGAATATGAACTGGTTAAATACTAACTATATCTTGCGCGCAGGAGTATTATCCGTACTTCTGTTACTTCCCGGTCTGATTTCAGCTACTTGTAAAGCAGATACAATCATCAACTCGTACAAGGCTGATTCACTCCGTTTCATTATCAAAGATGATTCAATTATCACTTTTCGCACAGGAGATTCTATATTTACGATCATCAGAGCGGACTCTGTATTGCCGGTTACACCGAAGCAGGTGAAACACAGTCGTTACGATAACCGGATTCACCGTTTCCGCAGTCACTGGGAACGGATTATCCCGACGCACTCCAAAATACAGTATGCCGGAAACATGGGATTACTTTCTTTCGGTACGGGATGGGATTACGGGAAACATAATCAGTGGGAAACGGATATATTGCTCGGATTTATACCGAAATATTCGTCAAAGAAGGCCAAAGTAACCATGACGCTCAAGCAGAACTATATGCCCTGGAGCATTAATATCGGAAAGGGCTTCTCTACGGAACCTCTTACCTGCGGGCTTTATGTGAATACCGTGTTTGGCGACCAGTTTTGGGTGAATGAGCCGGAACGTTATCCGAAAGGTTACTATGGTTTCTCCAGCAAAGTACGTTTTCATGTTTTCATGGGACAACGGTTGACATACGATATTGATCCGCAACGTAGATTTTTAGCCAAGTCGGTGACTTTTTTCTATGAAATAAGTACGTGCGACCTGTATGTTATCAGTGCAGTAAACAATAGCTATCTCCGTCCCCGTGATTATCTTAGTTTATCATTCGGATTGAAGTTCCAGTGGTTATAAAAGAATTTATGATTTATGAATTATGATTTATAACTCACTTTTTCGTAAGTTTGCGCTTTACAAACTTAAACGAAAATGAGTAAATCAGGAACAATCATCATTGTAGACGATAATAAAGGAGTATTGACTGCCGTACAAATCCTTCTGAAAAGTTATTTTTCCAAGATTGTCACACTCTCCTCTCCTGTCACCCTGTCCAGTGTCATAAGGGAAGAAACACCGGAAGTAATTTTGTTGGATATGAATTTCACATCAGGCATCAACACCGGTAATGAGGGTTTATTCTGGTTGCATGAAATAAAGAAAGTACGTCCGGAACTTCCGGTCGTACTTTTTACGGCTTATGCCGACATCGAACTGGCTATCCGGGGGATTAAAGAAGGAGCAACCGACTTTATCGTCAAGCCTTGGGATAACCAAAAACTGGTGGAAACCCTGCAAACCGCAGCAGCTTCTACGCACAACGACAAGAAAACGGGCAGCAAAGAAGAAACCACCCACTCACCTATGTACTGGGGAGAAAGCAAAGTGATGCAGCAACTCCACTCATTGATTGAAAAGGTAGCCATTACCGACGCCAATATCCTGATAACAGGCGAAAACGGAACGGGGAAAGAAATGCTGGCACGGGAGATTCATCTCCTTTCCAACCGCAAATACAAAGAAATGATTGCAGTGGATATGGGGACTATCACAGAGTCTTTATTTGAAAGTGAGCTTTTCGGACACGTTAAAGGTTCTTTCACCGACGCACACACCGACCGGACCGGCAAATTTGAGGCTGCCGATAATAGTACGCTGTTTCTCGATGAAATAGGCAACCTGCCTTACCACCTGCAAGCAAAGCTACTGACCGTCCTCCAACGACGAAGCATTGTGAGAGTGGGAAGCAACACGCCGATTCCCATTCATATCCGACTGATATGCGCAACCAACCGGAATCTGCAAGAGATGGTAGTGAAAGGTGAATTCCGGGAAGATTTGCTCTATCGCATCAATACCATTCATGTAGAGATTCCTCCTTTGCGGGAACGGAAAGAAGATATTATTCCATTGGCCGAAAGGTTCATGGTACGCTTTTGCAAACAATATGACAAGACATTGATGAAGTTCACTCCCGACGCTAAAGATAAATTGAAAGCACACCTTTGGTATGGTAATATCCGTGAACTGGAACACGTGATTGAAAAGGCCGTTATCATCAATGACAGTCCGCTCGTTCCCGCCGAATTGTTCCAATTATCCATTCCACGGACGGAGAGTCAGGAGAAAAGTATTTCTACGCTGGAAGAGATGGAAATGCAGATGATACGGAAAGCGCTCGACACTTGTGCAGGAAACTTATCGGCAGTAGCCGCCCAACTGGGAATAACCAGGCAAACTCTTTATAACAAGATGAAAAAGTTCGGATTATGACAGTGCAGCTTCAACAAGTAGGTGTTCAATATTGGTTCAGAGTCTTGCTGACGGTACTTTTCTGTATATCGTCCGTGTGGTTCGGTATACATCAATCATACAGCTGGTTAGGAGTCAGTCTTTGTTTATTGGTTCTTAGCATACTTTGGCAAATCCGCCTTTATCGCCTCCACACCAAACAGGTGCTTTTTATGATTGATGCGCTCGAGAATAATGATAATACATTTCATTTTACCGAAGAAAACGGTACTCCCGAAAGCAAAGAAATAAACCGGGCACTCAACCGCGTGGGACATATCTTATATAGCGTGAAAGCTGAAACAGCCCAGCAAGAGAAATACTACGAACTGATTCTCGACTTTGTCAGTACAGGATTAGTAGTGCTCAATGACAATGGAGCCGTTTATCAGAAGAACAAAGAAGCACTCCGTATTTTAGGGCTGAATGTGTTTACACATATCCGCCAGTTAAGTCAAGTGGATGCGCAGCTTATGGAGAAAATAGAGAACTGTCGCCCGGGGGACAAACTACAAGTCATATTTCACAATGAACGGGGAACGATTAACTTATCCATCCGTGTGTCGGAAATCAATGTACGCAAAGAGCATCTGCGCATCCTTGCCCTGAATGATATCAATACCGAACTGGATGAAAAAGAAATAGATTCATGGATCCGGCTGACACGGGTACTGACACATGAGATCATGAACTCTGTGACTCCCATCACTTCCCTTTGCGATACGCTTCTTTCAATATCAGCGAATAAAGACGAAGAAATAAATCACGGATTGCAAACAATCAGTACGACCGGAAAAGGGTTGCTTGCCTTTGTAGAATCATACCGGCAATTCACACGTATACCGACACCGGAACCCTCCTTGTTCTATGTGAAAGCATTCATAGAAAGAATGGTTGAACTTGCCTGTCATCAGCATCCATGTGAGCATATCCGTTTCCACACAGAGATTACTCCTGCGGACTTAATCGTATATGCAGATGAGAATCTTATTTCACAGGTAGTTATCAATCTTTTGAAGAACGCAATTCAAGCAATCGGCAATCAGCCGGATGGGAGAATTGAGTTGAAGGCGTCCTGCAATGACATGGAAGAAATATGGATTGAGATAAAGAACAATGGCCCCGAAATCCCAGCGGAAATAGCAGAACATATCTTCATTCCTTTCTTTACGACCAAAGAAGGCGGTAGCGGAATCGGACTTAGTATCTCCCGCCAAATCATGCGCCTTTCGGGAGGAAGCCTTACGTTACTACGAGAGAAAGAGACAACGTTTATTTTAAAATTCAAATAACGATTGATATATGATACCTACACTAGTCAATAATCCGCTATTCCGTGGAATCACTCCGGAAAGACTTCTTGCCGATCTGGAAGAGATCAGTTTTCATACACGTTCTTATAAGAAAGGAGAAATCCTGGCGCGACAGGGAGATGTGTGCAACCGTCTTGTCATCCTGACCAAAGGAAGTGTGCGTGGGGAAATGATTGACTATTCGGGACGTCTTATCAAGGTGGAAGATATAACTGCTCCCAAAGCGATTGCCCCCCTGTTCCTGTTTGGTGAGCAGAACCGCTATCCGGTGGAGGTAACTGCCAATGAACCGACAGAGGTGATCGAGCTTCCTAAACCAAGTGTTTTGAGTTTGTTCCGCAAGAACGAGCAGTTTTTGGAAAACTATATGAATCTCTCCGCCAATTATGCACGGACTTTATCAGATAAACTTTTCTTCATGTCATTCAAGACCATTCGTCAGAAACTTGCCTCCTACCTGCTCCGCCTGTACAAACAGCAACAACAGACACATATCACCCTCGACCGTTCGCAACAGGAGTTGAGTGATTACTTCGGAGTGTCCCGCCCTTCCCTCGCCCGCGAACTGGCACACATGCAGGAAGACGGACTATTGATAGCGGATCGTAAACATATCACTATCTTACAGAAAGAAGAACTGGTCCGGCTCATCCAATAATGCTCCGATTTAAAAATCATTTATCTAATTGTGAGTATTTGAGATAAAATATTCATTGTTGTAACATTGGTTACAGAATCACCTGAAACCTTTCCTCTACTTTTGCGTTCAATAAATAAACTGTTGGACTAATTAAAAACGTAAAAGTTATGAGTATGTTCTGTTATCAATGTCAAGAAACCGCAATGGGTACGGGGTGTACCTTAAAAGGTGTATGCGGTAAAACTTCCGAAGTGGCTAACCTGCAAGACCTGCTGCTTTTTGTAGTACGTGGAATTGCTGTCTACAACGAACATCTGCGTAAAGAGGGACAGTCTTCCGAACAAGCAGACAAATTTATCTATGATGCTTTGTTCATCACCATCACTAACGCCAATTTTGATAAAGTAGCGATCACCGAAAAAATCAAAGAAGGACTGAAACTGAAAAAGGAACTTGCCGGTAAGGTAAAGATCGAAAATGCTCCTGACGAATGTCTTTGGGATGGAAACGAAGAGGAATTTGAAGAAAAATCAAAAACGGTCGGTGTGCTTCGCACGCCTAACGAGGATATACGCTCACTAAAAGAACTCGTACACTATGGCCTGAAAGGAATGGCTGCCTACGTAGAGCATGCGCATAACCTGGGTTATCAGTCACCGGAGATATTTGCTTTCATGCAGCACGCATTGTCCGAATTGACCCGCAATGATATTACTGTGGAAGAATTGGTTCAATTAACGCTGGAAACAGGAAAACATGGAGTATCGGCAATGGCACAGCTGGACAAGGCAAATACGAGCAGTTACGGTAATCCGGAAATCTCACAAGTGAATCTTGGTGTCCGTAATCATCCGGGTATATTGATAAGCGGACATGATTTAAAAGACCTCGAAGAGTTGCTGGAGCAAACGGAAGGTACAGGGGTAGATGTATATACGCACAGTGAAATGCTGCCTGCGCACTATTATCCTCAACTAAAGAAGTATAAGCATCTGGCAGGAAACTACGGAAATGCCTGGTGGAAACAAAAAGAGGAATTTGAAAGTTTCAACGGTCCGATCCTGTTTACAAGTAACTGTATTGTTCCGCCACGTGCGAATGCCAGCTACAAAGACCGCATTTACATCACAGGAGCCTGCGGTCTGGAAGGCGCGCATTATATCCCCGAACGCAAAGATGGAAAACCGAAAGATTTTTCTGCCCTGATTGCTCATGCTAAACAATGCCAGCCACCCGTAGCCATCGAAAACGGAACACTCATCGGTGGATTCGCTCATGCACAGGTGACGGCTTTAGCGGATAAAGTGGTGGATGCCGTGAAAAGTGGAGCCATCCGTAAGTTCTTTGTAATGGCAGGATGCGACGGACGTATGAAGAGCCGTGAATATTATACGGAATTTGCTCAAAAGCTACCCGGTGATACAGTGATTCTTACGGCAGGTTGCGCCAAGTACAGATACAATAAATTAGCTTTAGGTGATATCAACGGTATTCCGAGAGTATTGGATGCGGGACAATGTAACGACAGTTACTCACTGGCTGTAATCGCTCTAAAACTGAAAGAAATCTTCGGGTTGGACGATGTGAATCAGTTACCTATCGTATACAACATTGCATGGTACGAACAAAAGGCGGTCATTGTTTTATTGGCATTGCTGGCTTTAGGAGTGAAACATATTCATTTAGGACCTACTCTTCCCGCTTTCCTTTCACCGAATGTAAAGAACGTATTGATCGAGCAATTTGGGATCGGAGGTATCAGTACAGTGGATGAAGATATTGTGAAGTTTCTATCATAAATGATAAGGGAACAGAAGGGTATTTTACAGGCAAATTTCCTTCTAAAAGATAGTGACGGTATATGATAAGGATAGTGACGCTATACGGTAATGATACCGTCACTATTTCCATCATATACCGTCACTATCTTTTTTATATATAACCGGGAATCCTGCGTTTATTCTTTCTTCTCGAATACCGGCTTCCTTTTATAGTGATTTCCTTTTTTAATCTTCTTTGGGCAATATCAAATTGAGAACTACTCCTACCAAAGCTGCCAATCCGATACCGGACAAAGAAAAATCACCCCAGCTAAAAGCAGCGCCACCAATCCCGACAGTCAGTGTCAAAGACACGATAACGATATTTCTTGTACGGCTCAAATCAATACAGTTATTCACGAGATTAGCAATACCTGCACAAGCAATCGTTCCGAAAAGCAGCAGCATGATACCACCCAATACTGCACTAGGTATGGATCTTAGTAATGCGCTGATTTTACCGATAACGGAGAATAAGATAGCAGAGATGGCAGCTATTCGGACCACTTGCGGATTGGTAATCTTTGTTAATGACATGGCTCCTGTCACTTCCGAATAGGTAGTCACGGGAGGACCACCCAGCAATCCGGCACAGAAACAAGCCAGACCATCCCCCAATAAGGTGCGGTGCAATCCCGGGTCTTTCACGAAATCTTTTCCCGTAACCGTATTCACCACATAGACATCACCAATATGCTCTATCACCGGAGCAATAGCTACCGGAATCATAAATAACACCGGCTCCCATGAGAATTTAGGAAAGACAAACTGCGGCAATCCAATCCAAGCGGCATCTCTGACGCCGGACAAATCCAAACCATAGAAGATCCATGCAGCCAGATACCCCACTACAATTCCACAGAAAATAGGTATCAGCTTCAAAAGTCCTTTAGCTTTCATCGAAACAACAACCGCAGTCACTAGTGAAAGCAGAGCCAACACCCAGTTCTCTTTTGCCATATTCACTCCTGTTCCCGCCAATGACAAACCTATCAGAATAATGACAGGCCCTATGACAACAGGAGGAAACAACCGTTCAATCACCCGCACTCCCTGCCATTTGACAAGCGCACTCATCACAAAGTAAACTAATGCAACTCCAACCATGCCGGATAAAGCGCCGGGCAGCCCATAAAGTTCTGTCGCTTTAATGATAGGCGCAATAAATGCGAAACTACTCCCCAAAAAGATAGGAACCTTTCCACGCGTAACGGCATGAAAGATAAGCGTACCAATACCTGCTGTAAACAGAGCTGTCGAAGGATCGAGCCCTACCAATAACGGCACGAGTACCGTAGCTCCGAAAGCCACAAACAAGAATTGTACCCCCACCACCCCTTTCCTCAAAGGTGTAAGATTATTTGAATCCATAAGTATAATGTAGATTAATCTCTGCAAAATTAGTCTTTTTAGACAATTTAACTCCCTTTTTTCACAAAAATACATCTAAAAAGGGGTTTTATTTGTTGTTAATAATGTGTAACTTCGCACGGTGAGAATTAAAACGACAATTTTATAACTTTATAATATATTGCCTATGATATTTACAGCAGAAAACACCCTACTTATCGGTTCTATCTTACTTTTCGTCAGCATCGTTGTTGGAAAAACCGGATATCGCTTTGGAGTACCTACCTTATTATTGTTCCTCGTAGTAGGAATGTTGTTTGGAAGTGACGGCCTCGGCCTGCAATTCCACGACGCGAAAGACGCGCAGTTTATCGGTATGGTCGCTCTTAGCATTATCCTTTTCTCGGGAGGTATGGATACGAAATTCAGAGAAATCAAACCTATTTTAGGTCCCGGTATCGTGCTTTCCACTGTCGGAGTACTACTTACAGCTCTTTTCACCGGGCTCTTTATCTGGTGGATATCAGGTATGAGCTGGTCTAATATTTATTTGCCTATCACCACTTCCCTGCTTTTGGCTTCTACCATGTCGTCTACGGACTCGGCTTCGGTGTTCGCCATTCTCCGTTCACAGAAGATGAATTTAAAGCACAACCTCCGTCCCATGCTGGAACTGGAGAGCGGAAGTAATGACCCGATGGCCTATATGCTTACCATTGTCCTGATACAGTTTATTCAATCGTCAGGTATGGGAGTCGGAGCTATCGTAGGCTCTTTTGCCATCCAGTTTATCGTCGGTGCGGCTGCCGGATATGTACTCGGAAAGCTCGCTATCCGAATGTTGAACAAGCTCAATATTGACAATCAGGCCTTATATCCTATCTTATTACTTGCATTTGTATTTTTCACTTTCTCCATCACCGACTTACTGAAAGGTAACGGATACCTTGCCGTATATATCGCCGGTATCATGGTGGGAAACAATAAAATCATGCATCGTAAGGATATCTACACCTTTATGGACGGACTGACCTGGTTGTTTCAAATCATCATGTTCCTTTGCCTGGGATTGCTTGTCAATCCGCACGAGATGTTGGAAGTAGCTGCTGTGGCATTGCTGATTGGTGTCTTTATGATTATTATCGGCCGGCCGTTAAGCGTATTCCTTTGTTTGCTTCCATTCCGGAAAATCACGATGAAATCACGTATTTTCGTGTCCTGGGTAGGATTGCGCGGTGCAGTTCCTATTATCTTTGCCACCTATCCGGTAGTGGCGGGCGTAGAAGGTTCGAACCTCATCTTCAACATTGTTTTCTTTATTACCATCGTATCATTGGTGGTACAGGGAACAACGATTTCTTTCGTAGCCCGAATCTTGAATCTTTCCAAACCACTGGAAAAAACTGGAAATGATTTCGGAGTGGAACTCCCGGAAGAAATAGACTCTGATCTTAGTGATATGACCATTACTAAAAGTATGTTGGAAGAAGCAGATACATTGAAAGATATGAATCTCCCGAAAGGCACGCTGGTAATGATTGTGAAGCGCGGAGATGAGTTCCTGATTCCCAACGGAACGCTGAAACTGCATGAAGGAGATAAACTGCTGCTCATCTCCGAAAAATCAAAAGAAGAAGAGACTGATTCTGACTAACATCCGAAAAGATTGATTCTATCACTATAACTGATTCGTCTCCACGCATGAAGCCTCTTGTCCCTACAAGACACTCGTTTCTTATTCATGCGTGGAGACGAAATGTTTTAAATAGGCCAACAGACTAGTTTTAAGGAAGAAACACGAAAACGCCTTAGCAAGCCGTAAAAATTATTCATTCCCCTCCGTTAATTAACCGTAAAACTTGAATTTAAAATTCGGTTTACATCAGCGAAGTATTAATTTTGCGCAGTTTTAAACTAAATGTGCAAAAATCGAATGGAACAAGAACATCAGTTCATTGATTATATTGAGCAAAGCATCATCAAAAACTGGGACAAGGATGCCTTAACTGACTATAAAGGAATTACCCTTCAATATAAGGATGTAGCGCGTAAAATCGCTAAATTTCACATTGTCTTGGAAAGTGCCGGCATCCAGCCGGGAGATAAAATTGCCGTTTGCGGACGTAACAGTGCTCATTGGGCGGTTACTTTCCTGGCAACGATTACTTATGGAGCTGTTATTGTTCCTATTTTGCATGAATTCAAGGCAGATAATATTCATAATATCGTCAACCATTCCGAAGCCAAATTACTTTTTGTCGGTGACCAAGCCTGGGAAAATTTGAATGAGGACGCCATGCCTTTATTAGAGGGTATTGCTTTACTAACAGATTTCTCACCATTAGTATCACGCAACGAGAAACTCACTTATGCTTTTGAACACCGGAATGCAATATATGGTCGACAATATCCCAAGAACTTCCGCCCGGAACATATTTGCTACCGGAAGGATCATCCTGAAGAACTGGCTATTATCAATTATACTTCCGGCACCACAGGTTACTCTAAAGGAGTGATGCTCCCCTATCGCAGTCTTTGGTCGAATGTGGCTTACTGCTTCGAGATGCTTCCTGTTAAACCGGGCGATCATATCGTTTCCATGTTGCCTATGGGGCATGTGTTCGGTATGGTATATGATTTCCTTTACGGATTTTCTGCAGGTGCACACATCTATTTCCTGACGCGCATGCCGTCTCCGAAAATCATTTCTCAATCTTTCTCTGAAATCAAGCCAAGAGTGATCTCTTGTGTGCCATTGATTGTGGAAAAGATTATTAAGAAAGATATTCTTCCTAAAGTAGACAGCACAATCGGTAAGTTATTGCTTAAAGTGCCTATCGTGAATGATAAAATCAAATCGCTGGCACGGCAGGCCGCCATGGAAATCTTCGGTGGAAACTTTGACGAGATTATTATCGGAGGCGCTCCTTTCAATGCTGAAGTTGAGGCCTTCCTTAAAAAGATAGGATTCCCCTATACAATCGCTTACGGTATGACTGAATGTGGTCCTATCATTTGCTCCAGTCGTTGGGAAACGCTGAAACTTGCTTCTTGCGGAAAGGCAACCAGCCGGATGGAAGTCCGTATTGACTCGCCGGACCCGAAAACGCATGCCGGAGAAATCGTATGCAGAGGAATGAACATGATGCTGGGCTATTACAAAAATCCGGAAGCTACCGCGCAAATTATCGATGCTAACGGCTGGCTGCATACCGGTGACCTCGGCACGTTGGATGAAGAAGGTTACGTAACAGTTCGCGGACGTAGCAAAAACCTGCTTCTCACCTCTAGCGGACAGAACATCTATCCGGAAGAAATTGAAAGTAAACTGAATAATATGCCGTATGTTGCGGAATCACTGATTGTCTTACAGCATGAAAAGCTGGTAGCAATGATTTATCCGGATTTTGATGATGCTTTCGCTCATGGATTGCAGCAGACGGATATTCAGAAAGTGATGGAACAAAACCGTATCGAGTTGAATCAACAGCTTCCTAACTATTCTCAAATAAGCAAGATAAAGATCCATTTCGAGGAATTTGAAAAGACTGCGAAAAAGTCAATCAAACGCTTTATGTATCAGGAAGCAAAGGGATAATTATCCCGGATAACACAATGAGTATCCTTGCAATAATTCCCATAGTATTAGGCACGGATTATAAAACTGATAATGAGGACGAAGACATACCTAATAATAAAAACGGTGAACAGCCTCAACACTGTCCACCGTTTTTCTAACCTCTAACTAACTTTATTCTATACCACCTGTTTCTCAATCTTTTTATCTAAAACTAATCCTATTCCATTATTAACAACCTAACCTATAATCAATGAGTGTTTTTAAAGTGATATAAATGAAATAGCCTGCCCGCCTCCGGCTGCCATTCGAATAGTCAACGTATTTTCAGCAGTCACCGTTTGCTCCGTTATCTGATAATCCGTAGGATTTGTCTTCCAATCCGCATTTTCTCCATCGGCATAGATTACCGCTTTATACTGTTTACCCGGTTCCAGGAAATCCAGTTTTATTTCCAGTGTACGAGGCTTTTCGTTCGTTGCTGCTCCCAGGAAATAGTTGCCTTTTGCTTTACGAACGATTGCTACGAACTCTCCCGGTTCTCCGGCCAATGCTTTCGACTCGTCACAATCCGGATCAAAATCGCGGAAGAATTGGAAAGCCGGATGTCCTTCATAGTTTTCAATCATATCGGAAGCCATCTGCAAGGGAGAATAAAGGATTACCCAGTTAGCAAGCTGTTTTGCCAATGTAGTATTTACACGGCTGTTTCCTTTATCCTGGTCATTCCATTTTTGACGACGGGGAGAATCTTTGGTGTTCAGGAATAAGATATCAAAAGTACCCGGTGTATAATCCAGCGGACCGGACAGCATACGGGTGAACGGTAACATGACATGATGAGACGGGGGATTTCCTTCGCTCCATGCATTCCATTCCATACCTCTCACTCCTTCACGCGTCATCATATTAGGCCATGTACGGCGGATGCCGGTATCTTTAATGGGTTCGTGTGCATCCAGCGTCATCTTGTGACGGGCGGCTGTTTCTACCACTTTCTGATAGTGGTTGACTCCATACTGGCTGTGATGAAGATAGCCATTCGAAAAAGCTCCCGCATAACCTGTTTTCAAGATATGGATGCCGTGGTCTGTATACCATTGCATTGCATGGTCCATTTGACGTTCATAGTTAGGAATGTTACCTCCGGTCTCGTGATGGCCGATGATTTCAACTCCTTTTTCTTTTGCATAACGAACCACTTCATCAATGTCAAAGTCTGCATACGGTTTCGTAAAGTCAAAGTTTTGCATACCGCCCCAGCTTTCCCAGCCTTCATTCCAGCCTTCAAACAAGACACCTTCTATATGATTGGCAGCAGCAAAATCGATGTATTTCTTTGCATTGACAGTAGTGGCTCCGTGGCGTTCGTCCATCTTCCAGGTTTCCACGCCGAGATGCATTCCCCACCATACACCTACATATTTCATCGGACGAATCCAGTCGGTCGTTTCTATTTTACTAGGTTCATTCAGGTTCAGGATCAGAGCTGAATTAATCAGGCCAACGGCCTCCGGAGCAATCTGAATTGTGCGCCAAGAAGTAGTGAAATGATTGCCTTTGCGCACTTTGACACCATCAGGCCAGGGAGCAAGTTCAGCTTTCAGTGTATAGTTGCCTGCCTGCTTCAAAGTCATTTCCGAGAAATCATACAATGCTGCTTCGTGAATACTTCCGTAAACACCGTCGGCAGTTTTAAATGTGAAAGGAGTATTGGCTGTCTCCACTTCGGAGATGGGACGTTGCGCATAAAGCAATTCATACGTTTCGGCACTGGCAGGAATCGACCACGATGTACCATCCTGACGAAAACGGAAAGTAGTCAGTTCATCCATAATCAATAAAGAATCTGCTGCGGGCACATTATATTCATAACGGAACCCTACTCCATCATCAAACACACGGAAACGAAGAGTCAACTCCACCTGATCTTTATTGACCAGATTGACCGCCATCTCATTATACTGATTCCGATTGGTTTTATTTTCCCCCCATGGTTGCGTCCATGTTTCATCTTTACTGTCGAAAGTCGTGTTTTTTATCTGAAATCCCCCATTCAGGTCGACACCGTTCTTATCTGTAAATCCCATTGTCGAATTTTCAATCAACAATGAATCATCTACTGAAACGTTATAAAACGGTTTGCCGTTTTCATCTATGGTCAAGGCCATTCTAATATGACCGTCCGGCGATTTCACTTCTGTTTTCGGACTGCTACACCCGTAACATCCCAGCATACACAGAAAAGCTCCAATGAAATAATTTATTTTCATAGCATATTTACTGTTTGTATATAGTACAACTCAAAAAGAAGAAACACTTAAATGTAGGGCGAATTTCTTTCTTCAGATGCCAGGAAAAAAGTATCTTTGCGCATAAACAATCTGAATGACCTGTTCAACCTCCACAACCGTTTCACCCTCCTTACCAAAATCAAAATACTTTCCGTTCAGGCGGTTATAGACATTCTGTTCCAGCGAGATGACCGGATTCTCAAATAACCTGGCTTGCAGCACTTGTGCCTGTGCCATATCGATGTTATACCGTTCGGCTATCAGCGATAAGTTACGTTCCAGGAAACGTTGTTCCGCCTCTTTCAGCGTTAATGTTTCTGTGGTAGCCTGTTGCGCACATATTCCTCCTGTCAACAGAAGAAAAAAAGAAATTAAAAATACTCTGTTCATTACTATATTTATCTTTATTACCTTATCGTAGTTGTCGCAGCAAAATTACAATTCTGCAACCGGAGAAACGGAAAAAAACGATTATAAGCCTCTCATATCAGATTAGAATTTGATTAGAAAAGAGCCATAAAGGAAGAATTGTAAACACAACAGGAAAAATGGCCAGCCTTCTTTCATTCCAACTCCCCTATCTTTGCAGGAGAGAAAATAAAACGAATCATTAAAAAATAGGATATATGAAAATAATAAATTTAACCAAAGATAGTTTTGTAGAGAAAGTAGCAGATTATCAGTCTTATCCTGACAGTTGGAACTTCAAAGGGAATAAACCTTGCCTGGTCGATTTTCATGCACCCTGGTGTGTCTATTGCAAAGCATTATCGCCTATATTAGACCAATTGGCAAAAGAATACGAAGGTAAATTAGATATTTATAAAGTGGATGTCGATCAGGAATCGGAACTGGAAAGCGCATTTAAGATTCGTACCATTCCCAATCTGTTACTTTGCCCGTTGAACGGCAAACCGGCAATGAAATTAGGCACTATGAATAAAGCCCAATTGAAAGAATTAATAGAAACCAGTTTACTTTCAGAATAGAAAAACATCGAAAGTCCGGAAAGTTCCTTATGACGATAGACTACCGAGCTTTTGATATAATACAGAACATTTGCTGTTATAATAAGAGGCTGAAAAGCCTTGATCTTATAAAATGCCCCTTACTAGAACTAAACTGAACTCCTAAAATTTTGTATTCAACTTTTGGGATTCAGTTTAGTTCTTAGTAAAGGGCATTTTTCTTTTAGGAAGTCTCCGGACGGCCTCTCCCTTTTCAAAAGTTATTTCAATGGTTATTTATGCAACAGAATATCAGTTTCCGGAACGATCTTTCCCATTGACCATACGCAACGTACATTCAGTTCTTTGTCAAGAATCACAATATCGGCATCCTTACCCTTTGCCAACGCCCCTTTACGATCACTCACTCCAATTAAACGGGCAGGAGTTTCAGAAGCCATACGCACGGCATCTTCCAAAGGAATATTGGCTTTCTTTACCATGGTGCGAACCAACACATCCATCGTAGCCAAACTACCGGCCAACGCAGAATGATCCGCCATCTTGCATACGCCATCCTCTATGATATAACGAGGATCAATCGGTTCATTCCCTTCATAAGCGGCATACGCCAAAGCATCGGTAACAAGGCAGGTATTCTCCACGCCTTTCAACTTATAAACCAGTTTCAGGATAGTGGCAGGCAAGTGAATACCGTCCGCAATCACTTCCACAGTCATTCCATCCGTCAAATACACACTTTCCACTGTACCCTCATATTTATATTCACGACGTTTATGGAAACCCGGCATCGCATTATAAAAATGAGCAGCATGAGAAAATCCTACTGCAAATGCAGCTTTAATTTCATCGTATTCGGCTTCGGTATGTGTAACAGCAGTCATAATTCCTTTCGAACGGGTATACTTTGCAAAATCATGTGCACCGGGCAGTTCGGGACTAATATCCCAACGTCTGATACAAGACGTACGCTCCAACAAAGGAATATATTCATTTTCATCCGGAGTTTTCAGAAAACCGTCATACTGCGTACCCGCCATCTTCGGATTCAGATATGGGCCTTCGATATGCAGACCGAGAATCGGAGAATCCTTCTCTTTCATCAAGTGCTCACATACATTGACTGCCTGATAGATTCTTTCGAATGAAGTAGAGGACAAAGTAGGAAATATACCGGTAGCACCATGTTTCAGATGTGCATTGGTTGCGGTGCGGAAAGCCTCTTCCGTTGCTTCCGTATAATCATGCCCACCACCTCCATGTGCATGCATACTTACGAATCCGGGCACTATCGTCATCCCTCTGGCATCAATAACCGTTGCACCGATAACCGCTAAATCACTATTAGTTACCTCTAATATTTTTCCATCACAAACCAATACGGAACCATCTTTCAACCAGCCTTGCGGGGTAAGTATTCTTCCGTTTATTATTTGAGTCAACATAGTCTTTGTTATTTATTAGATTTAAAACAGTTTGTTGGTGCCTTCCACCAGTTCTCCCATTGCCCATACAGCTCTCACATTCAGGTCTCTGTCCAAGGCAATTATATCAGCATCCTTGCCACGCTCCAGCGTTCCTTTACGGTCGAGCACTCCCATAATCCGTGCAGGAGTTTCGGAAGCCATTCTTACGGCATCCTCCAAAGGAATTTCCGCCTTTTGCACCATGGTACGAATCAAACGATCCATCGTTGCAACACTCCCGGCCAAGGCTGAATGGTCTGCCAACTTACAGACTCCATCCTCAATAATCACACGCGGGTCAAAGGCAACCTGGCTATCACTGGCGGCACAAGCCAACGCATCCGTTATCAGGCAAGTGCGTTCCACTCCTTTTATCTTATAGACAAGACGCAAGATCGTCGGAGGTACATGAATACCATCAGCCACCACTTCCACTGTCATATCATCAATCAGATAAATACTTTCTACCGTACCTTCATACTTGTACTCTTTCCGTTTATGGAAACCAGGCATCGCGTTATAAAAATGAGTGGCATGCGTATATCCCGCCTCATAAGCCGTCTGTATATCCTCAAATTCTGCCTGGGTATGTCCTACCGAAGCCAGTACACCTTTTGCCGTGATATATTTACCGAATTGCATGGCTCCGGGAAGTTCCGGTGCGGCATCCCAACGTTTGATACAGCGTGTTTCTTCCAACAACGGAATATATTCTTCGGGATCAGGATCTTTGATATTTTCCGGAATCTGTCCGCCTGCCATGTCCATATTGAAATAATGTCCTTCCAGATGGAGTCCGAGTACAGGGCTATTGGGCTCCGCCATCATTTTTTCAGTAGTTGCCGCAGCTGCACGGATCATCGGAATGGTAGAAGAAGAAAGGGTAGGAAAAATACTGGTGGTACCATGCTGCATGTGAGCCTTGATTGCTGTCCGGAAAGCCTCTTCGGTGCCTTCCATAAAGTCTCTTCCACCGCCACCGTGAACATGGATTTCTACACCGCCGGGAACAATATACATTCCTTTGGCATCAATCAGTTTGGCTCCGATAATGGCAAGGTCACAATTGGTTACTTCCAGAATTTTGTTATCGCGAATAAGAACTGACCCATCCTTCAGCCAACCTTGAGGCGTCAGGATGCGTGCATTAATGATCTGTGTTAACATATCACAAATAGTTAAATTAATTAAAGGTCTGTGTGAATCAATGACGCTCTTTTTCGGGGGGAGTACATTGATTTTTTCGTTTGCAAAATTACGTTTTTCTATTCAATCTATCGATAAAATCGTCCGATAAACTTCTAATAAAGTCCAATTTTAAACGATTATCCAACCATATATAAATCAGAATTCATCAATCATAAATAAAAAAAAGGTTGCCAATCTTATCGACTGACAACCTTATGTCTATATGGAGCGGAAAACGAGACTCGAACTCGCGACCCTAACCTTGGCAAGGTTATGCTCTACCAACTGAGCTATTTCCGCAAACTAAATTTCGTCATTCAGAATTCTGAAAGATGGGTGCCCAGAACAGGACTCGAACCTGCATGCCTCTCGACACACGCACCTGAAACGTGCGCGTCTACCAATTCCGCCACCTGGGCAAAACTTAGTTCCATTATTTCAAAGAAACAAGAGCGGAAAACGAGACTCGAACTCGCGACCCTAACCTTGGCAAGGTTATGCTCTACCAACTGAGCTATTTCCGCATTTCACTTTCATAAACTGTGAAGAGAAGGAGACTCGAACTCCCACGACATAACTGTCACTACCCCCTCAAAGTAGCGCGTCTACCAATTCCGCCACCTCTCCATAATTTTAAAGTTTAACCTTTGTGCCCAGAACAGGACTCGAACCTGCATGCCTCTCGACACACGCACCTGAAACGTGCGCGTCTACCAATTCCGCCACCTGGGCAAAACTTAGTTCCATTATTTCAAAGAAACAAGAGCGGAAAACGAGACTCGAACTCGCGACCCTAACCTTGGCAAGGTTATGCTCTACCAACTGAGCTATTTCCGCATTTTTTCGTTTGCGGTTGCAAAGGTAGGGATTTTCCGTAAACCTGCAAACATTCTGCATACTTTTTTCACAGAAATCTGTTCACTTTGCATCGACCGCAAAACAATCATTTTGATTATCAACTCATTCGGCCACGATAATCTTCATAAGAAAATTGCTTGTATATTTCAGCTTTCCCCTCTTTGGTCCAGATAGCAATGGCAGGATGGTGAATTCCGTTAAACATATTTGTCTTGACCATCGTATAATGAATCATATCTTCAAACACAATACGTTCTCCGATTTGCAAAGGATGATCGAAACTCCACAATCCCATATAGTCACCACTCAAACAGGAATTTCCTCCGAGACGATAAATATATTTTCCTTCGTTTCCCATTTCCGCACCACGCACGGCAGGCTGATAGGGCATTTCCAAACAATCAGGCATGTGGCAAGTGAAACTGACATTCAAAATAGCCGTCTTGATTCCACGACTTTCCACAATATCCACAACTTCGGAAGTCAGCACTCCCGTCTGCCAAGTAAAAGCCGAACCGGGTTCCAGGATAATTCGCAGATGAGGATGGCGTGCTTTTAATCCTTGCAACAGTGTTATCAAATGTTCGGTATCATAGTCTTTACGGGTCATCAGATGTCCGCCACCGAGATTCAACCACTTTATCTGTGGAAACCAACGGGAAAATTTAGCTTCGAGATGTTCCAATGTACGTTCCAACTCATAGGAAGAAGATTCACAGTGACAATGACAATGGAAGCCTTCAATTCCCTGCGGCAATGCATCGGGCAACAAATCGGCTGTTATCCCAAAACGTGTACCGGGTGCACATGGATTATAAAGTTCTGTTTCCACTTCCGAGTATTCGGGATTTACACGAATACCACAAGAAATACCACTTCCTTCTGCCACCACCATCGGATAAAAACGCTCGAACTGCTGCATCGAGTTGAAAGTGATATGACTGCTGCAACGCATTATTTCAGGAAAATCCTGTTCCGTATAAGCTGGAGAATATGTATGTGCCTTACTGCCGAATTCTTCCAGTGCCAAACGGGCTTCATACACCGAACTTGCCGTAGAATGGTCTATATATTCACGGAATATAGGGAAAGAACGCCACATGGCAAACGACTTGAAAGCAAGAATAATCTCCACTCCCGCCCTGTCGGCTACGTTTTTTATCAAACACAGGTTCTTTCTTAAAAGTTCTTCTTCCATGATATAACAAGGAGAAGGAAACTGATTAAAATCTATCATATATAAAATTATTATCTAAACTGACGCCTTACGAACGTGGATGCAAAAATACAAATTCAAAAGCAAAGAGGGATTGTTTTATTTTTAATTAAGATATTGGTTTTCGCGAACTTTTTCTTATTTTTACACCTTATATATTATAGTAAGTATTGTATCATCCTAAATACCCGATTAAAATGAATAAAGATTTAAGAAAAGTAGTGATTCTACTGGCACATCCTAACATCAAAGAATCACAAGCAAACAAAGCATTAGTTGATGCTGTCAGTGACATGGAAGGAGTGGCGGTTTTCAATCTTTACGAGCTGTCGCAGGAAATCGTTTTCAATATAGACGAATGGAGTAAAATCATTTCCGATGCCTCGGCTGTCATCTATCAATTTCCTTTCTATTGGATGTCTGCACCGTCATTACTAAAGAAATGGCAGGATGAAGTCTTTACTTTTCTATCCAAGACTCCGGCTGTCGCCGGCAAACCGCTGACAGTAGTAACGACCACGGGATCCGAATACGAGGCTTATCGCAGTGGAGGCAGAAACCGTTTCACTACGGACGAATTATTACGTCCTTATCAGGTAAGTGCCATTCATTCGGGAATGTCATGGCAAACCCCTATTGTGGTTTACGGAATGGGAACAGCAGACGCCGGCAAGAATATCGCTGAAGGAGCAAATTTGTATAAACAACGTGTGGAAATGCTTATCGGTAGCAGTAATGCAGGGAACAATTGGTAAGACTGTAAAAAGCGTAGCTTTATCCTATCTAAAGCTACGCTTTACAGATGCTAAAGCATAGCTTTAGGTTTCACCAAACACTTCTTCTTCAAAGTCAATATCGGCAGGAAAACAAACACTCCGATTACAGACATTATTAATCCCCCGATAGTACCTGCCGCCAATGATATCCCTTCACTTCTATTTCACAAGCACAACCTAGATAAATCGTAAACATTAAGGTTGAAGGATTAGCCCATTCACTCTGAACTGTATTCAAAGAATTAGTATTACCTTGTTCATCAGTAGTTGATATACATAAAGCAGACTTATTAAAGATATGTGATTTCGACAAATATTCTTTCCAAATCACGTTTAATGAATCAGGCAAAAGAGGTTTCTTTCCAAACGTAAAACTATGCATGGCACGTACGTTGGTATTATCAGTTATATTCATATAATGTTTTTGAAGATCCAAACGATAATAATGTTTACCGAACACATCTTCCAAAAAGACAGAACCTGGCACATCTGCGACATTCAAAAACTTAGAGTCTGAATAAAAAGAAAAAGGAACTTGTAAATCTCTACTTTTCACTTCCTAATCAACTACCTCAATAAAAGCTTCTTTCGCCTCCTCTTTAAGGGCAGATAACTTAAATTCATAAATATACTTGCAAGCAAAAAAGAATGCAACTCCACCAATACAAGCAATAGCAACTAACAGAATAATGTTTTTAGCTCTCATCGTGTTTCATTTTATATCCTTTTCAAGCACAAAGATAACATTTTTACAATAATCGACGAATTAGATAAATAATACCATACTACAAAAATCATATTCCTGCGATTTTCCAGCAGGGACGTTAGAGAATAAGTTATCAACCTTTTCACCCATAGTAAAAGCATCTGTTCTATTTTTAAGATTTACCTGTTTAATTTTAAAGTAAAAATGAAGCAAAGAGAGAAATAAATGCATAAATCAATGCAAGAATATACCGTTTTCAGACTAAATATTACATAAATAAGGGATAAAAAACGAATTATTTACCTCTAACTAAGCTTTGTTCCTCACCGAGAAACGACTCGTTGCCCGGTGTGCGTCGCTTCCTTCCTCACCAAGGAACAATACATTCATCGGTGAGACCCGAGTTTGTCGGTATATTTTCAGCTATTTCACACTTTATTTCATCCAAATCAAATATAGCAAAAAGAAAGCACTTATCAAATAATCAAACGAATACATACAAATAATCTCTTTACAGCAAACAACAAGCATCCAAATAACCTAAAAACAAAGCACCACGGATTTCCATAATCCCTAATCACTCACATATTTATTGGCATACAAGACTCTGTCTTAAATTCAAGCAGGAGAAACGCATAAAATATCCTATTTTTATGTATGTTCTCATTTCAAGACTTCCATATATAAAAAGAGAACGTTTTTATACGCATCTTGCACAAATACGGTCTGAATTTGTTATCTTTGCCCGTATCATTATTATATCAAACTGAAAGTTGTTATGAATGCATCCGTCAATATGCTCCGCAAGCTCCCGATAGGAATACAAAGCTTTGAGAAACTTCGCTCTGAAGGTTTTCTTTATGTAGATAAGACCGCGTTTGTTTTTCGTCTGGCACAAGCTGGCGCACCTTGTTTCCTGAGTCGTCCGCGGCGTTTCGGAAAAAGTTTGCTATTGTCTACATTTGAAGCTTATTTCAAAGGAAAAAAAGAACTCTTCAAGGGGTTGGCTATTGAGCAATTGGAACAGAATTGGTTTGAATATCCGGTGCTTCATCTCGACCTGAATGCCGAAAAATACGATAGCAAAGAACGATTGGAAAAAATGCTGGAATTTCAACTGGCAAAATGGGAGACACAATACGGTGTCGATAAAGGAACAATGACTTTTTCCGGCAGGTTCGCCACAATCATCCAACAAGCCTATGAACAAAACGGACGCAGGGTAGTTGTGCTCGTTGATGAATATGACAAGCCCATGCTACAATCATTCGATCATCCGGAGCTACAGGATGACTATCGTAAAACGCTGACTGCATTTTATACCGTACTCAAAAGTTCCGATGCTTATTTGCAGTTCGTCTTTATCACCGGAGTGACAAAATTTGCGCAAATGGGGATATTCAGCACACTGAATCAACTCAACGATATCAGCTTTGACCTTGAATATAATGCTCTCTGTGGCATGACTCGCCCTGAAATAGAAGCAACTTTTGCTCCTGAACTTCAAGCACTGGCCGCACAAACGGAAACGACTTATGACAATGTGATAGAGCAACTTACCCGACAATATGACGGATACCGGTTTACCCCGAGCAAAGGATTTGCTCCGATGTACAACCCGTTCAGCGTACTTAGTGCCCTCGACAAGCTGCGCTTCAGCGACTATTGGTTTGCTAGCGGTACTCCTACTTTCCTGGTAGAGATACTCAAGAGAACAGATTTCGATCTTCGTGAACTCGACGACATCGAAGTGTCTTCCGCCTCTTTGAGTGACGACAGGGCGAATATCAGTAATCCCGTACCGATGATTTATCAAAGCGGGTATCTGACGATAAAGTCCTACGACCAACGTTTTCGTGTATATATATTGGGATTTCCTAATGAAGAAGTGAAATATGGCTTTCTTAATTTTGCCGCCCCCTTTTATACTCCTGTCTCGTCTACCGATACTTCGTTTTATATCGGCAAGTTTGTTCATGAATTGGAAACGGGTGATGTTGATGCATTCCTTACCCGCTTGAACTGTTTCTTCGCCGACTTCCCTTACGAATTGAATTCGAAAACGGAACGTCACTATCAAGTTGTATTCTATTTGGTCTTCAAACTAATGGGGCAATTCACGCAGGCGGAAGTACGTACCGCTATCGGTCGTGCAGACGCAGTAGTAAAAACCGCCGATTATATCTATGTATTCGAATTCAAACTAGAAGGTACAGCCGAAGACGCTTTACGGCAGATAGATGAAAAAGGTTATATGCTACCTTATAGTGTTGACGGCAGGAAGCTCATAAAGGTAGGCGTTTCCTTTGATGCCGAGAAACGGAATTTAGGAAAATGGATCATTAAATAGTGACGCTATCCCACCAACATAGTGACGGTATATGCACAGGATAGTGTCACTATCCAAGGCATATACCGTCACTATATTTAAACCGGATATTTCGGGCTTTTAACTCTAGTTTCCGCGCTGTGTAGGCAGGGTAAATTCCTGCGAATCACAAATCACTCCATTCTCGTCCGCCACTGCGACACGAAATGTCACTTCACCGTCTTTCAACCTTTCACCGGCGTGGATCGAAGCCGTATAACGGATCCCCTCACCCGGAAGAATTTCCTCAATCATCACCGAAGGAGAGATGCCGAGATGCTTCACCTTTCCTACCGTTTCTACCACAGGAACCACATTATAGACAGGCTTTCTCCCTTCATTCATAATCTCAAAAATAATCTTGCTATTTTCTCCCGCATCAATCACATGACTACGATTATCATCAATGAAACGGATTTTGCGCAACTTCAGTTGAGAAATGGGCGGCTGCACTTGCGGCTGCTTCTTATACTTTTGCACACGTACTTCCCGTACTTCAGGAATATACGCATCTTCCTCTATCTGCTCTTGTCTTGGTGCCGTCAACGCATTTCCAATGGCCGCACCGGCAATGGTTCCTACAATATTTCCAATAGCAGAGCCACGATAACCGCCCCTCCAGCCATGATTATTATCTCCGATAAGTCCGCCTATCGAACTTCCCAGACTACCTCCGATAGAAGCACCTGCCATGATAGCTCCCGGATTTCCCATACGCCCCGACGCACATCCACTCAAAAGCAAAGCGGAAAGCAAAATTACTGTTAGTTGTTTCTTCATGAGCCTCTCTATTTAGTGTTATTATTTATTCTACCACTTTAAAACGAGCGAAACGCAACAATAGTTGTTTGTCTCCCGCATTTTTAAAATGAATAGTGGCTTTCGCATTGTCTCCCGTTCCTTCCACTTTCAGCACTTCGCCCAATCCGAAACGTTCGTGCTCTATCATCTGTCCGACTTGTACTCCTGCTACCGATGCTGAACCAGAAGACGCCATCTGCGCACTGCTACTTCCACCAACAGCACTTACCTTCTTCAAATTTCTCGGTACACTGGGAGCAATAATCTGTGCTTTCGGACGTTCACGCTGCTCGGATGAATTACTACCGAAAGGCGCACGCGACGAAGAAGCAGAACGGGCAAAGCCCCCTTCAATCTCCCTGCGGAAACGGCCCGCACCTTCATCCACAGCACGGCTCACTCCTGCTTCATGCGGCAACCGCAAGTAATCAACATCAATATCACGCAGGAAACGACTGGGACTTCCAAACTCCATCTTTCCGTAACGGAAACGTGTTTTAGCAAAAGACAGATAACAATGTTCTTCCGCACGGGTAATAGCTACATAGAACAAGCGACGTTCTTCTTCCAGCGCCCGTGGAGAATCTCCGACCATCCCACTAGGAAACAGATTTTCTTCCAGACCGACTACAAATACATTCTTAAACTCCAATCCTTTAGCCGAATGGACGGTCATCAACGTTATCTTTTCCCCATCATCCGCCTTGTCGGAGTCCTGATCGGTGAGCAATGCAATCTCCGAAAGGAAATCAGTAAGAGACACATTCAGATTGCCTTCCTCCTGCCGCAAAGCGCAGAAATCATTCATACCATTCACCAACTCTTCTATATTTTCCTTACGACTTAAATTCTCGGGGGATGTGTCCTGACAAACATCATTGATAATACCGGACTGACGGATAATATCCGTTCCTATTTCATAAGCGTTCTTATCCGCCTGATCGGCAATAAAACCTTCTATCAGTTCACGAAAGCCCTGCAGTTTTGCATGAGTTCCCTTATTTATATCCAGTCCGTAACTTAAGGGTTCGCAGACTGCCGCCCAAAGACTTACGCCATGATTGGTAGCCGCTGATATAATCTTCCCGACTGTGGTATCTCCAATGCCACGAGCCGGATAATTAATGATTCGTTTAAATGCTTCTTCATCATTCGGATTCACCACCAAACGGAAATAAGCAATCACATCTTTTATCTCTTTCCGCTGATAGAACGAGAGTCCCCCGTAAATCTTATAAGGCATACTCCGTTTCCGAAGAGCCTCTTCGAAAATACGGCTTTGCGCATTCGTACGATATAGAATGGCAAATTCAGCATATCCGTAGTGATATTCCCGACGTAACTCCGCAATCTTATTAGCCACAATATCACCCTCTTCCACATCACTATACGCCTGAAACACACCGATGGGTTCCCCTTTTTCTTTCTCCGAAAACACAGCTTTCCGTATCTGACGTTCGTTCTTTTCAATCAGGCTATTGGCAGCGCAAACAATGGTTTGTGTGGAACGGTAATTCTGTTCCAGTTTAAAGACTTTCGTGTTGGGATAGATTTTCGTAAAATAGAGAATATTATCAATATCCGCCCCACGGAAAGAATAGATACTTTGCGCATCATCTCCCACCACACAGACACGTTGATTCTCCTTTGTCAGTTGCAGAACAATGCTATGCTGCGCATAATTCGTATCCTGATACTCATCCACCAACACATAACGGAACTGATCGCGATAACGTGCCAGCACTTCCGGAAAGTCACGAAACAGAATATAGGTATATACCAATAAATCATCAAAATCCATCGCTCCCGCCTGACGGCATCTGTCCCAATAACGGGTATAGATGTCACGAATAGCAGGCATCTTGGCAGCCATATCTCCTTCGTAAGCCTCTTTATTGGCAGCGTACCCCGTAGGAGTGACCAAATGGTTTTTTGCATTGGAGATGCGTGCCTGCACTACTCCCGGCTTATAAGTTTTCTCGTCCAACCCCATCTCTTTGATGATGGAACGGAGCAGGCTCTTACTATCAGCCGTATCATAAATGGTAAACTGGGAAGTAAATCCGATATATTGTGCTTCGGCACGAAGAATACGTGAGAAAATGGAATGGAAAGTACCCATCCACAAATAACGTGCCCGTTCCATACCTACCTGCCGGGCAATACGCTCTTTCATCTCGCGCGCAGCCTTATTAGTAAAGGTCAGCGCAAGGATATTCCACGGATTATACCCGTTCTCCTGCTCCAGCAAGTAAGCGATTTTATAAGTCAACACGCGCGTCTTCCCCGAACCCGCACCGGCTATCACCAGCGAAGGACCGTCATTATAAGTCACTGCTGCACACTGACTCTCGTTCAATTCATCTATATAATTGGTATTCATAACAGCATTATAAAAACAATGAGGATTTTTAACAAACCCTTGGCGTTCAAATTTGTTCTCAATACAAAAGTATAATATTCATTCGAGAATGAAGGTATTTTTATGAATTTTCATCACTAACTATTTTAACCTAACCCCAAAAAGCAATGAAAAGGAGTATATTTTTATCAATTATTTTAAGTTTGTTTCTGGTTGCCTGCATTCCACAGGCAATGGCACAAAAGCAGAGCCGCTTGGAAAAGCTGCTAAGGTATCTGAACGATAATGACGCCGACAAATGGCAGAAAAACCGTGATAAGATAGATGACGAGACGCAAACCTATTATGCCGAAGAACTGGCATTGTTGGACGTTCTCAACGAATTGTGGAACAAACAAAGTGAGCAAGCCGCCACCAACTATTTCGGCTGTTACGAACAAGCTACGAAAGCTTATTTTCCGAATATCTGCGAAGAAGAGAAAATACAGCTTTCCAACGTACAAGACAAAGCGGAACAAGCTGTTCTATCCATCCTGGAAGCATCGAAAGAGCAGATTCCCTTTAGCAAGACATTGATGGACAGCATCCAGTCAAGCGGCTATCCGGCAGACTCCGCCCTCTTGCAGAAGGTGCGGGACATCCGTGAACTGGCCCTACTGGAAGGGATGCTGAAAACACCTGCGCTGAACATCTATCAAACGTACATCACGGAATATCCGAACGGCAAGTTTATCTCTCAAATCAACACTGCGGAGAACAAACGGCTTTATCAGATCGTAAAGAGTAATCCGACCTCTGCGAATTTCAAAGCATTCTTTGATAATGCCGCCATGCAGAAATTCTTCACTGATAAAGATACACGTCCCTTCCTTTCGGAAGTCCGCACGTTATACGACGACTTTCTTTTTCAAGGGATTGACAGCCTCCGGGAGAAAGGAAACGCAACAGCTATCCGGCAGATTATTGACGAGTATAAGCAATCACCTTACCTGACTTCCACAGCACGTACGCACCTGGATGATCTTGAATATCTGAGTGAAAAAGCTGATTTTGAGCTTTTAAAACCTGCCATTGTCAGTTCCGAATCGTTAAGTATGTTGCAGGATTTTCTTTGCACACACAGATACAAGGAATTTCGCGACCAGGCCAACGCACTGCGGGCACCTTTTATTCTGCAAACAATCATATCCACCCCTACTTCCGTGAAATACTATAATGGAGGGCGATTGATAAAGTCCGCGGAAAACGACAGCACAGGAACCACCTCGACCACTTATTCGTATGACGATAAAGGACAGCTCGTCTCCACCCTGGCACTTACCATGAAGAACGGGCAGCCAAGTAATGAAATACAGACGAATAGATTATACGACCCGCAAGGTCACTGCATCTTTGAGGTACAAACGAATCCGAAAACCAAAACGGATCTCTACCGGCGGACACGCCGCATCGGTACCGATGGAAGTATCGAGAGTGATTCGCTCAAGTATGCAGACGGAAGAGTCATCATAAGCTCCTACAACAAACAGGGATTATTGACCGAAACCAAAGAATATAATAAGAACGGAGAACTTCAGGCATACACCGCCAACAAATATGATGATAAAGGAAGATTGATTTCATCCCAACATCAAAACTTGCTTTTTGCCAATTCTCCGGATCAGGTTATTTCACAAAAAGAGGCTTATGAATACGATAAATACGGTTATCTGTCGCAGATTGTCTACCAACGGATTTTGGGTAATAACCAAAAAACGTCCGGATGCCTGACTTGCCTGTATGATAAATACGGGAACCGGATTGACGGCAATTCTTATTATGAATATGACAATACGGGCCAATGGGTCTGCCGGACCAACCGCGATCACCCGAAAGAGGTGGAACGTATACAGTACATTTACAAATAAAGTAAGATGCTGTGAACATTTTGCAGAAGGCTTCTGTTATTATAGTATAACAAGCCAACTAAAACTTGTAACATTATGAATACTATATTAATGTCTTTAATTATGATGACCATGACTTACGAAATGCCTAAACTTCCTTACGCAAACAATGCGTTGGAACCTGTAATCAGTCAGCAAACAATAGATTTCCATTACGGAAAACATCTACAAACGTATGTAAATAATCTGAATAGCCTCGTACCCGGAACAGAATATGAAGGTAAAACGGTAGAAGAAATCGTTGCAACCGCACCGGACGGAGCTATATTCAATAACGCCGGACAAGTATTGAATCACAATCTGTACTTCCTGCAATTTGCCCCGAAACCCTCAAAGAAGGAACCGTCAGGCAAACTGGGAGAAGCTATCAAACGTGACTTCGGTAGCTTTGAAAACTTCAAGAAAGAATTCAACGCAGCAGCAGTCGGATTGTTCGGTTCAGGATGGGCCTGGCTATCCGTTGGGAAAGACGGTAAACTGAAAATCACGAAAGAAGCCAACGGAAGCAATCCGGTACGTGCCGGTTTGAAACCGCTTCTCGGATTTGACGTTTGGGAACACTCCTATTATCTGGATTATCAGAACCGCCGCGCCGACCACGTAAATGCCCTGTGGGACATCATCGACTGGGATGTGGTTGAAAAAAGAATGTAACCGGATTTACTAGCAAAACTATACTTATGAAAAAGGTCGTTGTGTTTTCACAGCGACCTTTTTTACAGACTAAAAAAACAAACTTTTATTGTATATCAAACGCATTAGTTGTATTTTTGCAACCCATAAACTAGCATAACAAACAATTATGGTACTATATAAAAGAAAAGAGATACGATATATTGTCTCCATTGCCGTTCTTCTTTTCTTCCCCCTTTTCTGCAACGCTGCCGCCACAGAAGAACCAGAGGAAGAGATCCTGTTCATTACCTCATACAATTCTGACACTAAATATACCTACGATAACATCAGCACATTTATAGAAACCTACACCCAATTGGGAGGAAGATACTCGACCATTGTAGAAAACATGAATGCGACGGATTTAACGCAGGCGCACCAATGGAAAAAAACATTAACCGATATTTTAGACAAACATCCGAAAGCTAAATTAGTGATTCTTTTGGGTGGTGAAGCATGGAGCAGTTTCCTTCATCTTGAAGATGAGAAATATAAGCAGCTTCCTGTTTTCTGCGCAATGGCTTCACGCAACGGCATCCGTATTCCGGAGGATTCAATCGATATGCGGAACTATAATCCTGTAAGTATCAACTTAACGGAACGAATGAAGGAGTACAACGTAAAATACTGTGATACATACGAATATAACATCAGCAAAGATATCGAAATGATACAAGATTTCTATCCGAACACAGAGCACCTGGTATTTGTATCGGATAATACCTATAACGGACTTGCCGAACTGGCATGGTTCAAGAAAAACCTGCAACATTTCCCGCAGTTATCCATCACCTATATTGACGGCCGCATCCACACACTCGATATGGCTGCCAATCAATTGCGCAATCTTCCCAGAAACACAGCAATGCTTCTTGGTATCTGGAGAATTGACAGCCGGGGGATCACTTACATGAACAACTCCGTTTATGCTTTTTCCAAAGCCAATCCACTCCTGCCTGTGTTCAGTATGACTTCCACCGCAATAGGCTATTGGGCCATCGGAGGATATGTCCCGCAATATGAAGGAGTGGGAAAAAATATGGGAGAATATGCTTACCGCTTTTTAGACCAGAAGGAAACGGGTATCAGCAGCATCAATATCTTACCCAACCGATATAAATTTGACGCGAAGAAACTAAAGGAATGGGGATTTGAAAACAAGAAGTTGCCTGTCAACTCAATGGTTATCAATCAGCCTATCCCCTTCTTTGTAGCCTACAAGACAGAAGTGCAATTTATCCTGATTATCTTCCTCGTATTAGTAGGAAGTCTGATGATTTCCCTGTATTACTATTACCGGACGAAAATCCTGAAAAATCACCTTGAAAGAACCACGCAACAATTGCGGGAAGATAAAAAGAAACTGGAAGAGTCTGAAATCGAATTACGTGACGCCAAAGAGCGCGCCGAAGAAGCTAATCAATTAAAAAGTGCTTTTGTCTCGAATATGAGCCATGAGATACGGACACCTTTAAACGCAATTGTCGGTTTCTCCAGCCTGATTATCGGTTCGGTAGAGCAGAATGATGAATTGAAAGAATACGCCGATATCGTCCAGACTAATTCCAATTTATTGCTCCAACTGATTAGCGATGTACTGGATATATCACGCCTGGAATCAGGAAAGCTGCAATTCAACTATGAATGGTGCGAGCTGGTGAACCATTGCCAGAATATGATTACTCTCACCAACCGGAACAAGACAGCGGATGTAGACATCAAACTCCAAATGCCTAAGGAGCCTTACATGCTCTACACGGATCCGTTGCATCTGCAACAGATTATTATCAACCTGCTGAATAATGCCTTGAAATTCACTCCTGCCGGAGGAAGTATCACGCTAGATTATGAAGTGGATGAAGAAAAGCAATGTATGCTGTTCTCGGTGACAGATACTGGCACGGGAATCCCCGAAGATAAACAGGAACTCGTATTCCAACGTTTCGAAAAGCTGAATGAATTCGTGCAAGGTACAGGGTTGGGACTGGCTATCTGCAAACTGACCATCCAATATATGGGAGGTGATATATGGATTGACAAGAGTTACAAAAATGGTGCCCGATTTATCTTTTCTCATCCCATCAAAAAACAGGAATCAACAGAAAAATGAAAAAAAATCGACTGATTTAGTGTTTTTCTGTTTCTTTTTCGCTTACTTTGCTCCCGTAAAGACAAAGGGGTGCCCCATGAGGGGCTGAGATTATACCCTAGGAACCTGAGGCAGTTAATACTGACGTAGGGATTGTGTTTCTTCTTATCGCCTTTCCATTTAAGCACGCTCTTTGTATTTACTTTCAACTTATTTATTCTGATAGGACAATGAAAGTACAAGTGAACAACAAAGAGGTGGAAACGTCTCCTGACTCTACCCTTACGCAACTGACAGCACAGCTCGAACTTCCGGTTCAAGGCATTGCTATCGCCGTAAACAACAAAATGATTCCCCGTACCGAATGGGAGTGTTTCATTCTACATGAGAACGATAACCTGGTGATTATCAAAGCTGCTTGTGGAGGATAAGGAGATGATTAGTCTACAATTTATCACGCATCAGACCGAACGGTATTCGTACCTCGAATCGGCACGTATGGCACTCGTAGGCGGATGCAAATGGATCCAGCTACGTATGAAAGACGCTCTTCTCGAAGAAGTGGAAGCAGTAGCCCTGCAACTGAAGCCGCTTTGCAAAGAGCACGAAGCAATCCTGATTCTGGATGACCACGTCGAACTGGCCAAAAAGCTGGAAGTGGACGGTGTACATCTAGGCAAAAAGGATATGCCTATCGACCAGGCCCGCCAAATACTTGGTGAAGCCTTTATTATCGGCGGCACTGCAAACACTTTCGAAGATGTCGTACAGCACTATCGTGCCGGAGCCGATTATCTCGGCATTGGTCCTTTCCGGTTTACTACCACTAAAAAGAATCTAAGCCCTGTACTGGGTTTGGAGGGCTATTCTTCTATTCTTTCACAGATGAAGGAAGCGAATATCGAAATCCCCGTTGTAGCTATCGGGGGAATCACTTTTGAGGATATTCCTGCCATACTTCATACAGGAGTAAATGGAATAGCCCTGTCAGGAACTATTCTCGGAGCAGATAATCCGGTAGAAGAAACACGTAGAATCATTGAAAGTGATCTATAATTTGTCAAATGATAAATGGAATTTTAATTCAGACAGAAGAACAAAAGAACATAAAAGCTGCACTTAGATAATTATTTCTACTGTTATTAAACTACTGTTTTATTTTTGTTCTTATGTTCTTCTGTCTCAAAAAATCAGCATTTAAATAATCAACTAAAATATATAGAATGGAAAAGTTAGTAATTGCGGGACGCGAATTTAGCTCCCGTCTTTTTCTGGGAACAGGAAAATTCAATTCCAATGAAGTAATGGAACAAGCTATTCTGGCTTCGGGTACGGAAATGGTAACTGTTGCCATGAAACGAATCGACATGGATAACAAAGAGGACGACATGCTGAAACATATCATTCATCCGAATATTCAGTTATTGCCCAACACCTCCGGTGTACGTAACGCGGAAGAGGCTGTTTTCGCCGCACAACTGGCTCGCGAAGCTTTTGGAACAAACTGGCTGAAACTGGAAATTCATCCGGACCCGCGCTATCTGCTCCCCGACTCTATCGAAACACTGAAAGCTACGGAAGAACTGGTGAAACTGGGCTTTATCGTGTTACCTTATTGCCAGGCTGACCCTGTACTCTGCAAACGGCTGGAAGAAGCAGGCGCAGCTACCGTTATGCCGCTCGGTGCACCCATCGGTACGAACAAAGGATTGCAGACAAAAGAATTCCTGCAAATCATTATCGAACAGGCAGGTATCCCGGTGGTAGTGGATGCCGGTATCGGCGCGCCAAGCCATGCTGCCGAAGCAATGGAACTGGGAGCTTCCGCTGTATTAGTGAATACTGCAATAGCCGTTGCCGGAAATCCGGTAGAAATGGCTAAAGCATTCAAAGCAGCTACAGAAGCCGGAAGACAGGCGTACGAAGCAGGACTAGGATTACAAGCCGTCGACTTCGTAGCAGAAGCAAGTTCACCTCTAACGGCTTTTCTTGATTAAAACCAATAAACTATGGAACAAAAAATAAAATTCCCCCGCTCGCAGAAAGTCTATTTACCTGGTAAACTTTATCCGAATATCCGCGTTGCCATGCGGAAAGTGGAGCAAGTACCCAGTGTCAGCTTTGAAGGCGAAGAAAAGATAGCAACACCGAATCCGGAAATATATGTATATGATACCAGCGGACCGTTCAGTGATGCGGAAATGAACATTGACCTCAAAAAAGGACTGCCCCGCATGCGTGAAGAATGGATCGTGAATCGTGGTGACGTGGAACAGTTGCCTGAAATTACTTCGGAATACGGACAAATGAGAAGGGATGATAAAAGTCTCGATCACTTACGTTTCGAACACATCGCCCTGCCCTACCGTGCTAAAAAAGGGGAAGCAATCACCCAAATGGCGTATGCCAAAAGAGGAATTATCACTCCTGAAATGGAATACGTAGCGATCCGCGAAAATATGAATTGTGAGGAACTGGGAATTAAAACTCACATTACCCCCGAATTTGTTCGTCAGGAGATTGCGGAGGGACGTGCTGTACTACCGGCCAACATCAACCACCCGGAAGCTGAACCGATGATTATCGGACGTAACTTCCTTGTAAAAATCAATACGAACATCGGAAATTCGGCTACTACCTCCAGCATTGATGAAGAGGTGGAGAAAGCACTGTGGAGCTGTAAATGGGGTGGCGACACGTTGATGGATCTTTCCACAGGAGAAAACATCCATGAAACACGTGAATGGATTATCCGCAATTGTCCCGTACCGGTAGGCACTGTTCCTATTTATCAAGCACTTGAAAAAGTGAATGGCATAGTGGAAGACCTCACCTGGGAAATCTACCGGGACACATTGATTGAACAATGCGAACAAGGGGTCGATTACTTTACCATCCATGCAGGGATTCGCCGTCATAATGTTCATCTTGCCGATAATCGCTTGTGCGGCATTGTCAGCCGTGGAGGAAGTATTATGAGTAAATGGTGCCTCGTACACGATCAGGAAAGTTTCTTATACGATCATTTTGACGATATCTGTGATATTCTGGCACAATATGACGTAGCCGTGTCATTAGGTGACGGACTTCGTCCGGGTTCTATCTACGACGCAAACGATGAAGCGCAGTTTGCCGAACTCGACACCATGGGAGAACTGGTGCTCCGTGCCTGGGATAAGAATGTTCAGGCATTTATTGAAGGTCCCGGACACGTTCCGATGCATAAAATTAAAGAGAACATGGAACGTCAGATTGAAAAATGCCATGACGCCCCTTTCTACACGCTCGGCCCGTTGGTGACGGATATTGCTCCCGGATACGACCATATCACTTCTGCTATCGGTGCCGCACAAATCGGATGGTTGGGGACGGCTATGCTTTGTTATGTCACCCCGAAAGAACACCTTGCCTTACCTGATAAAGAAGACGTACGCGTAGGAGTAATCACTTACAAGATAGCCGCTCATGCCGCTGACCTGGCAAAAGGACACCCGGGTGCACAGGTAAGGGACAACGCATTGAGCAAAGCTCGTTATGAGTTCCGCTGGAAAGACCAGTTCGACCTGTCTCTCGATCCGGAACGGGCGCAGACCTATTTCCACGCAGGACACCATATCGACGGAGAATATTGTACGATGTGCGGACCTAATTTCTGTGCAATGAGATTGTCACGCGATTTAAAGAAAAGCACTAAAAGCAACAAATAATGAGTGGGGAGAAACAAAACGTCAGGCCACTGACCTACCCTCTCCCCTCATTTTAATTTTCAATTTTTAATTTATAATTGAATAAAATGTTCTCAGACGAATTAAAAAAAATATCCTGGGAAGAGACGACAAAAGCCATCTATTCCAAAACAGATGCTGACGTACGCCGCGCGTTGGGTAAAAAAGAGCATCTGGATGTCAACGACTTTATGGCGCTGATTTCACCTGCCGCCACTCCTTATCTGGAAGTGATGGCACGCCTTAGTCAGAAATATACAATGGAACGGTTCGGTAAGACAATCTCTATGTTTGTACCGCTCTACCTGACTAATTCATGTACCAATTCCTGTGTCTATTGCGGTTTTCACATCAGCAATCCGATGAAGAGAACGATATTGACAGAGGAAGAGATTGTCAATGAATACAAAGCCATCAAACGGTTGGCTCCTTTTGAGAATCTACTGCTTGTAACCGGTGAAAACCCGGCCGCAGCAGGTGTCCCATACATTGCCCGGGCGTTGGATTTGGCAAAGCCTTATTTCAGCAACCTGCAAATTGAAGTAATGCCTCTTAAAGCGGAAGAATACAAGGAACTAACCAATCATGGCCTGAACGGAGTAATCTGTTTTCAAGAGACTTACCATAAAGCAAATTACAAAACGTATCATCCAAGAGGCATGAAGTCAAAATTCGAATGGCGTGTAGACGGCTTCGACCGCATGGGACAGGCAGGTGTACACAAGATTGGTATGGGTGTCCTGATCGGCCTGGAGGAATGGCGAACCGACGTAACGATGATGGCTTATCATCTGCGTTATTTACAGAAGCATTACTGGAAAACGAAATACAGCGTAAACTTCCCGCGTATGCGCCCGTCTGAAAACGGCGGATTCCAGCCGAATGTAGTCATGAATGACCGGGAACTCGCCCAACTTACATTCGCCATGCGAATCTTCGACCATGATGTAGATATCTCTTATTCTACCCGTGAGAGCGCAGAAATCCGAAACCACATGGCAACACTTGGCGTAACCACAATGAGTGCGGAAAGTAAAACTGAACCGGGAGGATATTTCAGTTATCCTCAAACCCTGGAACAATTTCACGTAAGTGATGAGCGAAAGGCGGTTGAAGTGGAACGTGATTTGAAAAAACTGGGTCGTGAACCCGTCTGGAAAGATTGGGATCAGTCTTTTGATTTTAAAAGATAAACAGATGCGATACGACAGACAAATTATACTTCCCGAAATCGGAGAAGAAGGTCAGAAGAAACTGCAGGAAGCCAAAGTGCTTATTGTAGGCGTGGGAGGGCTGGGCTCTCCCATCGCCCTCTACCTAGCAGGTGCTGGTGTGGGATGCCTGGGGCTGGTAGATGATGACTTGGTAAGCATCACCAACCTACAACGACAAGTGCTCTATTCCGAAAAGGAGTTAGGTAAACCCAAAGCTATCTGTGCTGCGGAACGGCTCTCCGCTCTCAACAGTGAAATCGAAATACATCCCTACGCTACCCGGCTGACGAAAGACAATGCGTATGATATCATTCAGGAATATGATATAGTGGTGGATGGCTGCGACAACTTTGCCACCCGCTACCTGATTAACGACATTTGCATTGAACAGAAAAAGCCCTACGTATATGGTGCTATCTGCGGTTTTGAAGGACAGGTTTCTGTGTTCAACTACGGAAATCAAAAGAAAAACTACCGGGATCTTTATCCTGATGAAGAAGAAATGCAACGGATGCCTCCTCCGCCCAAAGGAGTGATGGGGGTTACTCCTGCCATTGTAGGGAGCATTGAAGCTACAGAAGTACTGAAAATAATCTGTGGTTTTGGTGATGTTTTAGCCGGCGAACTATGGACAATTGACCTGCGGACACTGCAATCTAACAAATTTTCACTATAAAGGTTGGTTTCTGACATAGTTAATTAGTAACTTTGCTAAACAATCCAATTTTAACAAAAGAAATGAAACTAATTGTAGTTACCACCCCTACTTTCTTCGTCGAAGAAGATAAGATTATTACCGCTCTTTTCGAAGAGGGGCTGGATGTCCTACATCTTAGGAAGCCGGAGACTCCGGCTATGTATTCGGAACGGCTATTGACACTTATTCCGGATAAATATCACCGTCGCATCGTTACACATGAGCATTTTTATCTGAAAGAAGAATTCAACCTGATGGGAATCCACCTGAATGCACGTAACCCCAAAGAACCGCATGATTATTATGGTCATATCAGTTGTTCCTGCCATTCAGTGGAGGAGGTAAAAAACAGAAAGCACTTTTACGACTATGTTTTTATGAGCCCTATCTATGACAGTATCTCTAAAGTGAATTACTATTCAACATACACTGCCGAAGAGTTACGCGAAGCACAAAGAGCCAAGATTATCGACTCGAAAGTGATGGCATTGGGAGGTATCAATGAAGACAATTTATTGGAGATTAAGGATTTCGGTTTCGGAGGGGCTGTCGTCTTAGGAGATCTCTGGAATAGATTCGACGCTTGTCAGGACCAAAATTATTTAGCCGTAATCGAGCATTTCAAAAAGCTGAAGAAACTATCAGATTAATAAATATAGCCGATCATAAAACTAACTGGTTATGCTTCCTCATTTTATCCAATAAGAGAAGTGTTTTTCCCAATCATGAAATATAAAAAAAGCCGTTGCGAATTACCTTCTGCAACGGCTCTCTATTTTTTCAGTGTTTTCTTATCAGAACTTATATCCTACAACAATAGAAAAGTTCATGTTTTTAGGATTACCAACTTTTTGTACGTCAACTAAACCGAATTGACCATCCAAACCTGCAATGATTCTACCAAATTCCAATGCAACTCCTACGCCAAGACCTGCATCAAAACGCTTCAAAGCATCATCACCAAACGTATCTTCCTTATACTCTACATTACCCATATCCATTTTCGATTTTCCTGCAATTCCACATGCCAAATAAGGACCTGCATTAACCACAAGATTAGTATTGTCTGCAACATTAAAACGAGCAGCAGCCATTACAGGTAATTCCAAATAATAAGCGTTGATAGTCAATTCATCTTTTTTGGCACCTTTGCTAGTCAGGTATAATGAAGGCTGCAATGACCATGTATCATTAAAAGCATATTCAAAACCTCCACCAAGTTTGAAACCAATCTTAGCATTCATATCAGTATCTCCAGTGTAATTACTGATGTTCATACCTACCTTGGCATTCCAACCTGTAATTTGAGAAAAACCTGCTACTGAAATCAGCGCAAATAAAACAAACAAAACACTCTTCTTCATAATTTTAAAGTTTTAAATTAATACTAAAGGTTTTTATTGACCTTATTGTTTAACAATGCAAATGTATAATTGTAATTTGTATTAAACAACTTTTTCGTTAACAAGTGCGTAATTTATAGAGATTATACATAAAAAAAGGGAATTCCCTATTTTTGAGAACTCCCTTTCCTATTTTGTTGAATTACTTTTCTTCTTATCAGAATGCGTAGTGGAAACCAATTGAAAGGTCTTCGCTAGTAAGTTGAAGACCAAAAGAATCTCCAAGAGTGTTAATATTTCTACGATATCCAAGGAAACCATACTTGGCAATAAAAGAGAAGTGATCGTTCAATTTAACAGCAATACCCGGTCTAAGTCCCACTTGTCCTGCTTTGCTAGTGTCTCCGTCTTTAACTTTCACGAAACCAACAGCAGCAGTTCCGTCCAAGAACAAACGAACAGCGCCTGTTTCGCAGTAAGACCAACGAATGTACGGAGCTACAAATACTGAATTTTTAGTTACTCCTCCATCATAGTTGTGTGAATAGTCCAATTCAGCACCCAGCGCCCATGTTTCATTAAAGTTATATCCGATTTCCGGAGCAATTTTAAAAGAAGTAGTGTTGCCTGTGCTGTTACGCCAAACGTTCAAAGATCCGCCTACGTAAATGTCTTGTGCTTTTACAGCGATAGTTGCTAACATCACAACTACCAATAATAAACCCTTTTTCATTTTCTTTGTTTTTTAAATTAAACGTTAGACCCCAATTCGGTCGATTGATTTCTGGGGTGCAAATGTAAAGCAGTTTTTACGAATGAACAAATATTTGGTTAGTTTTTTATAATAAATACCAAATAAATGTTTGACAGAGGCTCTACACATCATATTATATAGCAGCACAAAATTCTTGCTATCGATTCTTATTCAAATATATTGCATGTAGTGAGTGTCGTCATACCATAATAAGCCAAAGGATTTAAGAAGTAATGAGGACTGTTTCTTTAAGATTTAGTATCTTTGACGGGTGGTAAGCCTTTCAGCCATCAGACACAGACGCGTTTGACTGACATTGTATAGTGTAAAATGCTTCGATATTATGAAACTAAAGGCAATAAAACAGTTAGTTTAAACGATTGGTTATGTCAATAGAAATAAAGTATTTCGAGAACAGAAAAGATTGGCGAAAGTGGTTGAATGACAACTTTGAGACTGCCAATGAGGTTTGGTTTGTATTTCCCAGCAAGTCTTCAGGCGAAAAAAGTATCACATACAACGACGCTGTTGAAGAAGCTCTTTGTTTCGAGTGGATTGACAGTACGATAAAATCGCTCGACAAAGAACATAAAATTCAGCATTTCACACCCAGAAACCCTAAAAGTACCTATTCGCAAGCTAACAAAGAAAGACTTAAGTGGCTATTGGAAAATAAAATGATACACCCCAAATTTGAAGATAAAATACGAACTGTATTATCTGATCCTTTCATCTTCCCCAATGATATAATTGAAAAATTGAAGGAAGATAAAACAATCTGGGAAAACTATCTCCATTTTTCCGACGCATATAAACGTATCCGAATTGCATACATTGAAGCAGCCAGAAAACGACCTGAAGAATTTGAAAAGCGATTAAACAACTTTATCAATAAAACGAAAGAAAATAAAAAGATCACAGGATTTGGTGGAATTGAGAAATACTATTAATCCCAACTAAAAATCAATGATAATCTAAAATAAAATAGACTGCAAATACTTTCGCAAGTATTTACAGTCTATTTATCAGATAGTTAAGTACCTAACCAGCGTATCTGACTATCCTTCTATCGCTGCCTGCGCCACTTCTATACTCATATAACTATCAGTAAGTTAAGTTATATTTGTAAGTGTTTTGTAAGTGATTTCTCACCCTTAACGCAAGGTTTTAAGTATAGTCCGCATTTAGTTCTCGATTGCAGCTTGCGCCACTTTAATGCGCATCTGATTATCAGTGTATTCCATGCGCTTTGTACGTGGTTTGTAAGTTCCTGATGGATTGACCTTGTACATCTTTATCTTCTAATAAAGAATGGGAACTACCTGCAAACGAGTGCTAACCATTGTTGTATCTGTAATAGAGCACTATATATTCATTGATAATGTCCTTCTTTTATTATTACCTCCTTTCCTTTAAGAGTTCTATGATTGCGTCCTTATCCTTTAGATTGGAATCAAGACGGGTTATTTGCGCATTCAAGCTATCAATCTGCTCTTTCAGGAGCTTGATAGTCTCTTTCTGGCTGTCAACCTCGGACTGTGCCTTTGTCAGCTGGGCGGCAAGTTCCGCATCACCAATGTTGTTGTGGGCGTTGCCCTCCAATGTCACAGCCGCAAGATATGCGGATATTTGATGTTGGACGGGACAAAACAGCGTGAAGAAATTAAAGCCTAAAGCCTCACTGACCTTAATAAGGCGTTTGGTTTCCATTGTCTCCCTCTCCAATATACGGTTGACATGCTGTTGTGGCACACCGATTTTCCTGCCAAGCTCGGACTTACTCAATCCAAGCTCGTTGCGGCGTTTCTCGATTGCCTCACCTACATGTACGTTTTTTATGTCTATATCCATAGGGCAAAGTCAATAATTAGACCTTAAACATTAAATAGTCAAACAAATATTTGTGTATATAAACCATTTTATGTTACTTTGCAGGTGTAATACACTATATTAGTGGGTACAAAATTAAACATTAAATATTAAACATCCAAAGATTATGGCAGAAAACTTGGAAAAAATTCGCCCTGCACTTACTGCCCTCGAAGTAGGCGGTACAGTCACATTCCCCATTTCAAGACTGAAAAGCGTCCGCACGCAAGCCTCCGAACTGGGAGCTATTTATAACAGACAGTTCAAAACCAAGACAAACAGGGAAAACCAAACAATAACCGTTAAACGTATCATATAGGGAATATGGCATTCATGCAGTTTTTAGACCGCCTTATTCCGTATGACATCTTTCTGAATGACCTCGCTGCAAGAATCGTAAAGATTTTGAAGTCAGACAACAACGATCCAGAATTTATCAGTCAAAGAAAGGCTTATGAAATTTTTGGCCGTCGCAATGTCGAAAGATGGAGACGTATGGGAAAAGTAGTGGCATACAAAAGACCTGGCAAGGTCGAGTACAGGACGGCCGACTTGCGCCTGTTGCAGCGTACCGTTCAAGACTATTTCGACAAAGACATTACGAAAGATGAACTGGAATGACGGTAAAAAGGCGAGTATTCAAACAATATTATGGCTATGTTGACAGTAAGAACTGCCCCGTCAATGTGGCAAACAAACATATTTATGGGGCTGTTCATCATGAATTTATAGCTAATGAAGGAATTAAAACCTACTTGTGACCCTAATGGGGTCTATTCAGTTAAACGGACTTGTGCCGAATTGGGCATAAGCCACAAGACATTACGCAAGTACAGGGAGCGCGGTTATATCAGGCCGATCAACCCTGACAATGTTTGCCGCCCGAAATATTTGGGGCAGTCAATCATAGACTGTTGGAATATCTTAATCGCATTATGATCAGTGAATCGACCATTAGCAAGGTCAGGGAACTTTCCATCGAAGATGTCCTCCGTCCATACGTCAAACTTTCAAGAAAAGGTTCGGCTCTGATGGGGCTTTGTCCTTTCCATGAGGAACGGACAGGTTCATTCTCTGTCTCTCCGGCAAAGAATCTTTTCCATTGCTTCAGCTGTAACCGTGGCGGCGACGCAATTACCTTCATCATGGAGAAGGAGGGACTTTCATTCATGGATGCAGTCCGATTCATTGCCAAACATCATAATATCCCAATAGAATACACACAGGAAGAATATAATGAGAAACAAATGGCCGAAGAAAAGCACAGGGAATCTCTCCTTGTCGCTTTGGATTATATACAGGCCTACTTTTTGAAGTGTCTGAGGACAACAGATAATATAGAGTGCAAACAGGCCCGTGACTATGCCTATGGCAGATGGCCGGAAGAGTTCTGTTCCGTGGCTGGTATCGGATATGCTCCAGTAGATGGAAACCTCTTTATTGACTATTGCCAAAAAAGGTCGCTTAATGAAGAAGCACTCTTTGAGTTGGGAATGCTCAAACGCGGAGAGGACGGACACATTTATGCCATGTTTCGGCAACGAATCATGATACCTATCAGGAACAGATGGGGGCGTATCATCGCTTATACGGCAAGATACATCGGCCACAATCCCAAAGCTCCGAAATACATCAATTCTTCCACCAGTCCGGTTTACTCCAAAGGGGAAACCCTGTTCGGCATCGACAGGGCAAGCCGCCAACGTAACGCTGACTACTTTATCATAGTGGAAGGCGCACCCGATGTGTTGCGGATGCAGTCTGTCGGATTTGACAATACCGTGGCCGCACTGGGTACCGCATGGACGGACAGCCAGTTTGAACAGCTCAAAAAGAACACATCATCCTTATGTTTCATTCCCGATTCAGATGTGGCAGAAGGCAAACCATACGGTGCCGGCTTTGAGGCGGTCATGGCGAACGGTGCGATGGCAATCAGGAAAGGGTTTCATGTGACGGTCAGGGAACTTCCGTTTGCCAAAGCCTCGGTTGTCGATGAAAATATACCGTCCGAAGATACTTTCCAAGTGAAGTTTGTCAAAAATGATGCGGACAGTTTCATCAAGAGTAAAGAGGATTACACCTCGCTGGCAGAGAAGCATTTCATCATCTGGCTGGCTCAAAAACGCTTCCTTGTCGCTTCTTCATTGGTGGAAGAGCGGAAATGCGTGGCCGAAATAGCAGACCTGATGCGTTATGTAAAGGATCAGCTTGTCTTTGACCTGTGCATCGAACAGCTGGCCAAGCTGCACGGCAAGGTGAAGCTGTGGCGTGATGCCGTCGCACAGGCGCGTGGGGAAGCCCGGAAAAGGAATGAACGGCTTGCGCCCATGAATGAAATGCAACGAGATGCCGAATTATTGCGGCAGTTCGGCCTGTTTGTAAGGGAGAACTGCTACTATGCCACCGGCGACGATGACGAGGAGCCGGCAAGAATCTCCAACTTCATCATGGAACCGCTGTTCCACATTGAGGACGAGAGCAATGGAACACGTATCTTCCGGATGCGGAACATGTACAACATGTGCCGTGTCATCGAGCTGAAAGAGTCCGAGCTTTGTTCGTTGAGTAACTTTCAGCAAAAGGTCGGCTCTTTGGGCAACTATGTGTGGTTGGCCAAGATTGACAAGCTCAACCGCGTCAAGGAATATCTCTACTCGAAAACCGACACAGCAGAGCGCATACGGAAATTAGGTTGGAACGACACGGAAGGTTTCTTCGCCTTTGGCAACGGCATTTTGACGGACGGAACTTTCAGGGAGGTGGATGAATTAGGTATTGTAAGGGGTATCAACAGCAAGGCTTTTTACATTCCTGCCACGTCCAAAATCTATATCCATAATCAGGAAATCTTCCAGTTTGAGCGGTTGATCGTGCATGAGAACCGCAACGGCGTAAAACTTTACGACTATGTGGCAAGGTTGGTGGAAGTGTTCGGCGAGAATGCAATCATCGCCTTTTCTTACCTGCTGTCCACCCTGTTCCGTGACATCATATTCCGGCGTACCCGGCATTTTCCCATCCTGAACCTTTTCGGAGAGAAGGGAACGGGCAAGACCACCCTTGCCACCTCCCTCCAGTCATTCTTCTTGCACGGTGTTGACCCTCCCAACCTCGGTGTCACCTCTGTACCGGCCATGAACGACCGGGTGTCACAAGCCGTCAACACCCTTGTTGTATTGGACGAGTACAAAAATGACCTTGACATCCGTAAGATAGCCTACCTCAAAGGTCTTTGGGGTGGCGGTGGCCAGACTAAGAAGAACACAAGTACGGACGGAATGGCGGCCCAGACCATCGTCACTACCGGCGTGGCACTTTGCGGACAGGACAAGCCCACGCAGGACATGGCACTTTACACTCGTGTCATCTTCCTTGCTTTCTCTAAGACATCGTTCAACCAGGCGGAGAAAAGAAATTATGAGGATTTGGTGGCTCTCTGCAATTTGGGGCTGACCCATCTGGCGGTCGAGATATTGAACCATAGGGAACTGTTTGAAAAGAACTTTCCTGAAATATATGCCATCACCAAACGGGAACTGGCGACAAAACTGGAGAACGAAACGATCCATGACCGCATCTTCGGCAACTGGGTCATCCCGTTGGCCACGTTCCGTGCATTGGAGACTGTCATCCACGTACCTTTCAGTTATACGGGGCTGTTTGAAACAGCACTCAGGGGTATTCGCAACCAGAACGAGCTGGCGCAGGAAAGCTCCGAAATTGCCGACTTCTGGAATATGCTGCAAGGATTCCAGACATCAGGGAAATGTATCGAAAAAGCGCATTACCGCATACGGTACTTGAAATCCTTCCGTCCCATATCCGTCAAGGAAGACATTGAGTTCAAGGAAGCCCGTCCAATCCTCTATCTGAATATGGCGGCAGTGGCTTCCCTGTTCAACAGCCGGAACATGAACGCCACCGCCAACCGTTCCAACTGGTCAACCATCATGTCCTACCTAAAATCCCATTCCTCGTACCTTGGTTTGAAGCAGGACAGGTTCACCATTCTCCAGCCCGGCGGATTACCGGACTACATGATAGAAGTTGTCAATGGTGAACAAGTCAGGAAAGTCAAGGTAAACCGCCCAAAAGCGTTGTGCTTTGATTACCTGCAATTAAAGGATGCTTTCGGACTGGATCTTGAAACGGAAGTCGTGCCTGACAGTCTGGACTTGTCGGAAGACAATCTTTCCGATTCAACCCCTTCCGATACCACACCTCCCGTTCAGGAGGATTTACCATTCTAAATGATGAAATAATGAAGAACGAAGGACTTGACAAATTAAAAAACGAAGCGGTGAACGCTTTGGTGCGTTGGGGTAAAACCGGACTGGGTTTATATTCCATGCGCAATGCAGTCAATACCTACATGAAGGCTTGCGGTGCTGACAACATCCCCTTTGACGGTATAAACGGCATCAGAGAAAAAAGAAAAATAGTATCGGACGGTTTGCTAATCCATTGCGTTGCACCTTTATCCAGAGAACAGCTCTACAAAGTGGAAATGGAATTGGATCAAATTACCAATAGTACAACTCAAATAAAACCGCGATTCAAAAGGTAATATGAGGTCAGAAAAGGTATTAAATCCAAAATTCTACGGAAAATCCGCAGAAAATGCGAAATTATTTTTGAAATGCCAGATTAAAAGTTTATTTTTGCGGAAAAGAAGCAGAAGTATGATATTAAATTTGGAATTTCAGAACTATCGTTCGTTTAAGGGCACTTGTTCATTCACAACAGAACCGTCCTCTTCCAAGGCAAAGATCGATAATCTTTGTGAGGTCGAGACTAATGCGGAGGGGAATAAGAAAGCATTGAAGATTTCTTTAATCTATGGAGCTAACGCATCCGGTAAAACCAACATCGTAAAATTCCTGTACGGATTTAGACGTTGGGTTTTGAATTTAGATAACCGGGTCGGTGACGATATTGCATTGTACCAACCTTTTAAGTTTGACAGTTCAACGGCCAATGCACCTACCACGTTCTTTATTGAATTTATTACGCAAAAAATAAGGTACAAGTACGAAATAAGTTTCAATCGGCTACAAATAGAATCTGAATCTCTGTTATACTATCCCAACGGGAAGCAAACGCAACTTTATGAACGTGTTACACTTTTGGAAGATAAGGAATCCGATACTATTAAGTTCGGAGCAAGCCTTTCCACTTCCAAACCTTTCAAGGTATTCAAAAACCAACTGCTGATTTCCAAGTTCTTAAAAGATACTCCTTGTGAGCCTATAACAAATGCAGCCAAATACATGGCCGATATGGTCATCTCGAACGGATTTCACGAAGATACGATGCTCGGAGAAGACAAGGAAATGGTCAGGTGGCTGTATTCCCGTCCAGAGAACAAAATGATGCTTGCCGAGTTCCTGGCCTTTGCCGATACCGGTATGGCCGGCTTTCATTTGGAGAAGCGAAGTGACGGCGTGGAAGTTACAAGCCAGCACGGATTGTACAATAATGGTGAGGATATAGGCGAAACAGCCGATTTACCAATGAAAGAAGAATCGTTCGGCACAAGGTCTTTGTTCATTATCGGATGTCACATCCTACAGGCCCTGCAAAGTGGTAGTCCGTTTTTCATAGACGAGATGGATTCCGGCCTGCATTCTTATATAACCCAACTGATTGTAGATATATTCAGGAATGAGAGAATAAACAAGTATAATTCCCAACTGATTTTCACGACACATGATGTAAATCTGCTTGACCAGAATACCATACGCAAGGATCAGGTTTGGTTTACGGAGAAAGACAAATATGGTGTATCAGAAATGTTTTCCTTGTCAGATTTTGACGATGTAAGGGAAGATACTTTGTTTGCAAAATGGTATCTGAACAATAAGTTCGGCGGTGTCCCATCATTGCAACCTTTGGAAAAATTATTTGTAGGCGATGGCAAGAAATAACCGGAACATACGCCACAGCAAATATGTCATAAGAATCGTGTGTGAGGGTGACAAGACCGAACCATTGTTCTTCACAAGCCTGTGTGCCCTGTATTGTAAAGACAATGACCTGATAGATGTACGCACCATTCCGCAGCCATTTATTCCTACAAATGAAGAAATGGAACAAACTTCCAGAGGATGCTACAAAGGGAAGAAACGTAAAGTCAAGACTGGCGGAAATGAACTTGCGGAAGAGACTATTGCCGGAGTTCCACCCTTGAAATGGGTATTGTATGCCCGGAAAATCTTGTCAGAAGGTGTGGATGAGTCTTGGGCAGTCTATGATAAAGACGAACACCCCAAACACGAGGAAGCTTTTGTTGAAGCAAACAGGATAATTGACGGCAAAAAAGTAAACATTGCATTTTCAAGCCGTAGTTTTGAATATTATTTGCTACTCCATTTCGAGTACATCTATTATCGTTTTGAGGAAACCGAATGCGGTGAAAGGATTAAAGGCAATAAACACATCTATGAGTGTGGAACAGGAAAATATCCGGATAAAGACTGTGGTGGTCGGGTGTGCATTAACGGCTATGCACGGAAACATGGTTATTGGAAAGAGACAAAATCATCTGTTTCCACATTTCCACTTGTCAGAGACAATCTGATAAAAGGTATGGTCAATGCTTGCAGACTAAGAACGGAAAGCGATGCTAAGACTGCGGAGCCTATATATAAAAGGAATCCTTATACGAATGTGGATATCCTCGTTGGCAAACTGATTGGAAAAGAAACAGTTTGTTATGGCAATACATTTACATACAAAGAGCATAGAACTGATTGGTCTGTCAGGTTTTATGACAACAAACTAAGCATAACGAACAATAAGAGCGGCTCTGAACTGTTCGGGAAAGGCATGTTTACCGTATATGACTGGGAAAAAAGAACGACAAAAGAATTAAACGAGAAAACGTTGCTTTTGTCTCCCCAAGAGAGTTTGTTGCTATCCTGTAAATTAGAATCAAATCAGGTGATTTCTATTAAGGTGGATTCTGGAAAAGAAATATTGTTGTTACCTAAATTTGCCATATAAAAATTTAATCTCCGATTGTTGCGAAAGTTCTGCAAAAATTAATGATTAAATTAGCCTACAAGAAGGTCATCTACCATGGATGACCTTTTTCATTAGTGCATTTCCAAATATAATATGCACCTATTTCAACGGTGACACCGTTGACAAAGCATAAAAATCCTCATATCAACGACTTCCTATAAGAAAATTGCGTTGACAAACATTGACAAAGGTAGTCATTATCGGAAATACTGGAAAAATCGAAGCCAAACGTTGACAAGACATAGACTATTATTCTAAATTCTTTTTCTAAGAAAAGAGATAAAATATTGTATAGCAATCGCTTTTGTAATGGCTATTTGGATAGATGGTATGTTAGCTCGCTTGTCAACGCTGTCAACACTCAAACATATAGGCTTCTATTTCTGCGAATGTGCATTTCTGCATAAATCGGATATATAATGCAGCCTTTTCTTCGTGTCAGTTCATACATTGGAACAATTTATCATAAATTATCCGATTATCTCCTTGATATTCCAATATTTGACGTATTGTATCCCAATCGTTTTGCTTTTACCTTTATGGCAAAAATGAATGCCATGATGGACTTACATAAATTATTTGGAGAGATTATCCCGGAACAAATCTATTCGGTAAGTGAGGCAGCACGCTATTTTGGCGTACACCGATGTACAATATACGCTTATATCGGTCATCCTGAAAAGCCATTACCATTTACGCGGTTTCCCAATCAAGCGAAACTCCTATTCCAAGGAAGGGATTTGATAGCCTATAAAGCCAATGGACTTCCCAAAAGAGGACGCAAACGGAAAAAATGATATTCCATGATGCCGTTTGCACACCTCTTAGTTAAGTTCATTATTGAGAACTTGGAACGAAGCGTTCCCGCTTTCGATAAGCCCCAACAAGTCATAGACGAGCAGCCATACTTCGGCACGGATATTATCCATGTCGGCCACAGCTTGCTGATAACGGGATGGTGAAACCGCCCCTGATTGTATCATCCATTCAACTGCACAAGTCTCCGGGTCTATTGCATCTGCAAATGATATAATCTCACAGATAAGGTTTTCCTCCTTACCATATTCCGTTTCAACGGTGAAACAAAAGGGTACGCCACTAAGCGTTTGCCTCCGGAACTCAATTATCCAAATTCCATCCTGCTCTTTGTGGAACACACGCCAGCCATTTCCGACCGCTGTATCAAACAAATTCCAATATTCCATAGCACATAGATAATGTCAGCCGTAGCATTTGTTGCCACGACTGACGGATTCATACTCAATCTTCAAATCTTGCAAGGAAACGCTGTAATCGGTTGTCTTGAAGTTGTTTTAATGGGGTCGGCCGAAAGTCTTGTTGCTGTCTGACTTGTAACTTGCCATACCCCTGTTTGGTCAAGTCAAGCTCCACTTCCGAAAGCTCGTTCAGCGAGATATAGCCATACTCGTCCTCCATCAGTCCGATGACTATGCCAAAAAGGATGGTATCATTCCCTTCTACTTCTCCTTCAAGGATAAACCATCGGGCAGAACCAAGAATAAACACTGCACGGCAAACCGCTTCTTTTCCCTTGCCGTCCTGGGAGTAAAGCGGAAAACCTTTCAAGGCTTCCGCTAATTCAGATGTCATTAACCTGCACATATCAATCAAATTCTATTTCGTCCTCATATACTTCTGTCTCTGCACCGCTGCTGAACTGCACAATAAAGCCTCTTGCTGTTTTGGCTACTATTGTGCCACGGTGATAGCCACGCCACGGTGTATTAAGCTCACATTGCCGTCCGTATTCGGGAAAATCATATTCGTCATTCATGATACTTTTCTTTTAGTTGATAATTCGGGTCAAAGATGATATTACTTTCAATCAGATGACGGTACGCTTCCGAGGCAAGCCGTGACGCCCACTCATTGCGCTCGTCATAGAACCCTTTTTGATAGTTGTATGCCAACTGTCGAATGAAACCCATGAACACCTTGAACATCTGCTGCTGGAGATAACGGTGTGCTCTGGTAAGCTCCTTGCCAGTCTTCTCTGCGGAACACATCCGTCCATTAACGAAGTTCGTAAACTCTTTGGTAAAAGCCTTGTCTTGTTCGGAGATAGCCTCTCCTGGAAATTCCTGATAGTCCATAATCTATAGTTTTAGAAAGTTGCCTGATGGTAGATTTGTGGCTCTGCTGATACATTATAAACATAGCTGCCACAACGCACTAATAGACATTTATAACCGTAATACAGTTTTTTCATGCCTCTTACGCTTCCAGTCTTATGAAAGTTGGGAAATCGGCTGATGCCCACTCTCATTCCCTGTTCGATAGTCATTCTTTTTATTCGCATAATCTTTGTTTTTAGAGTTCAATTTTTTCCCTTTTGTGAAGCTCTTTTGAGCTTCTTGGTCGGGAGAACCGTTTTTCGTGCGCTTCCTACACTACGGACAAAAGGGGGATAAGGCAAGTATGAGGTCAGAGAGCGCGGACGGAATACCCAAATTTTGGAGATACGAGAAAATTTGTGGAAGGCTGCCGGCAAGCCCTCCGACCGAAAATGACAATGGTACTTGATGTTCCTCCTGTCCGTAGTAATTTTGCACGTAATAACGGTATCGAGCAAGAAGCACCAATAATCCTCACTATTAAGGTGTTCCCTTATATTTCTGTGAGCAAAGCAATCGTTTTCAGAATAATCCTTCCGATTAATTATCAATGTGAGAACCTTTGAAGTGGAATGAAATGGAGCCTCAAAGGTTCTCTCTTTGGATAGTATTTCACTTTTTCAAATAGTCTGTAATTATACTATTGACAGTTTTACTTGATGTCTTTGACTTGAAGTGAAACTGTCCTTCAAATTTTCTTTGACAAATACAAACAGGCTATTGCCTAATACATTACGTTTCTAATCGGTAGTAAAAAGACAAGAATCGGATTATATTCTGTTAAATATCAAATATTAGACAGTTATTTCAATTATAATTGCTACCTTTGTAAAATAGCACGAATTTATCTGAAAAATGAGCCAATAAATAAAAATAAAATATTTAGAAGAAGTTTCATAAGAGATGTCCTTGATTGTAGTGTGGTATGGTTTGGCTGACCTTCAGATAACTGCAAGAGAGGACTTTTTTGATTGCAATGACTTTCAACGATATACTACATAAATTTAGATCGGAGTCCTTTACACAAAAGGATAAAGGAACCCAATTTGAACGTTTGATGCGCTCTTGGCTGCTTTCAGACCCTCGGTATTCCAACCTCACTAAAGTATGGCTGTGGGATGATTTTCCAAGCCGTGCAGATCTTGGTGGAAAGGATACAGGCATCGATCTTGTTGCACGTACCGAAGAAGGTGATTATTGGGCGATCCAATGTAAATGCTACAAGGAGGATTCAGTTATTGACAAGCCAGCTGTAGATTCGTTCCTTGCAACATCAAGCCGCCAATTCAAAGATCCAGAGACTTTGCAAACGACTTCATTTGCAAAACGGATGTGGATTTCAACGACAAACCATTGGGGAAAGAATGCCGAAGATGCAATACAAAATCAGAATCCTCCTTTCAACAGGGTCGGACTTGTAGATTTACAGAACTCTCCAGTTGATTGGCAACTGCTCATTGATGGCCTCAAAGGTAAAGAGGCTATGCTTCCGGGCAAACAGCCACGTGAGCACCAGCTGAGAGCTATGTCTGCCGCACATGCTTATTTTCAAGATCATGACAGGGGAAAACTTATCATGGCTTGCGGTACTGGAAAGACATATACGGCATTAAAAATAGCGGAAGATTTACTGAACAATAAGGGATTGGTACTTTTCATGGTGCCCTCTATTTCTCTTTTAGGGCAAAGTTTGAATGCATGGTGTGCAGATGCAGTAAATCCAATTAAGGGCATTTGTATCTGTTCAGACAGTCGTGCTTCACGCAAAATTAAGAAAGACTTTGATGATACGCAAGACAGTATCGTTGACCTTGCTGTTCCGGCTACGACAAACCCCAAGAGTATTGCAAAGCAGTTGAAATTGTATAGGAACCATAACGGACTGACGGTTGTTTTTTCAACATACCAATCCATAGAAGCTATACATGCAGCCCAACATGAAATCCTCAAAGAAACTGCTGGAACGTATGGGAAATTCGACCTTATCGTTTGCGATGAAGCACACCGGACAACTGGCGTGAAACTTTCAGATAGAGACGAAAGCAACTTTACGAAAATACATGATGCAGAATATATCAAAGGCAACAAACGCCTTTATATGACCGCAACCCCTCGGTTGTATGGGCAATCCGCAAAGATTAAAGCATCCGAAAAAGATGCGATACTTTGCTCGATGGATGACTCTAAACTTTACGGAGAGGAGTTTTTCAGGGTTAATTTCTCATACGCAGTTGAGCATGGCCTTTTAACGGACTACAAGGTTCTTGTACTTACAGTGAATGAGGATGACTTACCTGACAATATCCTTTCAGATATAAAAGACCCTAATAATGTCGAATTAAATTTTGACGACACATCAAAGTTAATCGGTATTGTAAATGGCCTTTCCAAAATCATTCGTGGTGATAAGCACGCAACATGGGATGCAGATCCAACGGTGATGCACAGAGCTATCGCTTTTTGCTCAGCCATTGGAAACAATCATTCACCCGGTACTTCGGTTAATACAGCAGAAGTATTACCGACTATTTGCGAGAAGTATCGCGATTCCATTAGTACGGAAGAGCGAGAGCATGTTGTCGAAGTACAGGCCCGTCATATCGACGGTTCAATGAACTCACAAGCACGTAATGAGCAGCTGGCATGGCTTGCAGATGAAAATATAGGTGAAAATGAATGCCGTGTACTTACAAATGTCCGTTGTCTTTCCGAAGGTATAGATGTACCGGCTCTTGATGCCGTTTTATTTCTCTCCTCACGCAATTCACAAGTTGATGTTGTACAGTCTGTTGGCCGCGTTATGCGAAATTTCCGCAAGGGACAACCTGACGAAAAAAAGTACGGATATATCATTATTCCCATAGTAGTGCCATCAGACGTTAAGCCAGAAGACGCATTGAATAACAACACTTATTTTTCAACAGTGTGGAGTATTCTTAATGCACTACGTTCACATGATGACCATTTTAATGCAGAAGTCAACAAGATTGCACTCAACAAGAACAAGACATCAAAAGTTGTCGTTGGAGGGCCGGGCATAGGTCATAATGCTATTTCAGACAAGCAAGACCAACAAGACGCACAGCACATTGAAGATGCAGAAGTTGCACGCCAATTACAACTTCGCTTTGGGGAAATGCAATCCGGCATATATGCCAAGCTTGTAGAAAAATGTGGTGATCGGCTTTATTGGGAAAACTGGTCTAAAAAGGTCGGTCTTATCGCAAAGAAATTCATAGAACGAATTTCTAAGCTCGTATCTACAGTGCCTGCAATTAAGTCTGAATTTGATATATTCGTGAAAGGCTTGCAGAACAACCTAAATCCATCCGTGGATGATGGTCAAGCTATTGAAATGTTGGCACAACACCTAATTTCTCAACCTGTTTTTGATGCTTTATTCGCGGATTATAACTTCGTAAACAACAATGCAGTCAGCCACTCTATGCACAAAATGATAGAGCAACTGGAAACTGTTGGTGGCTTTGAGAAGGACACCACAGAGCTTGAATCTTTTTACGAATCCGTGCGCGTTAATGTTGGTAATATAGATAATTTGGAGGGAAAGCAAACCATTATCAAGAACCTATATGAAAAGTTCTTCAAAGGTGCTTTTCCTCTGACAGTTGAAAAACTCGGCATTGTCTATACGCCAGTTGAGTGTGTTGATTTCATCATTCACTCTGTCAATGACATTTTGAAACGGGAATTTAACACATCCCTTTCAGATGAAAATGTACACATTCTTGATCCATTCACAGGAACTGGTACATTCATCACACGCCTACTCCAATCAGGACTTATTAAGCCCGAAGACATGGAACGCAAATATCGCAATGAAATACATTGCAATGAAATAGTTTTGCTTGCCTATTACATTGCCGATGTAAATATTGAAGCAGTATATCATGACCTGATGAAGCCAGATCACTATGTGAACTATGACGGAATTTGCCTAACAGATACTTTCCAACTTGCCGAAACCAAACAACAATCACTATCACAAGAATTTTTCAAAGAAAATTCAGAAGGTGTTTTGAGACAAAAAAATGCTCCAATCCGTGTTATTATGGGTAATCCTCCATATTCGGTAGGACAAAAGTCAGCTAATGATAATGCTGCAAATATGACTTATCCCATATTGGATAAACGAATTTCTGATACTTATGCAGCAAAATCCTCAGCTAATTTAACGAAAGCATTATATGATAGTTATATTAAAGCTTTTAGATGGGCTACAGACCGCATTGCAGACAATTCAGATGGAGGCATAGTGGCATTTATTAGTAATGGTTCATGGCTTGACGGTAATGCTCAAGATGGCTTCCGTGCCTGTCTTGAATCTGAATTTTCCGATATCTATGTGTTAAATCTTCGAGGAAATCAACGTACAAGTGGGGAGTTATCTCGCAAAGAAGGTGGAAAGATTTTTGGAGGAGGTTCTCGTACACCTATAACGATTACAATCCTTGTTAAGAATCCTGCGAAAAATAGTAAAGCTGCTACAATTCACTATCATGACATAGGAGATTATCTGACTCGTGAGCAGAAGCTAAATTTTGTCAAAAGATTCAAGTCAGTACATGGTCGTACTCTTGATTGGAAAATAATTAATCCAACTGAAAGGCATGATTGGATTAATCAACGCGATGGATTGTTTGACACTCTTATTCCTATTAATTCTACCAATAGTAGAAATAGTTCTATGGCAGAATCGTTCTTTGTTTTGAATGGACCTGCAGTTGCAACTGGAAGAGATTCATGGACCTATAATTTTTCTATGGAAAAATGTAGAAAAAATATTTCGGATATGATAAAATGCTATAATGAATGCTTACTTTCTGGCATAGAGAATACTGATGCAGAGAAAATTAGCTGGACAGCAGGACTTAAATCTTCATTTAAGAAAGGTCAGACTATCTTATATTCTAAAACCGATTTTGTAATATCCTTATATAGGCCTTTTTGCAAATATTATCTGTATTATAATAGGGATGTTATTGAACGTCCTGGATTACAAGCCGCATTTTTTAGAGGTGACAACCTAATTATTGGATTTAGTTCAGCAAAGACTCCATCCCCTTTAATTAGTGATCATATTTGCGATTACCACATGAACGGGGATACGCAATGCTTTCCTCTTTATTGGTATGAAGAGCGAAAAGACATTCAAGGTTCACTTTTTGACACAGATGAATCAAATGACCGTTATAAAAGACATGACGGCATAACTGACTGGATTCTAAAAGAAGTACGTAAACGCTTCGGCAATTCCAAAGCTATCACTAAAGAACATATCTTCTATTATGTCTATGGTATCTTGCATTCTCCACAGTACCATGAACGCTTCGCAGCTGACCTTAAGAAATCTCTTCCACGTATTCCTATCGTTGATAATGTGGAGGACTTCATGGCTTTCTATAAGGCAGGAAAAGCTCTTGCCGATTTACACTTAAATTACGAGCAAGTTCCCCCTTGCCCTGATGTTACTCCAAAGGTCGCTGATGCTGTGTTTGAGGAAGAGTCTGCTGAAAAGCCTTTCGCTTACACTAAGTACAGTCATTTCTTTGTAGATAAGATGACATTCCACAAAGTTAGAAATGAAAAAGGTAAACTTGTTCCTGATAAATCACGTATCATTTACAATGATCATATTACAATAGAGAATATTCCGGCGAAAGCCTATGAATATATAGTCAACGGTAAATCGGCTATAGAATGGATTATGGAGCGATATGCTGTTTCTCAGGATTCAAAATCTCTCATTATAAATGATCCTAATGAGTGGAGTCGTGAACATAAGAATCCTACTTACATTTACGACCTCCTTCTCTCGGTAATAAATCTTTCGGTTCAGACAGTTGACATAGTTAACTCACTTCCGAAACTGAAATTCTAACATTAAAATATATAGAATAATGGCATTATCAACAGAAATGATTCTTACCCTTCAACAGTTAGATGGAGTTGGTAATAAAACGATATTCAAAATTGCGGATCAAGCAAGCACTCCCATTACGACAATGGAAAGCCTGTGCAAATTTTGGAAAAGTCTTAAAGGGAAAAAGCTGCAATCCATTACTGCAGATGACTTGGAAGACGCACATAGAGTAGCGTTACGTATTATTTCAAAAAGTAAAAGTGAAAATGTTGGCATAATGTCATTTTATGAAAGCATTTTCCCAGAGGTCTTGAAATCTTGCGTAAACGAAGAAGGCAAATTAGACCCGCCCATACTTCTCTATTACAGGGGTAATCTTGATGTATTAAAAAAGCCCGGAATTGCAGTCATTGGAACCAGAGAGCCTACTCGAAATGGCATTTTGGCAGGAAAACATTTTTCAGGTGAATTTGCCAAACGAGGGTATAACATCGTCTCAGGTCTTGCCATTGGATGCGATACCACAGGACATCAGGGTGCATTAGCCGTAGGAGGAGCTACTACTGCATTTTTGGCTAATGGTCTTGATTGGGATTCAATATATCCCAAAGAAAACCTCGATTTGGCAAAGGAGATCGTTGTAAAAGAAGGCTTGCTATTAAGTGAATACCCTGTTGGCCAAAGTTGCGGAAGATACGGTTTGGTTGCAAGAGATAGATTGCAAGCTGGCCTATCTTATGCTACTGTCATAGTCCAAACAGGTGTAAAGGGGGGAACTATGCACGCTGTGAATGCAACTATTCAATCTAAAAAGCCTCTTTTTGCAGTAGAGTATAAGACAGATGAAGACACTTCTAATGAAAAAGTTCAAGGTAACATTAAACTTGTGAAGGAACAGAAGGCTTATGCTCTCCGTTCTACTGGTATAGATGATGCCTGTTCTATCATTGAAAAAGCTCATAAGATTATCAATACAGTTCAGCAACAATCACTTTTTTAGTAAAGGTCATTATTGAGTTTATTGTTTTATCACGAGAAAGACGAATCATTAAACAGTTGGATATGTACAATTATTATTATCTTAAAGAATATCTTCCAAAGAGATACAGTGCTGACATTCAACAGGAAGAGGATAGAAAAATAGTCTATGCTTTCAAAAATGGAGAACTTTCAGAAAGTATCAAGAAAGATTTTCTCGATAAAATAAAAGAGATTACCAGCAATTCAAAGAGCGGATGGGTAGTCTGCTTTATTCCTGGTTCTGCAGAGCAAAAGACATCCATAAGATTTTCTAAGCTAGCAGATGCTATCCGAAAAGAAGGATACTCTGTTGAGCAAAAAGTCATATTTAATAAATATGACAAAGATGCAGGTTATCTTACAGGAAAAACCGGCAATCCAATTGAATCATTTGGATTTGACGAAACTGGAATCGTGAACAAGAATGTTCTTTTAATAGATGATGTTATCACAAGAGGCACGACATTCAATTTAACAGCAGATAAATTGAAATCACTTGGTGCAAAAAATGTGACAGGTCTCTTTTTGGCACACACGATCAATCCTGATTACAGCTCATGCTATGAAGAACCGTATAATGAGGAGCCAGACTATGACCCTTATGAAGAAGAAGAAACATATGAAAGGTATAACGGCTCATATGCGCAAGACGTTGAAGGTTGGAGTGACCAAGATATAGACGATGTATTTGATGGTGATCCAGATGCGTACTGGAATATTGATTAGAATAAAATCTATTGTTGACAGGTAAAAAACAGCCAAATTAGTAACAATGAGTTAATGATTATGAGAAGTATAATTTTCGATATGGACTTGACATTGGTTGATACCACATGTTTAGAAGAGCTACGACACAGAAGGGAATGGAGTCAGGTATATAACTTGATTCCCAAAACATCAATGTATGCAGGCATGGCTGATGTTTTAGAAGTTATCCGTAAGCATAACATTAAAACAGCCATTGTCAGTACATCCCCACGTCCTTATATAGAGCGACTAATAGCTTTTTATAATATTCCAGCCCAATACATCGTGAGTTATCATGATGCAAAGCCAATAAAGCCACATCCTGCTCCGATGTTAAAAGCACTCGAACTTATGGAAGTCTCAGCCAAGCAAGCTATTTCTTTTGGCGACAGAGTTATTGATATTCAGGCATCTAATGATGCAGGCATTGAAAGTGTGGCTTGTTTTTGGGGAACAAAAGAAAAGAGCGAGTTGTTACAATCTGGCTATTCTCATGCGATTGTTAGACCTGATGAGATATTAACCTTGATAAGATAATCAATATGGGTATATTTGATAGTATTCTAGGCTTCCTTAATCCTGAGGTTATTTCTACATACAATGATTTGGTAAATAACCACTCTGAAGCATTTCGCAGATGGCAGGGCAAACAGATTGTAGGCACTCTTTCTAGTTATTTTGATTTCCGCCCAACATATAATGATAAATTGTATGTTGTAAATCATAAAAAAGAAATTTTGGATTTTGAGAAAATCATTGCTGAAGAAAAGGCGTATGCCAAGCGTAAGCAAGATGTTATCCAAGCCGCTTCTCTATATCCACACGCATTTTATGCGTTAGTTAAAAAACTTTCTCTTAATGATATACCCGGAGTTTCTGTAACATTACCTGGTAAAAGGAAAAGCAAATATGCCATTCGCCTTGAAAATGAAGCAAAATTGAAAAAAGTAGAAAATTCCGTCCCTCTTATAAATCCAATGTGCAAAATTGCATGGGAATCCTTGCAATCTTGTGACTTAAATCGAATTAGAGAAAAATACTTTCCCCAAGCATATATAAATAGAACCGCACCTCGTTCAATAGAAAATTTAGACAAAGAAGAATACGAGAAAATTTATCTACATATTAGCGAGTTGCGTATGGATGAAGATCGTATTAAAGCTGAGCTAAGAAAAGAAGATTTACAGATTCAATATGAAGATGAAGTATTAGCCAATGAAAGAAGAAAAAAATTTCATGAAAGTTTCTTGATATTTTCACAGCGTAGTCAAAGTGATACAGAATATTTGTGCCTCCATTTAAGCGAGTTAGATGCTTATGCGTTGAAATGCATAGATGAAGAGTATGCTAAAATCGCAAGACAATATCCATTTGGGCTTTCCGCATACAAACGTCAAAACATATATGGAAATGACAAAGAAATAATTATTCATAAGATAGATGAAATACAAAAACTAGATGTTGCACAAAGAAAGTATAATCAACTAAAAAAGAAATACCCCAGAGGACTACCAGCCCTTGAAAGATATTATACATATGATGATGGAAAAAATAGTGCTGATTTATCAATATATGAGATCGTAGAGCGTGAAGACGAAATTTGTCTTTTTGAAAAATCTGCCGATGAAGCCTCCTTCTATGAAAAATGGATACATTCACAAGAGGAATATGCTGCAGAATGTAGAAAACTTGTGCCTAAAATACTTTCAGATTACGGGTGCTACATTTATGAGATACCATTTGAAATTTTAAAAGTAAACGGTGAAAAAGGAAGCGGACTATACAAGGTATGGAATTTATTCAATTCGGGATATAGCGAGGTTGATGGCGTAGATTTAAGTTATTTCCCTACCTACAAAAGCAATAAGGAAAATTTGCCTCAATTTTATAGAAAGCAGCGTTATTTCATCCAAAGAGTATATGATGATTTATTAGATTTTATAGGAAAACTAAGTGAGATTTATAAAAAAGATGAGAATATAAAAATAGTATTTGCCATTGATGAACTTTTGACAAAGGATGTAGCAAACTATCATTTTAAATATTTAATGGAACAACTCAACATAAGAGGTATTCCGTATGGATTTATCAATCCATCGCCTATTTCTGTTGAGGATCAAGTTCGTTATGTCGTTATTGATTTGATTTCTACTGTCAGTCGAATGAAAGAAAACTGTCAGACATTAATCAATCTCAAAAGAAACTGCCGTAAAGATTGCTTAAAGAAAGGTCGCTATGACTGTTATACGGATATAGTGTACATTTCTCTATTAAAAGGCTTTGAAAAAGAGGAAATTGTAAATGCTACAGAGAGGAAAATAAAAGAAAAAGCCAAACAAGAAGCTGAAAGAATTAAACGGGAGGAAGAAGAAAAGAAGCGCATTGAAGAGGAAAAAAGAAAAGCGGAAGAAGCTGAAAGACTTAGAAAATTAGAAGAAGAAAGAATACGTTTGGAAGAATACAAACGGCAACAGGACATCAGTAATTTAAAGTCTTATGTATCTTCGTGGCCACAACCCAATCGTTCTACTCTTCATTGCTTTTCACTCTATTACTATTATCCTACGACTTGCGACTGGGACGCATCTGAAAGGGAATGGGATATAAGAAATTTAATCTGGGATTTTAAGGCAAACCCCAATAGGCCACAATCTGATTTAGAAATTCAGAGCAGACATAAAAGATCGATGAATGAAATACTTCCTTTATTAAGGCGAGTAATAAATAAGTATTTTGGAAGCATGGCTTCTAAACTTACACTTGTTTGCATTCCGTCATCCAAGAAAATTGTCACGGAAAGAAGATACAAAGACTTTTCTGAAAATCTTTGTTCTTTGACCGACATGAAAAATGGCTATGATTATGTTTATATTTTGAATGAAGGTGAGGCTAAACATTTGGGAGGAGTTGCCCAAGCCCAATTTAGTATAAACTCAGAATATTTTAGGGATAAATATATTATACTATTTGACGATGTAATTACATCTGGAAGATCAATGGAAAATTTCAAGAGACTTTTGGAAGTTTCAGGAGCAAAAGTAATAGCAGGTTTGTCTATTGGAAAAACAAGACATGAAAGAGAATTTTCACAACCTATAGATAACATATGAATGCAGAATTTGCTAAAACATTAAAAAGGAGATTATATCCTTTATATGAGAGCCTTATACAATCTGTAAAAGGCTTTTCATATTCCAAGGCTTTTTTCTGTATGCAGTGGGGACGTAACTTTCCTGAGACTGAACATGCAGGCATTCTGTTTGTAGGAAGAGCTACAAATGGATGGATTACTGACGAAGAAGATATTGATGTGTTATTTGGAAATACTGCTGATAGGATCTTTAATAGAGATGACCAGATGCAGTGGGTAGAAAACTCTGAGGGAAATAGCAAGGGTTACAACTCACGTCGGTCTGCATTCTGGAGGGTTATAAAAAGAGTCTCTGAATATTATTACCCAGAAAATTGGTCAAGCTATATAGCATGGAGTAATGTTTGCAAGGTAGCGCCATTCAATGGAGGTAATCCAAATGACGAACTGTATTATGCACAATTAGAAAATTGTCAAAAAATATTAGAAATAGAAATTGAACAACTTTCTCCCAGGATTATTGTATTCTTAACAGGTAAAAACTGGGTTGATGATTTTCTATCATATCTAAATCAGGAAAATTACGATCAAGCCATTGAATGTAAATCATGGGGAAAATACAAATCTACAGCTTACTTAATTAAGAATACAATTATGATTTGTTCCGAACACCCACAAGGGAAAAAGGAAAACTTACATTCAAAAGCGATAATAGATATAATTAATGATTTGAAATGAGTTTACTACAATACATATTACCAATTCAAAACACCAACTACGTAGATGGTTGTGGTTTTCTAATTGATGGGTATTTCATTACTTCTGGGCACGTAATAAGGGATTCTGAAAATCCCTTTATTATTTTATCAAAAGGGAAACGTTATCTTACGCAGCCCTCGTTTTATGAAGTTAATGAACAGGATGCCTCAAAATATGACCTTGCAGTATTCTCCATGCCAGAAGTGAAAAGCGAACTTAAACTGTACAATGGCGTTATTGAAAGTGGAATGAAATTAAAGAGTATAAGTTTCAAAACAAGTACGTCTGGATTTGATTTAATTGAGTGTGATGCTTTTATAGAGTGTTATAAGCAAGAAAATTATTTTGGGGCATTAACAAACACACATCTTAAAGCAGGTTGTAGTGGAAGTCCAGCCATTATAGGTAACGAAGTTGTAGGTGTTCTAACAAAGGGAAATAATAATGGGAATAACAAGCCATGTAACAATATGCTACCTATTAATTTCTGTCTGTTTTTATCATCCAAAGCCATACATAGAATAATATGAATGAAATCATAAAACAAGAGTCCTCTTCTGTTCCACAGAACATCTATAAACCTTCGGAAATTATTGGTATATTCAATTCCGTTTTAGCAAGACAATCTGTTAATGCTCAGATTGTATATCTGCGTGGTATCTATCTGGCAAATCAAAAACAAGGGAATTGGGCATATTGCTATGACTCTTTAAGAGATGAAGATAGCCAAGAAGAACTCACGCTACGGCTAACCCAACAACAGAGAGAGAACTTGAAGAACGGAAATCTCGTAAGTGTAGGCGGTATCCTAAATCGAAATATCTCATCCAAAGGATTCATTCAAATTGTACTAAATGTTAGTCGCATTGAAATTGTAAAAGAGCAAGCCATAAGCGAGGATGAAATTAAACAGTCTGAATTAAGGCAGAAGAAGTCATCAATAGGATTTAAGAATGTCGATGCTGTCATTGAAAATTTGCTATTAACAGACCAACGTCCTAAGATAGCACTAATTTTCGCTGAAACATCAATTACTATGAGTGATTTTGAGGCAGGGATTAATGCTGCACGCACTGCTATTGATTTTGAAGAATACAGGGTTAGTTTCTCTAATTCAGCAGAATTAGTGACACAGCTTAGAAAGGTTGATAAATTACAATATGATATAATTGCTATTGTAAGAGGCGGTGGTGGAGGAATCGAGAAATTGGATGACCTTAAAGTATTGGCTACAATTATAGAACTAAAGACACCTATAATCGGAGCTATTGGCCATGTGGAGGAAAAGTTGTTTATCAAACAACTGGTAGATAAATGTGCTCCTACACCAAATGGCTTAGGACAATATTTTTCAGAAATGGTTGAAAGTGCAAATGAAAAGAAAACACATTCAAGAGCAATTTTAACAGAACAGATAAAAAAACAATTCAAAGAACAGATTGATGCCGGACATAAACAGAACAAAGAATTGCAGGAGAAATTGCGTGTGCTTACTGAAAATCAAAAGAAAGCAACTGAGGCACAAGAAATAGCAACAAAGAAGCATAACGAGCAAGTAGAAGCCGCTAATAAACTAAACAAAGAACTGCAAGATAAACTTCGTGTCCTGACAGAGAATCAAAAGAAAGCTGATGAAGAACAGCAGATAGCAAATAAAAAACATATAGAACAAATTGAGGCTGCACAAAAGCAGAACCAGAGCCTACAAGAACAACTAAAAACTCTCAATGAGAGCCAGAAAAAGCTTCAAATAATTCATCAAAAACAGCAGGAAGACTTAGGTAAGAATCTGACTAAAATGCAGGATGCGAATACCCTGTTACAAAAAAGTTTGGAAAAGGCTACTATGCAAAATGCAGAAACATTGAAAGAGCTTAATCACGCAAAAGAGCAAGCAAAAGAACTCGAACATTCTATGTCCGAGCTTAAATCAAAGAATGGCACGAATATTTGGATGTGGATAGCTATATCTGCAATTCTTATATTACTATGTATGTTGGTTCTATAAAGGTTATACTTTAGTATGGATTCAGAGATTCTGAAACAATATATCGCCATAGACTTGAAATCATTCTATGCTTCTGTGGAATGTGTGGAACGAGGGTTAGACCCTCTTGACACTTGCCTTGTCGTGGCAGACCCGACCCGGACGGAGAAGACCATTTGTCTTGCTGTGTCTCCGGCTTTGAAGATGTATGGATTAGGCGGTAGACCAAGGCTGTTTGAGGTTATGCAGAAAGTGCGTGAGGTAAATCGGGGACGTGGGCGTCAAGGAAAATCCTATTCCAAACGTGAGCTTGATTCAAACAATGGTCTTGCCTTAGACTATATCGCGGCAAAGCCCCGTATGGCTCACTACATCAAATACAGTACACGCATTTACGAAATGTATATGCGCTATGTTGCTCCAGAAGATGTGCATGTCTATTCTATCGACGAGGTGTTTATTGACGCAACGCCATACCTTTCCACATATAAGATGACGGCTCACGAACTGGCCATGAAGATGATCCGTGAGGTGCTGGAAGAAACGGGTGTTACTGCTACTGCCGGGATTGGAACAAATATGTATCTGTGTAAGATAGCCATGGATATTGTGGCTAAAAAGATGCAGCCTGATAAGGATGGAGTGCGCATTGCAGAACTTGATGAGATGTCATATCGTCGGCAGCTTTGGGAGCATACTCCACTGACAGATTTTTGGCGTGTAGGCCGAGGTATTGCAAACCGTCTGTCCCAATATGGTATCGTGACTATGGGGGATATAGCCCGTTGCTCATTGGAACATGAAGATTTTCTGTACAAATTGTTCGGAGTTAATGCAGAGCTTCTGATTGATCACGCATGGGGCTGGGAGCCGGTAACTATGGATTTGGTAAAAGCCTACCGCCCTGATACACGTTCTATGAGCAGTGGGCAGGTTCTCCAGTCGGCCTATACTGTCGAGAAAGCCCGTATCGTAGTGCTTGAAATGGCACACTCCGTTTCTCTTGAACTTGTGGATAAGAAACTGTTGACAGACCAAATAGTCCTTACCATAGGCTATGACATAGAATCATTATCCAACGGCATATATGAAGGCAAGACTACCACAGACCATTATGGCCGTAAAATTCCGGTTCATGCGCACGGCACTGCCAATATAGAGCATCCTACATCTTCGGGAAAGATTCTCATGGATAAGATAGGAGAGCTATTTGACCGTATCATTAATCCGAATTTATTGGTGCGAAGACTAACCTTGTCAATAAACCACCTTGTCAGCGAAGAGGAAGTGAAGCCTACAAATGATGTTGTGCAGCTTGACCTGTTTCCAGATTATGAGAAGATGGAACGAGAGAAAGCCGAGAAGGAGCGGCTGGCAAAGGAGCGTCGCCGTCAGGAGGCGGTAATCCAAATAAAAAAGAAATTCGGTAAGAACTCTATTCTTACAGGCTTGAACTATTCAGAAGGGGCTACACAAAAGGAACGTAACCAGCAGATAGGAGGACACCATGAGTAGATATGAAGATATAATAAACCTGCCTCACCATGTTTCCAAAAACAGGAGACCTATGCCGATGGAAAACCGTGCCGCTCAGTTCGCTCCCTTTGCGGCTCTCGTCGGCTATGATGATGCCATATCAGAGGCGACAAGATTGACAGACGCAAGAACTATGCTTTCTTCTGACGAAATGGAAGAACTGTCGCAATGCCTTAACCAAGCACTTGAAAATATCACGGAAAGGGACAGATATACCTTCATATATTTTATTCCAGATAATAAAAAGAGTGGCGGAAAATACGAAACCGTTACCGGCATTATAAAATCTTTCAACGAATATGAGCGAACTATTAAACTGGAGAATGGAGACATCCTACGGATAGATGACATCGTATCTATTTCAGAAGAAGTCTTTGACAAAGATTAAAACCTTTAATACCGAACAGCCATTCATCATCTTTACAGTTGCGACAGCAACTCGAATTTTGAGTAAAGGTCTACAATACTCCGACCCACACCTCACGGCGCAAGTCGGAGTTCAGAACACATATCAGGAACTTATGCTGTAACCTTCGCCTCTAAGAAACGGTGGGCATTGTCATTGACCAGCTTGATAATCCTGTCATGGAATTCCGTATTGGAGTTGCACACGCCACGGCTTTGCACCACTTTTCCTTCTGTGAGTGAGAACTCTACGGTTTCGATACGGTTGCCTTGTCGGTCGTGTGCCGACAGAATGACGGTATCAGTCTTTGCATAATACTCGCATTGAAACACGCAGTGCTTCATCTTTTCGCCCTCCGCCTTGTATGCCTCCAAGGAGTCAAGCACAGAAATTTCAATGTCATTGTCACGGATGACGATGCCGAAGAAGCAAGACTTGTTCTTATAGAAGTCCGCCTCGTGTCTTTTAGCTCGCTCCATCCGTTCCCTGTTCCTGCGCTTCTCCTCCATGAGGTTCACCTTGTTCAGCCAACGGTCATGCTCGGCTTTGAGGTCTTGGGGGCAGATGTACTTTGTGTTATGGATGTCCCGTCCGCATCTGTCAAGCAGTCGGATGGTGTCACACCAAATATCATAATCCTCCGGTTGGTAATGGTGTCTTGCAGCTACCTTGTAGGACTGCCAACATCTGTCAAGGTCGTGAGGATGGCTGATAAAATACGCTACGGCTTGCAAGTCCTTGGCTTTCATCATCGTCTCTATGCGATGGTCGGAAAGCAAGGCAATCGCCAAACGCAGGGGATGAGCATCGGGCAGTCTGCCCTTCATTCCGTTGCGCCTGAGTTTAGGAATGACGGAATAATAAGGATAGACGTATGTATTGGAGATAACCCAATGAACATCGGTCATGCTCCTCAGTTCGATGGATGATGCCCAACTGAAGCTGTCCTTGTAATATCCCAAAGTCCTTGCCAATGAAGTGACGGCAGTCTTTCCTTTGCTGTCAAGCCACAGACGGCACACCTCATAACAAAAGACCTCCATCGGCTTGCCTTTCCTATAGTTGACGGTCAGCAGGAATACTCGCTGCACTTGCAGGCCATCCACCGCTTCAAGGGTGGAAAAGTAACTTGCTTCTTTATTCTTACGTGCCAGCGTGTCAACCGCCTGTAAAGGGTGTCCGCAGTGGGGGCAACGTGCAGACTTTCCTTTTCCCTTATAGTCAAACTTCCCTCCACAATCGCCACACGTGCATTTATGCCCCGATGTGCGGAAAGCAATATGTTTCACGACGTTCCGTATAGCCCAATCAACAGCTTTTGAGCTGATGGCGGCCAGCCTCTCGTTGGAGGCTACCACCGTTTTTTCAAATTTCGTTCTCGGTTTCATGGCTTAAAAATCAAAAAGTGAGGGTTGGGGTTGTATTGTCTCTTTCGGCATGCTTGCCCTTGGCTTGGAGTGGCGCACCTGTAACTTGCGCAGCTCCTCCTCTTGGTAGCGTTTGAGGGCGAGTGCCTTTTGCTCCGCCTTTTCCTCCTCGGTCAGGTCTATATGACGGTTCACTACCACATCACAGTTAATAGGCTTTCCGATTTCCAATGCAGGCTCGTCTATGACGTGTACCGCCATTGAATAGATTTCTTCATCGGCAAAACCGCAACATCCCGACTGCTTCACCTCATTCAGTATATAAGTGACCACATCGTCTATGGTGCGTTCTGTGGTTTCATACTTGGCACGGAAGAGTTCATCCTCTTTTGCCCTTTTGTCAAGATAGCACTTGATTATTTCCTTGAATTGCTCTGTTCCTTTCATATCTGTTCTGATTTATATGTGTCCGTATCTTAGAAATGATACCCGAAAACCGCTCCGATATACAGCTTATCTCCGATTTCAAGACTGCCTATGATGGTCATCAGTTCCCTCGACCGTTCCGCCAGTCCGTAGCCGTTAGCGAAGTCCGTCACAAAGAGCGCATCGGTGTTAAGCGGATTAAGGATGGCTTTCTGTAGTTGGTAAGCCGGACCGACCCATTCCATGATGTTCTCCTCGTTGATGTCTGCCACCCTTGTATGGATGGTGTCAAGATTGCCTTTCCGCCATTCGGCAAAACCGCTTTGGAATACAAGTGTTTCTCCGTCCTCGCTAAGGGAAAACATATCTTTTGGCAATATGCGCTCCGCAAGGCAGCGGATGTTCTCTTTGCGTTCCTCTTCGCTGGTCTCGTAAGCATAATCAAGGGAAGTCATGTCCCCTGCTTCGATGTGGTCAACTCCGATATGTTCTTCTTTGCTTATCGGTTGGTTGCTGATTTGATAAATGATGCTGTGCATAGTCCTGATATTTGATGGTTCATAAATTGCTGTCCTGCAACGGCAGTGATTGTAGTATATCCATAAAGGGTATGGTGTTGATGTCCTTATCGCCAAAAAGCACCTTCCATTCCGGCTTGACGAAAACCCGATGGAACTCATCAACCCTAAAGCCCTTCAATGAAGAATAGCAGTCAATGGTGGCGAAGTTCCTGCCGTCCTTGTGGATGTGGGCATATTCTGGGGGCATACCGAAGCAGCACCTGCGGATGTCCTCTCTGTTCCATAGCAGCGTGAGTTCATACACACTGCCATTGAATGTTACCTTTTCGTTCCTGTCTTTAAGTATGATAGCCATAGTTCTTAATTTTTTCCCTTTTGTTTGAAGCCTTGCGGCTTCTCGCTTCCGGGATGTTTACGATACCTGCCTCACGGAGGGCATAAGTGCCACAAGGCAAACGTGGCCGACGGAAAGAGGACGGAATACCCAATTTGGCACAAATTGCGGAAGGTTGCCGGCCACTTTCCGTGCAGCCAAGTGACACGCCGTTTGCCGCCGGCACTGCCCTCCGTTTCTTTGTATCGGAAAATCCGCAGGGAGCGTGATGCCTGTATAGTGTGGACAAAGAAAGCCCCGATGTCGGCACACCGGGACTTCATGGAATCAGTATCAAAAGAAAGGCCGTCACAAAACAAGCCCCGACACCTTACCTGATAATAAGATGCCGGGACATAAAGTATTTTACGATACTATCCGGAGAAAAGGAATTGTGCCTACATCAACGGCACCTCAAAGGATTTCACCACACAAAGGGCTTCCTTGTCGAGTATGAACCAGTATTCAGAGCGGTAGGGATTGCCGCCCGAATCCTTGGCCTCGAACTCTATCTTGACCTTCCAGCCGTTGAAGGGCTGTTTCGTATTGCCATGGGGATTCCCTTCATAGACAATGAGGCCTCGCAACGCCGTCATCGCAGCCATCTGCCGTTCCATCAGGTCGGACATCGCCTTGTCATCGGGGTCAAAATTCTCGAAGCCGTTCGTCTCCTTCATCACTTTCTCGTTGATTTTCATCATCGCCATTGAAAGAGCCATCTTCTCATCCATGGTCACATAGTCCCTGCCGAACACGGAATCCGCCTTGCTGATACCAAGTATTTTGACGGATTTAGGGTTATCGACCGAAGCCATCAATGCCTTCTCCGCCACTTCCACCGCCCGGTTCTCCGGCTTGCCGGAACAACTGACGAAACAAACCACGCCGCCCCAGAACAGCACGGCTGAAACCAAAATAAAGATAATCAGTGAACCCTGTCTCATACCTTCACGATTTGAAGTTTGTCAGGCGCAAGCCCCAGCCGTTTGCGGTAGATGGAGCCGTCATCCCGGTACATTTCCAATTCGGAGGCGGTGATACCCTTCTCGCAGATATCCGTTGCCTCGGCAAGCGTGAGCTGGTGGCCGCCGATGTTACGCCAGATGGCAAAAGAGCACGGTGTCTCTTGGTTGCCGTAGTTGGAGCAGTTGAACGCCCGGCTTCCCACCCGGATGTCTCCGCCGCAGTGGGGACACTTGCCGATGACCGGACGCATATTGACCGCACCGTCATCCGCCAGTTCAAGTACGGTCGGGAAGGTCTTGCCTTCCTTGGAGGCAAAGCCGTCCAGCAGGATGCGGCGTTTCTCCAGCAGCTCCGCCACTTCCCCGTCACCCATCTTGCGGTTTCCGATGATGCCGTTGATGTTGAGCACGCAGGACGGATTGTCGCCGATATTATGCTCACAGCGGTAGCCCTTGCAGGTCTTCACTACATTGCCGCCGCACAAGGGGCAGCGGCCTATGATTTTCTTTTCTGTTTCCATTTTCTTATTTATTTGTTGCTACGATGTTCGTATTCCTTATTCCCTTACCATTTGAGCAGGTAGCCTTGGTTCCATTCCGCCACGATGCCACCGATGATGTTCTTGCCCGACATCACGTTGGCCCATCCTTCCGGGTCGAGGGAGAACCATAGGTCGTTCCACGACAGCGTGCGCACCTGCCACGCCAAGATGAAGAGGTCGGTGTTGATGGCCTCCAGCCTTGTGACCACCTCGTTGGCGATGTAGTAGCGTTCCGAAGAGTTCAGCAGGTTCACCTTGTGCTTCTCGTTCTTACCGTCAGAGCCTGTGACGTTATAGCTGCCCGAAGTCACCAGCTGTTTCATGAATGGATAGAGGGCAGCCATCTGTGTGGCCGCGTCCGTCAGTTCGTCCGAAACGATGGCGGCAATGGCCGTCCCTTTGAGGTTTCCGCCGACCGATTTTGTCAGCAGGCTGCAGTTCTTGGGGATTTCCGTTGTCACCAGTTCCCCTGCCCGTTTGATTTGGTACAGGTTCTGCATCGCTCCCTGCGCATTCGACAGGTATTCCAGCATTTTGTCCTCGACGCTGTGGACACGGTCGAGGGCCACCGTTACGGCGGCTTCTGCGGCGATGATACGCTCCTGTAGTTTCCTCCGCTTCTTGTGGATACTTTTCAGTTCCGCTGTCTGTGCCACAACCGCTGCGGTCAGGGCCGGGTCAGTCTGTTGGGCGAAGACGGGAACGCCCCCTGCGCCCAATCCCAACAGGACGGCAAAAGCCGCCAGTCGCTTTTTGATGAAGATTGATTCCATATTCCTTAGATTTTAAGACCGGCACTTCTGCGCCCGGCCAAGTTTTCCTCACGTTCCTCCTTATGTGGAGAGATTACCGGTGCCATCGGCTTGTTCAGCAGGCAGTCGTTCCAATCCTTGAACGCCTTGGGCGGCAGCCATTGCCCCATCTTGTGACGGATGGAAAGGTGCTCGCTGACCTGTGCCGTCAGCGGGCGTTCAGGGGTCAGCTCAAAAGTCTTACCTTTGGCTTCCACTGATAGGAAATTGTCCTTCTTGTTGATTTTCATCGGGATGCCTTCCAGCAACGCCATCATGCGCAACCCGTAGATACGTCCGGCAAGGTCATTGTCGAAGCAGTCGTATCCACGCGCGTCGGGAAAGCGTTCCATCACACCGGTTATCTGTCTGTCCGAGAAGGTGCCTCCGAGCGACACAAGGGCAATATCAGTTCCTAATTGCGCCCGGTTCACCTGATAGAAAGCCATCGCGTCAAATGCGGACTCGCAGAAGAACACGCTTTTTACGATATAAGGATTGCCGCCGGACAGGTCGGCCACCCACGCCGATGAAGAGGAGTCCGTACCTGCCGCCTTCGACTTGTAACCGCCATAGCCCCGTATTTCGTAGCCTTGCGGCACGTTGCTGTGGCCGTTGGTGTAAGGGAATCCGATGTTGTAGCCGTCAAACTTCCCGTTCTGACGGTCACGTATCAGGGAAAGGAACGGGGCAAGTACCTTGACCGTTCCGTCCGAAAGTCCCCGTTCGGAGAAAAGCCGTGGAATCCTTTCCGTGTCTATCGGCTTCACCTCGTACCGTGAGGCATCGAAAAACGCGGTGGCTTTGGCCGACTTCACATATTCGCGGTCTTCCCGGTATTCGGGTTCGGGCATGTTGGCAAACCGTGCCATGACCTTGGCAATCTTCTGCCACTCGTCCTTGCCCGATACCGTGAAAGCGCTCAGGTTTTCCCGTATCAGCGTGACCACATCACCCTTTGAACCGTCCCGGCGGAAAAAGGTCTGCGCTGCCTTGTTGTTCGGATGGCTGACGATGATGGTGTCACGACAGTTGCCGTTCTCTCCGAGCACCAGCTCTATGTAGCGTCCGACACCGGCCTTGCGGTCGAGACGGTAGCCCAGCGCATAGGCGATGTCATCGACACCCACCCGTGCTTTCAAGTCCTTGAAGTTTACCTTGTAGTCTGCCATAAGCCGGTCGTTTTACATCATGCTGATTCCGGTACCCGTTTTCTGTGTCCGCTGCATCACCGCCAGTTCCGGCCCGTAGGTCTTGCGTGCCGTCATGTGCAGGAACGCCGCCTTGTCCTTCATGTCCGTGAGCTGGAAATAGGTCTTGGCCGTCTCCTTGGAGACGTTTTTCAGCCCCAGTTCCACCCCGTCGTAGGAGGCGCGGATGGCGTAGCCGCCCGAACGGGTCTTTACGATGGCCGCGTTCTTGAAGGGCACTTCTTCGTCCGGGCCTAACGGTACAAGAGGGTCGTTCTTGGCAAGGTACGGCTGTTCGCCGAGTGCCAGCCGCTGCTTGTCAACGTGGTCAAGAATCAGGTCGGAAGCCTTGTTCACGTCCGCCATGACGGAGACGATGAACTTCGGTTCCTGTTTCAGCACGCCTATCCATGAATCGAGATACGCCGCCGAGTTGTCTGTTACCTTGGAATCGAAGCCCATTGAGTGGCTGATCATCGCTGCGGTCAGCTCCGCCACCAGTTCCTCCTTCGCATACTTCGGGTCGCCGAACCTGCCGCCCATGTCCCGGTTGAGCCGTTCCGCCGTCATGGTCGAGTGCGTCATCTCGTGCAGCATGGTGGAATAGAACTCCATGCCGCCACGGTAGGTTTCCTCCGGCGTGCCGCCGATGTTGAACTGTGCCTTCATGGGCAGCACGATGTGGTCTTTGGAGGGAGAGTAATAGGCCCCGTCCACACGCTTGTCCGCCTGTATCGGGCAGAGCCAGTCCTGTGTCTCCACCATGCGGTCGAGGGCGGCATGGGCGTACATCCCGGCAGTGTCACGGAGTTCGGGCACTTTGAACTTGTCCAGAAGTTTCTGCATCCGTTCCGGCTGAACCTCCGCCAGATTGGTCTGCTGCACGTTGTACACGGGGAAAGCCTTGATAAAGGGGATTACCTCCATTCCTTTCTTCTCCTCCTTGCCCATTGCACGGTATTCTTCCGAGCTGATGCGTTTGCCGTACTTGTCCTTCACCATCATGTCCCAATAGACCACGGGAAAGGCCTTCTCACCTTTCAGTACATGGGCTTTGAGATTGTGCGCCTGCTTGAAGGTCAGATAGACCGGCAGGCGGTAGCCCATGGCCGCCGTCTGCAGCTGGAGGAAGAACGAGTTGGAGCCGGAGTAGTTCCGTCCGCTTACGTTTTGGGGCAGTCCGGCAAAGCCTGATGCTCCGCCGATCCATCCCTGCTTCCAGCCGGTGTCTTTCATCTGCCGCATCCGCTCGATCATCATCCCGGCAAAGCGGTCGAGTGCCGCCTGTCCTGCGTTGCCGGAAACGGACGGGGAATCAGTTCCAGATGCCATAGTCCTCGTCATCTATCATCTGGCGGTCCATCTGCTCGATGTCCGTCTGTTCGACATAAAACTCCGCCGACTCGTCGGACGGGTCCGTTCCGTGCGAGCGGCACCATTCCAGATACTCCTGTGCGTTGTCACCCTCCATGACAAAACGGAGGTGGCCGATCTTGCCTTCCTGAAGGAGCTGCACAAGCTCCTCATGTTTCATTGCTGACATAATATTGTTGTTCTTGTTTATGGTTTGACGAATTGGTTTACATTTTCATGGAGGCGGATTTCTCCACCTTGGCGGTGTTCGCCGCCAGCAGCCCGGTGATTTCCGTGTTCAGGTACTTGGCGGCAATCTGTTCCCGTGTGGCGGTCTTCGCCTTGAAGAGAGAATAGCCGTCGTCGAAGGAGATTTCCTGCCTGGTGGTGCGCCCTTTCTCACCCATGTCCACCGATACCTTCCACTTGTTGTCAGCACGGTCTTTAGCCACCCGGACGCCTTTCTGGTCAACACCTTCGGGAAGACGGTATTTCTCGTAGGCCGATTTCAGGTGCAGGCGTTCGCCGAAGTTCCGCTCCACCAGCTTTTCCGGTGTCACCACCCGGTCGAAGTAGGCGTTCAGGTCCTGACGGGAAGCGACGGCGGACATCTTGGCCTCGCCGACTTGCGCGTAGAACTTGTATTTGCCGAAGTCGGGACGCTGCTCGTCCTTCTCCTTGTACACGTTGAACTTCTCCACGGTGATGCTGCCCTCCGGCCCGGCAATCGACTTGGGCATCTTGAACGCCTCTTCCGGCACTTTCGGCATCAGTTTGGTCGGGTAGTAACGCTCCATCAGCTGCGGCACCGTCAGTTCCTTCTTCTGGTAGGCGGCAAGGTCGGCGGCATCCATCTGCTGCGGTTTCAGCTGCTGCCCGTCCATCTTGGCGGTGAAGTACCATTCCTCCGGGTTGGTCTTGCTCTGGTAGGCATGGCCGTGGGTCACTTTCTCTCCGTTGGCTGTCACCATCTGCGGCTCGCGCGGCTTGCGCTCCTGTTTCTCCTTGGCTTCTTCACCGTCCTTGGTTTTCACGGCGGCCCCGGCTTTCTCTTCCTTGGCAGGTTTTTCCCCGGCAGTATTCTTCACAGTCCGGGCAGGCTCTTCCTGTGCGGCCTGTTCCTTTTTCTTCTTTGCCATATCTGTATGATTTGATTGGGTTTGTTCCTTCTTCACGCCCTCCTTCGCCATCTTCGTCAGCTTGGGGTCTTCCACCTTGTCGCAAATGGCGACCCTCGTCCCTGCGCGTATGAGTTTGGGCAGGTAGGTGTCGAGCTTGCCGTATGGGAACATGGTCATCTTCATGGGTTCCTTCTCGCCGGGAATGATCCTGTCGGTGAGGGTTATCGCAAGTATGGCGGCGGCCTTCACCGCGTCCTGCCGATATAGCTCATAAAAGTCGCCCGTCCTGAACAGGAGCATCGCGTCGGGATGCTTCTTCTTCATGTCATCGAACTGCCTGACGAGTCCGATGTTTTCATTCGTCTCTTTCTTCTTTGCCATAACTATCAGCGTTTAAGACCGTTACCGATATTCTCTTCACGCGAGGGTTTGAGCGTCAGGGCACGCTCCTTAGATTGTGCGTCCACCACCTGCTGGTACTCCCAGCGGTTCTTGTCGGTCATCACGAGGCCGAGGTATTCGGGGTGCAGGTCGTCGTAACGGAGCTTCTGCTGCCTTTCCCATTCCTTCATGTCGCCCTTGATGAGTTTGAAGCCTTGTGGTTCTTTGAGGTCGATTCCCACGGAAACCTTCTCGCCGCCCACGTTCAGTTCTACGGGCTTGCCGTCCCGTACCTGCTGCTTCTGCTGTGTTCCCAGTTCGATGTCGTTTACCTTCTCCATGTCTTTGAGTTTCCGTTCTATTTCGATGTCCGTCACCCTGCGGTGGATGACCGATTTCGTTTCCGGGTCGAGCTGTAGGTACTGCTGTGTTTTCTCGCCGTTCACCTCCACGGCCTTTTGAATCACCTCGCCCTTTGCCAGCCTTCCGGCTTCCTGGGGTGTCAGGCGGAGCACTTTGTTCCGTTCCGCTTCGAGTTCCGCCCGTACCGGATAGGCGATGAGGGCGGGATTGCCGTCCTTGTCGGCGATCATCTGTAGTTTGAGCGGCAACGTGATCACGTCACCGTTTCGGGCACTTATCGACACCTGCATCAGCGGTGTGACCTCTCCGGATACCAGCCTTTCCTTTACCTCTTGGGGCAGATTGTCGGCCTTTTCGCGGTCGATGCCCAACAGTGCCAGTTTCTCGTATGGCAGCTGTTCGGATTGATTTCTGTTGTGTAATTCCATTTGACTGTTGTTGAGCTGTTAATTTTGCGGCCGTGGCCGTTGGATGCCACAAAATTATTTGCTGTAACCCCCTGAAAAAGAAATGCGCAACACTATTCTGACAATGTTCACCGCAATGCTGCTGCCTGTGGCGGCATCCGCCCAGTTCTACACGATAACCAAAGAGACGGAAGTCAAGCCGCCTCTGGTTACAAATAGGCTTATAAGTGCTGATAATAAGGGAGAAACATCAGTCAATAGCACTAAAACTATAGGGAAAGACACGGTGACTGTTCCTAAAAACGGCCAAGCTGTCAATGCACCCAAAGCCCGAAAAGGTGACAAAAGGATGTCCCTGAAAGTGACAACGGGAAAGTCGGAAAAAGTAAATCCGGCGACATCGGATGCAGGACTTCCCGAACTGACAATTCCTAATCTCTATAAAGAAATAGTAAACAACGGTATCCGCCATCCGAAAATAGTATTGGCACAGGCCATTTTAGAAACGGGGTGGTTCCGTTCAAAAGTCTGTCGCAACCGGAACAATCTTTTTGGCTTGACCAATCCACTGACAGGACAATACTTCGAGTTTGGGCATTGGACGGAAAGTGTACGTGCTTACTATACCAAGGTACAGTACCGGTATAAAGGTGGCAACTACCTCGTGTGGTTAAGGGATATTGGCTATGCGGAAGACCCCAATTATATTCGTGAAGTAATACGGGTACTGAAAACATTATAGCATTTTCAGAATAATATCTTTTTCAATTGATTTTGCAGTACTTAAGAATGTGATATAAGTCAAATACAAGTTATAGTTGTATTTTTTACGAATTCCATTTGTAATATAAAACTTTTGTCGTATATTTGCAGGCAAATGGATTTACTTTCAAACATACAAGTCACAAAGTCAATCTTATCAGAAGAAAAGGCTGGAACGTTCATGACCTCTTTAGATGTAATCCAAAAGGTTATGAATGTACCGATGTGCGCATTAGCCTCATTGCTAAGGGCGAATGGGTATGATAATATTGATGATACGTCAAGCCTTTGTATAGATGAAAAAGGGCTTGAGATTTTCGCAGAAGCCTATGTGCGAAAAATCCGAAGTTATTTTATTAGTTCTCTTCGCAACGTAAGCAAACTTCCTCACAAAGAACTAAGCAGTTTCAAGCAGTTTATTGAACTCTTTAAAAACAAGAATTTACAAAGTGAGCCTTCAAAATGGTCAGACATTGATGTCGAACATTTGATAGAAGTCTTTAAGGAAAAAGTAAAAAATGAAACACCTTCCAAACTATCCGCATATATTACTCGATTGACGGATTTGTTTGAAAAAATAACAGTAGATAAAAAAGAATTAGCTTTCCATCCTTTAGGTTTAGCAATTAGAATTAGACCTACTTATGAGGTTTATTCTGTTAATGAAAAATTCCGACTGGAAAACCAAGTATTAGATGCTGTTATTCAAAGCTATTATTACATAGCGAAATCAACCTATGTTAAACAAGAATGGCACATAAATTTCCTTATAAGGAATATCTATATAGCCGCAAGGTATCATATATTCTCTTCTGACTCTGACGATGATTTTAATAGTAAAAAGAAAATTGCATCCTATAATTAATTTTACTATTCAAATTATTTTTTATGAACAAAGAAGGTATTTTAAAAGAAATAAAAAACAGTAACCTCACGGAAGAGTGTAAAACAGAAGTCATTCAGATTATTGAACAATATGACAAAAATAGAGCTGAAGAAATTTTGCCTCTATTGTTCAAACTAATCGAAATTGCACCTACGCTTATAAAGCTGTTCTGTGGCCATTTATAAACAACAAAGATTATGGATATAGGAAATGCCATAAAATTACTTAGAAAGAGAAAAGATATTTCCCAAAAAGAATTGTCTAATCTGTGCGGAATTTCAGCAAATGCATTGTGTAGCATAGAATCTGGAGGTACGTTTCCCTCTAAAAGCACCATTACTAAAATATGCAACGCGCTGGAAATTCCGGAATCTTATCTGTTATTATTCAGCATTTCTGAAGAGGATATTCCTGAAAATAAAAGGATTCTGTATAAAACACTATGCGAATCAATAAAGGAAGACCTTATCCAGAATCTTTAATATATACGGTTCTCACAATTTTGGTGGTAGAGAGATAATGTACATACAAATTAAATGTATGTACATTATCTCTCTACCACCAATTCGCAAGACCAAAGATAACCATAAGATGCGCCGGATAAAAAGTATAGAACCCATACTTTGCAATATTACCATGTATGAATCCTCTTGTTCCATCATACAAGTAGAGTACCATACACGCAAGCAAAGCTCCAGCTATGCCGTAATGCATCATGAACGGAAAAGCACAGAACAACTGCGTCATTCCACCAAAGGGAGAAGCATGCTTGTGACTACATCCCAACAAGTAAAAAATGACTATCATCAATATGCCTCTCCATTCGTAATCCATACCCAACCATGTGGCCAGCCACGCTATCATTAGGATTGCACAACAACAAAATGCACGATGCTCACAAAGTTTCTCAAAAGCAGCCAAAGCCACTACGCCCAAAGCCAAGGTGAACATCACATTGTGCGTACCGTCCGCTCCGTTCAGCAGATACCACGGCACTTCACTGATTACGGCAAAAAACAGGAGCTGTAGAAAATATTTTCTGCGGTTTCGGGTATGCCGGAAGCCTTCCGCTATCAGAAAAGCAAATACCGGAAAAGCGATTCGCCCGAAACAGCGTAGGGTTTCATAGAGTATGGTGTCATGTTCCATCAAGTAGTAGGCACAATGATCCATCACCATTGAAATCACAGCGATGACTTTTAATGCACTACCACTTAATACAGGTATAATTCTCATAGGATTATATATTGAACAACAACCTATTACTTGTTGTATATCAAACATTTATTTGATTACATAAACAAGTGCTTCAACTGATACCCAGCAGTTCCCTGACCATATCCTCGACCTCCTGGTTGACCCGTTTGAAGTTGCGGTTCAGCATGATTTCCTTCTCCCGGTCATTCTTGAACTCGTAGATTTTAGGGAGCGGAACATAGTGGTCTTCCTCCTCCTTTATCTTCTTCATGTCGAAGTGCGTCTTGCAGAAATATTTCGTGGTCTTGAACTCCTCCGACTGCTCGATGTCAAAACGGTTGAGCATCCTTTCGTCCGTGGCAGTGAAGTCGCGTGCCGCCTGACCTGCCAGCCAGCCGGTCGCCATGTCTGCAATCTTCGCCGCCGGGACGAGGTAGTCCATTTTCTCCGATATGGTGGTGGAGACCTTCTGGTCGTTGATGGAGATGGAGCGTGAGGTCTGCTTCGCCTTGCCGAACACGTCATTCTGCGCCCATTCCAAGGTCTCCTTGTTGCGTGCCGCACCCATGAAGATATTGCCGCAAGTGGTGATTATCTTCTGCATCCCCACCTTGCCATAGTCCGCCTCCAGCTGTGGAAGTTCCTGAAAGCCCAGCGTCACGGCCACCTTGTTGGAGCGTGCCGTACCGATAAGACGGTCTATCTTGTGGAAGTACAGGGTGGGCAGCTCGTCCACGATGATGCTCACCGGGATGTTTCCTTTGGAGTTGACCCGTGTTATCAGGCGGTTGAGCACGAGGGCGTTCAGCGAACCGATGACCTGCTCCTTTTCCGGGTCGTTGGCAATCACGAGGTAGCTCGGATGCTCCCTGTCTGAAATCTTCAAGTCAAAATCATCCCCGGTAAACACCCAGTAGGCTTCCGGTGACACCAGCCGGGCGGCATTCACGCGGAGCGTGCCCACCATTCCTTCCAGCTGGTCGTTCGCCTTGTTCTCGTAGGCACTCTTGAACGGCGCCATCAGCGAGGCAATCTTGTCATCCTGCATCAGGATGTTGAACACCTGGTCGTAGGGTCTTCCGAGGAACGACAGCACGTGCGGCATATCCGAATACTCGCCCGTAACGGTGTCCGGCTCCACTTCGTTGCCCTCCTCGTCCTCATACCAGCAGCGGTCAATGACAATCCGTTTCCCTGTCCTGTCTTTGTAGGAAAAGCCGTCCAGCTCCACAAACATACGGTCTTCGTCGGTAGAGACATCATTCCCGTTTTCATCCACGAAGTCCAGCACCACATTCCCGTCCTCGTTGACGGCATTGAAGTCATCCCAGTTCCGTATCACCAGTTCCAACTTCTTTCCTTCCAGTGAGACAAACCGTTTCAGCCGCTTCCCGTTCCTGAACCCGACAGGGTGGAAGTTCACGAAGAAATAGATGATGGCCGCCAGAAAGTTCTCCGCCGAGTTGGTGAAGAACGCTTCCGAACCACCTTTCTTCTCGCCACCGCCCTTGTTCAGGGAGGCCAGCAAGGTAGCAGCCGTTTCCGAAGCCGCCGCCAAGTCGGGAATGTACTTCCGCTGTATCGGGTTGATACGATTGGAATACTCCACATCGGTAAAGTTGACGATACGGAATCCGCAGTTTTCAGGCAGTTTTCCTACCTTGCGGTTCTTGCAGAATTGGTAGAACAGCGTTTTGGCCAATGTCGGGAACTTGAAATCATAGACCATGAGGGCAAAACCTTTAGCTGCGTGCTGCCGGATGAACGGGTCGATGATGCCGAAGGACTTACCCGAACCCGGCGTGCCCAATACAATCGTCCCACGGAAGGGATTGATGATATTGATCCAGCCCCTGTGCATCTTCCGCTTCCAGTAGTATATCATCGGAATGTTCACCGAATAGTCGTTGCAGACCAAGGCCTCCGACTGTTGGAAGGATTCGTTCTCGAAGTTGAAGCGGTCTTCGCCCACCTTGTAGTTGTAATACTTGGCGATGCCGTCCAGCCCCTGATGCACCAACATTGTCCCCACGACCGAACAGACGGCATAGAGGATGCGGTTCGCAGGGAAACCCATCCAACTGATGCCGAAATCCATCCCGTGGAAGACAAAGCACAGCCCGACAAAAGTCAGTCCTGCCAGTACAGGATAGATGACCATCGTCCTGACATTGAACTTCAAGGCCTTCTTAGCTTTCGTACCGATGCAGACCACACAGATGCAGACCAGCTCCGTCACCTTGCAGCCAGACACCGAGTTGAAAATCTTGAACCGTCCTAACAGGTCGAGGATGAACTGCGTGATGCGGTTGTCCGCCGTCACCGGCAGGTTCATGACAATCTCTATGATGAGAAAGATGTAAATGCAGCTGCGGAAGTAGTTGTACATCTGCTGCTGTTCCCGTGTTTCCTCAAATGCCATATCCGTGTTCCTTTCCGTTGATGGTTAAAAAGGTATCTTGAATCCGACCAGCATACCGTTTCGGAACGTGTCACCGTGTATGAAGTTCACATTGTTCTTCTGGATAAGGGAGAACTCCAATCCGTTACGGAACACATAACTGTATTCAAAGCCTCCCTCCAGTCCGAGGAAGAACTTCCTTTCCACCGCCCCGAACTGAGGTCCGAAGCGGAAGCGCAACATCCCGTTCTTGTAACGGGCAAGGCGGTGCTTGTACACGATGCCGCCGTCCCAATAGTAACCTTTCCAAAAGTCCGGCTTCCGCCAGTGGTTGCCGACCTCACCGAATACCTTCACGGCATTGCCGTAGGCCAGCGGATGCTCATAGCCGACAGTCGCGTTGAGCGTGGAGGGGAACAGGAAGCCGGCATTGACCGTCAGTTTGCCGTCCTGTGCGGACGCACCAACCGTTGCCACCGCACACAATAAAGCGAATACCAATCTTTTCATGGCTGTGAGGGATAAGTGATGTAATAATAGGGATAGTAGGCCGCGTTTTTCAGGATGTCCGAGTCAAAGCCGTCGGCGTGCAGGATGTCCTCGTATTCGATGGTCAGCGTGATGACACGTCCGCTGATCTGGTTCTCCGAAATCTCCAGCCGCAAGACCTTCTCGTCCGGGAACGTCAGCTTGGGTAGCACCAGCACGTTGCGGTAGCTCTTCTTGAACTTCCTGACATGGTTCAGGGAGAATACGGGAGACAGCTCGATGGTCTGCGAGTTGGTCGCCTTGGTCTCCTTCTTGTCGGCCAGCTTCACCCTCAGTTCCTCTATGTCGTATGCGATTTTCGCCCTGTTCTGCAGGGAATAGTCGATGAAGAAGTAGTCTCCGACGGCATAGATGTTGTTGACGACGGCCTTCATGCCGTGCGCCCTCGACACGATCTGGTTGTATTTCCTTCCGCTGCCATAGACCGCCCACGCATACCGCGCCATTTCCGACATCGGCATGGTGACTTCCGGATTGATGTAGGACTGCGTATGGCTGTAAGGCACCTCGAAGATGGAAGCGGCCATTTGGGGCGACTGCGTATAGAGGATGTCGTACTGTGCGATGTGCCGCTCACCGATAAGCGTCAGCGTGCCCAGCAGCTCGTTGTCCCTGTAGCCGGCCTCCGGTATGGAGTCGCTTCCGCAGGACGGTTTTATACGGACAATGTTGTCGGTACACTGGTTGCCGGCAATCTTCGTGGTGGAAATATCCACCATCTTGATGTTCTCCGGCATGACGATGTGCGTAGTCACTTCCCGGTTGACATAAATCCTTTCGTTGGCCGATGCGCCGGCAGCCGCCATAAAGAGGGAAAGGAAGCATAAAAGCATTTTTGATTTCATAGTGCGTATATTTATTGTTTTACGGATTATGTTGCCTATCTCGCGTCATCCGAGTTGATCAGATAGACGATGGTGTTGTATTTGATTTTCGCCTTGTTCTTCCGGATATTGGAAGAGATGGCGGATGTGGCGGAGTTGTACATGTTCTGCAAGGCTTGCAGGGCGATGGCCTCGCCTGATATGCCCGAGCCGTAGCCGTCCTCTGACTCCAGACTGATGTTTTGCTGCACGGTGCTGGCACCGGCGTCCTTCACGAAGTCCCTGAAAGCCGATTCGGGGACATAGAAGCCTTCCATGCCGTCATTGTCAAAGACCGAGAGTTTCACTTTGATGAACTTTCCGCCCACAAGTATGCTGGTGACCGCCGCGCGGACACGCTGCCCTCCGAAGCCTGTCACCGTCCCGTACAGGTAGGTGCCCTTCCGCAGTTTCGTGCCGCTGACCGTCACGTCATCCAGCAGCTTGAAGCGCAGCCGGGTGCCTTCTCGTGCCTTGGTGGTCCGGTCAATCATCGCCCGTATCAGGTTGGCTTCCGCCGCTTCATCGGGCGTTGATACCGTATGGAACTTTCCAGCACCGGCATCGGACGACTTGACTACAAGGTTCGGCCGGTTGCGTTCCTTTTCCTCCATGCGTACCTTGGCGATGGAGTCCGCCCGTTGTTTTCGGGCCGCTTCTTCCGCTTCGGGATTGCCGAAACCCAGTCCGCTCTCGATGGCTTTCTGCCGTTGGTAACTTCGCCGCTGGATTTCTTCAAGGTCACGGGCGAAATCGTCCTGTGAGGCATTGCCCGAAGAACCGCTACCGTAGGCGTATGAATTGATGTGCTTCCTTGATTCGGCAAGTGAACGCTCCAGTTCCTCCATTTCCTGCTGCTGCCGGATACGCTCCGCTTCGGCGGCATCGAGCCTGTTCAGCTCCTCCTCGCTGTAGCCGTGTTCCAGCTCCTCCTTGTCCTTTTCCTCCTCGCCGATGGCACCGACGGCGGTAAAAGCGTCCTCGTCACCGAAACGCCGGGACATCTCGGTCATCTTGTCGCCGGCTTCCTCCGCGTTGGCCTCCGGCAGTTCCATGTTGATGCGGTCGGTGGCCACTGTCTGCCGCGTGTCACCGCCTCCCCCGAAAGTCTGCATCACGAAGTACACCAACGCGCAAAGCGGCACGAAGACCACCAGCGGAAAGATGTACTTGGGTTGTTTGAAGTTGATTTTCATCATGGGTTATCGTTGTTTTTGAGTGATTTGACAATGCTTTCCAGTCTCCCGTACTGCCGGACGATGCGGACGGAATCCGCACGGCTCTTGTATGGCAGGGCTATCATGGAGTCCAGTTCCTCACGGAGTGCCTGCCCCTCGGCGGCCAGTTCCAGCAACGTCTGCCGCTGTACGCCCTTGTTCGCCTGTATGGTACGGAAACCGCTGAAAAGCGGTTCCATGCTGGCGATGGCACTGATGTCCGGCCCCTGCCCATCGTTCGGACGCATACCGTCCAACGTGACGGTGGCTGCCAGCAGGAAGGACAGAGTGCCCACCACACAGGCAAAGGTGCGCTTGGGATGCTTCCTTGCCCATGCGTTCGCCAGCCTGATTCTTGCGGCCAGCCGGTATTTTGTGCCGATGCTGCCCAGCTTGGGCTGCAACCATGCCTTTATCTGGTCATGCGTCTTCAAGCGGTGGGCATGTAATGTTTTTCTGAGTGATTTCATATCTTCTCTTATTTCAGTAATCCAAATCCTTGTTCTCAATCGTCCTCCAGTTCGTGATCATCAGCCCGTGCGGATTGTTCCTTGTCCTCGGCACATTCTCGATGTAGCCTGTCGTGACCATCGAACGCTTCAAGTCCTTGGTGCGCCGCTTGATAAGCTGCGTACCGTAATAGGTGAACTTCCGTTCATGCTCGTCCAACAGGATGGAGTCGCACATGATGGTGCAGACCGCCGACGAGGAAATGATGTCGGAATAGAAGCCGTTCTCGTCCAACGCCTGTTTCTGTTTGAGTGCCGTACCGTCCGCCATGTACATCGCCTTGCCGAGCGTCCACTTGATATAGTCGTTGTCGGGCGGCAGGTTGAAGAAGTACTGGTGGAAGAGCTGGATGTGCGCCTTCGCCTCCATGGTGAAGTTGGCCTCTAACTGGGCACGTTCCGCGAGGAACGGGATGTCGCCGTCAAGGACGTATATCTGCTGCCTCTCCTTGTTGACCAGCGAGATGCAGCACCAGACGGTGAAGCCGCAGATGACGGCGCAACCGGCGATGGTTGCCACTACCGTCATCATGGCGAGCCTTGTTTTCTGTGCCAATGATTCTATGAGCATATTCTTTCCTGTTTGATGTTGTTACTACCTATGATTTGAGGGACTTGGCCACTGAGCCTGCGCCTCCCACCGCCGCGCCTACGGCACCTCCCGCCGCCGATCCTGCCGTGCTCGTGATGCCCATGGCGGCTGAACCTGCCACCGAGCCTGCACCGGAGCTTACGCCGCCGGGAATCAGCCATGAGGCCACTTCGGGAACAAAACGGATGATGTACGCCCCCACGAGCATACCCATGGCGTACATGCAGTTCGAGCCGATGCCCTGCAAGCCGAGTGCGCCGATTTGCGACCATGAGTTGACGGAGCCGTGCAGGAGATGGTTGTAGGCCACCAAGTCCTGCTGCAGGTTGTATAGGAGGATAAAGTCGATATAATAGAGGCACATGTAGGTCACGAAACCCCACAGCGAGAGGGAGAGGTATTTCGACATCCACTGGCTCCATGCCGAGTTCCACGGCGGGGCGAGGGAGAGGGCGAACATGATGGGGCAGAATATCACCATGATGGCCATGAAGATGCGCTGCGCCACGAGGATGCCGTAATAGGACATCTGGAAGATCAACTCGCCCACGAAGCGTATGACGTCGTTTATCCACTCGCTCATTTTCGTCTCTGCCGCCACCGCCGCACGCTGGGCGTAGTTGTTGATGGTGGTGCCGAGGTTCTGCACGTTGTAGATGAGCTTGTCCCACCATGCCGCGTCCTGGCCGATGGCGGCCACCTGCTGGGCGGTGGCGATGGAATCCTGCACCGTCCTGAGCCGGTCAAGGTACTCGCCCTGCTTCTGCGCCACTTTCAGCTCGAAAGCGGCCACTTCCTTGTTCTTTGCCTGTGCCATCGCTTTGGTGGCGGATTCCAGCCCTTTGCCGGGCACCTGCAGGGCCGAGCATATCCACGAAGAGGAGGAGATGCAGATGGAGATGCCCACGATGCGGAGCAGCTTCATCACGTCCATACCGCGCCGTCCGAGCATCATCATCCAGCACTCGTAAGAGCCGACACAGAGTGCGAGGCACAGCCCGATCACCCGTGCCATCCCGACCGCATCGCCCAGCACCGCCACGTTGGGAAATGTTTCCATGGCGACCAGCAGCTTGTCAAGGCTCTCGTCGATGGCCGGCAGTCCTATAGTCAGTAGCGTACAAAGTATATTCATAACCTGTTCTTGTTTTTCTGTTCGTATTCCTTATTATAATAGGTATAAACTTTACTTAATAATGTGTGGCTGCCACCGCACACAGACGGGCGGTACGGTCCACCAGTTCCTCCATCTTCGCCTTGACTTCCTCGTATGCCTGCTGCCGCTTGGCGTTCTCCAGCCCGTAGCCGACTCCCGTCTTGTGGATATAGGCGATGTCCGCGCAAAGGATCTCGTTCTGACGGCTCAGCTCGTCCACCTGATGTTTGAGCTTGCCATCGCTTTTCTTCATGCAATAGAGCAGTCCGTCCGTGATGCAGCCCTGCATACGGTTGAACTCGTCCTTGTAGGAGGCGTAGGTCAGATCCACGTTACGGTCAGCTTCCCTCAGCAACTCCTCCTTGTAAAGTTCCTCTATGTGCGTCCGTTCCTCTTCCACCTTTTTCACTTTCTGGCATTGGGTCTCTTCCGAGGTCACACGTATCGGCATGATGCGCTTTACACTGGACTTCGGTTCTTTGAAACGTACCCGGAAGCCCGACTTGAAGCCAGCCCACTTCCAGTACATTTCCGCACCGGAATATTTATTGTGGAGGAAGTAATAGTACCAGTCCGGGGCGAAGTCCCAAGGGCCGTTCTCCATCGACTGCCATTGTTTCGCCTTCTCGTTGTCACGGGACGGCCTTTGGGCATAGCCTGCAAGAGGAAGTCCTATAAGCATTATTCCAATAATGATTTGTCTAACTTGCATATCCTTGTTTCCATTTGTTGATGACTTTGTCCGCTATCTCGTCCTTGACGCTGGAGTTCAGGATTTCCCAGATGTAGTCCGGCTTCCAGCCGCAATCGGTTATGAGAAAGCAGTACAGGTTCGCGTTGTCAATGATGTACCTCGCTTTGTCGATAGTGGTTTTGAGCGTCATCACCAGATTCAGCTTCTCGTCCATGGAGGCTTTCATCAGGTTGATGCCGGAGGCGGCCACGAAAGCGTAAAGTTTGTAGCAGTGTTTGACTTCACGGGAAATGGCTACGTTGGCGTCCGCATAATACCATGCCACGAATGGTTTCTTGGATACATGGCTGAACGTATGGGATGTAAAGTCCTTGTAGTCCCTGACCAGTTGGTACAGCGAGTTGGCGGTGGAGGATATGGCACCGGCCAGCACAAGATAGGAATGGGCGTTACTCAGCTTGGTGTCGAGTGTGGTGCGGACATCGTTGAACTTGATTGCCCCTTTGGTGAGCAGCGACTGTTCGCCAAAACTGGTTGCCACACGCTGCAGGGCCTGGTCTTCGTCCTTCTTCACGGCTTTGTGCAGGGCAATCAATGCCTCAATGGTCGGCAAGTCCTTCGGCAGGACGTAGGCAAGGGCACGGTCTGGTGCCGTAAAGGACACCATTAGGCTTAGTAAGCATATCTTTAACGTACCGTATCTCATAGCTTTTCTAAAATTGGGGTTAATAGTTTGCCGCTACCAGTCCGTTCCAGTCCTGAATCAGACCGCCGACTTGGTTTTTCATCGTCACCACGTTGGCCCAGCCTTCCGGGTCTATGGCGAAGAACAGGTCGTTAGCTGTCGCGAACTGTGCCATCAGCATCATGCCCTCCACCTTGTAGCGTATTTCCATCAGGTCGGTATAGATCCGGTTGGCCAGTGACAGCCGTTCATAACGGTCAAGCAGGTTGTAGCCGTCGCTCTTCCTTTCCGCCGTGCCTTGTCCTTTGAGGGGATTCTGCACCTTGGCGTTGTTCACGATGTTCACGAAGTTGCCCACCAACTGCTGTGTCTCCATCACGAGGCCGCCCAGCTCCGTCAGGCAGGCGAGCTTGTTCTTGAACTTGGCCTTGTTCACCGTGCTTATCAGTTCCGGCACGTCTTTGAGTATGTCAAAGGCGCACGTGCCGATTTCCTTGTAGTACAGGCTCTCCGTCCCGAACCCCGAAACGTTCTCCATCGTGAGCTTGTAAAGTTCCTTGATGGTGGCCATGCTCACCGAATAGAGTTCCACCTTCTGCTTTTTGGAAGCGATGGAATCCAGACGCTGGTTATGCTGGTCTTCAATCAGTTTCTGTGAGGCGGTATTGGCAGCCACCACCTTGATGCAGTTCTTGTCAATGACAACCTTCCATCCGGCAAACACCGGGATTGATGCGGTTGCCATTAAAACCATTACCAGTATGTATCGTATCTTTACCATTGTGACATTATCTTTTGATGTTCATTTACTTTCCTTGCAAATTCCAGATATTTCGGACTTCCTGCACGTTTGCGGTCGGATTCGATACGGGTTATCGCCTCCTGCATCGTGCCGTAATGGGCGAGGTATACCTTCAGGGCTTCCTTTTCGCTCCGTTCGGTGGTATAGGCCCAATAGCATTCCGGGGCTTCCTCCACGCCGTACACGTCCGAGTTCTGCCCCCTGCATATCCACACTTCCTTGAAATAGCTGCGCCCCTCGCGGTTGTTCAGGGCGTTGATGGTGAATATCTGCTGCCGCTGGATGGGCGTGAGGCCCAAGATGGCGGCTATCTGCTCATACCTGTCCTTGAACTTTGTCTGGTCCAGCAGTATCTTCACGTCGGAGTTGTTGATGATGGCCTCCTTGACGATGGGCGAGTCAATCACGTCGTTCAGCTCCTGTGTGACCACCCCGGCGATGCCGTGGAATTTCCTGACCGTTTTGTACAAATATTTTATATATTCCGCCATGGTAGGCGAGGCGATGGCCTTCCACGCCTCTTCGATTATCAGGGCTTTGCGCCCTTTCTTGATGCGCATCTTTTGCAGGAACACGTCCATGATGATCAGCACCACGATGGGGAAAAGCACGGGGTCATCTTTTATCTTGTCAATCTCGAAGACAATGAAACGCTCGTCGAAGAGGTTCACGTCAAGGTCGGAGTTCAGCGTCACTTCCAGCTCGCCGCCCCGGTAGAACTGTTTCAGGATGGCTGCGAAGTCCCGGATGTTGAACTGGATCTTCTCCTGCGAAACGATTTGCGGAATGCGCTCCAGTGCGAACTCATAGTAGGAGTTGAAGGACAGTTCCGTTACTTTCAGCCTGCGCTTCTGCTCCTCGATATGGTCAATCTGCTTGTCTATCTTGATAAGTATGGAGTTGTTGTACAGTTCCTTCTTGTAGTTCTCGATAATCAGCAGGGCACGTTCCTTTTCTCCTTTGCTGGCTGCCTCGTCCCGGGCAAGTGCCAACAGGGAACGGCACTGGCGGAGCAGTTTGAGCCGCCGGGCTTCTGTCGGAAGCATCAGTGCCTTGCTTTCCGATTGCCTGTCGGTTTCCGCATCCTGAATTTGGGCTTCAATGTCCTCCATGCTGTGGGAGAACTTGTCATAGTCCTCTTCCATCTTGGAGGCGACCAGCAGCTTCTGCCTCAATCCTTCGCGCTCTTTCTCGGTGAACTTGGTAAAGGGATGGAAGTAGGCCTCGTAGTATTCCACGATGGTCTGGTTGACGAGCATGTCCTCAATCTTGGTCGGAAACTCGTTGCCCTTGTATATCAGGAATATCAACGATTTGAGGAAGTTCTTCTTCTCCCCGAAATTCTGGTCATACTCCTCCTTTGTCACCTTGAACGGGTTCATGGAGATGGGCTTCTCCTTGGAGTAGGAAATATATGTGCCCTTGTAGTAGCCGCAGATGCCTTCGTAGGAATCGCCCGTATCAACCATGACCACATCCGTTTTCTGCTCCAGCAGCTGGCGGACAACACTGTTCATGTGGAAGCTCTTGCCGCTTCCGCTCGGCCCGATGCAGAAAAAATTGGCATTGTCGGTCATCTTGACCTTGCCTTCCTTGCCGGTGATGTCGATGCAGACCGGGAGTCCCTGTCGGTCGGTGTAATAGGTGGTCAGCGGTGTCTCCTCCGAGCCTTTCAGGTGTTCTTTGAAGAAGAAGCACAGGGCTGCGTCGGATAAGGTCAGAAACAGGTCATAGTCCGGATTGAAGGCGTAGGCATTGCCGGGGAAGCTGTCCGTGAACAGCTCCAGCTGGTTGTAGGCTGTCCGCGAGGGCATGATACCGCACTCGTACAGCTTGGTTTCCAGATAGGAGGTGACGGGTGTCACCTTGTCAGCCGGGCAGCTCACCAGTATGTTGAAGTTGCAATAGACCAGCTGCGTGCTGTCTATTGCCAGCCGGTTCAGCACCTCCTCAATGTCCGCCTTGGCTATCTTGTTGCTCGGGTCGGGCATGGAGCCGTGGCGTTTCGCCTTGGCCTGCAGCTTTCTCAACAGTTTCCGTTGTTCGGGAATCTGCACCACTTGGTTGAACACCACACAGTCCGAGAAAGGGACTTGGGTCAGGAAGGACAGCAGGTCGGTGGCGATACCGTAGCCGTTGACGCTCATCTGTGTATAGGGCTTGATGACGGACGGCAGGTTAATCTCGTCTATATCCACTAACGGGTAGGAACGGATGACCCGGCCACCGGTTTTCAGGTACTCGTCCGATGCCTTGAAATTGGTCATGGAGAAAGGGCCGTGACGGAAACGGAACGCCATGAAGCGGTGGCAGTACTCGTTGACCTCCGCCTTGTTGAGTTTGCGGTGCTTTATGCCCTTCTCCTTCAGGATGTCATCCACTTTGGCCACTTTGGAATGGAAGTCCAGCCACCTCTTCGGGTCGTATTGCACGAACTGGCCGCGCCGTGCCTCCTGCGTTATGATAAGGAAGGTGCGTATCTCGGTGAACTCCCTTCCCTCGAAGTACCTGAAATAGCTTTTCGTCAGGAACTCCGCATTTTCGGGTACCTCGTGCCGGTAGCTTTGCTTGCAGAGAATGTCCTGCTTCTGCAAGGCATAGCCCTCCCCAAGTGTCTGCACCACGCCCGAAAGCACGTCCTGAAAACGCAGGTACTGCTCTGCGTCCGTACACAGCTGCTGCACGGGGTTGGTCATCTCGAATATGACCGACGGCTCGCCCTTGGCCGAGAAGAGGACGACATTGCCGTCCGTCTCCTCCAGCTGCGCGTAAAGTCCGTCAAACGCTCTTTTCCGTTTTTGTGCCATGCTTTTTGTTTTTATGGGTTACGCATCAGGTGCCTGTAGATGAATATGCCTTTGGACCGCCGCTTGTTGTGCAGGCCGCCACGCTGCTTGACGTAGATGACGACCAGTCCTGCCACAGCCATCACCAGCATGGCGATGAACCCGGCGAGTTTTCCCAAAATAATGGAGAACACGATGAAGCCGACGAACGACACGCCGACCGCCGCAGCCGCCAGTGTGAGGAAGCGGCCACGGATGCCCATGAACTCCAGCGGCTTCTGCAAACCTTTGAAAACGGGATAACCCTCCTGATTCATCGTCATGCAAGTGTTTGCGGTTATTACTTGAAGAACAAGGGCAGGGCTTCTGACAGCGCGATGAACGCGATACATCCGCCGATGGTCAGCATGATGGTCTTTTTCACGTCTTGGTCACCGTTCTGCATCTTGAAATAGACGTTGAACGCGCCGACAAGCACGATGACGGCGGCGATGGCCTTCATGAGGTTGGAGACGGGTGTCTGGTAGGAACTGACCTCCTGCGTGGCCTTAGTAAAACCTGCCGCACCCTTGCTGGCTGCCATGGCCTCGCCGACCGATACCGTGAGGCAGACGAGTGCCAGCACGCCTTTCTGTGCGAACTTCGATGCCATGAAACGGTCTGCCGCACGTTGCAAATACTTCTTTAACTGTTGCATTTTTCAGAAAATGTTTATGGGTTCTATCGCCAAAGGAACAGGTGTCGCCAAAGGAACGGTAGGCTTTCAGGTACAAGCCATATAGCTATTACATTGCGTTCTCGCAGTTGAAGATGACCGTGCCGAGGTCACTGGTGCCGGTCTCCGCCAGCCGGTTTATCTCGTGGATGATGTCCTCGACAAGGATGCCGTCGGTCATGATGGCTTCCCGGTAGCCGGGGCGGTGGAACGGCTTTTCGGTATCAGGTGGCTCTTGTGCATCGGGTTCTTCCGCTTCGTCTTTTCCTGACGCTTCTTCTTTCTCGGAAGTATCTTGCTTCTTGACCGGTTCGTCCCGGCTTATCTTCACGGGCTTGAAGGTCTGCGCTTCATCCGATATGTCTATGTCCTCCTCAGTCTGGCCGTCCTGCTCCGCCGCCTGTGCCGCCTTGGTCTTCTGTATGTCAAGGACTATCAGCACTGCATAATAGAGCAGGAGAACAATGAAAAGGAGGAATACGATTTGTCCGTACTGCATGGGTAATCAAATTATGGCTGTGAATAATGTTGTCGTGTCTTGGGGAAAGGGCAGGAATCGGAGTCCCAACTTGGTGCCACGGTGTTCCAGATGTTCCTTGCGCACCAGACTGACGGTATAGTAGAGGATGTTACGTTCTTCGCTTACGATATAACCGATGCCTTTCAGCCGTGAGCGCAGGCGTACCCTCGCCCTGTTCGACACCACCTTGATCCGTGTCACCGGGTCAAGCCCGAATATCACGCGCCGCCGCTCGCGCCGTATCATTTCGCATCGGATTCGGGAAGACACTTTGTACACCTGTTCCTTGGTGCGTCTCAGCCCCAGCTTGGCGGCTATGCGGCTGACGCTCATCTTGCTTATGCCCAGTTCCCTGCCCATTTCGGAGAATGACTTTTCATGAAAGTGGCTTTTGATATGCTCGGCACGTTCCAGCCAGCCGGACTTGGCCACCTTGACGATGCCCATCTCGCGTGCCTTGTTCTTGACCGCCGTCTCGCTCATGCCGACCACTCCGGCGGTATAGGCCGTGGTCTCCACCGGGTAGGTCTCGGCGAGCAGGGCTGTCTTCCGTTCGTCCCATCTGTTCTTTCCCATGGTCATGCTTCCTTGTAATTCGTGAAAAGTGATTTTTTCTCCCGGCGGTACCGGGCAAGCTGCGGCAGGAACGCCCCGAAGAAGGCGCGGACGATGGCGTTCACGAGGTCGGAACGGCAGCGGCCCTGAATGTCGCAGTCGTCCAGCGAATCGGCAAGGTCGCGGTCCAGCTTGCAGACCAGACGCTCGTTCTTGTCATCCCTTTGGCCGGCGGTGTCAAGATAGGACAGGAAGTCCTGCCAGCAATTTTCGATATTGTCCGAAAGGGGAACGGACTGCTCGGGCTGTTCCTTGGCCGCTTCCTGACTTTCCTGTGCATCGGATGTTTCCTGATGGCTGTCGGAAAGCATGATGTCGGGGTCGTTGATGCCTTTGGTCAGGTCATCTATTTCCGGAATGTCTTTTGTCATTGCGCTATGGTTGTTGATGTTACTGTTCATTTTCATTCTCTGTTGTCGGTCTTGCTTCAGATTTCTGCTTGCCATTCTTCTCCGTCTGCTGTATGTCGGGGAGGATAACTTCACGGATGGGCATGGCCGTATCGAAGATGTCGGTGTAGATCCGCTCAAAGACCGGCGCGACGATGCCGCCCTGCATGTCGAGGGCGGCCATGGTGCTGAAACGCTCCATGTCGGCACGCTTGGGTATCCTTGCGGTCACGTGCCCGTAGTTGGAGAACGTCTCCCTCGCGTTGTCCCAGATGACCAGCTCGGAGCGTTTGCCGACCCTGCCGTCATGCAGGTTGGGGACGATGAAGAGCCTCGCCTTCATACGTCCGCCGACGGCTTTGCGCAGGCGGTCGATGAACATGAGGAAACTGGCGGTGGAGGGCACTGTCACCAGATCATAATGGAACGGCACGATGATGATGTCCGAATTGACGAACATGGGAATCAGACCGTCCGCTTTCAGGCTTCCGGGAGAATCCATGAGCACCACGTCTATGCTGGGGTCGTTGTGCAGCTTTTCCATCAGGTCGGTCATGGCCTTTTTGTCGTTGGCCTCGTATGACAGCACGTCGTAGGGCGTATGCTCCTCGCCGTATTTGCGGATGTCCGCCTTGCGGCACTTGACGATGGAGTGCTGGAAGTCGCAGTCGATGACGGCCACACGCACACCCTTCGTCACCAGATAATTGGCGAAGGTCACGCAGAGCGTCGTCTTGCCGACGCCGCCCTTTTGGTTGGCAAATGTCACTATGACCGGTGTCTGTATCATGTCCGTGCGATAATTGATTACGGCTCAAAATTACCGTCCGAAGCACCGGAAAAACGAAATACGCAACACTTATGTGCTTTGAGTCACCCCAACCTGAGTGTGTGACAAATGAAATACCCGATTATCTGGGTTGACTGAAACCGAAAAGGTTACGGCAGAAAGTCCATAGAGAACTTTAATACCGTAACCTTTCTGTCCTGTGTACCGTGATTATGTGAAGTCACCTTTTCAGCGATCGTCCGTCATCAATCTCATCGTAGTTACCTTTATGTCCGACTTCCCACTCACGCTTCTCGCTTTGGCTGCCACCTCCAACATCACGCAGCTTGGCGTGGTGTGGATGCGGACGGGCTGCGTTCCGGACAGGGGCTTTGTTAACTTTTCTTTTTGAAGGTTTCCGTTTCAGACGGTCGAGGTCGAAGCCTTCCTCCGTCAGATTGACGAGGATGTGCTGCTTGAAATTGATGGCGTAGGTTGATCCGTCATTCTCCCGGATGATAAAACCCTCCGCATAGAGGCGGCTTCTGACGGACGTGTCCGCCTCCTCGTTGAAGATTTCCTGCAAACGTAGGACGGCATCCATGCGGGATGTCGGCTTCTCCGATGAGAGGGCAACCAAATCCGGACGGTTGACCTTGAAGATTTGACAGAGCAGGTCTCTTTCCGCTTCGGAGACGGGGCTGAACTTCTCCACCCATGCGATGCGGTTGTTCCGGTCGATGGCTTCCGCCATGAACGGTTTCAACGGACGAGTCTGACCGTCAAAGTGGATGACACCTTTCTTTATATAGGCACGCTGTTTGCGGATTTTATCGTAAATCTCGCCTTGGGTCATCTTGGGATTGAGTGTGAGCAGGCGGTCTATGAAGTCCTCGATGCGGTCAAGACGCTCTTCGGGGGTGGCGAAGTCCAGCAGCTCGTCCATGGCCAGCACCCTTGCGCCGTTGATTACCGTCTTGTTCGCATGGTCAACCAGCATGTAGCCATAAGGCTTGTCCTTCTTGCCGAAAAATACGAGGTCGATGCCGAACTTGGCTTTCAGTTCCTTTTGCAGCTCTTCCTTGTTCGTGCTCACGTCCCGGTACTTTTTGAGGATGCTCCTTAGCTGGCGGCAGCGTGCCCTGTCACGGTAGCCGCTCTTGTACAAGGCTTCAATCTCGGAGAGCGGAAGTTTCTGCTGCACTTTTCCTCCATGCTTGATGAATACAATACCGTCCTTTTGATAGGTTTCATATCCCATGGAGGTCATGACGGACTTGAACTGGGCGAATGAAGAAAAGGTGTACTGCTTGGCATCATTTATGTCCCTCCCGGTTTTCTGTTTCCGGTCAGTATGCAGAATGCGGTCGATGGCTTCCTGCGAACGTCTGCGCTCATGGTCGTGGACGATCTTCTTTCCGTCCGGTGCAATCCGTGAGGTGACGATGTGCAGGTGGGTGTTGTCCGTGTCATGGTGTGAATAGACCAGCAGCGGTTGTCCGGGTTCGCCATATCCCATTTCCTTGAGATATTGGTGCGCGAACTCCAGCAACTCGGATTCCGACTGCTCATGGCCTTTGCAGGATATGGCCACATGGAACTGCGCTTTCTGAATCCGGCTGTTCCGGGAACTGTATTCTTGGAGGTACTTGGTCAGTTCATCGGGGGTAGGCTTGCCGAACGTGCCGAGTGCCCCGAAATTCTGGATTTCGAGCAGCCGGGCGACACCTTTCGATACTTTCCGTTCGTTGTAACCGACTGCATGGAAGTTCGTGCTTCCGGGTAATATGGTGGCTATCATCTTGCGTGCTGTTTATCGGGTGATTGATATAACGGGGTAAATGAAACCTCAGTATTTGGGTATTCAGAGTTTGACGGCCTTTTGGGTGACGACATCCAGTTCCCTTTTTATCCCGTTCAAGATACGCTGTGTTTCGAGGATGGCCGGAAGCAGGACTTCACGGACATAGCTTGGCGGCAGCAGTCCTGCCACCGAAAGCTCGTTGGCACGCTTGACCGACTGGTTCAGGTTGCCGCCTGCCCAGGAAAGTTCGTTCCGGAATTTCCGGTAGAACATACCGAGTTCCTGAATGAGTTCGAGCCTTTGCCTTACATGTATGTTGGAATATTCCGCCACGGCACAACGGATATAGTGGCTTACGGAGCCGTATGGTTCTGATTTCTCTTTGAGCAGGGCGGCTTCATCCGGAGTGAGCCGCAACTGGAATACTTTGGTTCTCTGTCTCGTCATACTTTGATAAACTTGTTTAAGGGTTTCCCGGAAACATTTCGCAGGGCGAAACAGCGATGCAATCGCCCCGATGCGGCAGCAGTCGGCAAGTCACCTTTGGCAGGACGAAACGGAGTTTCGTAATGACAAAGGTACAACTTGCTTGACAAAACCTGCAACGCAGTCCAATATGCTCCCGGACACTTTTTTTTACCAAAATTACCGCAGGAAAACGTCTTGCAAAGAAATGGGCAACACAATTCTTTGATAAGGCGGTTAGCACTGACCGAAATCCCGAAAGTCCGGTGTGCTTAGGATACTTAGTCGGTTGGCTTACAGGTCAGATGTAACACGCTACTGTATTTCTATATGCCTTTTGGAACACGGACGTAGGAACGTTGGTTTGCTCGGTTGTCCTTACCATAATTTGCAAATTTGCATTGTTTTGGATTCTTGATAATCCGAAATCTCGTGATTGCAGTCTGACGGTGCAGGAATGCGGTTGTATCAAAATCCATGTTTCCATGGCATCAAAGTACAACGGTAAACGGTACATTACCATACAAGAACCTGAAATCAGACTTTTGGAAGTCTGCGTTCTCTTAGACTGGCGGTTATAACAACCCTGATATTCCAGTATTCAAGATGCGCGAAAACTGATATTCAATGTATGGGAATAAGAGGGAAAAGAAGTTTTGGGATATAGAAAGCCGGGAATGTCGGTAACACATTCCGAGAATTTGCTGGGTGAAAATGTTACGTGAAAAATGTTGAGAAACCGCTTAAAATAGTGATGATTTTATTTCGCTAATTCACAGATTATTAGTATATTTACATAAGAAATACCTATATAAGGTTACGCCTTCTAACAATAAAATTGCATACCATGTTCGAGTTATTGCTCCTTATATATCTGCTGCCGCTCATCGCAATCGTTGCGCTGCTTTTGAAGCTGGCCATTTGGCTGGTTAGGGCGGTGTTTCGACTGGTTCTATGGCTGGTCAAGAAGGCTTTTGTCCTTTTAGGAAAGGGGCTGCTGCTGGCTTTCGCTTTCATTGTGGGAAACAGGAGGGCATCTGCCGGGAATTATACTGACAGGCAGCAACGATAAAAGCCGTACCAATACAATGACTGATACGGCCTCTATGGAGCATGGACTAAGTTTTTCCCTCTACGTTGAAAGGTTGTTTTTGTTCCGATTAAAAGCCTTTACCCTTGCTTCTTTCATATACCACCTCTTTTCCTGAATCACAATTTGTAATGCGGAATTGGACGGTACAGCCGACAGGGATGTCTTTGGGCAGTTGCTTGACAAGTTTTGATATTACTTCTTCGACATTGCTGAAACCTATGTCAGTAAGTTCTCCTACAACCTTGCCTTTGAAATAGGCTCGCCCGTATATCATCTTCTTTTTTGTGATGCGGAACAGTTTATCCGCCGGTGCTTCAAAATCAAGTGCCTTTCCCTGCTTGCTCTGCGCATCGCTGAAAAAGATGAAATCTATGACCTTGGCGTTGAGGTTCCATGCAGGGGTGAAGTCGAGCTTTACATAGCCTCTTGTCACGTTCAGCCCATGGCTGTGGTTCATGCCGAATGCCACTTCAAAAAGATTGGCATCACAATCGTTTTGGGCGATGGTTGCCCACGTATGCCGAAATGTATAGAAACAATAGCAGTCTTCCTTTTCCATGCCCATATCCCTGCAAATTTTGCGGATACCGTGGTTCACGTTCGCATTGAAACTGTCGAAATCACAGTATCGCTTGTGGAAGTTGAACAAGTATTCGTCTTCTTCGTCCGAAAGATACTTGTCAAAGGTTGACTGGATGAACGGTTCTATCCGCATCTCCATATAGGCTTCATCCCTTCTGCTGTGCCTGGTCTTCGCTCTCTTGTAGCCTATTACGCCATTATTGTAGTCTTTCTTTTTTAGCCCATACAAGTCTACCGTATTGATGCCACCGATACAGAGTGAGAGAAGCGCAACGTCCCTGCCAAGTTCGGGTAAGGAGGAAATCATCTTGGTTTGAGGCAAAGGGCGGTTGAAGAACTCCCGGCAGGCTTCTGCGCTTATGGCACGTTTCAACGTGGTGTCAGACTTCGGAATTTGAATTTTCAACCAAGGATTGAATTTGATGCGCATGACACCACGCTCTTCGTCATTCAACTCGATAATAGCCTTCTTAAAAATTTGACGGATGCAAGTGGGGTACATTTCCTTTGCACGATTCGTTTGAGATAGATGCTCTATCCACTTTTTCAATACAGCTGATGTCAGCTGACTAAACATAATTCGGTTAGTCCCCAAATAACGTTCAAGATGATTAACTGCCAAACGGTAATTCTTAGCAGTACGCTCATGACCCTCACTTTCCATTCGAGCAGTGAACTGAGAGGCATATTCGCTGAAACTAACCTCGGTTTCTGAATTAAGTAGGAATTTAATCAGTTCCGATACCGTATATTGAGATACATCATTCCGGTTGATCATATCGTTATAACGTAGTATCTCCCGTGAACAATATTCATTCACAACTGGGTCTTTGATTTCTCCAGCTTTTGAAATTTGTTTATCGGTAACAAACTTATCAGTTTTGATATAGCCCGATTTTGTACGATGAACGACTCGAATATACACCTGATAAAATCCGTCCGATCTCTTATACCTAATAGTTGCTTTAAATGTTGCCATACATCATTGATTTTCAGTTATGTTTCTTTTGTAAATTCTTTGTAAGTGCATTCTTTCAGAACTGTAAGCTATTTGTAAATAATCACGTTCATTTGGCTCATTTTCTGCGGTCAAATGCACGAACCGCCTGAAAACAGATTAGGCTGTAATGCCTGTTATACAGTGCATTACAGCCTAATTCAATGATTAGCTTATACTAACTATTCTGCTTCTACAGCAGCCTGAGCCGCCGCCAGTCTGGCAATCGGCACTCTAAATGGAGAACAACTAACGTAGTTCAAACCTACCCGGTGACAGAACTTCACAGAAGAAGGCTCACCACCATGTTCACCACAGATACCACATTTCAAATCCGGACGGATAGCACGGCCTTTTTCTGTCGCCATACGTACCAGCTGTCCCACACCATTCTGGTCAAGAACCTGGAACGGGTCTACTTTCAAAATTTTCTTTTCCAGATAAACAGGAAGGAAAGAAGCTATATCATCACGAGAATAACCGAAGGTCATCTGCGTCAAGTCATTTGTACCGAATGAGAAGAACTCGGCAGAAGAAGCAATACGGTCGGCAGTCAAAGCAGCGCGCGGGATCTCGATCATTGTACCTACTTTGAAGTCAATACTATCTCCTACTTCCTCAAACAATTTCTTAGCTTCCGAGCGAATCACATTTTCCTGCTCCTTGAATTCATACAAGATACCGGTTAACGGAACCATGATTTCCGGATGAGTTTCCACTCCTTCTTTCTTCAGTTCCAATGCAGCACCCAAAATAGCACGCGTCTGCATTTGAGTAATTTCAGGATAAGTATTTCCTAAACGGCAACCACGGTGACCCAACATCGGGTTATGTTCACACAGTGATTCTACACGTTGCTGGATATATTGCAGGCTTACACCCATCGTATCCGCCATTTCTTGCTGTCCCTTCAAATCGTGAGGAACGAACTCATGCAAAGGAGGATCGAGCAAACGAACGGTTACCGGGCAACCAGCCATTGCTTTAAAGATACCCTTGAAGTCTTCTTGTTGATATGGAAGAATCTTAGCCAATGCTTTCCGACGTCCTTCTGCATTTTCCGCCAGGATCATTTCACGCATTGCTTTGATCTTTTCGCCTTCGAAGAACATGTGTTCTGTACGGCAAAGGCCGATACCTACTGCACCGAAGTTACGTGCAACTTCCGCATCATGAGGAGTATCCGCATTGGTACGTACCTGCAAACGAGTATATTTATCAGCCAGTGTCATCAATTCGGCAAAGTCGCCGGAAAGCTCTGCTGCTTTCGTTTCTACCTTACCATTATATACTACACCTGTACTTCCGTTCAAAGAGATATAGTCACCTTCTTTCAGCAATACCCCATCAATCTCTACCGTACGGTTTTTATAATCAATGTTCAATGCACCTGCACCCGATACGCAGCATTTACCCATACCACGAGCCACGACAGCCGCGTGAGAAGTCATACCGCCACGAGCCGTAAGAATACCTTCGGCAACTGCCATACCGGCCAAGTCTTCCGGAGAAGTTTCGATACGAACCATCACCACACGTTTACCGGCAGCATGCCATTCGGCAGCGTCATCAGCAAAGAATACGATCTGACCAGTTGCAGCACCCGGAGAAGCCGGAAGACCACGGGTCAACACTTTGGCTTTCTTCAAAGCATCCTTATCGAATACAGGGTGGAGCAATTCATCAAGTTTATTCGGTTCCACGCGCATCAAAGCAGTCTTTTCGTCGATCATACCCTGACGGAGCAAGTCCATAGCAATCTTTACCATGGCAGCACCTGTACGCTTACCATTACGTGTCTGGAGGAACCAAAGTTTACCTTCCTGTACGGTGAACTCCATGTCCTGCATATCTTTATAATGATTTTCCAGTTTAGTCTGGAGAGCATCCAGTTCTTTATAGATATCCGGCATTGCTTCTTCCATTGAAGGGAATTTCGCAGCACGAACATCTTCGGTAACGCCAGCCAATACAGCCCAACGTTGAGAACCAATCTTAGTGATCTGCTGTGGAGTACGGATACCTGCCACTACATCTTCACCTTGTGCGTTAATCAGGTATTCACCATTGAAAAGATCTTCGCCTGTACCGGCATCTCGTGAGAAACAAACACCTGTAGCCGATGTATCACCCATATTACCGAACACCATAGCCTGTACATTGACAGCTGTACCCCATTCATCAGGTATACCTTCCATCTTACGATAAAGAATAGCGCGTTCATTCATCCATGAATCAAATACAGCACAGATAGCTCCCCAAAGTTGTTCGTATGCACAAGTCGGGAAATCTTTTCCGGTCTGTTCTTTTACAGCGGCCTTGAATTTCTTTACGAGTTCCTGCAAGTCTTCCACTTTCAACTCGTTATCCAGTTCTACCCCTTTCGCTTTCTTCACCTCTTCGATGATAGCTTCGAACGGGTCAATATCATCTTTATTGGTAGGCTTCATGCCCAACACAACGTCACCGTACATCTGTACAAAACGACGATAAGAGTCCCATGCAAAACGTGCATTACCCGTTTTACGGATAATACCTTCCACCACTTCATCATTCAATCCGAGGTTCAGGATCGTATCCATCATACCCGGCATAGATGCGCGTGCACCGGAACGTACAGATACCAACAAAGGATTTTCAACATCACCGAATTTAGATTTCATCAACGCTTCCACATGAGCGATCGCTTTTACAACTTCATCTTTCAGCAACTCAACCACTTTATCACGTCCTAACGTATTGTATTCCGTACAAACATCTGTAGTTATTGTGAATCCGGGAGGGACAGGAATTCCGATTAAATTCATTTCAGCAAGGTTGGCTCCCTTACCACCGAGCAAATTCTTCATGTCAGCCTTTCCTTCTGCCTGACCATTACCAAAGGTATAAACTCTTTTTTTATCCATAATATTGTGTTTAAAGTTACATTATGACTTTTTTCTGTTCGCAAATCTAAGGATATTTCGCAAACTTGAAAACTTTTTGCGAAAAAACTTTCTATCAAAATGCAATTTCGACATTACAATCCGGAATATTTCTGTATACCCGAATTTTTTCCAAAAAAAATACCTACTTTTGCAAAGTAATTATTAGACTGGTGTAAAAGTGGCAAGAAAGAAAAAAGAGCTTCCCTTATTGGAGAAGGTAACAATCATGGATGTGGCTGCCGAAGGAAAAGCCATCGCAAAAGTAAACGACCTGGTGATTTTTGTTCCCTATGTAGTGCCGGGTGATGTTGTAGACCTGCAAATCAAGCGTAAAAAGAATAAATATGCCGAAGCTGAAGCGGTGAAGTTTCACGAGCTGTCGCCCAATCGCGCTGTTCCTTTCTGCCAACATTATGGCGTATGCGGTGGCTGCAAGTGGCAAGTGCTCCCCTATTCAGAGCAGATCAGATATAAGCAAAAGCAAGTGGAAGATAATTTGAGACGTATCGGAAAGATCGAACTTCCCGAGATTTCTCCGATTCTCGGTTCTGACAAAACGGAGTTTTACAGAAACAAACTGGAATTCACCTTTTCAAATAAGCGCTGGTTGACAAACGAGGAAGTTCGTCAGGACGTGAAATACGATCAGATGAATGCGGTAGGTTTCCACATTCCGGGAGCATTCGACAAAGTACTGGCTATTGAGAAATGCTGGTTGCAGGATGATATATCCAACCGCATCCGGAACGCAGTACGTGACTACGCTTACGAACACGATTATTCTTTCATCAATCTGCGCACACAGGAAGGTATGCTGCGGAATATGATTATACGCACATCTTCCACAGGGGAACTGATGGTAATCGTCATTTGCAAGATTACAGAAGATCACGAAATGGAACTGTTCAAGCAATTACTCCAATTCGTAGCGGACTCTTTCCCCGAAATCACTTCGCTTCTATACATTATTAATAATAAGTGCAACGATACCATCAACGATTTGGACGTTCACGTATTTAAAGGGAAAGACCACATCTTTGAAGAAATGGAAGGCTTGCGTTTCAAGGTCGACCCGAAATCATTCTATCAGACTAACTCGGAACAGGCTTATAATTTATATAAGATAGCCCGTAACTTTGCCGGATTAACAGGAAACGAACTGGTATATGACCTTTATACAGGAACAGGAACAATTGCCAATTTCGTTTCACGCCAAGCCCGCCAGGTGATCGGTATTGAATACGTGCCGGAAGCTATTGAAGACGCAAAGGTGAATGCAGAAATCAATGATATCAAGAACGCAATTTTTTATGCCGGTGATATGAAAGATATGCTGACGCAGGATTTCATCAATCAGCATGGGCGCCCCGACGTAATCATCACAGACCCTCCCCGTGCCGGTATGCACCAGGATGTGATTGATGTCATTTTGTTTGCGGAACCGAAACGAATTGTATATGTTAGTTGTAATCCTGCTACTCAAGCGCGGGATCTGCAATTACTGAATGAAAAGTATAAGGTGAAGGCTGTTCAGCCCGTAGATATGTTCCCTCACACTCATCACGTAGAAAATGTGGTGTTGCTGAAACTTCGATAAAGAGTTCACCACAGATTACACAGATTAGCACAGATTATAATAATCAGTAATAAAAATCTGTGTTAATCTGTGTAATCTGTGGTGAAAAATAAATTCTCAAAAGAAAAAAGAAATGAAAAAAAGACCTAGAAGAACTCCTGCTGAAAAAGCACGTGCTCAATATACCAATTATGCAGTCAAAGAGCCCATGGAATTAATGGAGTTCCTGGCTGCCAAGATGCCGGATGCAAGTCGCACGAAATTAAAATCGTTGTTAAGCAAGCGGGTCGTGTTTGTTGATAATGTGATAACCACGCAATTCAACTTTCCCCTTGAAGCAGGCATGAAAGTGAAAATTAGCAAGCAAAAGGGAAAGAAAGAATTTAATAACAGATTGCTGAAGATTGTATATGAAGACGCCTATATCATTGTCGTCGAAAAGATGCAGGGACTTCTATCCGTCAATACGGAGCGTCAGAAAGAGCGCACTGCCTACACGATACTGAATGAATATGTGCAACGCTCCGGACGTCAATTCCGTGTGTTTATCGTTCACCGCTTAGATAGAGATACTTCCGGTCTGATGATGTTTGCCAAAGATGAAAAAACGCAGCGGACACTACGCGACAACTGGCATGAGATAGTGACCGACCGCCGATATGTAGCCGTAGTGGAAGGTAGTATGGAAAAAGACTATGATACGGTCGTTTCCTGGCTGACTGATAAAACGCTTTACGTAAGTTCCAGTGAATATGATGACGGTGGATCAAAATCTATTACCCACTATAAGACAATCAAACGCGCTAACGGATATTCTCTGTTGGAACTCGATTTGGAAACTGGCCGAAAGAATCAGATTCGTGTACACATGCAGGATTTAGGCCATCCTATTATCGGCGACGGAAGATATGGAAGAGAAGATTCTCCCAACCCTATCGGACGATTGGCACTCCATGCCTTCAAACTTTGTTTCTATCATCCGGTAACGGGAGATTTAATGGAGTTCGAGACGCCTTATCCGGCGGAATTTAAGAAGTTGTTTTTGAAAAAATAAATTCCTATATTCAAAAAACAAAGCCAGAATCATGATTGACTCTGGCTTTATTTTTAATCTTTATCACTGTTTTATTGACGACGCATATAGAATGGCTGTCCATCTATTCTATCCCTAAAATCCCGCCAATTATTATACCATGTTCCACTAAAGGTTCTATCGGTAGCTTCCGCACCCCAAATATAGGCATAAGTGCCATCACCATAAAAATATAATTCCATTGAATTATATCCTCCATCAATCCATCTCCACTCAAAAACCAAATAATTCGGATCACCGGCAGAACCAATTGTTCCTTGATTTCTCGCGTTAAAAGTCATAAGCGTACCTCTTCCCCAGGTATATGCCCCGAAATCAATCTCTTCATTCGTATACCACTCACCAGGCAGATTAAATTCTGTCTCGTCTTCACTTTCACACGAAGTAAAGCCAACCAATAAAGTCAGCATCATCAAGATACCCGCATATTTCTTTATCATTTCCATAATTCTCTAGTTTATTGCGTTTATTAATACAAAATTAGCGTTTTTTATTTACTATACATTACAAGCCACAAGTTTTTTGTACCTTTGCAAAGATAATATTAAAATTTCCACATGAAACTTCTTTGGCTTGATTTAAATAGTTCGTACGCTCATTCTTCGTTGGCATTACCTGCCTTACATGCCCAAATAGCAAATAATACAGACATTGAATGGTGTACGGTTTCCGCCACGATCAATGAAAACACCGGCAGTGTCGTCAATCAAATCTACCGCCATCAACCGGATATCATTGCAGCTACCAATTGGCTATTCAATCATGAGCAACTCCTGCACATCGTTTCACGCGCAAAAGCATTACTACCTCACTGCTGTGTTATACTCGGAGGTCCCGAGTTTTTAGGAGATAATGAAGCTTTCTTATATAAGAACAAATTTGTAAGCGGAGTGTTTCGCGGAGAAGGCGAAGAAGTATTTCCATTATGGTTAAAAGTGTGGAATCAGCCAAGAAAGGAATGGAAATCAATCACAGGACTTTGTTACCTGAATGAATCAGGAGAATATCAGGACAACGGACTTGCCCGTGTCATGAACTTTTCTGAATTGGTTCCTCCCGAAAAAAGCCGTTTCTTCAATTGGAGCAAACCATTTGTGCAGTTAGAAACTACCCGGGGATGTTTTAACACCTGTGCTTTTTGTGTCAGTGGAGGTGAAAAGCCAGTTCGTACCTTATCTCTCGAAGCAATCAAAGAACGTCTCGACGTGATACACGAACACGGAATCAAAAACGTGCGAGTACTGGATCGTACTTTCAATTACAATAATAAACGGGCAAAAGAGCTATTAAACTTATTCCGCGAATACCCGGACATCTGTTTCCATCTGGAAATTCATCCGGCACTACTTTCCGATGAACTCAAACAGGAATTAGCCACTCTGCCTAAAGGTCTGCTGCACCTGGAAGCCGGTATCCAAAGCCTTCGGGAAAACGTGCTTGAACAAAGTCGAAGAATAGGAAAACTCTCCAATGCTTTGGCCGGACTCCATTATCTATGTTCACTTGAAAACATGGAAACTCATGCCGACTTGATAGCCGGACTCCCACTCTACCATCTATCAGAGATTTTCGACGACGTCCGTACCTTAACCGAGTATGGCGCAGGAGAAATCCAACTGGAATCCCTGAAATTACTTCCGGGCACCGAAATGCGAAGAAGAGCGGACGAGTTAGGTATACAGTACTCTCCACTTCCTCCATACGAAGTACTCCAAACCCGTGAAATCACGGTAGATGAATTACAAACAGCCCATTATATGTCCCGCCTGTTAGACGGTTTCTATAACACTCCTACCTGGCGAAATATCACCCGTATACTAATTTTGGAGAACCCCCATTTTATACATGACCTACTCGACCATCTGGTCCGGACAGATGTCATCGACACTCCTCTTAGTCTGGAAAGAAGAGGATTAATCCTTTATGATTTCTGCAAGAATCATTATCCCGACTACCTGACACAAGTCAGTATTGCATGGATAGAAGCAGGTATGTCATTAAAAAAAGCTCCGGCAGAAAAAGTAAGAACCAAAAGACAGTTACCTCCTGAAAGTTGGGAAGTAGTATACGGTGCATACCGTGAAAATCTACGACTATGTTTCCTCCCTGTCGATGAAGAAGGACATGGCTACTGGTTTGGCTTTGAATCGGAAATTCAGAAGATACAACCCGTTTTCAAAGCTAGAACACTATCATAAACAAAAGAAAAGTATTCCCATATTATGTGAAATAATTACTATTCACTAATCGTTCAAAGCAGCATATCCTGTTTTTCACCGTCCATACAATAAACTTTACTAGCACAGTGTATGGACATTCGGAAATATCAATTGAATATTCTTTGTTTATTATTGTTCCCCTTATCCGCAGCAGGGCAAGAATGGAGCAAACAGGACTCATTGAGACTTCAGCAAATGTTGGAATCCGATCAGGAAATCAAGATAAACAGAAAGCTGATCGAAAAAGTAGAGCAAAAAATGTACTCTCGAAAACCATTTGTAGATTTTGATCCCACACTACCCACTTTAAAATCTTCCACAATCTTTTCGAAACCTTCTATTCACACATACAAGATGTTCCAAAAGCCAGGTTCCACCTTTTTACCCACTTATTCCTGGCTAAGAATAAACAAGAATCTTATTCTGCATAGTAAAAGCGACTTTGCAGAAAATTCCAATCATTTCCATATCCAAAGCCAAATGGAATATAAATTATCCTCCAGATGGTCTCTCGACATATATGGTTCACAAAACCTCGATACCCGAAGATACCGAGGGCTTCCCTCCGAAGTGGAACCAACCAAATTGGGAAGTAATGTCGTTTTCAAAATAAATAAAAACTGGAAAATCAAAACAGGGATGCAATACCAATATAATGCTATACGAAAAAGATGGGAATGGATACCTCAAGTTAGTGTTTCATACGAATGGTAAATCCTATTGATAATTGAGGATCGAAAAGTTTTAGAAAACAAGAAAGCATATTTTCCATTTATTCTCGTACCTTTGTCATACGATTAAATATGCTATCATAATGAAGAACTTTATCAAGGGATTCCGGTTTACTCCCTCCAATTATCCGGCCGAAGTAGAAGCAAAAATACAGAAATACAGGAAACAAGGTTACAAACTTCCTCCCCGTAAAGTACTCCGTACTCCCGAACAACTAGAAGGTATTCGGGAAAGTGCCAAAATCAATACTGCACTGTTGGACTATATTTCAGAAAATATTCGCGAAGGAATGTCTACTGAAGAGATTGATGTATTAGTATATGATTTCACCACCAGCCACGGCGCTATCCCTGCCCCACTCAACTACGAAGGATTTCCCAAAAGCGTCTGCACAAGTATCAACGAAGTTGTGTGCCACGGAATACCTAATAAAAATGAGATTCTGAAAAGCGGAGACATTATCAATGTGGACGTTTCTACCATTTACAAAGGATATTTCTCCGATGCATCCCGTATGTTTATGATTGGCGATGTCAATCCTGACATGCAAAGATTAGTACAAGTCACCAAAGAGTGCATGGAAATAGGTATTGCCGCCGCACAACCCTGGAAACAACTGGGTGATGTAGGCGCCGCCATCCAAGAACATGCAGAAAAGAACGGTTTCAGCGTGGTTCGTGATCTCTGCGGACATGGCGTAGGGATGCAATTCCATGAGGAACCGGACGTAGAGCATTTCGGCCGACGGGGTACGGGCATGATGATCGTACCGGGAATGACCTTTACCATCGAACCCATGATTAACATGGGAACCTACGAAGTCTTTATAGATGATGCCGACGGATGGACTGTCTGCACCGACGACGGACTACCTTCCGCCCAATGGGAAAACATGATTCTGATTACTGAAAACGGAAACGAAATTCTTACTTATTAATGGAATTAATTTTACTTATCGTTATTGCCGCATTAGTGATAGTCTTACTAATACTGTCACTTACAAAAGGTAATAATCAAACGCAAGCGGAACAACTGCAAACAGCTTTGCGCCAACAAATGCAGGAGAATCGCGAAGAACTGAATCGCAGCATCCGGGAACTCCGCCTGGAGATGACTCAAACGCTGAATCAGAATATGCAGCAATTGCAAGATGCATTGCACAAAAATATGTTGACTAACGGAGAGCTGCAGCGTCAGAAATTCGATATGATGGCCCGTCAACAGGAATCATTGATTAAATTGACCGAAAAGAGGTTGGATGACATGAGGACAATGGTGGAAGAAAAATTGCAAAAGACATTGAACGAACGCATTGGCCAATCATTTGAAATTGTCCGCTCACAACTTGAGAATGTGCAGAAAGGACTAGGCGAAATGAAATCTCTGGCTCAAGACGTAGGCGGATTAAAGAAGGTGTTGAGCAATGTAAAAATGCGTGGCACATTCGGCGAAGTTCAGTTAGGAGCATTATTAGAGCAGATGATGAGTCCAGAACAATACGACGCTAATGTAAAAACCAAGAAAAGCGGAACCGAATTCGTTGAGTTTGCAATCAAACTTCCGGGAAAGGATGATGCGAACAGCACCGTCTATCTGCCTATCGACGCTAAATTTCCCAAAGATGTGTACGAACAATATTATGATGCTTTTGAAGCAGGAGATACTGCATTGATAGAATCGTCCGGCAAGCAATTGGAAACAACCATCAAAAAAATGGCAAAAGACATTCACGACAAATATGTAGATCCTCCTTTTACCACAGACTTCGCCATTATGTTTCTGCCTTTTGAAAGCATTTATGCCGAAGTAATCCGAAGAACAAGCCTGGTAGAAACTCTGCAAAAAGATTACAAAATAGTTGTCACAGGACCTACTACACTAGGGGCTATTCTAAATAGCCTGCAAATGGGATTCCGCACGTTAGCTATTCAAAAGCGAACGGGAGAGGTTTGGACGGTATTAGGAGCTGTAAAAACAGAATTCAGCAAATTCGGAGGACTACTCGAAAAAGTACAGAAAAACCTTCAAAATGCCGGCGACCAACTAGAAGAAGTAATGGGTAAGCGGACTCGCGCTATCGAACGAAAACTCCGCCAAGTTGAACAATTGCCACATGAAGAAAGCATGAAAATTCTTCCGATAGATGATGGGGACGATGAATCGACAGATTAAAGCGAAATCCGAAGTACGACATATCCCAGTAAGCCGGAAAGTACGGTTCCGGTCAATACACCAAATTTGGCCTGATTCAATAATACAGGATAGTCTACCCCAAAAGAAAGATTAGCGATAAAGAGTGATACAGTAAAGCCAATACCTCCCAACAATGCAACTCCGGAAAGATTCTTCCAGGTCATCCCTAAAGGCATGGGAGTCAATCTTATTTTTATAGCCAGCCAGGTAAAGAAATATATTCCAATAAATTTTCCCAGTAACAGACCGGCAGCAACAGCAATACTGACAGCTCCCACTAATTCGCCTCCCCCACTAAACACAACGCCGGCATTGACAAATGCAAAAAGAGGAAGAATCAAATAATTGACTGTTCCATGCAAATTATCTTCTAATGACTGCAACGGACTAATTACACGGTCGGAAGCCGATTCGACCTCTTTCAACTTGGCTATTTGCTCATTAGTCAGCACAATGCTTTCAGATTGCATTGCCGGAAAACCGGCAATGGTATGACGAATTTTTTCGATGTACTTCCCTACATTCAGACGAGGTTTAGCGGGAATAACAAAAGCAAGAATAACTCCCGAAATAGTGCTATGAATACCGGATTGCAAAAATAAATACCAGATAATCATCCCAATCACCAAGAAGAATACCTTATTTGTCGTTCCATACTTTCCTATAAAATAAAGTAAAATATAAAAGAGTATAGCTACCAAAAGATAGCCATAGGCAACATGTGAACTATAAAAAAGAGCGATCACCAAAATTCCCCCAATATCATCGACTACCGCAAAAGCAGTCAAAAAAATCTTCAAACTCAACGGCACACGGCTGCCTAATAAGCTCAACACCCCCAATGAAAAAGCAATATCCGTAGCCATAGGAATGGCGAGTCCATGTCCGCCTTCACTACCCGGAACACAAATAAGCGAATAGATCATCACAGGCAACAACATCCCACCACAAGCGGCAATGAAAGGCAACGCCGCCTTACGGAAAGAGGAAAGCTCACCTACCAATAGCTCACGTTTGATTTCCAGTCCAACCAATAAAAAGAAAATCGTCATCAAACCATCATTGATAAACTCAATCATTCGCAGATTTTCCCCACCATGCGAAAGCAAATTAAAATTTCCTATCTGTAAATGAAGTTCATGCGACAAAAATTCCTGATATACCGGAGCCACAGAAGAGTTCGCAATAATGGCTGCCGAGATAGCAGCCAGGAATAAAAGAATACTCGCCGTGATATTCATAGACGAGAAGTTCCGCATAGTCCGCAAAATAGTCATAACGAAATGTTTTTATAATATTAGTTTTGCAATATACAGAATTTTCTAATTAGTATAACTCCTTAAAGCAAGATTTTTGACCCAAAGTACAAAAATTCCTGTCAAAATCAGATTCAGTACCAAGGTAAGAACAGAAATTACCAATGCCGGCCCACCCAAGTTATACCCTAACGCTATGAAAATAATTCCGGCTCCTACCTCACCACGGGTAAACATACCGATAGAAAGAGCCAGTCGCTCGCTTAATTTCCGGTCACGGTAAAAGAACATCGGGCAAAGCTTTCCTATATTCGACAATAAAGAGACAATCACCACATGAAACATAATCATCCCCCACGACATCATCTCCTGCGAACCGGTGACGGAATAAGCACCTGCATGAGTCTCCGCAAAGTTCACACCAATAAAATGCGGCATACTCATCCCCACCAGGAACATGAAGAAAAATGAAATTCCGGTAGAAACCTTTCGTTCCACGGGCGTATCATGTTCCTTATGTTTCATAATCATACCCAGCACAAATGCAGGCAGCAGGACTTCAATATGAATACTTCCCTCCTCCCCATACAATTCCTTACTACCGAGATAAAGAATTTGAGTAGCCAAAAATATGATTATTGAATAAAAGAGGATAGCCTTCCAATCCTGACGCCAATCGTATTTATTCAGCCTTTGCCAGCCGATCGATAATAACAGGAACACAATCACCACCACAATAATCAACTGCCAGCGCAGCCCGATCATCATAATCTGAAGAGGAATCATCAAAAGAATCGTATCCAAATCATCGAAAATAGCCAACACCTGTATCTTCTTATAAATCCAACTGGACTTTAGCCCGATAGCCGCCAACATCGTAAACAAAATACCGGCTGATGTCGGTGCAGCAAAACGGCTCAACAGCAAATTCTCCTTCCAGGCTTCCCAACTGTTCCAAAAATCGGGTGGCAGCAATACAAACACATAATAGATGGCAATCATAAACCACGGCAAAGCAGCCGTAGCCATGGCAATAAAATAATCCTGGGCGTAACTTTTCCACCGTGTCTTATCAAGAACAAATTCACGGCCTACATTAATCATTATAAAACTAAGGCATACATAGAGCAATACATTCGATATGGATTTAACAGCTCCATAGCCATCCCCTGCCATCATCGGCAGGAATTGCGAAACGACGAGCCCCAGCATCAGGAAGCCCGAAAAAGACAGAACTTTTCTCATATTTATAGTTGTTTGTTCCTAAAAAGTGATTGCCAAGGAAAGCTCTGCAGACAGAAGGCAATCACCTGGTGTATTAAAAACTAACCGCAAGTCAATTTGTTCAGAACATATCTCTGAAAAATTGCTTGCGGCAGTGTTTTTTTAATCCAGCTTCAGTACGGCGAGGAAGGCTTTCTGCGGCACTTCCACGTTACCGATTTGTTTCATTCGTTTTTTACCTCTTTTCTGTTTTTCAAGCAGTTTACGTTTACGGCTCACGTCGCCACCATAACACTTCGCGGTCACATCCTTACGAACTGCCTTAATGGTTTCACGAGAAATAATCTTCGCTCCGATAGCTGCCTGAATGGCAATATCAAATTGTTGGCGCGGAATAAGTTCCTTCAACTTCTCACACATCCGGCGTCCCATATCGTAAGCATTGTCAATATGCGTCAAAGTGGAAAGCGCATCCACAGGCTCACCGTTCAAGAGGATATCCAACTTCACCAGTTTGGAAGTACGGAAACCATTCGGATGATAATCAAACGAAGCATACCCTTTGGAAATACTCTTCAACTTATCATAAAAGTCAATCACAATTTCTCCCAAAGGCATATTATAATAGATTTCCACCCGGTTACCGGAGATATATTCCTGTTTAATCAATTCACCACGTTTACCCAAACAAAGCGTCATGATAGGACCGATATAATCAGTAGTGGTAATAATAGATGCTTTGATATACGGCTCTTCGATATGGTCAATCATGGTCGGGTCGGGCATACCACCGGGGTTGTGCACTTCCTTCATATTACCTTGCTTATCATATATATGGTAAGAAACGTTCGGCACCGTAGTAATCACATTCATATCAAACTCACGGTCCAAGCGCTCCTGCACAATCTCCATGTGGAGCAATCCGAGGAAACCACAACGGAAGCCAAAACCCAAAGCCAACGAAGATTCCGGCTGGAAAGTCAAAGACGCGTCATTCAACTGCAACTTCTCCAAAGACGCACGGAGATCTTCAAAATCTTCCGCTTCAATCGGGTAAACTCCGGCAAATACCATCGGCTTCACTTCCTCAAAACCGGCAATAGCCTTTTCACACGGACGGGCAATATGCGTAATGGTATCTCCCACCTTCACCTCTTTGGAAGTCTTGATACCGGAAATAATATATCCTACATCTCCCGTACGAAGTTCGTTACGAGGCACCATATCCATTTTCAACACCCCTACTTCATCGGCGTCATACTCTTTTCCCGTATTGAAGAACTTCACCTTGTCTCCCTTGCGAATCATACCGTTTTCGATCTTGAAATAAGCAATAATTCCGCGGAAAGAATTAAATACAGAGTCGAAAATCAAAGCCTGCAACGGAGCCTCTTCATCTCCTTCCGGATGAGGAATCCGCTCAATCACAGCCGCCAGTATCTCTTCCACTCCCATCCCCGTTTTGCCGGACGCACGGATTACTTCCTCCCGTTTGCAGCCCAACAATTCAACGATCTCATCTTCCACTTCTTCGGGATTGGCGCTCGCCATGTCACATTTATTAATCACCGGAATAATCTCAAGGTCATGCTCAATGGCCATATACAGATTTGAAATCGTCTGCGCCTGCACTCCCTGGGAAGCATCGACAATCAGCAACGCACCTTCACACGCAGCAATAGAACGCGATACCTCATACGAAAAGTCCACATGTCCCGGGGTGTCAATCAAGTTAAGGATATACTTTTCACCCTGATAAGTATATTCCATCTGGATAGCATGGCTCTTGATAGTGATCCCTCTTTCCTTCTCCAGATCCATATTATCAAGCATCTGCCCGGAAGTCACCTGAATGGTATGTGTAAACTCCAACAAACGGTCAGCCAAAGTCGACTTACCGTGGTCAATATGAGCAATTATGCAAAAGTTGCGTATATTCTTCATTCTGAATTCTTATTATTTTATCTTTTTGGTGTGCAAAGATACGTAAATGGCGGAATAAAAAAAAATGCGTTGATAACATTATGATTATGTACCAACGCATTTTTTTATTGCTTAAGTGAGTTACTCGCTTAGATCAATTTGATGAAGAGTTCACCTTCAACTTCTTCCACAGAGACTTTGTCTTCTCTCAATAACCAGCCAAGGCCGAGAAACAGATCTTTGTCAACCAATTTAGTTGCTTTTTTAAGCTGCTTGGCAGTCATTCCTTCTGTTTCGTTCAGTGCATTCCAGATAGTACCTGCAATTACACCAGCTTTTTCTTTCAACATTTGCTTTGCAATTTTAGTTAGACATGCTTAAAATCTTTCTAGTCAAAAGACTTTCAGATTTTATTTCGGAGGCAAAGATAGTTATTTTTATGTTATATAACACTTTATTGAGCACTTTTTTACCGTTTTTGTAATAAAAAAGCATTTTAGGAGCTCATTTTGGATACTTTTCGAGATATTCAGACCAAATTCTTGCCGCTTCTTCAACCATTTTTGCACAGGGACGCTTGCTATAATATTGAGCAGTACGCTCTTCCGGAATAGTGGAGACCGGCTCTTTTTTCTTTAATCCCAACAATTCGCCACAAATCAGCGAGCCGTTACGCTTCTTAAATTCAGCCGCCAGTTCTTGCACTACCGCATAATTGGCAGCTTTTCCTTCCCGGTCTGTTGCTTCCGTAGCACCGGTTTCCAAGCCTGCCACCAGAAACATACCGCAGGCAGCTCCACACGTTTCACGCATTCGTCCGATGCCCCCGCCAAAAGAAGCACTCATACGCAATGCCTGTTCCTGTGTAAATCCATACATGTCCGCAAAAGCCGCTACCACCGACTGTGAGCAGTTATATCCACTCTTAAAAAGCTCCACTGCTTTCTGTATTCTATCTTCCATAAACTATTTTGCATTTTTATTTTGTGCAAAAGTATAAAAAAGTATCTTTGTACCGGATATTATAAGCCAAGATTAAAATCAAAACAAAGAAAATATGAACAAAACAACCTCTTACAAAGAATCGACAGCTATTGCCATTCAGGCTATGATGAGCGCAGCCAGAAAGGATGAATATGCCGACAGGAAAAAAAAGAGTAATTTCCCTCAAAGCAGAAAGAAACGTGATGTCACTCTTAAGGACATACGTGAATGGAACAAAAGAAGGAATTACAAAGAAGATACAGGAATTACAATCAATGCGATGATGGAATCAGCCATCAAAGATCCGTATGTGGATCTGAATCCACCATCCAAATTTTAAAAGACGGAAATTTATGGCTACAACATTTGATATTCAACTACCTCATTATTCGCGCGGATTTCACCTAATCACGCGCGATATTGTCTCACAGCTACCCGCACTTCCTGAAAGCGGCCTGCTGGTAGTCTTTATCAAACACACTTCTGCCGGACTGACCATCAACGAAAATGCAGACCCGGACGTACGGCATGACTTTCAGACGTTTTTTAATAAACTTGTCCCCGACGGTGCTCCCTACTTCATCCATACCCTTGAAGGTCCTGACGATATGAGTGCCCATATAAAAGCCTCCCTGATAGGAAGCTCGGTCACCATCCCCATCAAAAACCACCGTTTGAACTTAGGTACATGGCAAGGCGTCTACCTCGGCGAGTTTCGCGACGGAGGAGACACCCGTAAATTGAGTATTACCATTCTATAATATTTCCAGAGCCATCGGACAATGGTCGGAATGTACGGCCTCATTCAAAATATACGCCCGTTTCAACAGCGGGCGTACCGGCTCACTGACCATACAATAATCAATTCTCCAGCCTTTATTCTTGGCACGCGAATTAAAACGATAGCTCCACCAGGTATATTCCTGTTTCTCCGGACAAAGCGTACGGAAAGAGTCCACATATCCCGCAGACAGGAAACGCGTCATCCATTCCCGTTCTTCAGGAAGGAAACCGCTGTTGGTCGCGTTCCGGACAGGGTCATGAATATCAATCGGCTCGTGACAGATATTATAATCGCCGCAAAGAATCAAGTTGGGACGAGACTTCTGCAACTCCATCACATATTTCTGGAAATCTTCCAACCACACCATTTTAAAGGCCTGGCGTTCATCTCCGCTCGTTCCCGAAGGATGGTAAACGCTGACTACCGACAAGTCTCCGAAGTCCGCACGGATGAAACGTCCTTCATTATCGTATGCTTCCATTCCCATCCCATATTCCACATGGTCCGGTTCCCGCTTGGTAAGTATAGCCACTCCACTGTATCCCTTCTTCTGCGCCGAGTATAAATAAGACTTGTAGCCCAATGCTTCAAACACTTCTCCCGGATATTGGTCCGGTTGCAGTTTCGTCTCTTGCAGACAAAGAATATCAGGATTCTCCTGTGCCAGCCATTCCGGTAACCCTTTAGATACGGCTGCACGTAGTCCGTTCACATTATAAGTAATAATTTTCATCATTCTATATTTATAAGTTCATGTTCATTTTATGAAAACAAAAGCATAATGTTCAGTACCGAAACGATAATAGCAATCGAGTACAACACGAACGTACTCCAACGACTATTGACATAATCGCCCATCACCTTTCGGGAAGACGTCAGTCCCACCTGTAAGAACACGGTGAAAGGCAATTGAATACTAAGTACCATCTGCGAAATAATCAATCCTTTAAACGGATCTCCAATAAAGAAAATCAGCAATAAGGCAATTCCCAAAGACAAGAGAACTCCCACCTGCGAGTGACTGTCCTTGATATGATAAGACTCGCCGAAAATACCTGCAAAAATAGAACCTGCCGCCATTCCGCTCGTAATAGTTGACGAAATGCCCGCCATCAGCAATGCCAATGCAAATACAATTGCCGCATTACTTCCCAATAAAGGTTCGAGCAAAGACTTAGCCTGTTGCAGTTCCTCTACCTGAATACCGCTCTTAAAGAAAGTGGCGGCCGCCAGCAGAATCATGGCACTGTTAATCGCCCAACCTACAATCATTGAGAAAAGAGTGTCAAACAACTCATATTTCAATACCTTCTTAATAGAAGCATCATCTTTCTTATTGTACTCGTGACTCTGTATCACCTCCGAATGAAGGAACAGATTATGAGGCATCACTACCGCTCCCAACACACTCATGATAATCAGCATACTACCTTTCGGGAAAGAAGGAGTCACCCACCCCGCCGTTGCAGCCGGCCAGTCTATTTCCACCAGAAACAATTCATAAATAAATGAAAGCCCGATAACAGAAACGAACGCAATGATGGAACGTTCTATCTTTTTATACGAATTAGTGAAAAGCATGATGGAGACAAAAAGCGTAGTCAATACAGCTCCCCATATAATAGGAATATCCAATAACATTTCCAACGCGATGGCACCTCCCAGAATTTCCGCCAGGGAAGTAGAGATCGACGCCAGTACTGCTGTGCCAAGAATAGGTCGTGACACCCATTTAGGGGTGTACTTAGTGGCCGCCTCCGAAAGGCAAAGTCCGGTAACGATTCCCAAGTGAGCAACGTTGTGCTGAAGGACAATCAGCATGATAGTAGACAAGGTAACCACCCAAAGCAAGGAATAGCCGAATTCGGAACCGGCGGCGAAATTAGAAGCCCAGTTTCCCGGATCAATAAATCCTACAGTAACCAGTAGCCCCGGACCAATATATTTAAAAACATCCAGTCCACCTAGATAGCGTTTATGATCTTTGCGTCTTAAGTCTTGAAAAATATTCTTCATTTTTGCATAATAGTTTATCCAGTACAAATATACTTATAAATAACGAGTGAGAATCAATTTTAGTTCAAAATACCGACCAATAAGTAGATGACCTATGGACACAGATGATACACTAATTGTGAGGACATTATTATAAAAGGATTGAGTAAGGACTACTCAAGAAAAGGAAATAAGGACTTTCTGCAAAAAAAATGACCTCCGACAAACCAATTGCCAGAGGTCACAAATCAATATATAATTTACATAAATGAAGATCAATCAATATCCCATCTCATGCAATGCACGACATAATTGATCGGGACATGAAGTCGGTCTGCCACCACAACGCACTCCTTCGAGTTTTGTGATCACATCCGCTACCTTCATCCCTCTCACAAGGCGGGAAAGACCTTGAAGGTTACCATTACATCCTCCCCAGAAAGCAACTTCCTTCACCACTCCATCTTCCACATTCAGTTCGATATTCGTGCTGCAAGTCCCCTGGGTCTTATAAACATATTCCATAACCTGTCTTACTCCTCTTCCCCTTCTTCCGGTTGCATGTTGGTATAGACAGTCTGCACGTCATCAAATTCTTCCAGACGTTCGATCATCTTATCCAATGTTTCGCGTTGTTCCGGAGTAACCTCTTTCAAGTCGTTCGGGATATAAGTGAAGTCTCCACCGACATCTTCAAACCCACATTCTTCCAAATGCTTCTGAATAGCGGCGTAGCTCTTAGGATTACCATAGATAGTAATTGTTCCCTCTTCATCATCTTCTTCATATTCATCTTCCACATCATAGTCGATCAGATCGAGAATCAGTTCTTCCATATCCAATCCGTCTTTCTTCTTGAAAGTGAACACACATTTGTGGTCGAAAAGGAACGCAAGAGAACCCATTGTACCTAGATTGCCACCGAACTTATTGAATACCGAACGAACGTCAGCCACCGTACGAGTTGTGTTGTCTGTCAATGTGTCTACAAACACAGCAATACCGTGAGGGCCGTATCCTTCATAAGTCATGCTCTTGTAGTCGCTCTGGTCTTTACCCATTGCGTTTTTGATAGCACGTTCAATGTTATCCTTCGGCATGTTTTCACGCTTACAAGTAGCGATCACCGAACGCAGCGTCGGGTTGTTTTCAGGTTCCGGACCGCCTGCCTTTACAGCGATAGCGATTTGTTTACCCAGTCTTGTAAAAGTTTTAGCCATGTGGCCCCATCTTTTCAGTTTAGCGGCCTTTCTATATTCAAATGCTCTTCCCATTGGTTTATATTTTTAATAATGACAATTTTAAGTTTATCTAAGTTTGGCACCCAGTTTATCTTCCAGGTTCTTCACCAGTTTCGACATGATCTTATCAATCATCTTATCATTCAAAGTCTGGTTTTCATCTTGAAGCAGGAAGCTCACCGCATACGACTTCTTACCCGCTTCGAGGTTCTTACCTTCATATACATCGAAGAGTTCCACTTCTTTCAACAGCTTCTTCTCTGTTTCGTATGCAATCTTTTCGATTTCGGCAAATTGTATATTCTTATCAAGCAACAATGCCAAGTCGCGTTTCACAGCAGGGAATTTGGAAATTTCCTTGTAGCTGATCTTCACAGAACGGATGGCTTTCATCAATTCCTTCCAGTTCAGGTCGGCGTAATATACTTCATTGTCGATATCAAATGCTTTCAACAACTTCTTAGTTACAATACCGAAAGAAGCAAGACGTTTTCCGCCCTTCGTGTTGACAGAGAGTGCGGCAGCAAAAACATCGTCTGTCAGATTACCGATAACCAGATTGTGCAAATCCAGTCCCAGACGCTTCAATATATTTTCTACATAAGCCTTCAATTCATACACCGAACTGTTCTCATCCGCATGCGCCCATGAATTGGAAACCTTCTTACCAGTTACCCACAAACCCAGGTGATAATCTTCCGAATAAGGAGCCAGTACCTTCTCTTCGTTCTTCTTGTCAGCATTGAAATAATAACAGTTACCGAATTCGAAGAATTTCAAATCAGCGTTCTTACGATTGGCGTTATGAGCAATGCTTTCCAGTCCGCCGAACAGCAAGGTCTGACGCATAGCGTTCAGATCAGCACTCAACGGATTGAGCAACATCACCAAGTGATTGGACGGATAAGCCTCCAACCCATCATAATAAGCAGCACGAGTCAGTGAGTTGTTCAGAATTTCATTGAATCCACAACCCACTAGTTGCTCTGCAATCAGGTTCTGCAATTTATTCGACTTGTCGTGCTCACCCTTTGTAGTCAGACTGGAGTTCAGCGTAGTCGGAATTTCCACATTATTATATCCATAGATGCGAAGAATATCTTCAATCACATCGCAATCACGCTGCACGTCTACACGATAAGGAGGAACAGCCAGTGTCAGTCCTTCTGCCGTTTCATTGGTAATCTTCATTTCCAGGCTGGTCACAATGCTCTTGATTGTCTCTACCGGGATCACTTTACCTACCAAAGAATGTACTTTTTCGTAAGCAAGATCAACGATAAAATCCTGTGCAGGGGTAGTGAATACATCTTTTATTTCAGAAGAAATCGTACCGCCAGCCAGTTCTTTCACCATCAAAGCAGCCAGTTTCAGGCAATAAATCACGCCATTCGGATCGATACCACGTTCGAAACGGAAAGAAGCATCCGTATTCAAGCCATGACGACGAGCCGTCTTACGCACCCATGTAGGATGGAAATAAGCACTTTCGATGAATACGTCTGTCGTAGCTTCCGTAGAGCCGGAGTCCAGTCCGCCGAATACGCCGGCAATACACATGGCCTCTTGCTTGTTGCAAATCATCAGGTCGCGTTCGTTCAACTTACGCTCCACTTCATCCAACGTAACGAACGGAGTACCTTCGGGCATTGTTTTCACAATCACTTCATTGCCTTTAATCTTTCCGGCATCGAAGCAATGCAACGGCTGACCGAAAGCATGAACGATATAGTTCGTAATATCCACTACATTATTAATAGGGCGCACACCGATCAGGCGCAATTTGTTTTGCAGCCATTCCGGACTCTCCTTCACCGTTACACCTTTCACGGTAACACCGGCATAATGCGGACAAGCTTCGCTGTTTTCAACCTTCACTTCGATATTCAAGTCCTGGTTTTCCACTTTAAAGCCATCCACTGACGGGCGCTGTAAAGTTGCCTGACGACCGTTCTGAATCAGATAAGCATACAGGTCACGAGCTACCCCATAGTGAGAGCAGGCATCCGCACGGTTAGGCGTGATGTCCACTTCCAGTACATAATCGCTTTTGATATTATAATAATCCTTGGCAAGCGTACCCGGAACAGCAGTTTCCGGCAATACGATGATACCTGCATGATCCGTACCGATCCCGATTTCGTCTTCAGCACAAATCATACCTGTAGATTCTACCCCACGGATTTTTGATTTCTTGATGGTAAAACATTCGTCACCGTCATAAAGTTTCGTACCTAAAGTAGCTACCACCACTTTCTGTCCGGCAGCCACATTCGGGGCACCACAAACAATCTGTACCGGTTCACCGTCTCCCAGATTAACAGTAGTAATATGCAAATGGTCAGAATTAGGATGTTCCGTGCAGGTCAGCACTTCACCGATCACAAGTCCTTCCAAACCACCTTTAATGGTTTGCACTTCTTCTACACCACCTGTTTCCAAGCCGATAGAAGTCAACGCAGCAGCCGTTTCATCGGGCGTCAGGTCGAAGTTGACATACTCTTTCAGCCAGTTATAAGAGATATTCATATACTTAATTTTTTATTGTTTCTCAAAAAGATTCGCAAAGTTAATAAGATTTTTCGGTTGACCGAGAAGGTTTGATAAAAAATTGCGCGTTATTTCACCACAGAGGACGCAGAGGACACCGGGAAGATGAAAAATAAGTGTAAATCCGTAATAAGCAAATGTGTATAATTAATTCACAAACTAATTAAACATGAGTACTTAGTAAAAAGAAAGAACTCTGTGTCCTCTGCGTCCTCTGTGGTGAAACAATGCGCAACTAGAACGGCAAAGGTCCATCCCCTGGTGCTCCGAACGGATTCGCTGCCTGCGGTGCAAAATCAGGCGCGGGAGGAGGTACGGAACCTGCATTACCTGTATTCATTTTCGATCCTAACATAGCCCCGGCAGGCTCACCCGGCATCGGGATAACCATATCGTCCTCCGGATTGGAGAAACGGGTAAATTCTCCCTTAAACCGGAGCAACACCTCGCCTACCGCACCATTACGATGCTTGGCGATGACAATCTCCGCCATACCACGCAGGTCATTACCACGATCATCCTGATAAATCTTATAGTATTCCGGACGGTGGATAAAGCACACCATATCGGCATCCTGCTCGATGGCTCCCGATTCACGAAGGTCACTCAACTGCGGACGTTTACCATCAATACCTTCACGACTTTCCACACCACGATTCAACTGCGACAGTGCGATAATCGGAATATTCAACTCTTTTGCCAGTCCTTTCAACGAACGGGAAATGGTACTAACCTCTTCCTGACGGCTACCAAACGCCATACCGCTCGCATTCATCAACTGGAGGTAGTCAATAATAATGATTCTCACCCCATGTTCACGTACCAGACGACGCGCTTTCGTTCGAAGTTCAAATACAGACAGAGACGGAGTATCATCCACGTAAAGCGGTGCATCCATCAGATTCTTCAGTTTATAGTCCAACTGTTGCCACTCATAACCTGCCAACTGTCCGCTCTTGATCTTTCCACTCTCAATCTCGCAGACATTCGCAATCAAACGGTTCACCAACTGAACGTTACTCATTTCAAGCGAGAACAACGCCACCGGGTTCCGATAATCGACAGCAATATTCTTAGCCATAGAAAGGACAAAGGCGGTCTTACCCATCGCAGGACGTGCAGCGATAATGATAAGGTCGGAATTCTGCCAACCGGAAGTCATCTTGTCGAGCTTTGTAAAACCACTCTCAAGACCACTCAAACCGTCGGTTCGCGCCGCAGCCTTCTGAATCAGCTTATAGGCTTCGTCAATCACCGGATTGATCTGCGTATAATCCTTTTTCATGTTCTGCTGCGAAATCTCAAAAAGTTTACCTTCCGCTTCCTGCATCAAGTCGTCCACATCCAGCGTTTCATCGAACGCCTTACTCTGGATATTGCTTGTAAATGTAATCAGCTCACGCGCCAGAGATTTCTGTGCAATAATACGGGCGTGATACTCAATATGCGCTGATGAAGCCACCTTACTACTCAATTGAGTAATATAGAACGGGCCTCCCACCTCTTCCAATTCTCCACGTTTGCTAAGTTGTTCCTTTACAGTCAGAATATCCACCGGCTTCTGATTCACCGCAAGATCGGTGATAGCAGAATAAATCAACTGATGCCGGCGTTCGTAAAAAGATTCGGGACGAAGAATCTCACTCACCAATGAGTAAGCGTCTTTTTCAATCATCAAAGCTCCCAAAACTGCTTCTTCCAGTTCAGGCGCCTGCGGCTGAATACGTCCATAATCATTTACCGGTTGTATTTTAGTAGACTTTGAATTGCGGGTATTTCTTTTCTGTTCGGCCATCGAGGTATTTACTATTTTACAATTTACTATTTACTATTTTGCGACCGGACAAACTCCTTTATAACAGAGTTTTTCCAGTCGGGACGACAAAGATAGAATATAATCATGAAGAATGGATAAGGAAAAATGAAGATTTTACTAACTTTGCTCCCGAATTACATTCAACACATGATTAATTGTCATGTGCGGCACTGCAAATAGTAAATCGTAAATTGTAAAATAGTAAATAACCTTATGCTCGCTTTTCCTAATATCAAAATAAACCTGGGACTTTCCATCACGGAAAAACGCCCGGACGGATATCACAATCTGGAAACCGTTTTCTATCCGGTAGCCCTCGAAGACGCTCTCGAAATCCGTACTTCTTCTGAAACAGAAAAGAAGATTATCCTCCACCAGTATGGCATGGAGATAGCCGGCAATCCGGAAGACAACCTGGTGGCAAAGGCCTATTCATTGCTGGATAAGGAGTTTCATCTTCCCCCTGTCGAAATTCATTTATATAAGCATATTCCCTCGGGAGCCGGACTGGGGGGCGGTTCATCCGATGCCGCTTTTATGCTGAAGTTGCTCAATGATCATTTTCAGCTGGAATTATCTGAAGAACAGCTGGAGGTATATGCCGCCACTTTGGGAGCGGACTGTGCTTTCTTTATTAAAAACAAGCCGACCTATGCCGAAGGGATCGGAAACCTGTTCTCACCAATCGAGCTTTCATTAAGCGGTTACCAAATCATGATCGTCAAGCCGAACGTTTTCGTTTCTACCCGGGAAGCCTTTTCAAATATCCACCCGCACCGTCCGGAATATCCGGTCAAAGAGGCAATCCTGCGTCCAGTTGCAGAATGGAAGGATATCCTAATCAATGATTTTGAAGCAAGTGTATTCCCGCAACATCCCGTTATCGAAGAAATCAAAGAAGAGCTCTATCATCAAGGAGCAATCTACGCATCCATGAGCGGCTCCGGCTCTTCAGTGTTCGGACTGTTCGCCCCCGGAACTTCTTTACCGGAAACAATGGGAGAAAGCGACGTTTTCTGTTTCAAAGGAAAGCTATAAACATAGTTTTGTTCGCCCATACTGGGCGAACAAAAAACGGTACCACGACTCACGTCGTAGTACCGTCACAACACAAACACAAAATAAAACACGACAAAACTACTATGCAATCTTTCCTGTCTATGCCGGGGAGGCATAAGTACTATTTACGTATATTCGCATACTCATAAACAGCTTCAGGTCGATTAGCATCAGATAAACAAATCGCATGCACGATTTGTTTAATCTTTTATGTTTATTTTAAAACAAATCTCTTTTATTGAATCCCTCTTTCACGGAGTTTCAGCTGCCAGTTCCATGCAGAACGTAAAGTATCTTCCAAAGTTTCTACAGCCTTCCAACCCAGTTCCTGGTTTGCAAAATCCGGATTCGCCCAAACTTTTTCAATGTCGCCTGCACGACGTCCGACAATCTGATAATTCAATTTTACGCCGGTGGCTTTTTCAAAGCCATTTATTAATTCCAATACAGAAACGCCACGTCCTGTACCGATATTGAACACTTCCACTTTTTCTTTTTGTGTCTTTTCCAAGATACGACGAATAGCAATCACGTGGGCTTTAGCCAAGTCAACAACATTGATAAAGTCACGGATACAAGAACCGTCCGGTGTATCATAATCATCACCAAACACACTTAGTTTCTCACGGAGACCGATGGCGGTTTGGGTCAGATATGGAATCAGGTTTTGAGGAACCCCATTAGGCAGTTCACCCAGCAATGCCGTAGGATGCGCACCAATCGGATTGAAATAGCGCAACATAATCGCATTGATCGGAGCACCTGAAGCTACCGTATCACGAATAATCTCTTCATTGATCTGTTTCGTATTTCCGTATGGCGATTCCGCTTTCTTAATCGGAGCCTTTTCCGTTACCGGTAGTTCATCCGGCTGGCCGTATACTGTACAGGAAGAAGAGAACACAATACCTTCTACTCCATGTTTTGGCATCAGTTCGAGAAGGTTAATCAAAGAAACCAGGTTATTACGGTAGTAAAGCAACGGTTTCTGTACCGATTCTCCTACTGCTTTGCTCGCTGCAAAGTGAATGATCGCCTTAATTCCTTTATATTTTGTAAATACTGCATCAAGACCAGCAAAGTCCAGACAATCCAGCTTTTCAAAAACTGGGCGAATACCGGAAACTTTCTCTATATTGTCAACAACATCAGCACTTGAATTTGATAAATTATCGATGATGATTACTTCATATCCACTGTTTTGTAGTTCTACAACAGTATGAGACCCTATGTATCCTGTCCCGCCTGTTACTAAAATTCTTTCTTTCATATACTTTATAAAAATGGTTAGTTTCTCGGCTTATCATTGTTTGAGTTACAAATGTATGGAAATAAAATGGAATAGCAATAATTTGCCACAATTTTATTTGCTGAAAAGTAATTTAGGTACGATTGGGTGGCAATCAGGTATAAAAAAGAATTGGAAACTCAAAGCTGTATGACGCCATACAGCAGAGCTTCCAATCCCCTATTTAATTATCAACTGTAAATCCTTACACCACGCCGGAGAATCCCATGAATGCCATAGCAAGCAAACCGGCGGTAATCAAGGCAATCGGAGTGCCTTGCATTCCTTTAGGTACTTTCACGAGGCTCATCTGTTCGCGCAATCCGGCAAAAAGCACCAGTGCCAGACCGAAACCGATGGCCGTAGAAAACGCGTACACAACACCTGTCAGCAGGTCGTAGTCTTTCTGAATCACCAGGATAGCCACACCAAGAATACAACAGTTGGTTGTAATCAAAGGCAAGAACACGCCCAAAGCCTGATACAGAGCAGGCGATACTTTTTTCAAAATGATTTCCACCATCTGCACCAATCCGGCAATGACCAGAATGAACGTAATCGTCTGCAAATATCCCAGCCCGAAAACATCCAATACAAACTTCTGAATCAGGAAGGTAACGATGGTAGCGATGGTCAACACGAAAGCAACCGCAGCGCTCATACCCATCGCAGTCTCTACTTTCTTAGATACGCCCAGGAACGGACAGATACCCAAGAACTGCGACAACACGATGTTGTTTACAAAGATTGCCGAAATAAATATCAATATATATTCCATATTCTTTTCTTATTTAATTGAATTAGGCTTTCTTGAAACTGTTAATCAGCGCAATGAGGTATCCCAAAGCGATGAAAGCACCCGGAGCCAATACAAATACCAACATTCCATATTCTTCCGGCATGATGGTCAGATCGAAAATCTTACCGGTTCCCAGAAATTCACGGACAGCCCCCAGCAATGTCAGGGCAATGGTGAAACCAAGTCCCATGCCGATACCGTCGAACATAGAAGCAACTGCGTTATTCTTGGCGGCGAATGCTTCGGCACGTCCCAACACAATACAGTTCACTACAATCAACGGGATGAAAAGTCCGAGCGTAGCGTACAGTCCAGGCACGTATGCCTGCATCACCATTTGAAGCAAGGTTACGAAAGACGCGATCACCACGATAAACGACGGGATACGCACCATATCCGGAATCAGGTTCTTGATTAAAGAGATCACCACATTCGAGCAGATCAATACGAACATGGTAGCCAGTCCCATACCCATACCATTGATGGCCGACGAAGTCGTACCCAATGTAGGACACATACCGAGCAGGAGTACAAACGTAGGATTCTCTTTGATAATCCCGTTCATCATTACTTTAAAGTTATTCATATCTGTCTCCTTTCTTATTTAGCACTGACCGAATCAGTAAGTTCAACTTTTATCGTAGCTCCTGTAGCAGCATCAGTATTAGGAGTTGCCTTATAAGCCTGATAAGCAGCATTTACAGCATTCAAAAACGCACGTGAAGTAATGGTAGAAGCTGTAATGGCATCCACCGCTCCCCCATCTTTGCTGACGGTCAACGGAGCTTCACCCGGATTCATCCCCAAAATAGACTTTTTACTCTCTTCATGAGACACAGCCTGTTCTCCCTTGGCCGGGTCGTATGCTCCGAACCATTTGTCGGCTTTAGAACCCAGTCCCGGAGTTTCCGCGTGAGCGAGTAACGAGTAATTATAGATTTTACCTTCGGCGTTAAAGCCTACCAACACTTTCAGTTCGCCACCAAATCCCATTGATTTAGCTTCGACGGCCGTTCCTACCAATTCTTCGCCGTTCTTAGCCGGATAAACGATAAAGTCAACATTCTTCTTTCCGTCTTTCTCGCTGAAGATCGTATCGCTTTCCGCTACCGGATTATTGGTAAATTTGGGAAGAACCTTTTTCAAAGCCTCGTTCAGTGTCTTCGCATTCGCTTCGGCAATGGGGCCTTTTGTCAGTTCATTTACATAAGCCAGCAACGCTACGGAGACAGCAGTCACGCCCGTAAGTACCAGCAACATATTCTTTAAAGATGATTCTAACTTTTTCATTTCTTCTTCGCTACCTCCCCAAAGCGTTTTGGTTTACAATAGGTGTTAATCAGCGGAGTGAACGCATTCATAATCAGGATGGCGAACGACATACCTTCGGGATAAGCACCGAACAGACGAATGACAACCGTCAGCAGACCGATACATACACCATAAATCAACATTCCTTTCTTACTCATCGGAGAAGTCACATAGTCGGTTGCCATAAAGACAGCACCCAGCATCAGACCACCGGAGAGCAACTGCAATATCGGAGAAACATATCTTTCCGGATCTGCCAGGTGCATGATACCTGCAAAGATAAACACGGTAGCCAGGATAGACACAGGAATATGCCACGTGATGATCTTCTTCCAGAGCATATAAACCAGTCCGATCAATAGAGCCAATGCACTCACTTCACCCAAGCATCCGCCATTCTGTCCGATCAGCAAACTCAATGCATCCGGAATCTGGTTTAAAGCATCCATAGCCGCACTCTTATCTGCAGCATGAATCGCTTGTTTCATCAATGCCAGCGGAGTGGCACCAGTGGTAGCATCCGTATAAGCGGTCAACTGTCCGACTACCGGCCAGCTGGTCATCTGCACCGGGAAAGAAAGCAACAGGAACACACGTCCTGCCAGTGCCGGATTGAAAGGATTGCAGCCTAATCCGCCAAAAGACATTTTGCCTACACCGATAGCAAACAGTGCACCCAGAATGATAATCCAGATAGGAAGATTAGACGGTAAGTTGAATGCCAGCAACACACCTGTGATGATGGCAGAGCCGTCGCAGATGGTAGTGGTAGGTTTCTTCATTAAATATTTCCCGATCGCCCATTCGAAGAACAAACAAGCTGCAACGGAAGTAGCCGTGACAATCAGGGCACCCAGTCCGAAGAAATAGAGAGACACCAGAAAAGCCGGAATCAGTGCGATCAGCACGCCATACATATTTTTCTGTACGCTGTCTCCGCCATGAACGTGGGGTGATAGTGATACGATTAATTTATTTTCCATATTCGTTATTTTTTAGCTTGACGTGCACGAATCATAGCACCAACTTTGCCTTTGCCCAGACGACAGTAGTCGAGCAACGGACGGTTGGCAGGACAAGTGAACTGGCAAGAGCCGCACTCGATACAATCCATGATTCTTTCTTTTTCCATTGTTTCAAAATCTCCGTTTTCGGACAAAGCTCCGAGCAAGTACGGTTCCAGTCCCATCGGACAGGCACTCACGCACTTCGCGCAACGGATACAGGTTTGAGCTTCGCCGCGTTTGGCTTCCTTCTGATTCATAATCAGGATACCGGAACTGCCCTTCGCAGTAGGAACCTCGATATTTACGAGCGCCTTACCCATCATCGGACCGCCACCGATCACCTTACCCGTATCTTCGGGCAGACCACCGCAAGCATCAATCAACTGTTTCATCGGTGTACCGATACGAGCCAGGAAGTTGGAAGGTTTCGCAACCGACTTTCCTGTCACGGTAATCACACGTTCGAACAACGGCTTATTTTTCTGTACAGCTTCATAAACGGCAAATGCTGTTCCCACGTTCTGCACGACTGCTCCCGTAGAGATAGGCAATGCGCCGCTCGCCACCTGACGTTTGGTGATCGCGTCGATCAGCTGCTTTTCACCTCCTTGCGGATATTTCACCTTCAAGGGCACTACTTCGATACCTGCATAGCTGGAAGCCACTTTGGTCATCAGTTCGATAGCATCCGGCTTATTATTTTCGATTCCGATAAATGCTTTGTTCACTTTCACCGCTTTCATCAGGATAGAAACACCCACCATGATTTCTTCCGCGTGTTCCAGCATCAGCTGATGGTCGGCAGTCAGGTAAGGTTCACACTCTACGGCATTGATAATCACGCATTCAGCCTTGAAAGAAGGAGGAGGACAAAGTTTCACCTGCGTAGGGAAACAAGCACCACCCAGACCTACGATTCCGGCATCGGCAATCTTCTTCACGATCTCTTCTGCGGAAAGTTCGCACTCTTTCACCAGTGTGGTGCTACGGTCGATTGTTTCTTCCCATTCGTCGCCTTCCACGTCAATGAAGATGGCAGGCTTCGCATAACCGCTGGCATCGACTATGGTATCAATCTTCGCCACTTTACCACTGACCGAAGAGTGAATTGCTGCCGAAACAAAGCCGGCAGGTTCGGCAATCCGTGTGCCTACCTTTACCACATCCCCTTTCGCTACAACCGGTTTTGCAGGCGCACCGATGTGCTGCCCCAGCAAAATAACAGCCTTTGCAGGAACTTCCGCTGTGATAATAGGTTGATGTGCCGACAATTTATTTTCGTGTGGATGAACTCCACCAATTGAAAATGTCTTTAACATACAGTTCTGTATTTTTTTCTGTTATTATTCTGTTACTTTCGGAGCTTCTGTAGCCTTTGCAGCAGGAGTTTCCACTTTTGTAGCCGGTTTCGGAGCAGCCGGAGCTTCTTCTTTCGGTTTCCGCGGCGGGAAATTCAACTCGATAATGCTATTCTGCGGACAAACTTCCACACATTTCCGGCAAGATTTACACTTGTTCGGATCGATGTAAGCCAAATTGTTTTCCAGCGTAATAGCCTCGAACGGACAAGTCTTCACACACTTGCCACAGCCGATACAGCTCACTGTACAAGCCTTACGTGCCACAGCTCCCTTGTCTTTATTCACACAAGAGATATACACGCGACGTGACTTCTTTCCTTGCGGACGGATTTCGATGATCGCCTTCGGACAAGCCTTCACACAAGCGCCACAAGCGGTACATTTCGCTTCATCCACTTCCGGGAGCCCCGTTTCAGGATTCATGTGGATGGCATCGAACTGACAAGCAGCCACACAGTCGCCACACCCCAGACATCCGTAACTACATCCCGTTTCCCCACCATACAGCGAAGCGGCAATAGCACAACTCTTCGCACCATCATATTGGTTGGTACGCGGACGATTGGCACACGTTCCGTTACATCTTACCACTGCTACCATCGGTTCAGCTTCACCGGCTGCAAGTCCGAGGATATCAGCAATTTGTGCCATGACAGGTTGTCCACCTACGGGGCAGAATTTACCATCCAGCGAACCGGCTTTGACGCAAGCGTCGGCAAATCCGCTACAACCGGGATAGCCACATCCACCACAATTAGCCTGGGGAAGCACTTCTCCCACCTGGGCAATCCGCGGGTCTTCATACACGGCAAATTTCTTGGAAGCCACATAAAGAATAGCGGCCAGCACGAGCGCTATAGCTCCCAATGAAATCACTGCAATCAGAATCAAATTCATAATGTTTTTAGTTATTTATTGGTTTTATAGTAAATGAAAATTGTTGTTTGAGTTGCGTTTTATTGAGCCACAAAACGAAATAATAAGGTATAAGGACAGCCAGAGAAAGAAGTGCTGCATACAACTCATTCTCTATCCACGCCATCAAAAGAAACAATGAAAATATAAGAAGTACGAAAGGAAGTACGAAAGCCAATACCACTGCCATCATGCCCATCGACGTTTCGCCGACCACCATCACCTTCTCTCCCACCTGATAGGAAGAAGCCGCGGTATCTATAATATCTATGATTTTGTCCTTACTATCCGCCGAGGAACAATGCCCCTTTGCGCTACAAGCCGCGCAAGCCGATGTCTGGACAATCCTCACCGACAGATGAGAACCTTGTATGTTTTCCACAATACCTAGATGCTTTATAGTATTATTCGTCATTTTGCAAACTCCGCATTACAAATCGCGGCAAATTTAATCATTATTTGTGAACTACGAAGCATTCCCCCAACTTTTTCTACATAATAAATTGTTATTTTTTGCGTTTTCGTTATCGCACACGGAAAAGATATAGCTACCATTTGATATTTTTCAAGAATGGCAAATAGACATCCTAAACAAAAAATCCCAGCCGTTTTATTTCTTCAGCCGGGATTTTCCATCAATTATTTCACAGATTACTCCACTATCCATTTCTCAATATTACGCATTTTCGCGTTAAAGTTCTATATTTCAAACTCCGACTCTACCGCATTGGTGTTCGCATAAAAGGGAAGCAAAAATTTAATAAATCCTTCCTCTACTTCGCGATTAGGGAAGCCTAAACTATAAATTCCAAATTCTTCGTCATACCCTTTGATAGTGAGATAACCGCTCTGATAAATGACCGGAATGGGATTGTCCGATGTTGAATCAATACTGTTCAATACAGCGGCACTCGTTTCCTCATGCGCCATACGTTCCAAGTCATAATGATGTTTTTTCAGCAACTCCACTAGATAAGTAGGAGTTCCCGTTTCAAACCAATAACTACCGAACTCTCTATATTTAAAAGTATTAAGCAAGCTGAACGGATTATATATTCCGATAGAATTGTATGTAAAATGATAGCCATCATAGTACTCCCTCAATCTATTGCACAGTTCACCATAAGTCAGCTCCTTTGCATCCGCCAGTTCATGCAGTTCAATTTCCAAATTATCATGCAATTCTTTTTCAGAAACTCCGCAAATATCCACGTATTGCTTCCGCATTGAGATGTCATCGAGATTATTTAAATCGCTGAACACGCTTACCTTACCGAATTTCGTCACTCCCGTCAGAAAAGCAAACTGAATGCAACCGTCCATAGTCTTCAGCACACTATAAAAAGCTTTCATGGTATTACGGAATTCCTTCTGAAGCTCCTCGTTACCTATTGCTTGTAACATGGGCTTATCATATTCATCTATCAGAATGACCACACGCTGCCCGGTTTGCTCATAAGCCCGTTCAATAAGGCCGCGAAAACGCAATGCAAAAGTTGTTTCCGACGGGGCGGTGCCATATTGCTGTTCCCATTTCTCCAATGTGAAATTCAATATGCTGTCCAGGCTCTCCCGCGTATCATACTTCTCCGTATTAAGATCGATATGAAAAATGGGATATGTAGTCCAATCCTTTTCCAGCTTTTCCATGGCCAAGCCCTCAAAAAGTTCTTTCTTGCCCAAGAAATACGCTTCAAGCGTAGATATCAACAGACTTTTTCCAAAACGACGGGGACGGCTCAAGAAATAATAACTGCCTGTCTTCACCATCTGATAAATCAAAGCAGTCTTATCAATATAGAAATAACCGTCTTTCCGGATTTTTTCAAAGTTCTGTATGCCAATGGGGTATATCTTGCTACTCATACTCTTTTAAAATTATTTAAATTATAATACAACTATGCATACGTTCCTCTTGAAATCACCCAATCAGCAATTGTCCGAGTCTCCGCACTAAAATTTATTGCAACCTTTACCACCGGAAGCCCGCAAAGAGTAAAACGATCTGCATATTGCTGCAAATCAATTTGCTTCATGGCAGTCTCCGCATTTTGATTCAATTTCAGTTCTACCAGATAGAGAGTAGTCCTCGTGCGAAGCACCATATCCACACGTCCTTTCAGTGTGTGCACCTCCACATCGGTATAAATACCCAGCAATGAGAATATCACATATAGCATCTGCTGGTAATGCCCCTCATAATCCGTGTTGTCGCAATAAGGCACAGTGGAAAGAAAAGCCTGAAGCAGCTTCAAAGCCTCGTCCATATCTCCCCGCACAATGTTACGCGCCAAATTACGCACCACACTGTTCACCTCATGACTGTCACTCTTCACATAAGATGGGATCAGGCTTTTCATCAGACCAACACGCACCTCTTTGTTTGGAATATCAAGCATATATGCGTCAAATTCCAAATCCGCACCCTTTATCGTAAGGTAACCGGCCTGATAAAGCAACGGCATATAATTGGTAGCCAACTCCAAAGGTACGTTAAAATCACTGGGAGACGCTTCCTCGCCACCAATTTCTGATGGTAACACAGCATATTTGCGCAACATCTCTATGATATAAGTGGGCGTGCCACTCTCAAACCAATAAGAGCCGATCTCTCCCAAAGCCATCGCCTTCAGCAAACTGAAAGGATTGAAAACATCGGGCGACGGCCACGAAAAATGATAACCGTCATAATTTTCCTTCAGTCTGTCCAACATCTCCTCTGCAGTGATTCCCAACCGGGTAGCCAGACTCTCTACATCGGGAACCATTTGAGTACGGAGTTCTTCAGCAGTGATACCGCAAATGGCAGCATAATCAGGCAGCATACTCACATTGGTGATATTATTAAATTCACTGAACACGCTAAGTTGCGAAAACTGGGTTATACCCGTAAGAAAAACAAAACGTAAATAAGGGTCACATGCCTTCAACGGACTATAAAAATTACGCATCACATTACGTAACTGTGGCAGATTCTTCTCTTCATGAACCACATCGAGCAGAGGAGCGTCATATTCGTCTATCAAGACAACCACTTTTTTACCGGTCTGCTTATAAGCACGTTTTATAAGTCCTTCCAAGCGCTGATTCACATACAGCTCCTCTTCTACACGTCCATAAATCTCCTCATAAGCCATGAGTTTCAATTCCAGTTCCGCGTTCAGTTGTTCCTTGTCCACATATTTAGCGGTACTCATGTCGAAGTGCAACACTGGATGTTGTATCCATTCCTTCTCCAATGTCTCCATGGCCAGTCCCTCAAACAATTCTTTCCGCCCCTCGAAATAGCAGTGAAGGGTACTGGTAAGCAAAGATTTTCCAAAACGTCGGGGACGGCTTAGAAACAGATAGCTGGAAGCCGAATGCGTCATCCGGTACACATATTCCGTCTTGTCAATATAGAGAAAATTCCCCTCACGTATCTTAAAGAAAGTCTGTATCCCGATAGGATATAATCTTTGCAAATCTTCCATATCAATCTTATTTTTCACAAAGCTACAAAAAAATCCATTCATAAAGACCGCAGGCGGGAAACTTTTTCCCGCCTGCCACTTTTACCTTATCTGTTTTTTCACCGTTCTCCTCTCTCCTCCTCTTTTCTTCTTCTGTATCGAAAATACATTCTCCTCCATTCATCCCAGATAACTCCGGCTTCCTCTTCATTGAAGGCATCCAGACAGCACTCCACCACTTTTACGTAATCACTCAATGGGCGTTTTGCCCCTTTTTTAAATCATTAAAAGTAGAGTGGCCGATGTGTACGCTCTTCCATATTTCGTCATTTTTCAAATCCGCACGCTTTTGCAACTCTCCTATGTAAACTCCTAAAGCTACATATAAACCTTTTTCATTTTCCATTCTTTTTTATTGTTAAAATTACACCGTAACGGTTAATTATTTTCACTTTCATCCCAACATGTCGGGACGATGTCTATTTTGCATTTACTAATTTTACACCGTGTTTTGAAACACACTCATATTTTTTTGCAAAAATAAATATTTTAACTTGAAACAAAAAGAAAATGATGCCAAACAACTACAGAATGTCCTATTTCATGCCACCTATCGCTCCTATCAAAGACAAACAAGGCCGACTGATGACTCCTCCCACGCTTATCCCCTTCTGCGAAGTCTCCATCGAACAAGTTTTCCAAATGATTACTTGCAACGAGAATCTCAAAGCCCTGACCGAACAAGTACGCAACTCCGAAGATATACGAACCGCCAAAGCGTCATTACTACCGTATGTGACCCCCTGCGGCACATTCACCCGCCGTAGCAGTAAGGATTTCGTCTCCCCGTCTCACCTGGTGATAGTAGATGTGGACGGTCTCCACTCTTATCAGGAAGCAGTGGAAATGCGACGTATGCTCTATGACGATCCTCTCCTACAACCTGTACTCACCTTTGTCAGCCCCAGCGGACTGGGTGTAAAGGCATTTGTTCCCTGCCATTATTCCTCCACGACAAATGACATCCCAAATATCACAGACAACATGAGTTGGGCGATGCGGTACGTAGAGACGGCATACAATACGGTAACAGCAGTTTCTTCCGAAACAAAATCCAAAGTAGATTTCTCCGGCAAAGACCTCGTGAGATCCTGTTTCCTTAGTTACGACCCGGAAGCATTGTTCAGAACCACCAACGAATAAATCATAAATCAAAAATCATAAATCAAAATGACCGATATTGAATCTTTACGCCGTCTCACCGAAGCAGTCGAAACGGCAGGAGCGGACATTGCTCCCACTTATCTTGAATACGTACAATTGTCATTCGCCATCGCAACGGATTGCGGCGAAGCAGGACGTGAGTTTTTTCACCGCCTGTGCCGGGTATCTCCCAAGTATCAGCGCGAACATGCCGAACGGGTATTCTCCAACGCACTCCACACCCAACGTGGAGAAGTGCACCTGGGCACCGCTTTCCACCTTGCCGAAGCGACGGGAGTAAGCATCTGCATAGAAGAAATGCCCAAACATCCCACAGGTACAAAAGGTACAGCAGGTACAGCACGCAAATTTCCCCCACACACGGGCGCGCATAATAAGGTGGGAAATGACAATATCTCCGATGATAAAGAAGGGGAAGAAGAACTATTGCCGGGCAGTGAACCGCAACATCAATTGCCCACTTTTCCGAAAAACAACTGGCCGGAATTTTTGCAACGTATCATAAAAGCCGGGAGCAGCCCAATACAACACGACATCATGTTATTGGGAGCGCTCACTGCCCTGGGTGCTTGTATGTCGCGCCACGTGCGATGCCTATATGGCGGCAAATACCATCACCCCAGCCTCCAATGTTTCGTAGTGGCTCCTTCGGCTTCCGGCAAAGGTATCCTTTCCTACATCCGCTTACTCGTGGAACCTATCCACGACGAGATCCGCAAAGAAGTGGCCATACAGATGAAAGCATACAAAAAAGAGAAAGCCGAGTATGATGCAATGGGAAAAGAACGAACCAAAAAGGAGGCTCCACAAATGCCCCCTAACAGGATGTTCCTCATTTCGGGCAACAACACCGGTACGGGTATCCTACAAAACATCATGGACTCCGACGGAACCGGACTTATCTGCGAAGCGGAAGCGGACACTCTTTCCACCGCCATCGGATCGGACCACGGTCATTGGAGCGATACCCTGCGCAAAGCGTTCGACCACGACCGCTTGTCCTACAACCGCCGCACCGACCAGGAATACCGGGAAGTGAAGAAAAGCTATCTTTCCGTCCTGATTTCGGGTACGCCGTCGCAAGTGCAAACTTTCATTCCGACGGCAGAAGACGGATCATACTCCCGCCAATTATATTATTACATGTGCGGAATCAGTAAATGGATCAGCCAATTTATGGACAACGAGATAGATTGGGAGGAGATATTCACCGCTATGGGACTGGAATGGAAAGAAAAGTTGAGCGTGATAAAATCGCACGGCATTCATACCCTACAACTCACGGATGAACAAAAAGAAGAAATCGACACCGTCTTTTCCGACTTGTTTGAACGCTCCAGTGTAGCTAATGGAAGGGAAATGTATAGCTTTGTGGCACGTCTGGCTGTCAATCTATGCAGAATCATGTCGGAAGTAGCCGTATTGCGTGCTCTCGAAAGCCCGCAGCCCTACGACTTCAAGACCTCTCCCACCTCTCCTTTCACACCGGACAAGGAGATTCCTGCCGACAACTGCAAAGATGACATTATCACCCGTTGGGATGTATCCATTTCACAGGAAGACTTTCATGCTGTGCTTAGTCTTGCGGAACCTCTCTACTGTCATGCCACGCATATTCTATCGTTCCTCCCCAATACAGAAATCAGCCACCGTCCTAATGCCGATCGTGATTATCTCTTCCAGAAACTGGGTGATGAATTTACTCGTACACAGTTACTGGAAGAAGCAGTTGCCATGGGAATTAAGGAAAACACAGCCCTCACTTGGCTGAAGCGTCTCACCAAATATGGAAAATTAGTCAGTGTGGATGGCAAAGGATCTTACGCGCGTACGTGTGTGTATGAGTGAACCGGGGAAAGTGTACTTATTGTACCCGCCTTATCTACTCTGAATCTTTTTTTCTACTGCAACCCGCTTTCCCTGCTGTACCCTTTTTCTCTGTGTAAAGCATAGCTTTAGGAGATGTAAAGCATTGCTTTAGACACCGTAAAGCGATGCTTTATTTAAGGCTCTCCTAAGGCATCCACAATCACTCTTACCTCCAACGGTGTGAATGAACGGCGCTTTGATTCGTATCCTAAATCATACAAGCGTTGCAGAAGTCCGGGACATAGAGAGATCCATTTCTTCATTTTTCGATAAGCGGCAATGTCGGTAAGTTCCGGAGAATAGAGTTGTGCCAGTTCCATGCGCCCGTAGGCACGTATCTTGAATTCGTTCATAATGGATAAGTTTCTGATTTACAGTTACAAAAATAGCAAAATATTTCTACATAGCCAACGTTTTTTCATTGAATAATCGATCATAATTGCACACAACCGACAACAATCGTACGCAACTGTGTACTATTGATTTTCCGAAGTTTGAGGGTGGTATCTTTGTATCGTCGAAAGGGAAAAGAATCCCCCGGACACAATGTTTAACCCTTTAATTTATTGTTTTATGATTCGTTACAAAATTTATCAGAACCAGCAGAAGAAAGGCTTGAATGCGGGTAAGTGGTTCGCCCGTGCAGTAAGCGACGAGATGTTTGATTTGGCCAAGCTCGCCGAACACATGTCGAAGCACAATTCACCGTATTCCGGTGGTGTCATCAAAGGTGTGCTTTCGGATATGGTGGATTGTATCAAGGAATTGTTGCTGGACGGCAAATCGGTGAAAATTGATGATCTTGCCATCTTTGGGGTGGGTATTCGCAGTAAGGCGGCTGATACGCTGGAAGATTTTTCGTTGGAGAAGAATATTACCGGTATGCGTCTGAAAGCTCGTGCCACCGGTAATCTGTCGACCAATAATCTGAAACTCGACAGTCAGTTGAAGCAGCAAGCAGAATATCAGAAACCGGGCACTTCCGGAGGTGGTTCTAATCCGGATGATACTCCTGATCCGAAACCGGATGGAGGTGGCGAAGCACCTGACCCGGCTGCTTAAAAGGTTCACCACTGACTACACAGATTTCCACAGATTATATTGAATTGGTAGTTACTAGAGTAGTCGATTATTTATCTGTGTGAATCTGTGTAGATCTGTGGTAAATCTATGGCAAAAGAAAACTATTATCAATTTATTTAAAACTTAATTATTATGAGTAATTCATCATCTCCCCGCTCCGTATGGAGCTTCATTATTAAAGTAATCATCACCGTTGCCACCGCTATCGGGGGCTTGATCGGAGTACAGAGTTGTATGTAACCCCATGCGGACCATTACACTAATTATCATTCATTGCAGTGCCACGCCGGAAGGAAGATCCCTTTCGGCGGAGGCTTGCCGACAAGATCATATCCATCATCGCGATTTCCGCGACATCGGTTATCATTTCTACATCACTCGCGATGGGGAAATCCACCGGGGACGTGCTTTAGAAAAGGTTGGAGCACACTGCCGTAATCATAACACCCATTCAATAGGTATTTGTTATGAAGGAGGATTGGATGCGAACGGAAAACCGAAGGATACTCGTACTTTGAATCAACAGGGTTCCCTACTCGCCTTACTCCGCGAGTTACGGAGACAATTTCCCAAAGCACTAATTGTAGGACACCATGATTTAAATCCGATGAAGGAGTGTCCGTGCTTTGATTGTGTTGCAGAATACCGGGAATTATAATTGCCTTGCAGTATACAAAAAAAATATCAACGATCTTCACAGACAGTTGATATGGTGGGAAATCATATCAGCTCTTACACTGATACGAGGGCATAGATTAGGACAATAACACTATATTGTCCCTAATCTACCACATGTAGGGTATTCATGTTTATCACATGAATCTAGGGACCTACACATTTTTCATCTCACGTTTTCTAAAAGTACTTTGAAGCACTCTATTTCTCTTTATTATCGCTAGTTTCTCCATATCCGTAACCATAGCCATATCGTTTACCATAGCCATAATATTTGCCATATTTGCCATAACCGTAATAATAACCGTATTTTCTTTTCTTCAAATCCAAACCATTTATTACAGTACACAAGTTAGGCAATTTATTTCCATCAATAAGTTCATTAATCAAAGTATACTCATTCTTACGAGTATAATCCGCGCGACATACATAAACAGATAAATCAGCCACACGCCCTATCAACAAAGTATCAGTTACCATACCGACAGGAGCTGTATCTAAAATTACATAATCAAAATTCTTCTTGAGAGTCTCAATCGCTTTATCCAATCCATCGCGTGCCAACAATTCAGTAGGATTAGGAGGAACTGTTCCACCAGGAAGAATATAAAGATTCTTACTTACATCGGAAAGTTGTACTAAATCCATCAAGTTCTTTTCCGGATTAGCCAAGTATTGAGTTATACCTTGTTCTCTTTTTGATATATTGAATACCTTATTCAAACCTGGCTTGCGGATATCAAGACCAACGATTACTACTTTCTTCCCTAATAAAGAAAGACTGATAGCAAGATTACCAGAGATAAAGGATTTACCTTCACCACTGACTGTGGAAGTAACCAAAATCACCTTCTTGTCATTTCCAAGCATAAACTGAAGATTCGTTCGGACATTACGGAAGGTTTCACTCATCAGGTTGTTTTGATTCTCAAATACAGCAATAGCACCCTGCTTTTCATCAGTCAATGGGATATCACCGACAATAGGTGCACTGGTAAGTTTTTCTACATCTGCACGACCTTCAATCTTAAACTTAGTCAATTCGAGCAAATAAATAACCCCTACCGGAATTCCGACTCCCAATATCAAAGCGATCAAATAAGTAATCTTACTTCTAGGAGACACAGGAGCATCATCCGCTATAGCATCATCTATAATCTTTGCATTGTTGGCAGTAGCAGCCAAAGTTATAGCATTCTCCTCACGCTTCTGAAGTAACATCAGATAAAGCCCAGCCTTTATCTCTTGCTGACGTGCAATACTCACAAACTCACGCTCCTGCCCTGGTGCTTCACTAATGCGACGGGAATAACGGCTCGCTTCACGATCCAAATCAGCCTTTGTGATAAACAATCCACGCAACACCCTGTCTAAAGAGACTTGGACATTCTCTTTCATTGCACTAATGCTGGTATCCAAGTTTATAATGGTAGGATTATTCTCCGTTGATGTACGCAGCAAACGTTTTCTCTCAACAAGCACATCATTATAACGGTTGATGGCAGCCGCAAGATTCACATCCTGCAATCCGATATTACTAGGCAGAACCTCATAACCTTCATTTTGCATATATTTCTGCAAATCCTGCAGCAAATTAATCTGGGTTTGATTCTCCACACGCTTCTTTTCATATTCAGCACTACCGGTCAAAGCAATCTGTGCATCACTGGTCAAATCCGTAATACCTGCCCCACGTTTGAAACTTTCCAGATCCTTTTCCGTACTACCCAACTCTTTGGAGATAATACTAATACGTTCATTGATAAATTCTGCAGTTTTCTGCGCCACCTCATTCTTATCATTATTCGTATTGATATTATACATCTCCAATAGCTTATTGATAAAATCCTTACCTCGTTCCACATTCGAATTTTTCAATGATATGACAGCCACAGAAGTTGTTTTTGAAGTGGGTTCAATCGTCATATTCTTGCAATACCATTTCGCTACAGCCAAAGGCTTATTAATTGTTGCCGTAATATTACGTGTAGTCTTTTCCGAATCCGTAGTTTCTTCCGATGTTCTTTTAGAAGATAATACCGAGTCAGGCGTCAGAAAAAAAGCCAATGTCCCTTTGTCGGTAGGAAAAACAGCCGGCAATTTTTCGAAATGTTTCTGATATTTATCATCGTCAATCTTCACAGTCACATCCATACTTCCCTGTGGTTGCAATGCCATCTCCACAATCATCGGCTCCTCCAACAAATCAGCTTCCTGCGGAGTCAGACTCACTTGTACTGGTGAAGTCTTATACAAGTTTCTGGAAGGGAATTCATCCTCATCTGTATAAGAAATATAGAGTCCCAAATCTTCAACCACCTCTTTGACGATAGTCTTTGAACGGAGAACTTCAATCTCGTTATCAATATTCTGCGAAGAAGAGATCATACCATCCAATCCTAGACTCTCCAACCCGGAAAGCATTCCGGCACTACCACCTTTCTTATCATCCTTTATTAAAACCGTAGCGGAAATATTATATACGGGAGTAGACATATAAAGATAGACCCATGCCGCAATCAAACACGCCACAACCGCCCCCACAAACCAAGGCCAGTGGATCAAATATTTAAACAATAGTTCCTTGACATCTATATTTTCTTCCTTAGATTCTTGTGCTTCGTTGAAATCTGTTTCTTTCATTGCAAATTATTATTTTAAAATATTTACTAATAGGCTGACAATGGATACCAGGATAGAGGTGGCAGAGAACCAAAGACTGGTACTGTTACCTACATCTGAATTTCGAGCTTTTGCTTTATTAGGAGTTACGTAGATAATATCATTCTGTTGTAACCAATAGTAAGGCGAAAGAATGGTTTCGGCCTTATTCAAGTCCAAGGTTACAATCTGTTGTTTGCCGTTTGCGTCTTCACGAATCAACTTTACATTATCACGAAGACCGTATACTGTCATATCACCTGCCATGGCCAATGCCTCCAACAAATTTACCTTCTCATTGGAAATAGTAAAAGTTCCGGGACGGGTAACCTCGCCGATAACAGATATTTTATAATTTACCATACGGACCGTTACAATGGGAGTCTCCTTCATGTAAGGCTTCAATTTATCTATAATCAGCTGTTCTGCTTCCCTTTTCGTTAAGCCTCCTAACTTCAATTCTCCTAACACCGGAAAATTTATGTTTCCTTCATTATCTACCAAATAAGGCTGTAATACAGGTTGGGTAGTCACATATGACGAAGTACTCACGGCTATTCCGGCATTACTGGCAACTGTCAGGTTAAAAGGTATCGCAAGTTCAGGATTAGTACACGATACCACAATAGTCAACAAATCCTTGGGCATGATCTTGGCATCATACAGTTTTTCCTGTTGTTCTACCTCGTTCACAACTTCCACATTCTGAAAATAGGGAACCTTTTTATAAGACTGGCAGGCAGCCAATAGGAATGGCAACAATAGTAGCCACGAATTTCTCTTGTTTAGTCTTCTCATCATAATTCTTAAATTCATAATTAAACGCCCTTTAATTCCTAATTTTTAATTTTCTAATATGCTTCTTTTTCTCCGTGTATGGCATTATACACCGTCTTATACATAATATATAAGTCCAATAAAAAAGTCCAATGCTCTATATACCAGATATCACGCTGCACACGTCCCTCCATCTGCCAGAGTTCTTTCGTCTCACCGCGAAAGCCCGTCACTTGGGCCCAACCCGTTATCCCGGGTTTTACAAAGTGACGAACCATAAACTTATTTATCAGATTGGAATATTCCTCCGTATGTTTCAACATGTGTGGACGGGGACCTACAATAGACATATCCCCTTTCAACACATTGATGAATTGTGGCAATTCATCTACACTAGTCTTCCTCATTATTTCTCCAATACGTGTTTTACGAGGATCATTTTCCGTAGCCTGAAGAGTATCACACTGCGCATTAACCCTCATTGAGCGGAACTTGTAACACCAGAATTCACGGCCATCCTCACCACTGCGTTTCTGTTTGAAAAAGACAGGACCGGGAGAGCTTAGTTTAATCGCGATTCCGAAAAAGATATAAACGAACGGAAATACCGTAATAAGAAATAGTCCAGAGCAGACAATATCAAAAGCACGCTTAATAATACGGTTCTCCAATGACTCCAATGGTTCACAACGAATGGAAAGTACAGGAACATTACCCATTAACTCAAAATGCATTCTACGTTTCAAATAATTACGGACATTAGGTACACTAAAGAAACGGACCAGATGGTTTTCACAGTAATTAATGATAGGAACAATCTCCGCACTTCGCGCAGAAGGAAGACTACAATAAAGCAGGTCTATCTCTCCCACATGTTTTTCTAAAAAAACAGTTACTTCATTGGGTTGTCCCAAATATGGAACATCCTGCGGATACCGGTCTGAAGGAAAATCTTCGAAATACCCCAGTATACGATAACCGGACGTAGGATCATCCGTCATCGCATGATAAAGTTCCTGCATATTCTCATGACTCCCAACCAAGACGACCTTGCGAACATTTCCACCTTTTTTTCGATAAAGCTCCAAAAAATGACGGAAAATTAAACGATAGCTGACAATTACAATTATTAAAGCGACATAAAACAATCCGAAATAACGGGAATGAGAAAAATGAAAATGAAAAACAAGCAACATACAAACCGAAAAAAAGACAAAAGGAACCATGTTACGTAAAACACGAATCATGATCTGTTCAGAACGGACCACAGTGCGATGAAGGATAACACCTGAATGCATATTGCAAAGTAAATAGCACAGAGTGACAAGAGTCATTCCCTGAAAGATAGAACCGCAATGAATACACCAGAAACGAGTACCTAGAAACCAATTAAATCCCCATAAAAGCAGGTTCAGCAAAATAAGATCCCCAAAGAGGACTAAAGTCTTTAGGACTTTGTTAAAACGTTGGACTTCCTGCATAAGTTATAATATTATTTAGAATAGATATCTTCAAACATATTTTTATAATATGAATCCAACAAATGTATCATGATAGGAATTGTAAAATGTTCTTTTACACGTTCCATTGATTTTCGAGCGAACTGCTCTCTCAATCTATCGTCTATCAATAGTTTATCAATAGCACCTGCATATGCTTTACAATCCTCGTTCGAAACCTCTAATCCTGTAATATTATTTAAAGAAACCCAGTTTACCCCACTTCCCGGTATTGTAAATGTTACAGCAGGGGTACCACAGTACATTGCTTCCGCAAGTGCTACACCAAAAGCTTCATTTTTTGTTATAGAAGGAAAAGCAAATATGGATGCAGCATAATGATGCCAGCGCAACTCATTATCATCTAACCGCCCTACAAAATGCACACGAGAAGAATGACAAGCACTCTTCAGTTTATCAGTTAAAGGCCCATCACCCGCTATTATAATTTCACAGTCAGATTTTATGAATCTTTCAGCTTCTACTAAATAAGGTAGTCCTTTATATTGAATATGTCTTCCTACGAAAAAAACAATTTTTTTATTACTGTATTTTTCCTTTATATTTTCAATTTCGACCTCATCCCCTTGTTGAAGAATAAATTTTTTTTCATTAATTGCATTTGGCAAGATTTTTACTTTATCTTTAAATATTTGTAAAGGATTAGAGGCATTCTTATATTGCGGGCTTGTTACCAAAACCAAATCTGCCCTTTTTAATAAAGCGGTCTCTATCGGCTTTATTAGTGGATATATCTTAGTTTGTTTTATAATGTCCATATGCCAATGAACAACAAGTTTTACATTTTTAGGAAACATAAAAAGTAACACAGCAGCAGGATATGGATTTGCCCAATGAAAATGTATTATATCTGGTCGAAATTCTCTTATAGCCTTTCTCATCATAGTAAAATAAGATAATGATAAAGCTTGCCTTGCAATATTTATCCAAGTAGCCACTCTATAAATCTTAATTCCATTAATTTCTTCTATCACGTCTTTACAACGATCATTAAAACATAAAACAGCTGACTGATACTGTGGCATCCCTTCAACTAAGTACCTACAAATATTTTCAACTCCTCCCATATAGGGATAATAATACTTTGAGATATGTAGTATTTTCATTTTTACAAAAAGAAAAATTGTCTATCATTATAGTAATGACAGAATTATATTTTGGAACTATTATATTGTTTATGATTATGAGATGTTATCAATTAAAAAAAATCCTTTAACTGGTATGGGCATTGTGAACCATCTCCACACCCAACTTAGGATTGTCCCTATTTACTCCGCTATCTTCAATAATAAATATGAAAGCAGAAGTATAACATTACATAGCTTCAGCCAATGGAAGTAGTAATTAGGATTGTGAAGAATTTGCATTAAAATAATGAGTTTTTTAACTATTGAATTATCGCGAATAAAAATTGTATTAGAATCAATATTTAAGATTTAGAAATATCAAAATATAAGGATACAATTCTTTTTATCATTTGAGTTTCTGTAAAATACTCTTTGAAGAAAAGAATAGCATTTTTTGAGAAATCGCTATATGGATAAACATTTTGAGATATTAAACGGATTTTTTCTACAGCTTCCGATTCTTCTTTAAATAAAAAACCTGTTTTCTCATTCACAACAACTTCGTTGTTGCCTTTCACATTACTAGCGATAATAGGTAGACCTACCGAACAGGCCTCTATCAAGCCATAAGGTAATCCTTCAAATCTAGATGTCGAAATGTACCAATCTGCAGATTTTAAATATTCCATAGGCTCATTTGAAAATCCAACAAAAGTTATATCCAACCCCCAATCTTTAGCTTGCTGTTCCAGTCTTAATCTATCAGGACCATCCCCCACCCAAACAAATTTTACAGAACAACTTTTCAGCATCTTAGCTATCCTAAGCATACTGTCCATGTTTTTCTGATAATCAAATCTAGAAAGTGTCACTATAATAACTGGGCAATTTTGCTTTATTCGTGGTTTTGAATTAGGATTTTCTATACCATTGTAAATAACAAGTGTATTGTCCTCTTTTGAAAAATGCCGCTTTATAGACAGTTCCTTTTCACCTTTAGAAACCGCTATGTATTTAGTACAAAATGGTGAAAGCAAAGTTCCCATGCACAAACTAAGTACATATTTAACAGGAGATTTATATACATCAGAAATACCATGGAACGTATGAATAACAGCAACGGATGGACAGAGTATCTTCAGTAATCGAGAGTATATTCCTGCACCATTACCATGAGAATGAACAATGTCGATTTTGTTATCTTTTATAAAGTGCTTTAATTCAGATAACGATTTCAATGAAAATTTTCGATAAGGGATAAATATAGTTTCTTTAATCCTATTATTAGATTCCCATCGTAAGCCATAAGGACAACCGTCTTTGGGGTATGCCATAAATACATTTATATCCTTAGGCATCCATTCAACCAATTGGTCTATATGCCGTGGACCACCGCCAAAATCACTTCTGACTGTAATATATAAAACATTCATACGTATATAAGATTAACTAATTGTTTTTTTTGATCAATAAACGGGGAATAGCAGCATTCTTGCTTTTAGCAATAAATTACCTAAATGCCGACTAACACAATAACTACAAAATAGCAATCTAAACTTTAAGGACAATCTTTTCTCTCTAAAAAACAGATAAAAATGTCCCTTGATACATTTGTAATCTTCTTTTGACAGACTTGAATTACTTTTTACAGCTTTAAAATACAAATTAATACTCTTGAATATTTGAAAATATCCCCCATATGGTGAATCTATCCCTAATAATTTTTCCATTGCTTCCGAAAGCACATCATAATAAACCATCGTTTCATGATTATGCGTCGCAGACCCTAAACGTTGAATATAATGATAAATAATCTGATGCGTATGTGCTATCTTTACACAACTATTTAGTAGTATTTGAATAGTAAAAAGAATATCTTCGCCTATTTTAATTTTATTGTCAAAACGAAAATTGCCAATAATCTCTCTCTTAAAAAGTCTAGGAATAATTAAAATCCTTTGATACATCAAAGTGTTCTGTATGCACTCTATAGAATCCTCAATATAATTATCCTGATCCAAAAGAGGCGTATAAATTGTTTTTGAATTTAAAACCCTTATATAATTACCCTCTATAATATCGCAATTGGTCTCATTGGCTGTTTTAATCAAAGTTTCAAATGCGTCTTTCGTCAATAAATCATCCCCATCTAAGAAAAATATCCATTCTCCTTGCGCATTTTCTATACCGACATTCCTTGCAGAAGAGACCCCTCCGTTTGGTTTATGTATAACCTTAATACAATTATATTTTGCTGCATATTCATCACAGATATCAGGTGAACGGTCAACGCTTCCATCATTAACAAGAATAACCTCAAAGTCCTTATATGTTTGATCCAACAGACTTTTCAAAGTACTTTCCAAATAGGACTCAATATTATATACAGGAATTATTACAGAAATATTCATAGATTAAAATTTAGATAATATCCTTTTAATTGAATCAATAACATAATAGAATCCTCCAAACTCATGATAAAGTTCATGATACTCTTTGCGAAGTAAAGACTCGTTAGAATTAGATATACCATTGAGGTCAAAAATAGCTATAGCCATTTTCATCTTTTTAAATGAACGTTTTCCATATTTGGAATAAATACTTCTAAATAGTTTGTAATCAGCCGCAATATGATACTGAATATCATATACATAATTTTCGTTTCTCAAGAAAGCTGCTTGATGACAGAAAGGCATATCTTTATAAAACACACACGTATTCTTGGCTTTTACAATATTTAAGGTAAAGTTAGACTCTGCTATAAAATCACCGTAGATTACTTTAACATAGGAAGAAATATCTTCTTTAAAAATTCTTTCCACGACTAGATTATCGGCAAAGCAATCACCTGCATTCATGAAACTTAACCACGTTCCATGAGCAACTTTAATACCTTTGTTCATAGCATCATAGATACCATTATCTTTTTCACTAATGAAATATGCGATTTTATCTTTATATCGATTAATTACTTCAATAGTACCATCCGTTGAACCGCCATCTATAACAATGTATTCAAGATGTTCATAAGTCTGATTAAGAACTGATTTTATTGTACGCTCAATGCCACTTACAGCATTGTAACATACTGTAATTACTGAAATTTTATTTATTGTCATTAATTTAGCAAGATTGTTATGATCTAATTACTTAATTTTTCAATATCTTTTTAGAGATATCAAAATCCTCACTGGAAGAAATTCTATAATGGGTGATGCAGAAATTAATTAATAAGAATAAGAGAGTATATCTCAAGTCCAAAGCTGGAGTACCTCCAGGGTATAAATACACCAAATGAAGTCCTATATAAAAAGCAAAACTTTTAATAAATATATTTTTTGATTTCGAGACACCTAAATACAAAGCCTTTATCAGAAAAAACAAATAGGGAATCAATAAAAGTAAGCCTCCATGCAATATAAGATTAAGATAACCTGTTTCAATAAGGTTTCTATTCAATTTATCATCTAATGATACTGACAAACTCTTATAGGTACCATCCATACCTTTCCCAAATATCCAATCATACCATTCCATGTCATTATAAAATTCAGTTTCTGTCCCATCCCTTGTGTTGACAGCCAACCTTTCCGACATGACATTAAATTGATCCGCCAAAGAATCGACTACATTCCAATTACTAAAAGATATTAGAAGGGCAAGTAAGACAAGTAGAATAATCTTCCTTTTGGATTTTAAATAAGAACATAATATGATAAACAAACAAAGTATCATCAACAATGACGAAGAACGTCGGCCTCCCATCATGGATGAGACAAGTGATAAAATGATTGTACCTATTATTAATACTTGCCATTTGTTTTTGAATTTACTCAAAGCGAGACCAAAAGCTGCAATAGCTACAATCAGATTTGCAGCCACAGAAAAACGATTAATTATAAAAGCATCAAAACGTCCTAATTTTAAGACTATTGTGCTTGAATAAACAATAGTTTGAAAATTGAATGCCAAAAAGAACAAGTCTAAAAACATTTGAGCCAAAATCCAATATAAACAAAATTTTATGTATTTTGTTTCCATCTTTACTAATAGCAGCAAAGGCATGAGATAAGGCCATATATAAGACCCCATCATCATTTTCCGATATAAGGTAAAGTCGCTATTAGAATCAAACCTAAGGATGGTAACAAATCCTATAAAGATAAACATTACCAACAAAGGATTTCTACACAATTGTCCCAAACTGATTTTGGGAAGTTTAAAATACGAATACCAAAACAGCATCAGCCCAAGTATACCAATTCCTCTAATTATCAAAGATTTACCAAATACATAATCTTGGTATACATCAGCATTCTTAAACAATATTACCCCCAGCAATAACAGATTGAAGAACCATATATTTTTGTCTTTTGATGTTGTTAACATTATATTCTTTTTCTTATCCAATTAATATCTTGTTCTGATTATCCGTTTATGCACCTGTTATATTCGCAATTACTAGTCTGTCAAAGAG
>ERZ507163.247-NODE-247-length-12862-cov-4.60943_pt1 | contig 12862 bp, 10 predicted proteins | sample MGYA00513768_ERZ507163 | MGnify/ENA metagenome assembly ERZ507163
GACGTGTGCTCTTCCGATCTTCCTTGGCTCCATCGTCCGGACCCACGCGGGGCAGGGAAAAAAGCTGGCCTACATCGCAGGCGGCGAGACGGTCGTCCACCTGACGGGCAAGGGCCTCGGCGGACGGAATCAGGAGCTTGCCCTTGCAGCGGCTCCGGCAGTGGCCGGGCTGGATGCAGCAGTGTTCTCGGTGGGCAGTGACGGCACCGACGGCCCCACCGATGCTGCCGGCGGCTATGTGGATGGTGACACCCTCTCCGCACTGACCGCCAAGGGCTGGAATGTGTTCGACACTCTGCAGAACAACGACGCCTACCATGCACTGAAAGCGGTGGACGGCCTGATCATCACCGGCGCTACTGGCACGAATGTCAATGATGCTGCCGTGGCGCTGGTGGGGGAGGAGTAAAAATGTGATTTTGGTATGAAAGAGGGGGAGGCTTCCATGTACGTCGATTGGGAATACTACAAAATTTTCTATTATGTGGCGAAGTATCAGAACTTTACGAAAGCGGCGCGGGTGCTGGGCAACAACCAGCCCAACATCACCCACTCGATGAACCGGCTGGAAAGCCAGCTGAACTGTGTGCTCTTTACCCGCTCCAACCGGGGCGTCACCCTGACGCCGGAGGGCGAGATGCTCTACTCCCGCATCGCCTCGGCGGCAGTGCAGATACAGGACGCGGAGGAAGAGCTGAGCGCCAGCGCCACCCTCGAGCACGGCTCCATCAGCATCAGCGCGACGGAGACGGCGCTGAACATCTATCTGGCCGAGAAGCTGCGGACGTTCCACACCGAGTATCCCGGCATCCGGCTGCGCATCTCGAACCACTCCACGCCCCAGGCAGTGCAGGCTGTGAAGAACGGAGAAGTGGATTTTGCCGTCATCTCCACCCCGGCAGAGGTGGAACAGGGCCTGAAGATGGTGGAACTGAGACCGTTTTATGAGGTGCTGGTGGGCGGAAAGACCTTCACTGCGCTGGCCAGCCGACGTCTGACGCTGAAGGAACTGAGCTGCTATCCGCTCATCTCTCTCGGCGATGAGAGCATGACCCGGAGCTTCTACCGGCAGTTCTTCCTCGACCACGACGCCGTGCTCCGGCCCGACACCGAGGCCGCCACCACCGACCAGATGCTCACGCTGGTGAAAAGTGAGCTGGGCCTCGCCTTTGTGCCGGAACCAATGGCAAAAGAACGTCTGGCCCGCGGCGAGCTTGTCGAGCTGCATCTGCAGGAGATCATTCCCTCCCGCTCGATCTGCCTCGTCTACGACCATCACCGTCCGCTGAACACGGCGGCCCGGAAGTTCCAGCAGATGCTGACGAAAGCGGAGCCGGGCCATCCGGCAGCGCCGGAGCAGGCGGAGAACGTCTCATTCATATCCCAATAAAATGATTTGTCGTTGTCCCATACCGGAAAGCCGCGGCCTACAGAGGCCCGGGCCTCATCGAATTCATCTGGCGCAAAAAGGCCAAAGGGAAGGAAAAACAGAATGATAGACAAAATGCTCGTGCGCGGGGCAAAGGTACACAACCTGAAAAACATCGACGTGGGCATCCCGCTGAACAAGATCGTGGGCATTGCGGGCGTGTCGGGCTCGGGCAAATCCTCGCTGGCGCTGGGGGTGCTGTATGCCGAAGGCTCCCGCCGGTATCTGGAGGCGCTGTCCACCTACACCCGCCGCCGGATGACCCAGGCTTCGAAAGCCTCGGTGGAAGAGGTGCTGTATGTTCCGGCGGCGCTGGCGCTGCACCAGCGGCCGGGCGTGCCGGGCATCCGCAGCACCTTCGGCACCGGCACGGAATTGCTGAACAGCCTGCGGCTCATGTACTCCCGCCTCGCAAGCCACCGCTGCCCGAACGGGCATTACATCCCGCCGACGCTGGCTGTTGCGGCGGGAAAGGAGCTGGTCTGCCCGGAGTGCGGTGCGCATTTCTATGCGCCGTCGGCGGAGGAGCTGGCTTTCAACTCTCAAGGTGCCTGCCAGAAGTGCGGCGGCACAGGCAGCGTCCGGACGGTGGACATGGCGTCGCTGGTGCCGGACGACTCGCTGACCATCGACGGCGGCGCAGTGGCTCCGTGGAACAGCCTGATGTGGTCGCTGATGACAGACGTCTGCCGGGAGATGGGAGTGAGGACGGATGTGCCGTTCCGCGACCTGACCGAACAGGAAAAGGACATCGTCTACCACGGTCCAGCAGAGAAAAAGCATATCTTCTACCACGCCAGGAACTCGAACCAGGCCGGCGAGCTGGACTTTACCTATTACAATGCCGTCTACACTGTAGAAAATGCTCTTGCAAAGGTCAAGGATGACAAGGGCATGAAGCGGGTGGAAAAGTTCCTGCGGGAAGATGTCTGCCCCGAGTGTCATGGCTCACGGCTCTCAGCGGCGGCGCGTGCGCCGAAGCTGCGGGGCATCTCGCTGGACGAAGCCTGCCAGATGACGCTGGAAGCCCTCGTGGAGTGGGTGAAGGGCGTGCCGGGCAGCCTGCCGGAAGAGATGCGCCCGATGGCGGAGAGCATCTGCGAGGCATTCGAAAGTACCGCCAAGCGGCTGATGGACTTAGGTCTGGGCTATCTGACGCTTGACCGCTCGGCCTCGACCCTTTCCACCGGTGAGCGCCAGCGGATGCAGCTGGCCCGGGCCGTCCGCAACCGCACCACCGGCGTGCTCTATGTGCTGGATGAGCCGTCCATCGGCCTGCATCCGTCGAACATCGTGGGCCTGACCGGCGTGATGCACGACCTCGTGGCCGACGGCAACTCGGTCATTCTGGTGGACCACGACACCCAGATCCTGAAAGAGGCCGACTGGGTGATCGAGATGGGGCCGGAAGCGGGAGCGAAGGGTGGACATGTCATTGCCGAAGGGACGATAGATGATCTGGAGGCAAAGCCGGAGTCCCAGATCGGGCCGTTCCTCTCCGGAAAAGCTGAGACGAAGCTGCGCCGGTGTGCCGGGACGGGGGAGATGTTCGCAGAGGGAGGGATCCATCTCTCCACCGGCAGCATCCACACGGTCAAGCCTTTGGAGCTGGACGTTCCCAAGGGGCGGCTCACCGTGGTAACGGGCGTGTCCGGCTCCGGCAAAACGACGATGGTGCTGGAAAGCCTCGTACCGGCGCTGGAAGCAAAGATAAACGGCAGCGCCCTCCCGGCACATATCCGGGAGATTCGCGCCGAGGGCATCGCGCACGTCAAGCTCATCGACGCGACGCCCATCGGCATCAATGTGCGCTCTACCGTGGCGACCTACGCAGGCGTCCACGACGAGCTGCGGAAGCTCTATGCCAGATTTCCGGACGCCAGACAAAAGGGCTTCAAGGCCAGCGATTTTTCCTACAACACGGGCAGTCTGCGCTGTCCCGGCTGCGACGGCACCGGTGAGGTGAGTCTGGACGTGCAGTTCCTGCCGGACGTGAACATCGTCTGCCCCGACTGCCGGGGTTCCCGCTACGCGCGGGCGGCTTACGGCGTGAAGCTGATGAACAAGGCGGAGCAGGCCGTCTCCCTGCCGCAGCTGATGGAGATGGACGTCAACTCCGCCCTTGCGTTCTGCGGCGGGATGAAGACCGTGAGCCAGCGCCTGCAGACATTGCAGCAGCTGGGTCTGGGCTACCTGACACTGGGCGAGGAGACGCCCAGCCTCTCCGGCGGCGAGGCCCAGCGCCTCAAGCTGGCCAGCGAGATCGGCCGCACCCAGACCGACGCGGTGTTCGTTTTCGATGAGCCCAGCATCGGCCTCCACCCGCTGGACGTGCAGGTGCTGCTGCGGGTGTTCCAAGCCCTGCTGGACAACGGCGCAACGGTCGTTGTCATTGAGCACGACCTCGATGTCATCCGCAACGCGGACTATGTCATCGACATGGGGCCGGGCGGCGGCGAGAGCGGCGGTTGCGTCGTGGCAGCAGGCACGCCGGAGGAGATCCGGGAAAATCCGGAGAGTATTACCGGAAGATATTTATAACAAAAAGGGGGCAGATGCTGCATGGCATCTGCCCCCTTCGTCGATATTCTTATTTGCTTTCCGGGACACCGCGCAGTTCGGCACGGATGGCACGGAAGCGCTCGGGAACATCTTCTTCCCGGATATTTTTGACGAGATCCGGAAGCTTTGCGGTCTCGCCTACGGGATAGACCATGATGCACTTCCGATGCTTCGCTGACGATCAAAACAAAAAGTTAATTTTCGGAAGAAATATCCTGACCGAAATATTTCTCGCTCAGCTCCTTGAGGGTGCCGTCAGCGCGCAGCTCGTCGATGGCGCTGTTGAGGGCGTCGAGGAAGGAAGAGTCTTCGCTCTTGACGATAGGGATCGCAACGTGAGAAGCATCTTCGGTCTGGGCGACCAGCTTGAAGTCGGCGTCCGGATGGACATTCAGGTAGTCGTAGAAGGAGACGTTGGCGTTCAGGGTGGCGTCGATGCGGCCAGCGGTCAGGAGCTGGATGGTCTCTTCCAGCGTGTCGATGCCCTGGACGGTCGCGCCGTAGCTCTCGGCCAGCTCCATGTAGGTGGAAGCGAGGCTGTTGGCCGTGGTCTTGCCGGCGAGGTCCTCGAAGCTCTTGATGTCCTCGTTATCCTTGCGGACGGCGAGGGCAGTGTGGATGTAGCCGTAGGGAGTGGTGAAGTCGTAGGTCTTGGCGCGCTCTTCGGTGACTTCGACGCCGTTGCAGACGAGGTCGTAGCGGCCTGCATCCAGACCGGCAAACAGGCTGTCCCAGTCGCTCTCGACGTACTCGGGCTCGACGCCCAGCTTCTCGGCAATGGCGCGGGAGACTTCGACGTCGTAGCCCACGAGGGTGTCGCTCTCATCGTGGAAGCTCCAGGGCTGCCATGCGCCTTCCAGCGCGATGACCAGCTTGCCGTTGGACTGGATGGTCTCCAGCTTGTTGGCGGCAGCAGCGGAAGCAGAAGCTGCGGTGCTGGAAGCAGTGGAGGCGGAAGTGTTGGAAGAGCAGCCGGCCAGCGAGAGAACACCGGCAGCGGCCATGACGCTCATGAGAGAAATAAAGGTTCTGCGTTTCATAGGGGATGATCCTTTCTTATTCAGTATGGGAAATTTTCTGCAAAAACTCACGGGTCCTTGCCTCTTTGGGATGGGCGAAGAACTCCTGCGAGGGGGCTTCCTCGACTACGACACCGTTTTCCATGAAGACGGTGCGGGACGAGACGTTGCGGGCAAAGCCCATCTCGTGGGTGACGACCAGCATGGTCATGCCCTCCTGTGCCAGCTGCCGCATGACGGCCAGCACCTCGCCGGTCAATTCCGGGTCGAGGGCGCTGGTGGGTTCGTCGAAATAGATGATCTCGGGGCCGGAGGCGAGAGCGCGGGCGATGGCCACGCGCTGCTGCTGACCGCCCGACAGCTGACGGGGGTAGTAGTCGGCACGGTCGGCGAGGCCGACCTTTTCCAGCATCTTCATGCCGACGGCATCAGCCTCCGCTTTGGGCATCCTCCGGGCAACGATGAGGCCCTCGGTGACGTTCTGCAGGGCCGTTTTGTTGCGGAAGAGGTCGTAGTTCTGGAAGACGAATGCCGTCTTGCGGCGCAGCCGCGCGATGCTGGCGCGGTCGGCGTGGGCGAGGTCGAAGGTCTCACCGTCGAAGGTGAGCTGGCCTGCGTCCGCCGTCTCAAGAAAGTTGAGACAACGCAGCAGGGTGGTCTTGCCTGAGCCGGAAGGGCCGAGGATGGCCACGACGTCACCCTTTTCCACCGTCAGATCGACGCCGCGCAGTACGTCCAGACTGCTGGTCGGCTTGGGGGGGCGGCCAAAGATGCCGGGATGGACGCCGGGCTTTGCGTAAGTATGGAAGGATTTGTGGACGCCGCGTATCTCTAACATTGCCATAACAGCCACACTCCTTTCTTACTGGAAGCCGTGGGCGTTGAGCTGGCGCTCCAGCAGCCCTTGCAGCTTGGTGATGACGGTACAGAACAGCAGATACACCACAGCCACCTCACAGTAGATGGGCAGGAAGATGTAGGTGCGGGCAGCGACGCGCTGGCCGGCCATGAATAGCTCCGCTACCGTGATGTTGGAGGCCAGAGAGGTGTCCTTTACCATGCCGATGAGGGAGTTGGAGAGGGCAGGCACGGCGGTGCGCAGGGCCTGCGGCAGCACGATGCGGCGCATGATCTGCCACCAGCTCATGCCGACGCAGCAGCCGGCTTCCAGCTGGCCCTGCGGCACGCTCTCGAGTGCGCCGCGCATGGTCTCGGCGCAGTATGCACCCTCGTTGAAGGCGAAGGCGATGACTGCCGCCGGGAAAGCGTTCAGCATGATGCCCGCACTGGGCAGGCCGTAAAAGATGATGAAAAGCTGCACCAGCAGCGGCGTGCCGCGGATGACCCAGATATAGAACCGGGCCAGCTGGCTCAGCACCGGCACTTTGGCGTACTGCACCAGCGCCACGGCCACCGCCAGCACCATCGCCAGGGTGAACGAGACGAGGGTGAGGGGGATGGTCATGGTGAGGCCCGCCGAGAGGATGCGGGGAAGAGCCTCCCAGAGCACGCTGACGGTGCGGTTGGATAAGAGTGTTTCCAGCATGGATACTCCTTTTTCAAAATTTGAATCAACAGACAGGACAAGTGGGTGGACATATTATATACCTTAAAGCAGGGTCAAAGTCAAGAGGAAAAAATGAAAATCCTACAAAACCTACCAGAATACTATAACAGGATTTGGAAATGAACGCAAATGGTTTCGAAAAATTGCATGGTATAGACGAAATGGGCGAAAAACAGGTGCTGACTTTGTGCAGAACGGCAGAGTAGTTGACGCGGCAGAAGCTTTCGGGTACAATAGAGCTGTATAAACCTGTAAAGGTACAAACAGGCCGCACGCCCCGCCAGACGGGAGCGCGGCGGATACGGAGGACAAACGTGATGAAACGTATTGGTATTCTGGGCGCTGGAACCTGGGGCATGGCCCTTGCACGGATGCTGACTGTGAGCGGGAATGATGTGCTGGTGTGGTCGGCCATCGAGAAGGAGATCGACAGCCTTTCCACCACCCGCAAGCACCCCAACCTGCCGCAGATGAAGATCCCCGACGAGCTGCGGTTCACCAAGAGCATCGAGGAAGTCTGCAAAGACAAGGACATCCTGCTGTTCGCAGTGCCGTCGGTGTTCGTCCGCTCCACGGCGGCAAAGGCCCGGCCCTATGTGGCCGACGGCCAGATCATCGTGGACGTGGCAAAGGGCATCGAGCCCGACACCCTGTACACCATGACCGAGATCCTGGCCGATGAGCTGGGCAAGGAGGGCGGCCCGAAGGGCGTGCGCCTTGTGGCCCTGTCCGGCCCCACCCACGCCGAGGAAGTGGCCATCGACCTGCCCACCACCATCGTGTCGGCCAGCAAGGATATGGAGGCCGCTGCCTATGTGCAGGAGGTCTTCACCAACAATGTCATGCGCGTCTACACCAACGAGGACATCAAGGGTGTAGAGCTGAGCGGCGCCATGAAGAACGTCATCGCGCTGGGCGTCGGCATCTCCACCGGCCTCGGCTACGGCGATAACGCCCGCGCCGCCCTCATCACCCGCGGCATCGCCGAGATCGCCCGTCTGGGCGTGACGATGGGCTGCAATGTCCACACGTTCGCAGGTCTGGCCGGTATCGGCGACCTCATCGTGACCGCCACCAGTATGCACAGCCGCAACAACCGCGCCGGTATCCTCATCGGCAAGGGCGAGACCCCGGAAAATGCAGTCAAGGAAGTCGGCATGGTGGTCGAGGGCATGAACGCCCTGCCCGCTGCGCTGGAACTGGCCGAGCGGTATCAGGTGGAAATGCCCATCGTCCAGACCGTCAACGCCATCGTCAACAAGGGCATGGGTGCGGCAGAGGCTGTCAAGTCCCTGATGGAGCGCGGCCTGAAGAACGAGCTGCCGCAGGGCTACGAAAAATAAACGAAAAGGGGCGGTATCATGCCTTCTACCTACGCACACCGCCGCTTTGGCGCGGATGTTCTGGCCCTGCTGCCGGACGGTCTGCGCGCGACGCTGGAACAGCATCGGGAGCTTTACGACATAGGTCTCCATGGGCCGGACCTGATGTTTTATTACAAGGCCCTGCAGTCGAACCCGGTGAACCGTCTGGGCAACACCATGCACGAGCAGAAGGGCGAGGTGTTTTTCACCCGCGCCCGCACCGTGGTGGAAAATGCAACGGATAAAAGCGCCGCACTGGCTTATGTGCTGGGCTTTGTCTGCCACTTCGCGCTGGACAGCACCTGTCACCCTTATGTGGAGGCCTATGTCCGGGAGAGCGGTGTGGGACACTGCGAGATCGAGACAGAGTTTGACAACGCCCTGATGCGGAAAGACGGCCTCGACCCCATAAAGTTCTTCACGGCCAGCCACATCAAGCCCAGCCGGGAGCGGGCCGAGGTCATCGCGCCCTTCTACGAGGGCGTCACGGTGGACGAGACGCTGGCGGCGATGAAGGGGATGATAACGGTGCATCATCTTTTGCAGGCGGCGAACCCCATCAAGCGCTGGGTGGTGCTGACCGGGATGCGCGTCGCGGGCAAGTATGAGTTCATGCACGGCCTTGTGGCGAATCCGCAGCCGAACCCCAAATGCGTCCAGAGCAGCCAGAAGCTCGAAGAGCTGTATAAAACGGCTGTGCCGCTGGCGGTAAGGCTCATCGAAGAGTATGCAGAGAACAAGCCGCTTGGGGTGGAGTATCAGCATACGTTTGGGGAGAACTGAGAGGAGCACCGGATGGAAAAGAGCGGCAAATTCCGCCTGACGAGCTTGGAGCGGAACTGGATCCTGTACGACGTGGGCAACTCGGCCTTTGTGCTGATGGTGGCCACCCTTATCCCCATTTTCTTCAACGCGCTGGCGGCAGCCGGGGGCCTGAGCTCGGTGGAGTATCTGGCTTACTGGGGCTATGCCAGCTCGGCTGTGACCATCATCACGGCTGTTTTGAGCCCCATTTTGGGGACAGTGGCTGATACGAAGGGCTTCAAGAAGCCCATCTTCATACTCTGCGTCTTCGTGGGCATCGTGGGCTGCTGCGCCATGGGCGCGGTGTCGGCGTGGCTGCCGTTTCTGGTCATCTTCGTCATTGCGAAGGTGGGCTTTTCGGGCAGCCTGGTGTTCTACGACTCGATGCTCAGCGACGTGACCACTCCCGAGCGGATGGACGAGGTGTCCAGCCGGGGCTATGCGTGGGGATACATCGGCAGCTGCGTACCCTTCGTGGTCTGCCTCGGTCTTGTGCTGGGGGCGGGGAGCATCGGCATCAGCCAGATGACGGCGCTGAACCTGGCACTCCTGCTGACGGCGGCGTGGTGGCTGCTCACGACCCTGCCGCTGCTGAAAAGTTATAAACAGCTCTACTATGTGGAGGTGGAAAAGCACGCTGTCCGGCAGAGTTTTGCCCGCATCGGCCATACCCTGCGGCATCTGCCGGAGGATAAGCAGGTGTTCTGGTTTTTGCTGGCGTTCTTCTGCTACATCGACGGCGTGTACACCATTATCGACATGGCGACGGCCTACGGCACGGCGCTGGGTCTGGATACCACCGGCCTTTTGCTGGCACTTCTTGTGACCCAGATCGTGGCGTTCCCGTCGGCCCTCGTCTTTGGGCGGCTGTCGAACAAGTACCCCTCGGCAAAGCTCATCCCGGTGTGCATCGCGGCCTACGCGGGCATCGCGGTGTTTGCGTTTTTCCTGACCCGGCAGTGGCAGTTCTGGGTGCTGGCCGTCATCGTGGGTATGTTCCAGGGCGGCGTGCAGGCGCTCAGCCGCTCCCACTTTGCAAAGATCATCCCGCCGGAAAAGTCGGGCGAATACTTCGGCCTCTTCGACATCTGCGGCAAGGGCGCGTCCTTCCTCGGCACCATGATCGTCAGCGTGGGAAGCCAGCTCACCGGCAGCGCCAATGTGGGTGTCGGCTCCCTCATCCTGCTGTTCATCGTGGGATTCGTGCTGTTCAGGGTGTCGTGCCGTCAGGGTGAGACGGCATAACAAACGATCATAAAAATCGGAAACGGAGAGAGCTGTCCTGTACGGCTCTCTTTTTATTGTGTTTTTTAAAAATAGTGCCTATCAAAACGGCATAGTTGCGATGTGCAGCTTGCGGATGGGGCTTGTGCATTCAAAACGCAGACTGTTGTATTTTGTGTAAAACGCAGAAAAGCCGGGCGATTTTTTATGCAGAAAGCCGCCACAAAAATACTAAAACCTCTTGACAAATATAATGGGGGGGGGGGTATAATGAATCAGAACAGAGGTTTGCCTTACGCCCGGAAGGAAGAAAATGCGAGCGGGGAAAGACCTCTAAAACAATGTGGAGGTTTTAATTATGAGACTGGATATGATTTCCCGCCGCCGTTTCCTCAAGAGCGCTGGTGTTGCGGCTCTGGCTGTTGCCGCAGCAGGTGTGCTGGCAGGCTGTGATGGCGGCGACAGCAGCAGTAAGGTTCCCGGTACTGATACTCCTAATGTGCCTGAAGTGACGAGCAAGCAGGTCAAAATTATCTTTGCCGATGTTGACAATGGCGGCGCAGGCATTGGAAATGGCGGCGATTATTATGAGCATCCCGTTCTGAAGGATGCTACCGTCGTTGACCCGACGACGATTCCGGTGGATAAGTTCCCCGAGGGCTATGACTTGGCCGATGCAACTCCCGTTGAAATCATCGACAACGGCAACATGGTGTTTGCTAAGGTTCCGGTGAAGAAGGGTACGCAGACTCCGCTGACTGAGGAAGTGGAAATCAGCCTGATGGATATGACGAAGCCTACTCAGCCGGCTACTATTAAGACCACAGCAACGATTCAGAAGGGTGCGACCACTGTTATGCCTAAGCAGATCAAGATGCCGGAGGGCTATGAGTTTTACGGAAACTACAAGATGGATCAGCCCTTTGAGCTGACCATGACATTCGTGGTTAAGAAGATCGGCAGCTAAATATTTTTGGTATTCTTCCATACAATATCTACAGAGGCTTCCCCTTCGAGGGGAGGCCTTTTTGCGTCCGGGAAGTTATGATTCACAAACCGTTCATTGTGTTTTGTCGGGCAGGATGATACAATAGAGAAAAATCCAGAAAACGCAAAGGAGCAAGACCATGAAACAATATCCCGGCTACACCCTCGTCAAGCGCGAGGACTGCCCCGAACAGCACGGAACGCTGACCGTGCTGACCCATGACGTCAGCGGGGCGGCTGTCCTGCTGGTGGAGAACGACGACGACAACAAGGCCTTCGGCATCGGCTTCGGCACCTTCCCCTCCGACGATACCGGCGTGTTCCACATCCTCGAGCACTCGGTGCTGGCAGGCAGCGAGAAGTACCCGGTGAAGTCGCCGTTTTTGCAGCTGCTCAAGAGCAGCATGGCGTCCTTCCTGAACGCCATGACCTTCCCGGACAAGACGGTGTATCCCTTCGCTACCCCCAACGAGACGGACTTCAAGAACCTGATGGACGTCTATCTCAACGCGGTGTTCTGCCCGCTGGCCATGGTGGACAAGGGCGTGTTCGAGCAGGAGGGCTGGCACCGGGACGAAGACGGCACGGTGAGCGGCGTCGTCTACAACGAGATGCAGGGGGCGCTGGCGACGCCGGACGCACAGCTGCAGAACGCTCTGAGCCGGGCAATGTTCCCGGATACGGCTTACGGCTTCGTCTCCGGCGGCGACCCGGCGTCCATTCCGGCGCTGACCTATGAGAAGTATGTGCGGGTCTACCGCCGCCACTACAGCGCCGACAACTGCTGCATCACCCTCTACGGCAAGATGGACATGGCCGAGAAGCTGGCCTTCCTCGACGAGCAGTATCTGAGCCGTATGCCCAAGAGCGTCAGCCGCCCCCGCCTGACGGTGCAGGACGAGCAGGCCGGTGCGAAGCGGAATATCCCGTACTATACCGAGAAGCCGGAGCCGGACGAGGCTCAGTGTGCGCTGGCGTGGTACACCGGTGCGTTCAGCGATCGGGAGCGCCAGCTGGGCGTGGAGATCCTGCTGGACGCCCTGCTGGGGACGAACCAGGCGCCTCTGAAAGCCGCTCTGCTGGAAGAAAAACTGGGCGCGGACATCGACGTGGGCTTCGATGACAGCACGCTGCAGCCGACCTTGGAGCTTGTGCTCCGGGGCGCGACGGAAGAGTCGGCGGGCAGGTTTGCCGCTGCCGTGCGCAAGGCCGTGGACGGCATCCTCGAGAAGGGCATCCCCGAGGAGCTGCTGATGGCAAGCCTCAACTCCACCGAGTTCGCTTCCCTTGAGCGGCCGGGCAGCATCCCGGACGGCGTGCTGGACGCCATCAATGCATCTACAGGCTGGCTCCACACCGGCGACCCGGCCCTGCTGCTCCACACGAACGCTCTGTTCGCTTCCCTGCGGGAGAAGCTGGAACAGGGCTGGTTCAATGAGCTGCTGCGGGAGCTGTTCGCGCCTGCGCCGGTGGAGATCATCCAGGTGCCGACCCTGCCCAGGAAAGAGGAAGAGGGGCGCGCCGCCCGCACCGACGGCAAGCTGGTGCTGGACCATCCGCTGACAGCCGCCGACCTCGGCGAGGGCAAAAAGCAGACACCGGGCAGCAGGGAGCTGCTGGCGGGTGCAGAACTGCTGCACCACCCCTCGGCAGGCAATACCTACCTGTACCTTTACTATGATCTGGGCGGCATGGCACCGGAAGATATGTCCTGCCTGCATCTGCTCACGGATGTCATGGATGAGCTGGACACCGAAAAGCACACGGCCCAGGAACTGAACACTCTGCGGAACACCTGGCTGGGAAGCAGTGGTGCGTGGATGGACTGCTGGACGGGACGGCAGGAAGGCCGGCCCTGCCACGCAAAGCTCATCGTGGGGATGAGTATGCTGGAACGCAGCCTCGA
>ERZ507163.253-NODE-253-length-12107-cov-5.04381_pt1 | contig 12107 bp, 8 predicted proteins | sample MGYA00513768_ERZ507163 | MGnify/ENA metagenome assembly ERZ507163
ATCTTCGTGGATGGTGAGTTTTGGCATGGGCAGAACTGGGAAGAACGCAAGCCGAAGCTGAAACGTAACCGGGAGTACTGGATAGCCAAAATCGAAGAAAATATTGTGCGAGATATCCGGGACGACAAGGATTTAAGGGCGAAAGACTGGTATGTTATCCACTTCTGGGAGAAGGAAGTGCTGAAAGATACGGATGGGTGTGTTGATACTGTGAGAGAATTGGCGGAACACCGTATTGAGGAAATGGTGGATTTATAAAAGGTGGCACTCGCCTCTTGGTCGAAGAGCAAGTGCCACCTTTTTAAGCGGTCAAAAAGTAATTGATAACAGTCAAAAGCCCCTTACGGGGAAGTTCAATTAACGTGGATGCATCGAGTTGAAATTCAGACGGGCGATGAACAACCCAATTTAAAGGATTTACAGTATCATTGTAATTGTCAAATAATGCCGTGAAATAGTCACGAATAGTGGTATCGGTAATATAATTTGCAAGGTTTCTCTTATAGTTATCAACAATCTGGCTTAATTTAGAAAGTCTTTCTATATTCTCCCAGATTAATTTGCTTTGCCCCTGAATGTAATGCTGGTGAGAATAATATTTGATGGACTGTTCGATGATTGAACGAGTTAAGAATGCGGAAGCAAGAGGATAAGTTGAAACGAGCTTCTTGTCTGAAAATAGCCGCAACTCTTGACAGACTGCTGATACGCCATGAGAAGTAGGATCGTTAGGATCGAGTTTGCTGTAATCCAATCCCTGAAAGAAATAAGGCTGATTTTTAGTGCCGCCAGAACTTGGTGAATGAGCTTGGGGTAGAGTACTGGAAGATTTTAATGCATCTGACGGATTTGAAACGGAGGGAGAGCTATCTTTATTTTTTTGAACCGAGGGCTCAGGAGAAGAAGACGGGGCAGAGTCTAGATGGAATTCATTTGCAAAGGGAGGTTCTTTCAAAGAATCATCGGAATTCTCTGTGAGAGGATTATCTAAAGAATTGTGATCATAAATGGGAGCGGGATGCGTGGAATGGTAGGTATCAATCCAAGGGCAGAGTTTATCACTGATAGAATCTGCTGTATTGAAAAGACGTGTAATGGACATTTGAGAATGATCTGATTCGGCAACAATCCATTTTGAGGCTTCAACGACAAGGATGATTCTATCAGGAGTAAACGTGGATTCGTCTGATGCATCGAGCCCGATTTTAGTACGAACCTTTCGGTTGTTGAAAATTCGTTGGATGGTTGTAAAAGGTAAAATAGTAGTGATGTCCAAGCCATCACAATATTTCTGGACGTAAAGGTATATCAGATTGGACAAGCTTTGCTTGTTCCCCTGACGAACTTTAAAGTTTTCTTTTTCACGTGCATCCCAAGATTTCAAGCCTCGACCATGATCCTCACCGGAATGAAGCCTTTCCATAATAAAAAATGCTTCAGTCTCATCAGTGACATAGCAATTAAGTGAAGCTGAGAGGTCTACACCGGGTCCACTAACGATTTTCTTGACTTTGTCAATTGTAGCCTTGTCAAGAAATGTAAAAGTATCGGGATACAGGAGAAGCTTTATAGCGGCAACTCGGCGATTGCCTTCATATACAACATATTTTTTTAAGAATTCGCTATAAACAACGACAATCCTATTACATGGAAGTAATCCGTGAGCTTTAATATCTGAAGCCAAGTTTAGCATTTGCGGGATACCGACAGAATCAAAAAGCTTTTTCAAGGTGTCAAATTCGTCAGAAGCGATAGGGTGACGAGGATTTTCATAATAATTAGCAATATTAGAGACTTTGATTCTTTTTTCACTTCCAGACATCGTGGTTCCTCCTTATAAGATTTTTATATATTTATCTTCATTCGAGGGTCTTAATGTTTTTGAAGAGAAAAACATTACTTCGCTACCAAAGCGCTTGCTTTGCAAAGAATATTGAAGCGAAAACTCAATGCTTTTTGTCTTCGAATACATTTTATTTATTTCATTTGAGTTATCGTAAGTGACAATCCATTTTCGATTTCGCAAATTATGAGTTATTGCATCAGCGAGTTTTTGGTGGTCATCATGAGAGTAGAAATTAGTATAAAGAACGGGACCTTTATTATAGTATGGCGGATCAAAAAAGGTAAAGGAACGACGTGTCTTCAGTATTACTGATTTGATAAAATCTAGAGCTTCCAGATTATATATAGAAATTTGAGGCTGATATAAAGCGATTTTTTCGATTTGATCGATTAACCGGCGTTTATTGAATCTACAATCAATAGAATAACTTCCAGTTTGATCTAGGCCTCCAATCGGGCCAGCCTTATCAATTATCCCGGAATGATTAACGCGATTTAAGAAAAATGTTGAAAAACCGACTTCAAGCGGAGTGTGTTGGGAAAAAGTAGATCTAATTTGCTTTTGTTTTTTCCATTCATTAACGGTTATGGGGGTGTCAAAGATTTTTTTACTGAAAGCATCTGTGTCAGTTAAGACACTTTCCCAAAAACAATAAATGGAATAATCATAATCATTAAGAATAACACGCTTTATATTATTGTGGAATAATAATTCTAAAGGAATTGCAGCACCACCACAAAAAGGCTCGATGTAAGTGGCACAATCGTTGATTTCAATCAACTTTGCAACATAAGGGTATAATTTATGTTTTCCACCTGGATAACGTAGTGGAGATGGATTCATAAAGCACCTCGTTTAATCGAGCGACAAAAATGTACACCAAATCACTATAATTATAACACAGGTTACGCCAATCAACAAGAAAAACATGAAAAGCCTCTGCTACCAGATAATTAGGCAACAGAGGTGAGTAATTATAAATTTTTGTTTGCACGCTCAATCTTCCAGCCTGCCATGGTCGCAGCCGAGGGAAAGATAACGCTCCATCTCCCCTCTCAGCACCATCTGTGCATACTCCAAGGGCTTATTATACAGCAGCCAGTCCAGCTCCGCCCGCTGTGCCGGGGTGTTGCCGTACTCGTCCTCCACAGCGATGCAGTCGATGGCAAGAGTGGTGCCATCCTCAAACCGGGCTTCCACCCGGTTGGTGTCCGTATTGTAGCGGCAGGAAAGCAGTTTCGTCATAGTCGTATCCTCCAAGACTTGATTTTTGGTGTGCGGTCACTCGAACCAATGCCGTCAAGCCGTTGTCGGATAAGTCGATTTTTCATTTGTCTGAGAGTAAGTGCACGGTTTCTGCACGGTTTTTGCACGGTTTCAAAACGTGCAAAGGGTGCAAATCGTTGCAAAATCGGACAAAGGGTGCAGAAACTCGAAGTTCAAAACCTGCGATGCATCGCCGAGAAATGACGTTAGAACGCAACTTCCCAAAATTGAGGGAATCGCCCGGCGTGCGCTACGAATCAGTAGGCCGTGGATTAGAAGATTAAAAAGTAATGGTCTGTTGAACAAAAATGTTCGGCAGACCATTTTTTCATGGATTTAGAAGTGCTGTCAGTTCCAGCCATACAAAAACTTTGGGTTCAGCAGATGGATCTTTGCACCGGAAAAATCAAGGATACCCTCATCGCGCATCCGGCACAGCTCACGGGAAAGAGCACTGCGGTCCACACAGAGGAAATCCGCCAGTTCTGTCCGGGTGTAGGGTAGACTGTAACAGCCTTTTTCATCGGGTGTCAAGGTTTGAAGATAAATCTTCAGACGATCCCGAAGCCGTTTTTGCGCTAAAATACGCACTTTGGTGTTAAAAAAGAGAAGCTGCTGCGCCATATCCTGCATAAGATTTGCTGTGACCTGCATCCGGCAGGGACAGGTCAGCGTTTTCTGTGACATCAATGCGCTGAAATCCAGCAGCATTACGGTACAGTCCGAACTGGCACGCAGACAGACCGGACTTACCGTCCAGCCAGTACAGGCCAGTTCTGCACCAAATACTTCTCCGGGACAAAAACGGCAGATGCTGATTTGATTGCCATTTTCATCATACAAAAATTCTTCCATCGTGCCATCCAGCAGAACACCCGTATTGTGGCTCTGCTCACCCAGCTCGACGATGTGCGCACCACGAGGATATTCACGGACAGTCGCATTCAAGCAACGAAGGACTTCCCTATATTTTCGCGGCTGGATGCCGTTGAACATGCCGCATTGCTGTAAAATTGAATAATACTGCTCCATCTTAAAATTTGCTTTGCCGTTGCCATAACAACGGACACTCCGAGGTAGTTGTGTTAAACTCTTGGTTAGAGATGCCTAATTAAAAGGCATCATTATTATACGGTATAAAGTTTGAAATGTCAAACCCTATAACTTGCAGGGTTTGTCTTGAAGGAGTGACACAATGCTTTCGTTGGGTATGGATATCGGCACTTCGACGGTCAAGTTGGTGCTGCTGCGGGATGGTGCAATGGCAAAGCAGTGGATGGCGGTGCATCACGGCAGGCCGTTCGCCTGCCTGAAAAAAGGACTTTCTGCATTGGAACTGGATGCAGACACACCGTTTTCGCTCTGTGTGACTGGCAGCAACACCGAAGCTCTGCTGGAACAGGCTCCCGATATTCCCTCTTTTGGGGATATCCCGGCTGTCGTCGAGGGTGTGCGCCAGATTGTTCCGCAGGCTGGTTCGGTCATTGAAATCGGCAGTCAGGGTGCGCGATTCATCACGGATTTGCAGAGCCGTGCGCCGCAGTTCGCAGTCAACGAACACTGTGCGGGCGGCACAGGCTCGTTCTTTGAAGATCAGATGTCCCGCGTAGGCTGCAAACTAGAAGATTATTCTTCACTGGTCGAGCAGGCACAGAGTGTCCCCCGCCTTTCTGGTCGGTGTGCCGTCTTTGCCAAGACCGACATCATCCACCGTCAACAGGAAGGAGCTGCTACGCCGGATATTCTTCTGGGTCTGTGCTATGCGATGATCCGCAACTACAAAGCGACCATCGTGCGTCGGCTTCCCGTCTGCAAGCCGGTAGTGTTCTGTGGCGGCGTGACCTGCAACACCGGCGTCATCCGGGCTATTCGGGAAGTGTTCGGCCTGACCGAAGAAGAGCTCATCGTTCCGGAGTTTGCCCGATATGAAGCGGCTCTTGGTGCTGCACTCAAAGCATCCGGCTCGTTCACGTTACGTCAACTGAATGATTCTCTGGACCGTACACGAACAACACGCCACACGGTCGGAACATTGCCCAAACTGGAACTGCGCCCCGGCACGAGCCTTGCGGAGCCAAACGCTACCAAGATCATTCCAGAAAGTGGCTGCGCATTGGGCATCGACATCGGCTCTACCAGTACCGATCTTGTTCTGGTCGGTGCTGACGGTGAACTGGTAGACTTTCAATATCTGCGCACCGCAGGTGACCCGGAAGGAGCTGTCCGCAAAGGACTTGCAAGTATTCGTCAGCGGTTTGGCGATATCCGGTTTACGGCAGTCGGCGTGACCGGCTCCGGACGTGAGCGTGTCGGCAAGCGCATCGGCGCGGATGCTGTCCGGGATGAGATCACTGCGCAGGCCAAGGGTGCAGCTCACTGGGTACCGGAGGTCGATACTGTGTTTGAGATCGGCGGACAGGACAGCAAGTACATCAGGATCCGGGACGGTGAAGTCGTGGACTTCCAGATGAACAAGATCTGCGCCGCCGGTACAGGCTCTTTTGTGGAGGAGCAAGCCGTCCGCATGGGCATCCCGCTGGCAGAATTCGGCCCGTTGGCCCTTTCTGCCGAACATCCGGCCGCATTGGGCGAACGCTGTACCGTATTCATCGAAACGGCCATTGCATCAGCCGTCGCAGAAGGCGTTTCGCAGGCAGAGATCGCTGCCGGGCTGTGTCACTCCATCGTCCAGAACTATCTGCACAAGGTAGTCGGCTCCAAGCCGGTGGGCCAGCACATTGTCTTACAGGGCGGCGTAGATTATAACCCCGGCATTGTGGCGGCGTTCCAATCCGCATACGGCGACCGGGTGCAGGTAAGCCCGGTCTTTTCCATCAGCGGCGCATATGGCGTGGCTCTTCTGGCACAGGAAGCGGTGGGCGATGCACCTAGTCAGTTTGTGGGCTTCGACAGCCCTGCACAAGCCGCAGAGGACAGCCGCAGCGCGGAGATCCAGAAGAACATTGACTTCTACAAGCGGGCGGACAAACTGCTTTTGGAGGGTTATACCGGCAAACGCGACCCACGTAAAAAGACCGTAGGTGTGCCTTTTGCGTTGATGATCCACAAATTCTTCCCGATGGCGAATGCCTTCTTTACCTCGTTGGGCTTCAATGTCGTCCTGACTGACCCCACCAGCGAGGAAACGATCCGGCTGGCTCAGCAGACCGCACAGGGAGAGACCTGCTACCCGGTCAAACTCATTTACGGCCATATGCAGCAGCTCATCGACCAAAAAGTAGATTATATCTTCCTGCCCACCATCCACACGATGAAGCACGAAAAGAGCCGGGTGAAACACAACTACGGCTGCGTCTATATGCAGACGGCAGCCGTATCCATTGCCAACGCTCTGGACCTTGAGAGCAAGGGCATCACCTTGCTCAGTCCGGTGTTCGATCTCGATTTCGGGCAGGAAGCTATGGCATCTGCAATGCTGGGACTGAGCAGGATCTTAGGGATCCCGAAACCGTTTTGTGCCAAAGCTCTGCTCAGTGGTGCCATGGCGGTGCGCCGCCATACCGCCGCCGTGGAAAAACAGGGCAAAGCTCTGCTGGCGACCCTGAGACCGGACGATAAAGTGTTGGTGCTCATCACCCGCAACTACGGCGTTTCCGACCCCATCCTGAACATGGGCATCCCGGAACTGCTGTTGGAGCGGGGCTACAAGGTCATCACGCTGAGCCACCTGCCCGGTCATGCGCTGGACATCTCCGATGAATACGATAATCTTTATTATCCGTTCGGGCAGCATATCCTGTCCGGAGCAAAGCTGATCGCTCACCACCCGAACCTCTACGCTGTCTATCTGACCAACCACGGCTGCGGCCCGGACACCATGCTCTCACACCTGTTCAAGCAGGAGATGGGCGATAAACCCTACCTGCAAATCGAAGTGGATGAGCATTTTTCCAATGTGGGTGTCATCACTCGCATTGAAGCCTTCCTGAACAGCCTGCAGCACCGCCCGGCGGTGGCTCTGCCGACAGATTTCAACATCGAGCAGGTCGATATTCACCCCTGTCGTCTGGCACAGACACCATCCCCCAATGTGCCACTCTATCTTCCGGCGATGGGGGCTTATACGCCCTATCTGGCCGCATATTTCAAACAGCAAGGGGCAGACCCCTACGAGCTGCCGCACCTGACGGACGATATTCTGAGCCTTGGCCGAGCGGAGACGAGTGCAAAAGAATACCTGCCTTTCCCGGCACTGCTGGGCAGCATCCTTGCCGAGCGAAAAAACGACCAGACACATGCGCAGTTCCTGATTCCGCAGACGCAGGGAGCGGAGGCAGACGGTCAATACGCCCGTGTCATCCGTGCTGTGTTGGACCGCAGAAAAGAGCGGAATGCTCAACTGGTCAGCCCGATGCTGGAAACACTGCCCGAAATGGCGCAGAACCGTGACGCACTCTTCCGCGCACTGTTGGCGGGAGATATCCTCTATGCCGCCCCGGCAGACCAACGTGCAGACATTTCGGCACAGTGGGATGCTCTGCCCGGCTGGGAGCAGCTGCACACCGCGGCGAGAGAGATCGGCGCACTTCCCGCAAAAGGCCGCCGCATTGCCGCTGTTGGCACGCCGCTCTGCCTGACAGAACTGGACAGCGGCGTACTTGCCGCGCTGGAAGCCGAAGGCGAACGGGTGCTTCGCGCCCCACTCAGCGAGGCGCTCTGGTTTCTGTGGAAAGACAATTTGGATGACAACAAACCATCGGCTGGTTGGCTTGACCAGATGCAGAGGCAGATGCAGACCCTTGGTAATGAACTTGGAGCGCAGAGTGCCTTTGCGGAAGACGCTGAAACACTGTTCCTCATTGCGGACTCTGCCTTGCCGAATTTTTCAGGCGGGAACGGCCGATATCGGTACGCCAAGGCCGTGGAGCTTTCTGGCCGTACCAATGCAGTGCTGACCCTTGCACCCCGGTACGAAAATACCGCGATGATCCTGGATATGCGCGGCCTGCACGATGCCTGTCGGGCTCCGCTGTTCCAGCTTTCCCTTGATAATGACTGGGATGAGACTGCATGGAGCCGCCTGCGTTCGTTCCTCTACTACTGCTGAATCCGGCAGACGCAAAGAACCCGTCCGGTACGTCCGGACGGGTTCTCTGCGTCTGTTATGAAACAGAAGATCGCTTATTCGATGACCAGCAGCAGGCTCATCTTGAACTTGCCCTGTGCGGTAACGCTGTGCAGGCCGTTCTTATCGAAGCGGAAGCTCTCGCCTGCGTTCAGCTCGTAATCCTTGCCCTCATAGCCAATAATGGCCTTGCCTTCGAGGGCGGTCAGGATGGCATTGCCGGGAGCGCGGTGCGGAGTCAGGCCGGTGCCCTCGTCAAAGGCCATCAGGACAAATTTCATGTTGTCTGCATGAGCGATGTCCAGATTGGCGATGCTGCCCTCTTCATAAGAAATGAGGTCCTTCAGTTCGGTGGGCTGGCCAGCCTTGATGATGTTGTTCATGGTAAAATTCTCCTTTTTCAAAATAATTTCGGTATAGATCATTCCACTGTCGGTTTTTGTGCCGCACAGTGTTTTTGGCGGTACATACAGCACTTCTCCGGGTTTGACGGACACTTCCTGCCCATCGACTCCCAGAAGAAACCTGCCGTTTCCCTCACCACCCAGATAAAGAGTGGTGCAGTCATAGTATTCCGGGGTAATAGAAGTGCCTGCGCCCAAGGAAAACCATGTTACCGGCACTCCATAGCCCAGTCCGGAAGGTCGGGAAACGGTCATGGCATCCCGGATCGGGCGAACCTGGGAAAGTGTAAAAGGGACATTGTTCATACAGCAGTTTCCTCCCGCAGACCAACCGGAACGATGCTGCGCACCGACCGCCCCTGATAATGCAGTTCATCCACCAGCACCTGAACATCAAAAGAATACGAGATGTTCTCCTCGCTCAAGATCTCCGCAGCTGGACCGTAGAAAAATTCGCCTTTGCGGTTCAGCATCAGGGCTTCGTCCGCTACGCTCATGGCATTGGTGGGATAGTGGGTATTCATGATGGCACTGATGCCGGATTCATGCGCCAGCCGCTCCACCATATTCAGTACTAAGATCTGATTGTGGAAATCCAGGCCGGTTTCCGGCTCATCCAGAATGATGAGCTTCGGCTCGTTGATGAGGGCACGGGCAATGAGCACCATTTGCAGTTCACCGCCGCTCATCCGGTTGCAGTCCTTGTTGGCAAGACGGGTGATCCCCACTCGTTCCATCATGGCTTCCGCCATTTCGATTTCCTCTTTGCCGGGCTGCTGAAAGGCTCCGAGATGCGCACTGCGCCCCAGCAGAACCATTTCCAGACCGGTGTAGGAAAAAGCGAAGCCACGGGACTGCGGAATGTAGGAGATAGTGCTCCAGACATCCTTCGGCTTGAGGGTGTGGATATCCTTCCCATAAAATAGGGTTTTTCCGCTGTGCCATGGCAGCAGACCGATCATGCACTTGAGCAGGGTGGTTTTACCAATGCCGTTTGGACCAAGAGTCGCAAGGATGTGACCTTCTTCCAGACCCAAATTGATATTTTCGAGAATCACAGGCTGCTTCGGGTAGCCGAAGCAGCCGTTCTGCACTTCCAAGATCATTGCAGATTGCTCCTTGTTTTATTCAACAGAGAAATAAACGCCGGTGCACCGATGATGGCGGTGAGGACGGAAAGAGGCAGCTCGATAATGCTGATGCTGCGGGACAGGGTATCGATCAGGATCATAAAGCTGGCTCCCAGACTGAGACTGAGGGGCACCACATAACGGTTGTTGCTTCCAACCAGCATCCGGGATGCGTGCGGGATCAGCAGACCGATCCAGCCCACCTGACCGCACATGGAAACGGCTGAAGCCGTGACCAGCGTAGATGCAACAATAAACAGCATCCGGGTCTGTTTGATGTTGATGCCGCTGGAACGAGCCTCGTCATCACTCAGTGAAAGGATGTTCAGCCGCCAGCGCAGCAGATAGATGATGATGATTCCAGCAACGATAAGCGGGCAGCCGATCAGGATCTTTTGGTAACTGGAACTGGTAAAGCTGCCCAAGAGCCAGTAGGTGATCTCCGGAAGCTTGTTCTGCGGATCGGCAGTATATTTCAGCAGCGAACCCAGTGCGTTGAACAGAGCGGATGCGATCGTACCGGCCAGCACCAGATAAACCATAGAACGCCCATCACTCTTGCCTGCGATTTTCAGAGTAAAACAGACGGAAATCAGGCCAAAGACCAAGGCGATGAGCTGCGTTTCCAGAATGCTGCAAGACAGGATGATAGCAAGAATTGCACCCACACAGGTGCCGCTGGTCACACCCAAAATATCCGGTGTGGCAAGCGGATTGGAGAATAAGGATTGATAGGCATTGCCTGCACAAGACAGACCTGCGCCGACGATGATGGCCGTCAGAATGCGGGGCAGCCGCAGATTGATGACGATGGAGTAGTTCTGTACATTTGAGGTGCTCTCACCCGTCAGTGCCGTGCGCAAAGCTGTGAGAACTTCGCCTGCCGGAACATTCATTCGCCCAAAGCACAGGCAGATGAGTGCGGTCACAAGGGGAAAAGCGAACATCAATACCACGGCCAGAGGAGTGAACCGGCCTTTTTTTATCCAGATGGTATCCTTCATCAGTACAGCAGCATTTCCTCCAACTCGTCATCTGTCACATCGTAGCCGTACCATGTCTTGTAATATTCCTTGATGGTATCGCCCAGCGGATAATCGGCAAAAGCATCCGGGTAGGTGTTGCAGGCCAGCCATGCCAGCACCAGCGGAGCATCCGGATTCGGGGTGAACCAGTTCCACATACCCAGCGTAGTGTTGTAGACCCGGCCGCTCTTCACGGCAGTCAGGGTGGAGAAGTCAGCACCGTCCACATTCCCGCTCAGCACGTCCTCGGTGCGCAGGGGCTGCAGGCCGGGACCATCCAAGAAAAGAATATCGGGATCCCAGCTATAGATCTGCTCCATGCTGGCCTGTGCAAAGCCGGTGGCTTCCAGTGCCTTGTCCGTTACGCCCAGACGCTTCATCCAGTAGGTGCCAAAGGTGCCCTGACCGGATACCTTCGGCACACCGTCTGCATACTTCCACAGGATCAGCGCACTGGGACGATCCGTTTGAGGAATTTCCGCAATACGGGCTTCCACATCGGTCACGATCTCATCACCGGCAGCAACAAAGGCGTCGGTCTTGCCCGGCTCGTTGAAGATCTGCTCCAGCAGCTTCAGCCACTCTTCGTAACGTTCAACGGGATCGGCTTCCGTAGATGCGCCCACGGTAGCGAAACCGATGGAGGGGATTCCGCTGGCCTTCAGGATTTCGGCATGGGAGGAGTTGCCGGCATTGTACAGGATAACATCAGGGTTCAGCTTCAGGATCTCCTCGATGTTCAGGTCGCTCTGAGCATAGACCGTATCGCTGGACTTCAGAAGCTCCGGGGCGATATTCTTCAATACCGTGTCAGAAATGACCGACTTGAAAGAGCCGCAGTAACCCACGATGTAGGGAGCGCTGCCCTCAAAATAAGCCATGTAGGTGGACAGGATCGGAATCTGGTCGATGACGACACGGGTGACCTTATTAGGCACTTCTACTTCGTTGCCGCCGTGGTCTACGACGGTATGGGTACCGGTCTCATCCATAGATGCGGCAGAGGAAGCTGCTTCGCTGGATACAGCGGAAGAAGCCACAGAAGAAGCCATGCTGCCGGAAGAAGAACCGCAGGCGGCCAGAACACCGGCTGCACTTACAGCAGCCATGGCAGTGATAAACGAACGACGAGAAATTTTTTTCATGGAAAACTCCTTTGATAAATCAATGGTTCTTTGGTCGTGGCGGTTAGTTAGTTATAACCAACTACAGAGCATTTTATCAAATTCACGTTCCCTTGTCGGTTGCTATGGCAACGGCAGCGCAAATTTATGTGATGGTAAAAATAGACACAAAAACAGGGTGCGCCCACCCGGACGCACCCTGCCATCGCAATTCACGATCTGATTC
>ERZ507163.275-NODE-275-length-10961-cov-4.43765_pt1 | contig 10961 bp, 10 predicted proteins | sample MGYA00513768_ERZ507163 | MGnify/ENA metagenome assembly ERZ507163
TTCCCGGAGGTTCCGGTTGTTCCGCACGGTAAAATCGTTTCCGTACAACGGGCCGTAGTATTTCAGTTCGTGCTGTTCCAGCTGGTCTGCGTCCGGGGCCTTGATCGAGACGTCCGGGTTCGTTTTCCAGCTGCGGATGTCTGTTTCCGGGGGCAGAACCATCGTCAGGGTCTCTTCGCACTCCATGCCGAATGCATCGGCCAGCGGCTCGTACCCTTCCAGCTTGAGGAAGGTGTCTCCCCGCTCTTTCTGGTAGGCCAGCGCGGCCCGGACTTCATCTGCCGAGGGCTGGCTGTAATAACAGAATGCGTTGTGGTCGTATTTATCGCGCAGCTCGCTGTCCTCCCGCTTGGTCAGATGCTCTGAAACGGTGTGAGACGCGGAAAACAGCCGGTAAAAGCTTTCATCGGTCTTTCTTGTAGGGTTCATTGCGCTCCTCCAAAACTTATCGCTCACTTCCACCCCCGCGCCGTAGGGTCGAGCATCTCGGCGGCGGAGTAGATGAGGGCATTGCAGATGGCCGCAGCGACATTGCTGCCGCCCTTGCGGCCCATCGCCACGATGGCGGGTACGCCGTGCTTTTCGCAGACGGCGAAGAGCCGTTCCTTGCTCTCCACCACGTTCACAAAGCCCACCGGCACACCGATGACCAGTGCGGGCCGCAGGCCGCTTTCGATTTGTTCTGCGATCGTCAGCAGAGCCGTAGGCGCGTTGCCGACGGCGAGGATGGCCCCGGGATGCTCCTGCGCTGCCTTTTTCATCGCTGCGACGGCCCGGGTGGTGCCAGCCTCTTTTGCGGCGGCGGCCACCTCGGGGTCAGCCATATAACAGCAGGCCGTGCCGCCCAGCTTCGCCAGACCGGGCTTGGTGATGCCGGCCAGCGCCATATTCGTATCGGTCACGATGACGGCCCCGGCGTGGAGGGCCTTGACGGCCTGCTCCACCGCGCGGGGGGTGAAGTGGAGATTCCGCGCATAGTCGAAGTCGGCGGTGGTGTGGATGACCCGCTTGACCACGGCTTCGTGCTCGGGCGGCGGGGTCAGGCCCATCATTTCCAGCTCTTCGGTGATGATGTGGAAGCTCGTCCGCTCAATGTCGGCAGGTAAATGATGCTGCGGCGTCAATATTCTATCCCCTTTCGTGCTTTTATCCCCTTCTGGTAGGGGTGGCGGTGGCATTTCATCTCGGTGGAGTAGTCGGCGGCGTCCAGCATCCACTGGGGCGGCGTGTGGGCCGTCAGGACGCACTCACACCCAGCAGGCCGCTCCAGAACGGCCTTCTTTAATAGATCGACGTCTACCATATCCAGCTCTTCTGCGCTCCCGGCTTCGTCCAGTATCAGCAGGTCGGCAGGCTGTGCCATGGCGGCGGCGAGGTTCTGATTTTGCAGTTCCCGGGTCGCGGCCTTTTCCTCCGGCGTCATCTGAAAGACGAATTTCTGCCCGGCCTTGCCCCGGTAGATCTCCGCACCAAGCTGGGCCAGAAGCGGGATCTCGCCGCTGTTCCCGCCCTTCAAAAACTGGAGGATGACCACCCGCTTCCCGGACCCCAGCGCACGGAGCGCAAGACCCATAGCGGCGGTGGTCTTCCCCTTTCCGTCGCCCCAGTACAGATGCAAAAGTCCCTGTTCCATTCAGTGCTTCTCCATTCCCATCGCGGCATACACCGCGTCCATATCCAGCGCCCCGCGCACGCCGTCGGCCAGGATGTCGAACTGCTGGCGGCGGTACTCTTCCATCGGGATGAGGGCTGCGTCGGAGGGGTCGATGCCCTTCCGGCGGCAGAGCCAGCCCGCCAGCGCCTCGGTCAGCGTACCGGTGTCAAACAGGCCGTGGAGGTAGGTGCCGAACACATTGCCCTGCACACAGCCCTCCCGGGCTCCGTCAGGGTAGTGGGCGAAGGGTCCGCCCTCCGCCTCGGTCACGCCGGTGTGGATCTCGTAGCCTTCCAGCTCTGCACCCGCAAAGGGGGCGGCGACGGTCGCTTTGACCTGTGCGCGGCGCTTCTGCTCGCTGAACACGGTCCGGGTGGGCAGCAGACCCAGCCCCCGCAGAGTCTGCGGCCGGCCGCTCTCGCTGCCGGTGGGGTCGTCGAGGGTCTGGCCCAGCATCTGGTAGCCGCCGCAGACGCCCAGCACCGGCGTGCCTTTCGCGGCCAGCTTGAGCAGAGCCGTTTCCAGCCCGCACTGCCGCAGCCAGAGCAGGTCGTCCACCGTGTTTTTCGTCCCCGGCAGCAGGATGAGGTCGGGTGCGCCCAGTTCGTGGGCATTCGAAACATACCGCACACCCAGCAGCGGGTGCTGTTCCAGCGGCATGAAGTCCGTGAAATTGGACAGATGCGGCAGGCGGATGATCGCCGCGTCCAGCGGCTTTTTGCCGTCCCGCATCTCGAGGCGCTGGCTCAGGGAGTCCTCGTCCTCGATGTCCACCTTCAGGTACGGTACGACGCCCACCACGGGCAGATGGGTCTTTTCTTCCAGCATCGAAAGGCCGGGGCGCAGAATTTCTACGTCTCCGCGGAATTTATTGATGACGAGCCCCTTGATGCGCCGGCGTTCTTTTTCTTCCAGCAGCTCCACCGTGCCGTATAGCTGGGCGAACACGCCGCCCCGGTCGATGTCGCCCACCAGAAGCACCGGCGCGTCCACCATCTCGGCGAGGCCCATGTTCACGATGTCCTCGCTCTTCAGGTTGATCTCTGCCGGGCTGCCCGCGCCCTCGATGACGATGACGTCAGCCTCCTCGGCGAGGCTGTCATACGCCTTCAGGATGTCCGGCACCAGCTGCCGTTTCGTGCGGAAATACTCCGACGCTTTCATCTGGCCCCGCACCTCGCCGTTGACGATGACCTGACTGCCCACGTCACTGCTGGGCTTCAGGAGGATGGGGTTCATCCGCACGTCCGGCTCGACACCGGCGGCCTGCGCCTGCACCACCTGCGCCCGGCCCATCTCGAGGCCGTCTTTGGTGACGAAGCTGTTCAGAGCCATGTTCTGGCTCTTGAACGGCACGGCGCGCAGGCCGTCCTGCGCAAAGATGCGGCAGAGCGCCGCGCAGAGCAGACTTTTGCCTGCACCGCTCATCGTTCCCTGCACCATGATGCATTTTGCCCTGCTCATCCCAGCACCTCTTTCATAAGTTCCAGCAGCCGGGCGTTCTCGGGGGCCGTGCGCACCGCCGTGCGGTACCACTCCGGCCCGAGGCCCGGATAATTCGCGCAGCTGCGCACCTGTGTTCCCAGCGGGCGAAGCCTCTCGTTCAGGTCGGCGGGCGCGCGGAAGAGCAGATAGTTCGCCTTTCCGTCGATGACCCGCAGGCCCAGCGCCCGCAGGCCCGCCGTCAGAACGGGCCGCTGCCGGGCGATGAGCGCGCGCACCTCGTCCACATAAGCGGTTTCTTTCAGGGCCGCGACGCCTGCCGCCTGGGCCAGACTGGATACGGCCCACGGCTGGCCCGCTGTCTGCATTTTTTCCAGAAGCGCTTCGTCGCCGCAGAGGCAGTAACCCAGCCGGACGCCGGCCATGCCGTAGAGCTTGGTGAAAGCTTTCAGGATGACGAGGTCCCCACTTTCCAGCAGAGGCTTCGCGGTCCATCCGTCGGCGTCGGGCAGAAAGTCCAGAAAGCACTCATCTACGGCCAAAATCGTGCGGCACTCCCCGCACCGGCGCAGCAGCTTTTTCACCAGCTCGGGTGAGGCCAGCTGCCCCGTCGGGTTGTTCGGCTGGCAGAGGAACACCATGTCGATGCTCTCGTCCACGGCGTCCACGAGGGCGTCCGTCGGGGCGAAATCATTCGCTTCATCGAGGAAGAAGCGTTTCACTTCGCACCCCACCGTATCCAATGCAGAGGCGTACTCGGCAAAAGTCGGAGCAGTCACCAGCGCCTTATGGGGCTTTACGGCCCAGACCAGCCGGAAGATGAGGTCCGCCGCGCCGTTGCCGCAGAGGATACGCTCCTGCGGCACACCCTCGGCCCGGCTCAGCGCCGCCCGCAGGGTGCGGCAGAGGGGGTCGGGGTAGCGGTCGGCCAGAGGCAGTGCGTCCCGGATGGCCTGCGCCACCCCTTCGGGCAGACCGAGTGGGCTGACGTTCGCCGAAAAATCCAGCGCGTCGCGGCCAAAGCGTTCGCGGTAGCCCATCCAGTCACCGCCGTGGACCAGTTCCATGTTCTTCTCCCCCTTTTATGCAGCAAAAATTCGCAGTGCCAGCCCGGCGGCAAGCGCCAGCAGGCTTTCGGCGTACATCATCCGATCGGCCCGCAGAATATCCTCCGGCTCGATGGGCCGCAGCGGGTCGCCGATGGTGGGCTTCGGGTAGTACTCCCCGAAATAGTAGGCCGGCCCGGCCAGCTGGACGCCCAGCGCGCCCGCGCAGGCGCTCTCAGTCTGGGCGCTGTTGGGGCTGGCGTGATTGCGGCGGTCCCGCCGCCAGATGCGCCATGCGCCCGAGGCGCTGTTCCCGGTCAGAGCCGCAGCCGCCACCCATAACAGCCCGGCCAGACGGCTCGGGATATAGTTTGCCACATCGTCCAGTTTTGCGGCGGCGCGGCCAAAGTAGAGATATTTTTCGTTTTTGTAGCCCAGCATACTGTCCATGGTGTTGATGGCCTTGTAGGTCAGGGCCAGCGGTGCACCGCCCAGCAGCATATAAAGTAAAGGCGCAATGACGCCGTCGCTGGCGTTTTCGGCCACCGTCTCCACCGCCGCTCGGGTCACGCCCTCGGCGGTCAAAACTTCCGTGTCGCGGCCCACGATGCGGCTCACAGCCTTTCGGGCGGCGGGCAGGTCGTCTTTTACCAGTTCCCGGTAGACGTTCCTGCTCTCCTGCATCAGCCCCTTCGCGGCCAGCGCCTGCCCGCACCAGAACATCTGGACGGCCAGCCCCAGCAGCGGGTGAAGCATCGCCGCGCCCCAGCAGACAAGGCCCGTGAGCAGCAGCGTCCCCACCGGCAGGCAGAACGCCATCACCGCGCCGCCCAGCAGCTCGCCCTGAGGCGTTTTGGGCAGGCGGGTGCGGAGAAATTTTTCCAGCCGGGAGATGGCTTTGCCCATGTACACCACCGGGTGGGGCAGCCACGCCGGGTCGCCGAAGATGGCATCCAGCACGAAGCCTCCCAGCACAGCCCAGGCGGTCATCATACGCCGGCCTCCGCGTCTTTCGTGTACTGCACGGTCTTCACGAGGCGGAGCTGGCGCTTCTCGGCCCAGTCGGCGGCGTCCAGCACATAGCCGCCCGCGTTGGGGCCGCACCACGCATAATAATCGCGCCTGGGCAGGGCGTACCGCTCCATGGCCGCCATCTGGGTGCCGCCGTGGGCCAGGATGACCAGCAGCTCTTCGCCGTCGGCCAGCGCCTTGTCCACCAGAGCAGAGAAGGCATTGCAGATGCGGTTCGAGAAGTCGTCCTTCCGCTCACCGTCGGGGCATTTGCTCTCGCAGTTGGCCTGCACCCACGCCTGATAATCGGCGTCGTGCTCCATCTCGACGTAGTTTTTGCCCTCGAAGCTGCCGAAGCACATCTCCTGCAGGTCCTTCACGACCACAAGCTCTGCCTCCGGGAAGAGCACCCGGGCCGTCTGGGCCGTCCGCTGCAGCGGGGTGATATAGACCACCTTCGGGTCGATGTCGGCCCGGCGCAGCCGGCTCAGGCCCTCCGCCGAGAGCGGGATGTCGCGCTGGCCCTGATAGCGCTTCTGGGCGTTGTATTCGGTCAGGCCGTGACGCAGCAGATAGATCAACATTGGGGTAATTCTCCTTTCAATACCGTCGGGATGCCGCAGAACATCTGCACCACGCAGTCGGCGCGCTCTGCCAGCAGGCAGGCCAGCCGTCCGGCGGCCTCCCGCCCGGCGCGCTCCTCAGCATCCATCGGGACAACACCGCCGCCGACCTCGGTGGCGATGACAATATCATATTCCGCCAGCTCCCGGGCCAGCGTTTCGAGCTGCTCCGGGGTCTGAGTCTCGGCGGCGGCGTCCTGCACATCGGCGATGATGCTGCCCCGGAAGTTCCGCGCAAAGGTGCGCTTGCCGCTGTAGAGTGGCCCTGTGATGAACATCATTTACAGCACTCCTCCCCACTGGCTGACGGCCAGCGCCGCCAGCATCCACAGCTCGGCCCGCTGCAAAAACCACCCGGCCAGGTCGCCGGTGATGCCGCCAAACTGCTTTTTTGCCACGGAATCATAGCGCCACAGCGCCAGAAGCGCTGTTGCCGCCAGCCCGCCGCCGCCCAGCGCCGTCAGCGCCAGGACGAGCAGAGCCGACAGGCCGCAGAGGAAGCGGCGGACGGTCTGCTTGTCGGCCGCTGTGGCAAAAGTATGGGCGAGGCCGGTGTCCTTCGCCAGCGGGAACGCCGCCACGGCAAAGCCCGACAGCGCCCGCTCCAGCACCAGCGCCAGCGTCCAGCACAGGCCCGCCCGGGGTGTGAACCGCACACTGCCGCAGAGGCCGAAGTAGGCCACAAAGTAGCAGCACAGCCGGATGACAGCGAAGGCCCCACAGTGGGAGTCTTTCAGAATTTCAAGCTTTTTTTCCCGGTCTCCGTAGCTCGAGAGGGCGTCCGAGGTGTCGGCGTAGCCGTCGAGATGGATGCCGCCGGTGACGGCCACCGGCACGAGGCAGAACGCCGCCGCCCGGGCCAGCCCCGGCAGGGGCAGGACGCCGCAGAGACACCACAGCCCGCCGCACACCAGCCCGATGAGGGGGAAGGCACACATGGCGTACCGCATATTTTTTTCGTTCCACTCGAACTGCGGCACCGGCAGGGCCGAAAACATCGCAAAGGCCACCGCGATGGTCTGCAAAACAGTCACAGTTTTTCTCCCCCTTTGTAGTACACCGGCAGGCCGCAGACCACCCGGCAGACGTTGTCTGCCCGGGCGGCGAAAGCGTTGTTCACCTGCGCCAGCGCCAGCAGATACTGGTCGGTGTCGCCCGCGTAGTCGGCACCGCCGCTGAACACCTCGTTCGATACGACGATAAGGTCATCACACCCGGCGGCGAGGCGTTCCAGCCCGGCCAAAACGGCCTCGGCGGTGTGCTTTCCTGCCCCGCCGGGGCTGTAAAGCTCGTTGGCGACGAGGTTGCCGAGGTCTTCCAGCAGGACGGTCCCCCGGCCGGGCAGAGCCAGACGGTCGAGGTGGAGCGGGCATTCCAGCGTTTCGAACTGCTTTTGCGCCCGCATTTTCCGGTGCTTTTCCACCCGGGCGGCGCACTCGGCATCCCAGACCTGCATGGTGGCGAGGTAATAGCGGGGCAGGCCGGTCTTGAGCACAAGGCTCTCGGCGCAGGCGCTCTTGCCGCTGGCCGCGCCGCCAAGCACCAGCGTCAACATCCCGCGCCCCCCTGCGGCGTGTAGGCTTCGATGCCGCCCTCTTCAAAGGAATAACAGCCATCGTAGACGGCCAGCGCCATGTCCCACAGCGGGATGGCGGCCACCGCGCCGGTGCCTTCGCCCAGATGCAGGCCCGCCGTGATGAGGGCTTTTTTGTTCAGAGCGTCCAGCACCAGCTTTGCGGCCGGCTCGGTGGAGCAGTGGCTTGCAAAAACAGCCTTGGCCGCCGCCGGGCAGAGCCGGACAGCGCAGAGCGCCGCCACACAGCTGATGAAACCGTCGGCCAGCACCGGCACACCTTCCAGCGCACCGCCGAGGAAGACGCCGCAGAGCCCGGCAATATCGAAACCGCCCAGCTTTGCCAGCACGTCCAGCGCATCGGCAGAGTCGGGCTGATTTTTTGCGATGCCGCGATGGATGGCGTCGATCTTCCGGGCAAGACCCTCGTCCGAAAGGCCCGCGCCCCGGCCCGTCATCACTTCGACGGGCTGGCCCAGCAGCACAGCGGCCACGGCGCTGGACGTCGTGGTGTTGCCGATGCCCATCTCACCAGTAGCCAGCAGGCCGACGCCCGCTTTCTTCTGCTCCTGCACCAGCCGGATGCCTCTGCCGATGGCCTCCACGGCCTGCTCCCGGCTCATGGCCGGGCCGAGGGTGAAATCCGCTGTGCCGGGGGCGATGCGGCAGTCGAGAACGCCCGGGACCGGGTCGCCCGCGATGCCCATATCCACCGGCACCACCTCGCACCGGGCGGTCTGTGCCATCCGGCAGACGCTGGTGCGGCGGGCGGCAAGGTTCTCAGCCACGGCGCGGGTCACGCTGCTGTCGGTCTGGCTGACGCCCTGGGCCACCACACCGTTATCGGCGCAGAGCACCAGCACCGCCCGGCGGGAAATATCCAGCTTTGCGCTGCCGGTGAGGGCGGCGGCGTCCTCGATGGTCGTTTCCAATCCGCCCAGCCCGCCCAGCGGCTTTGCAAGGCTGGCCCAGTGGGCGTGCGCCGCCGCCCGGGCGGCTTCGTCCGGCGGCGTGATGGCCGCACAGAGGGCGGCGAGTTCTGTCTCAGTCATGGTCTCTCCTGTAATTTTCAGCCGCGGCGGCAAAGCGCTGCGGCAGGGGCGTACCCGCCCAGTACAAATGCGGGAAGCCCGCATAGAAATGCTCGTTTACAAATCCGCACCGCCACTCTGCGCCGCCCACCGGCTTTTTTGCCGCGAGGGCCGTGCCGTTGGCGGTGGAATCCCAGTGGTGGAATTCGTGGATGGGAAAGCTCTCCCCGGCCCGGAAGAGCAGACTGTCCGAGTCTGCGCTCAGCGCGGCATAGCCGAAGCGGACGAGACGTCCGGCATCTTTTGCTTCGCCCGGCAGGACGCCCGCCATCGGCCAGCTCTGCCCCTCGGCGTCCGTGAGGCTCTGCCCCAGATAGAGGAAGCCCCCGCACTCGGCCGCCGTGGGCAGGCCGGACTCGATCTTTCGCTTTATCTCGCGCAGAAGCGAGGTATTTTCACTCAATTCTCTTGCGTGAAGTTCCGGGTAGCCGCCGGGCAGATACAGCCCGCCGATGTTTTCCGGCAGAGCCGTGTCGCGGAGGGGGCTGAAAAAGACCACCTCTGCCCCGGCGTCCCGGAAGGCCTCCAGCGTCTCGGCGTAGGTAAAGCAGAATGCCTCGTCCTGCGCCACGGCGATGCGGACCCGGGCCGGAGGCGTCTCCGGCTGCACCGGCAGGGCGGGCGGCTCCTTTTCGCAGAGGGCCAGCAGGCGGGGCCAGTCGATGTGCTCCTCCGCCGCGTCGGCCAGAAGGGCCAGCTTCTGCTGTAAATTTTCCACTTCCGCCGCCGTGTAGAGGCCCAGATGGCGGGAACCGATGACGGCCTCCGGGAGTTTCGGCAGAAAGCCCAGCACCGGCAGACCCGTCTCTTCTTCCAGCATCGGGGCCAGCAGAGCGTGCATCCGTGCCGTGCAGTTGTTCAGCAGGATACCTGCGATGTGACTGGGAGTGCGGAAGTTTACGAGCCCGTTCAACTCTGCGGCCAGCGTCAGGCTCTGACCCTTCGGCTCTGCCACCAGCAGCACCGGCAGACCCAGCGTGTCGGCCAGATGCCACGCACTGGCCCTGTCGCTGACGCCCCCGAGGCCGTCGTAAAAGCCCATGGCCCCCTCGCACACCGCCGCACCGTGTCCGGCGGCACCCCTCGCGTAGAGGGTGCGCACCGTCTCGGGCGCAGAGAAAAAGAGGTCGAGGCTGCGGCTCTCCACCCCCAGCACGGCCCGGTGGAACATAGGGTCGATGTAGTCCGGCCCGCTCTTGAAGGCGCAGGGCGCACAGCCCCGCCGCTTCAGCGCCATGAGCAGGGCGCAGGTCATGGTGGTCTTGCCGCTGCCCGAGCGGGGCGCCGCCAGCAGAAACTGTATCATGTCATTCTCCTGTGATGAGGTAGATGGGGTTCTGGGCCATCATGAGGTGCAGCCCGCCCACGGCCTTGGCCCGGCTGACGGCGATCTGGCTCACCTGCACGGTCCGGCCTTTGGCCGTCAGCGCGGCCACCGCCGCCGAAAGGCTCTCAAGGGCGATGGCCGACACGCAGATGCGGGCGTCGGGGTTCTTATCCAGCGCGGCGTCCACGATGGCGGCAAGGCTGCCCTTGCTGCCGCCGATAAAGACAGCGTCCGGCGCGGGCAGGTCCGAAAGGGCGGCGGGGGCAAGCCCCTCCACGAGGACGAGGTTCCGGGTCCTGAATTTTTCGCGGTTGGCTTTGATGAGCGCACAGCCCTCCGGCCTGCACTCCACTGCGTAGACCCGGCCCCGGGGCGCGGCCAATGCCAGCTCCACGCTGACGCTGCCCGTCCCGGCCCCCACGTCCCACAGGATGTCTTCCGGGCGGACGGCCAGCTTCGCCAGCACAGCGGCCCGGACTTCCTGCTTGGTCATGGGGACGTCGCCCCGCTCGAAGGCTTCGTCCGGCAGGCCCGGAGCGCGGCGGGGCAGCACCTCCGCCGCCTCCACGAGAAGGACGCTCAGGCTGTTGAAGCGGCCTGCGGCCAGCTCCTTGACGCTGCCGCGGAAGAGCTTTTCTTCCGGCGTGCCGAGGCACTGGCCCACAACAGCCTGCACGTCCCCGAAGCCCTCTGCCGCCAGCTGGGCGCAGAGGGTGGCGGGGTCTTCGCTGCCGCCGGTGAGGAAGAAGGTGGGTCTGCCCTGCATACACTCGGCCACCGGGTCACAGGTGCGGCCATGGGCCGAAACAAGGTTCCACCCCTGCCACGGACGGCCCAGCGCCGCCGCCAGCAGCTGGATGCTGGAAAGGCCGGGCAGCACCCGGGCGCGGACGCCGAGGGCCTCCAGCTTTTCCATCATGGAGGACGCGCCGGAGTAAAAGCCGGTGTCGCCGCTGTAGACCAGCACGGCGTTCTCCGCGCCGGAGGTCTGCAGCAGCTCTGCCACCTCGTCGGGGCGGTAGGCGGCGGCGCAGTTCTCGGTGCAGCCGGCAGGCAGAACTGCCAGCAGACGCCGTGCGCCCAGGATGAGGTCGGCCTGCCGCAGTGCGGCCAGGCCCTGAAGGGTCAGGTTCTCCGGCTGGCCGGAGCCCATGCCGATGAGTGTCACGTTCATCTTATCATCTCCTTGCAGC
>ERZ507163.287-NODE-287-length-10567-cov-5.94216_pt1 | contig 10567 bp, 9 predicted proteins | sample MGYA00513768_ERZ507163 | MGnify/ENA metagenome assembly ERZ507163
TCTGCCGCCGCCTGCAGCGGGGCGGGGTAGAGCACCACCGAGCAGCCCAGCGGCGCAAACACGGCCCGCACTTCGTTGAGGTGGTCCTGAACATAGAGATATTTGGCGCGCTGGTCCTCCACGCCGCCCAGCACAAAGCAGTGGTTGAGCAGATAATTTGCGCACTCTTCCAGCATTTTATTCGTTTCGGTCATCTTCGGCGTCCTCCTTGCGGGGTGTCAGAGTAAATTCTTCAAACCGGAAGCCGCCCCGCGTGGCCCACTCGCCGGTGAGCTGGATGTCATAACAGCGGCGCGGCGACTGGGAGTAGGTGTGCAGTCCGATGATGCGTGCGAAGTCGTTCGGGTATTCGTCGGCGAGGGTGGACGCCGAGACAGAAGGCCGTGCGGCCAGCGCCTGCCGGGCGAGGATGTCCACGTTCTCCTCGGTGACGGCCATCCGGGCGTAGTCCAGCAGGAGCTTCTGCTCCCGGCGGAGCTGCTCCTCGTCCAGCTGTCCGGCCTGCACCGGGGCCAGCGGCGCGTCGGTGCGGGGTGCGGCCGGAGGATAGAGCGGCTTTTCGCCGAAGACCTGCACCGGCCAGAGCCTGAGCCGCGCGGCCAGCAGGCCGTCGTCCGGCTCAAAGAGCTGGTCGGGCGTTTTGATGTCCTCGGCGTACCGCCGCAGCAGGGCGGTGACGCTGCCCTGGGCCGAGCGGTCGCTCAGCAGCAGGAACTGCGCCCGCTGAACGGCCCGCTTGCGGTAGCGGACGTGGCTGGCGTCGATCTCCCGGATGAGGGTGCTCATCTCTTCGAGGGCGTCCCGCTGTTTCTGGATGAGGGTGCGGACGGCGGGAGCGGCCTCGCTCGGGGCGCAGCGCTCCACCCGGGCGTAATCCAGCGCCAGCTGGGGCAGGTAGTTCGTCTCGCAGTCGTCCAGTCCCTCTTCGAGGAAGGCACGGTAGTTGAACAGATTGTCGCTGGTCTTGAAGCGGTGGTAGGCGGCCGCCACCACCTTTTCTTCGTACTGGTCGAAAAGCTCCAGCACCTCCTGCGGGGTGCGGTTGCGGGTGAGGCGGTCGATGTAGTGGCCGATGGAGGCGTTGAGGGCGCGGAGGGACTTGTTCAGCGCCTCAAGGTCGCCGGCTACCTCCCGCAGGACGTTCTCGTAGGGGCTCTTCTCTTCGCCCACGTTCTGCAAAAGCTGCCACGCTTTGTAGAGCTTGCCGGTGTAGGTGACGACCCGGGGGTTCAGGATCTCTTCCAGCGCCTCGAGAAGCGGCGTCACCTCCGGCACAAAGGCCAGCGCAGGCTCTTCTTCGTAGCTGCCGGGCTGTTCGGCCAGCCAGCCGGTGCGCCGCAGCCGCAGCAGAAAGCCCAGCGCCAGCGTGTGGGGGTCGCGGGTTGGCTGCTCGGCCTCATCGCCCGCGTCGTCGGCGTCCAGTGCCAGAGGCTTTGCCAGCGCGGCGAAGTAATCCTCGGCCCGGGATACGGCCTCGGCCCGCAGGATGCTGTAATCTGCCGTGTGGCGGCACTCCTCCCACAGCAAGAGCAGCAGCTCTGCATAAAATGCCCGGTTCGGCCCCGCCAGCGGCCGGAACAGCCGCGGGCTGACCAGTTCAAACAACTGCATCCGTATGCCCCTTTCAATCGGTAAAGTTCGACTTCTATTGTACCACAGATGGCACGGTTTTGCACCCCGCCGGGAAATAAAAACACGGGCCGGCAAAGCGGTATGAAACCCCTTTGCCGGCCCGTGCGGCGCTCCCTTATTCCCAGGCCCGGCGGCAATGCCGCACAAAAGCCTGACAATGATTAACTCGATGATAGCACGACTTTGGCATTCTGTCAACCAGATTGCTGAAAAAAAGAAGAAAGTGTGAAAGGATTTCTCCAATCTTTTCCTGAAATTACACACATTTTCCACGAATTTGTGATAGCTTTAAATACAGAAGAACTCCCCGATAATGAACTCGTTTGAAATACAAGGCGGAACTACTCCTGATAGATGCACAACAGCCCCCCGGAATTGCAGGACTCCGGGGGGCTTCGTGTTTGTTTACAGCTCCTGATAGGCGCTCATCAGGGCGGGGATGAACTGCTTTTTGCGGCTGATGACGCCGGGCAGCACCCAGCTGCCATCTTCCTCCGGCTCCTTCTCGAAGCCGCTGCGCAGCATCTCGCCGGCATGACGGCCGGTGCAGATGACGACGCTCTCTTCCTTCGGCACATCGGTCAAAAGCATATAGAGGTCCTCCACGTTCTGCTTGCCGCAGGCCTCGGGCAGATAGGGGGTGAGCAGCTGCTGGGCCGCTTTCAGGTTCTTGCGGGTCATGTAGCTGCCCTGCGCCACGCCGAAGCGGACGTCGCCGCACATGAACACCTTGAAATCCTGCAGGAAGACTTCCTCCGGGGTCTTGCCGTCCAGCTTCTCGCCGGCCTCGAACATCTCGGAGGCAAAGGCGTCGATCTCGACGCCCGCGATCTTGGCGAGGCGATGGGCGGCGGAGACATCGACGGGGGTGCAGGTGGGGCTGCGGAAGACCAGCGTATCCGAGAGGATGGCCGCCAGCAGCAGACCGGCGATCTGAGGCCGTATCTCGACGCCGTTCTCATCGTACATCTGGGTGATGATGGTGGCGGTGCAGCCTACGGGCTGGTTGCGGAAATAGACCGGGCCGCTGGTCTCGAGGCTGCCGATGCGGTGGTGGTCGATGATCTCCAGGATCTCAGCCTGGTCGAAGCCCTCCACGGCCTGGGTGGCCTCGTTGTGGTCCACCAGGATGATGCGGCGCTTGCGCAGGGCGATGATGTTGCGGCGGCTGACCATGCCGCAGTACTTGCCGTCCTCGTCGAGGATGGGGAAGTAGCGGTGGCGCACCTTGGCCATCACGCGGGTGACGTCGGCCACCGGGGTGACGAGGGTGAATTTCATGATGTCGTCGCGGGTCATATAGTAGGAGATGGGGGCGCACTGGCTCATGAGCTTACCGGCGGCGTAGGTGTCGCAGGGGGCGGTCATGATGGCGACGCCGGTCTCCTCGGCGATGCGCTGGATAGTGCGGCCCACCTTGGCACCGTTGCAGATGATGAGGAGGGATGCTTCCTTCTCGATGGCGCACAGCTGGCTCTCATAGCGGTTGGTCAGGATGACGATGTCGCCCTTTTCGACGTTGTTTTCCAGCATCTCGGGGGTGGCAGTGCCGATTCTGATATGACCGGTGGTGCAGACGGCGTTCTCGTTGCCGACGACCATGGTGCCGCCGAGGGTCTCGAGGATATTTTTATAGGTGGTGCGGCTGGTGGCAAGCACACCGGTGTCGAACACGTCCATGTTGGCCGTGGCGATGTCCTTCACAGTGATGATGCCTTCCAGCTCGTTGTCGGCGCTCGTGATGGGCAGGGTGTCGATCTGCTGGTCGCGCATGATCTCCCATGCCTTGCGCAGACTGGTGGAGCCGGGGATGCCGGGCATCTCGCGGTAGTCCACATCACGGATCTTCGGGTTGACATCGGTACACATCCGGGGCGGCGCGACGCCGAACCGCTTGAGCACGAATTCCGTCTCCTGGTTCATCCGTCCGGCCCGGCGGGCCTCGCAGACGAGGGAGCTTGTCTTATTTTTCAGCTCTGCGTACGCAATAGCAGAGCAGATAGAGTCGGTGTCCGGGTTGCGATGTCCGATGACCACGACTTTATGAGCTGTCTTTGGCATAGATTCCTTCCCCCTTATGGGTCTTGGGTTGACCTTCTTATCATGATACCGGAGCGCCGGTTTATCCGCGTCCCTGCACGGCGCAGAAAAGGGAAGCCCTCTGGCAGCTTTCATTGTAACACAAGATGGAATGGGGGTAAAGTGGCGCAGAGGGGCAGGAGCCTTAAAATTTTGAGAGATTCTTGTATACATCTTCTTGCCTTTTGGGGAAAGACGCTGTATCATAGGGATAAGTCTGTATACTTTGAAAAAGCCCCTTCGGGGGCGGCGCGGAGGAGCGAATGACGAGCACAAAATTTGAAACGAAGCCTTTGTTTACCCGCCAGCAGCTGACGGCCCTGCTGTTGCCGCTCATTGCGGAGCAGGCCCTGAGCGTGACCATCGGTCTGGCCGATACCCTCATGGTGTCGTCGGTGGGCGAGGCGGCGGTGTCGGGCGTGAGCCTTGTGGACACCTTCAACACCCTGATGATACAGATCATGACAGCGCTGGCCACCGGCGGCGCGGTGGTCGCCAGCCAGTACATCGGCCATCGGGAGGAGAAGAGCGCCCGGGCTGCCGCCGCACAGATCATGTTCATCATGTCCAGCTTCAGCGTTCTTGTGGCAGCGGTGGTCGTGGTGGGACGCCACGCCATCCTGCGGGGCATCTTCGGCTCCATCGACGCCGACGTGATGAAGTACGCCGAGACGTATTTCCTGCTGTCGGCCCTGAGCTACCCTTTCATCGGCCTGTATAACGCAGGCGCGGCCCTCTTCCGGGCGCAGGGCAACAGCAAGATCAGCATGATGTCCAGCCTTGTGATGAATGTCGTCAACATCGGCGGCAATGCCATCCTCATCTTTGGCTTCAAGATGGGCGTCATGGGCGCGGCGCTGGCCAGCCTCGTCTCCCGCGCGGTGGCCTGCTGTGCCGTCCTCTTCCTGCTCCAGAAGCCGGGTTGTATGCTCCGCGTCACCGGCCTGTCGGCCCTGAAGCCGGACGGAAAGCTCATCCGGCGCATCCTGCGGGTGGGCATCCCGGCGGGCATCGAGAACGGGATGTTCCAAATCGGCAAACTGTCGGTGGCCAGCCTCACCAGCACCCTCGGCACCGCCGCCATCGCGGCCAATGCCGTGGCCAACACCACCAGCACCTTCCTGAACATCCCGGCCAGCGCCGTCGGCATGGCGGTGCTCACGGTGGTGGGCCAGTGCCTCGGCGCAGGCGAGAAAGAGCAGGCGGTCTGGTATGCCCGCCGTCTGCTGCTGGTGGCCTACTGCGGGGCCTGGGTCATGAACCTGTCGGCCTTCTTCTTCACCGACCGCTGGGCGCTGTCCTGGTTCGGCCTCTCGCCGGAGGCTTCGGCCATGGCGCTGGAGGTCATGATGTGGTTCAACATCGTCTCCCTCTTCTTCTGGCCCTCCAGCTTCACCCTGCCCAACATCCTCCGTTCCGCCGGCGACGCCAGCTTCACCATGACCGTCAGCATCGTGTCCATGTGGGTGTTCCGCGTGGGCTTCTGCTACCTGTGGGTCCTGAAGATGGGCGGCGGACTGCTCAGCATCTGGATGGGGATGTATCTCGACTGGGCGTTCCGCTCCATCTGCTTTACGGTGCGTTTTGTCCGGGGAAAATGGCTCGAGCAGAAGGTGATCTGAAACTGCCTCTTGCTTTTTTCGGCTCAGAGTGGCAGAATGAGAAAAAGAAATGGAAGAAGGGGATTCTCTATGCTGTTTCATCCTGCACAACTGGGCCTCGCCCATCTGGACAAGGCAACGCTGGAAGCCGATAAGAAAGCCTGCAAAAAGATCGGCCCCTGCGGCGTGGGCAAAAAGGCCCTCTACCTCAACAGCTTCTACATCGACCGCCGGTATTATCTGCCCCATGGCAGCATCAGCCGTGTGTTCAAGCGGGTGGCCATGAGTCAGGGAGGCTTCTCCGGCAAGGGGATGTTTGCCTCGATGGCTTACCTCGTGGTGGAGTACGACGGCGGCAAGCAGAAGCAGTGCAACTTCAAGGACGAGCGGGATGTGGACGCCCTGCTGGAAGTGCTGGCGAAAGAACAGCCCAACATCCCGCGTCTGAGCGCCGCGGGCGAGGCGGAAATTGCCCGCCAGAAGGCCGAGAAAGCCGCCCGGAGGCTGCCCCAGCTCTCGAAGGAGGCAGAGCAGAGCGTGGGCCAGCTCAAGCGCGCATCGGACTACCTCGCCAGGAAACCGGAGCTTGCCAAAGAGCTCAGCGCCGCCGAGCGCCGCAAGCGCGCCCAGCTGCAGAGCAAGCCGGTGTATAAATATGTGGCCCTCATCATCAGTCTGTTCGGCGTGGTGTCTGCGGCCTATGGCATCCAGAGCATCATCAACCACACCGGAAACTACGGCATCTACTTTGCGCTGTTCGGCTTTGCGGCCATCTTCCTCTTCTCCAGCTACAACATGATGCCTACGGCCCACAACAACCATAACGCCATCATGAAGCGTGCCGACAGGGCCGAAGCGGCCATGGCGGAATACATCAAAGCCTATCCCGGCGGGAACTTCCCGGTGCCGGACATCTACGCTCACCCTGTGGTGCTCAAGCAGATGACCGACGCTCTTCAGGAGGGCCGGGCCGTCACCCTGCCCGAAGCTCTCGAGGCTGTGAAGGACCGCCTCAAAGAGGTTAACGCCGACATTCAGGTGGAACAGGAAGAGTACGACGAGATCGTCCAGATCAAGGCCATGTTCCTCAACCACGATTATCAGTAACGAAAAAATGCCATCGCCGCAGGGCGATGGCATTTTTGTGTCTTATCAGGCTTCTGCGGGCTGGGGCTGAGTGAATATCTTCATGCTGTCCTTGTAGGCGTGGATGAAGTAGACGATCTCTGCGATGGCGGTCAGCGTCCAGGAGCAGGGGTAGAGCAGATAGAGCGAGGGGATGGTATGGAAGTGGGCGAAGATGGTGTAGACCCAGATGACCCGGAACACGCAGGAGCCGAGGACGACGATGACGGTCGGCACTACCGTCTTGCTCAGGCCGCGGGAGGCGGCGATGGTGCAGTCCATGAAGGCCGAGATGCAGTAGGCAAAGCCCATGACGCCCACACGCTTCATGCCGGCGTCGATGACGGCGCCCTCGGTGGTGAAGAGGGCGAGGAACTGCCGCCCGAAGATGAACAGCGAACCACCCAGCACGAGGCCGACGCCGAAGGAGTAGGCGAGGGCGATGAAGTAGCTCTTCTTCACGCGGTCGGGCTTGCCCGCGCCGTAATTCTGACTCATGAAGCTGGCGCAGGCCATATAGAACGCGGCCATTGCGTCGTATATCATGTTGTCGGCGTTGGCGGCGGCGGAGTTGCCCTTGACCATGAGGGAGTCAAAGGAGTTGACACCGGCCTGAATGAAGAGGTTTGCGATGGCGAAGACGGCGTTCTGGAACCCGGCGGGCAGGCCCAGCGCGAGGATGCGCTGGGTGGTGGCAGGGTCGAGGGCGACCTTGTGGAAGTCCAGGGCGTAGCAGTCCTGCACGCGGGTCAGCGCCCGCAGAACGAGGAAGGCCGAGACACACTGGGAGATGGCACTTGCCAGCGCGACGCCCGCCACGTCCAGATGGCAGACGATGACGAAGAAGAGGTTGAGCAGGATGTTCAGCACGCCCGCGATGCACAGGTAGTACAGCGGCTTTTTCGTCTCGCCAATGGCGCTGAAGATGGCGTTGCCGTAGTTATAAAGAGCCAGCGCCGGCATACCGAGGAAGTACACCCGCAGGTAGAGCACGGCGCCGGGGTAGAGGTCTTCTTTGGTGTTGAGCAGATGGAGCAGGGCCGGAGAGCCCAGCAGGCCGATGAGCAGGAGCAGTACGCCCGCTGCCAGACTGACCAGCAGAGCCGAGTGGACGGTCTTCTCCACATCGTCGGCATGGCGCGCACCGTAGAACCGGGCCACCAGCACGTTGATGCCGTTGCTCAGACCGATGAGGAAACCGGTGAACAGGGTGACGAAGATGCTGGTGGAGCCTACCGAGCCGAGGGCCGTGGAGCCTGCGAACCGGCCCACCACAGCCACGTCCGACATATTAAAGAGCACCTGCAGCAGATTGGACAGGGCCAGCGGCAGGCTGACCAGGAGGATCTGTTTGGCCAGAGGCCCTTCGGTCAGAGACTTTGCGGATGAACTCATAGCTTCTTTTTTCCTTTTCTTATCCCAAAACAGTACCCGCGCACACCGGGGTACAAGCTCTATTATAAAGATGTTTTTGCTTTTTGCAATATGAAAAGATGGCCCTCTGACAATAGAAAAGGGGCTGTTGCAAAATAGCTCTAACAAAAATGAGATAGACTTCTCCAACGACCCGGCCATCCTTGCCTGCTGGAACAGCGAGGAAGTCCAAAGAGAATTTGCCGCGTGGCAGGCGGAGCAGGCTCATCACGCCACCAGCAAAGAGAAACAGAGCGTTCCCGACGGGGAACGCCCTGTTGTACATATCTCTGTCGTATGTGGATTTTTCAGGGTGCGTCCGCAGGGGCGCACCCTGTTTTTGTTTCATCATGGTTGGGTGTACGTCAAAACGCATTTACCGGTTCTTTTTCTCCTTGGCTGCATCGTGGTTGGTTTTGCGCTGTTCCACCATCTGGGCGAACCATTCCACCATTGCAGGGTCGTCGTGAGCAAAGAAGGCACTGGTTTTGGTATCCAGTGCGGCGATCCTTTCCATATCCTCAGAGGACAGCGTAAAGTCGAACACTTCCAGATTTTCCTGCATCCGCTCCCTGTGGGTGGATTTTGGGATGACCACCACGCCCCGCTGCAAATGCCAGCGGAGAATGACCTGTGCCACGGTTTTGCCGTATTTTGCGCCGATTTCCGCCAGCACAGGGTTTGTGAACATCTGACTCCGACCTTCGCCAAAGGGAGCCCATGCCTCCATCTGAACGCCGTACTTTTCCATCCATTCCTTTGCCTTGCCCTGCTGGTGCAGCGGATGCACCTCTACCTGATTCACCATGGGTTTGATACGAGCAAAGCTGCACAGATCAACGAGGCGGTCAGGATAAAAATTGGACACGCCAATGGCCCGAATCTTGCCTGCCTCATATAGCTCCTCCAAGGCGTGCCATGCGCCGTAGTAATCAGCAAACGGCTGGTGCAACAAACAAAGGTCCAGATAATCCGTTCGCAGCTTACGCAGGGATTCCAGCACAGATGCCTTGGCCGCCTTATAACCGTAATGCTCGACCCAGACCTTGGTGGTCAGAAAAATATCTTTGCGATCCACACGGGATTTTTCGATTGCTGTGCCCACCTGCTCTTCGTTGAAGTAGGATTGTGCCGTGTCGATGGAGCGGTAGCCCACCTGCAAAGCATCCAGTACACAGCGCTCGCATTCCTCCTGTGAGACCTGATAGACCCCATAGCCAAGCTGGGGCATTGTTACGCCGTTATTCAATGTGATATAGTTCATATAAAAGCCTCCCTGCTGAGATGATCCTGTGTTTATCACCGCAACTTTTTATAGGTTTCTTCCGACACCGGCTCGCACCACTCGTTAGAGGTGCCTTCGCCGGGTACTTCCACTGCCAGATGAGAGAACCAGCAATCGGGTGCAGCACCGTGCCAGTGCTTGACCTCCGGGGGAATGTTCACCACATCGCCCGGATGCAGCTCCTGCGGCGCTTTGCCCCATTCCTGATAGTAGCCCCGGCCTGCCACGCAGACAAGGATCTGCCCACCACCCTTTGCAGCATGGTGGATGTGCCAGTTGTTCCGGCAGCCCGGCTCAAAGGTGACGTTGTAAATGCCAACCTGTGCGGTGGACAGGGGTGCCAGATAGCTTTTTCCGCTGAAATACTGCGCAAAACCGTCGTTGGGTGCGCCGATGGGGAACACCATTTCACTCTGGTGCTTTGCCTTGGCATCCTCTGCAGCGTCCTCTGCCCAGACTTCCTTGGCCATGCGGAAAGCCGCCCACGCCTTGGGCCAGCCTGCATAAAATGCCGCATGGGTCAGGATCTCTGCAATCTCAGTCCGGGTAATACCGTTGTTTTTCGCTGCCGTCAGGTGATACCGAAACGAGGAGTCCGTCAGTCCCTGCGCCATCAGTGCTACCACCGTCACAAGGCTGCGGTCCCGGAGGGAGAGTTTATCCTCTCGGCTCCACACCTGCCCGAACAGCACCTCATCGTTAAGTTCTGCAAATTTTGGCGCAAATTCGCCCAGAGCATCACGCCCTGCTGTCTGTTTCACTGCCATTATACGTTCCTCCCCATCTCGTAAGCCTGTGCCATTGCAGAGGTGTTTCGCACCGCACCCGGCTCGTAAACGCCACCTGCTACAAGGACTCCCTTTTCCACGGCACCTTCCACACAGTCTGCATAGCCCCGGAAGCAGGCCAGCGTAGTGTCCGCAGAGGCTTTTTCCTCGTCTGCCATGGTGGTGATGTAGTAGAATTCCTTGTCTTTGACCTCAAGCCACCGTGCCACGGTACGGTCGATCACTGCCTTCAACTGGGCACTGATGGAGTAGAAGTATACCGGGCTTGCCAGCACAATGACATCGGCATCGATCATCTTTTGCAGGATGTCTGCCATATCATCCTTGTGGACGCAGGCTCCGCCGTGGGTGCTGCAGTAGTAGCAGCCGGAACAGGGAGCCACCTTTTTCTCAGCGACCCGGATCTTTTCTGCTTTATGCCCGGCATCCTGTGCTCCACGCAGAAATTCGTCGCATAGAATATCAGAGTTGCCGCCCTTCCGGGGACTGCCAGACAAAATCAATACCTTCTTGCTCATAGGAGCCTCCTTGACAGCGGGGTGCATCCGCATTATGATGTTGATAAAGTTTGATTTTATCATACAACTTAAAGCGCACTTTAAGTCAAGGGCTTTTTGAAAAAAAAAAAACGGAGGTTTCAGATG
>ERZ507163.288-NODE-288-length-10468-cov-8.06146_pt1 | contig 10468 bp, 9 predicted proteins | sample MGYA00513768_ERZ507163 | MGnify/ENA metagenome assembly ERZ507163
CTCAAGACCCTTATCAACCACTTCAGCTAAGGACGGTGACTGCTGAATGGAAACCGTTCTCAAAGCCATTGCCGACTGGATCAAAGGCATCCTGACGGCAGGCATTATGTCCAATCTTTCCGGCCTGTTTGACAATGTGAACACGCAGGTGGGCAACATCGCCCAGCAGGTGGGCACCAAGCCCTCCAGCTTTGAACCGCGCGTTTTCGCAATGATCGAAGCTCTCTCCCGGAATGTGGTGTTACCCATCGCAGGCATCATCCTGACCTTTATCGCCTGCTATGAGTTGATCGAGATGATCACACAGCACAACAATATGGCACAGTTTGAGCCTGCGCTCATCATGCGCTGGATCTTCAAAACGGCGGTGTCGGTGTGGCTCATCAGCAACACCTTCGATATTGTGATGGCGGTGTTCGACATCACCCAGAAGGTAGTGTCCGATTCCAGCGGCATCATTGCCGGAAACACCCGTGTCAATGACATTGGTTTGTCCATGCTGCAATCCAGCCTGATGCAGATGGATGTAGGCCCCCTGTTCGGGCTGTTTTTGCAGTCCTTCTTCATCGGCATCACCATGCGGATCTTGAGCATTATCATTTTTGTGATCGTCTACGGGCGTATGATCGAGATCTACTGCATGGTGAGCCTTGCACCCATCCCCATGGCAACATGGGGCAACCACGAGCAGAGCCACATGGGACAGAACTACCTGAAATGCCTGTTTGCACTGGGTTTTCAGGGCTTCTTGATTTTGATTTGTGTTGCTATTTACGCTGTACTGATTCAGAGCGTGGCGATTTCCGGGGATGCCATCAATTCTATTTGGAGCATTGTGGGCTACACCGTTCTGCTCTGTTTTAGCCTGTTCAAGACCAGTTCCGTGACAAAATCCGTCCTCGGAGCGCACTAAAGGAGGTGTTCACTTGGCTGCGTATATTTCCGTTCCCCGTGACCTGACGAAAGTAAAATCGAAGGTCGCATTCAACCTGACGAAACGGCAACTGCTTTGTTTCGGCACAGCGGCTCTCATTGGAGTGCCGCTGTTTTTTGTTCTCCGGGATTCCGGCGGCAACACTGCCGCCACCCTCGGCATGATAGCAGTGATGCTGCCGGCGTTCTTTCTCGGAATGTATGAAAAGAACGGTCAGCCCATGGAAAAGCTGCTGTCGTACTATGTGCAGTCCCGATTTCTCCGCCCGAAGATTCGTCCCTACAAGACCAACAACTACTATGCGATTTTGATGAAGGGAGGCATGACCGATGATTCCGTTTTGGAAAAAGACCGGTAAGCACAGCAAGCCGCAGTCTGCGCAGAAGCGCAGGCAGAAAGCAAAGCCTGCTGTTCCCCGGACTGCCCAGCAATCTATCCCCATGCAGCGGATGTTTGAGGATGGCACTTGCCGGGTGAAGCCCAACTATTACACCCGCACCATCCAGTATCAGGACATCAACTATCAGTTGGCGCAGCAGGAGGACAAGACCGCTATTTTCGAGGAATGGTGCAGTTTTCTGAACTTCTTCGACAGCTCCATCAAATTTGAGCTGTCCTTCGTGAACATGGCAACCGACAGCACCGAGTTTGAAAAGAGCATCCGCATTCCGTTCCAGAAGGACGGCTTTGACGATGTTCGTGCGGAGTATTCCCAGATGCTGCGCCAGCAGCTTGCCAAAGGCAATAATGGTTTGACCAAGACCAAATTCATCACCTTTGGAGTGGAGGGTGAAAGCATGGCGCAGGTCAAGCCCCGGCTTGACCACATCCAGAACGATCTGCTGAATAACTTTCACCGACTGGGGGTGCAGGCAAAGCCCCTGAACGGTGTCCAGCGGCTGAAACTCATGCACGATATGTTCAATATGGACGGTGCCAGCAAGTTCCACTTTGACTGGAAAGACCTTGTGAAAAGCGGCCTTTCGGTGAAGGATGCCATTGCTCCCACCGCCTTTGCCTTCAAAAACTCCCGGACGTTCCAGATGGGCGGCATCTATTGCGCCGCCAGCTTTCTGAGCATCACGGCATCCGACATCAGCGACCAGCTTTTGAAGGATTTTCTGGATATGGATTCGTCCCAGATCGTCACCATGCACATCCAGTCCGTTGACCAGAACCGTGCCATCAAAACGGTCAAGCGCACCATCACGGAACTGGATCGCAGCAAGATCGAGGAGCAAAAGAAGGCCATCCGTGCCGGATATGATATTGACATCATTCCGTCAGATTTGGCAACCTACGGCAGAGATGCAAAAACCCTGCTGAAAGAATTGCAGAGCCAGAACGAGCGGATGTTCCTCGTCACTTTTCTGGTGCTGAACACCGGACACACGGAGCAGGAGTTGGAAAACAACGTTTTTCAGGCATCCAGTATTGCACAGAAGCACAACTGCAACCTGTGCAGACTGGACTACCAACAGGAGCAGGGGCTGATGAGCAGCCTGCCGCTGGCTGACTGCCAGATTGAAATTCAGCGGGGACTGACTACCAGCAGCACGGCAATCTTCATTCCGTTTACCACGCAGGAATTGTATCAGTCCGGTAAGGAAAGCCTGTATTACGGCCTGAACGCCCTGTCCAACAACTTGATCATGGTGGACCGGAAGAAGCTGAAGAACCCCAATGGCCTGATTTTGGGTACTCCCGGCTCCGGCAAAAGTTTCTCAGCAAAGCGTGAAATTGCCAATGCGTTTCTGGTGACGGACGATGATATTATCATCAACGACCCCGAAGGCGAAGTGCGACACGAAGTCGCGTAATGTATTGTGTATAAACACTGCTCTATCCATTTGGAGTAACCCTACTGTGATCTGCACTGGTCAAAAGCCGGCGTTGGGAAGCTCACAGGACAATATGGGAAATCTGCCAGCCTAAAGCGGATGCACTGTTAGGGTAAAGAATGCTATGTCGAACGTAATGTGAATCATCGTAAGGATCGTTACAGGGAATAGGTGAAATAAGGCTGATACACCTACACCAAAAGGTGTTGGAGGTGGCCGAGGGGCCTTTCGCTACCCCGAAGCAAATGGACACAAATCCTCCCGGTTCAAAGATGGCGGCTAAGGCATTCGAGAATTATGCATTACGTGGAACGTGGAAAACCCTATGCGTTCCTTGAACAAAGGTATCGACCTCGCAAGAGGAAGAAATGGCGCAGAGGGTATGAGATGGAATAAAAAGCGAAAGGTTCACTGTAACGGTGAGCATAGGGGTTCAAAATTTGCCCTGACCTGAAAGGGTGCTGACTTATTCCGGGTATTTCATGGCAAGATTGGAGGTATTCCTGTGAACGATAAGTATTCAACGACGGAAGGTAAAACTTCTGAGAAGCTGTCGGACGAAGCTATGTTGAGTGCCCAATGGAAAAACATTGACTGGCATAAGGCAGAGCGGGAAGTCAACAGGCTACAAATCAGGATTGTCAAGGCAACTCAGCAAAAAGACTACAACGCAGTAAAACGACTTCAGTATCTTCTGACACATTCCTTTTACGCCAAAGCACTGGCTGTCAAGCGTGTCGTAACCAACGACGGGCGCAGAACTCCCGGTGTGGATGGTGTTCTCTGGAATACTCCGGCGAAGAAAATGGCAGCGGCTCTATCGCTGACAGATAAAAGGTATCGTGCACGTCCTCTCCGTAGAGTGTATATCGAAAAGAAGGACAAGAAGAAAAAACGTCCGTTGGGGATTCCCACGATGTATGACCGCGCAATGCAGGCTCTTTATGCTTTGGCACTGGAGCCGGTGGCGGAAACAACAGCAGATGGGAAATCCTTTGGTTTCCGAAAAGGAAGATGCGCACAGGATGCCTGCGAATATCTGTTCAATGCACTGTCGCGCAAGCACATTTCTCCGAAGTGGGTTTTGGAGGGTGACATCAAAGGTTGCTTCGACCATATCAGCCATGATTGGCTTCTGGCGAACATCCCCATGGACAAGAACATTTTGAAGCAGTTCTTAAAGGCGGGATTTATCTATCAGCGCGAACTCTTTCCTACCGAGGAAGGAACTCCGCAAGGTGGTATTATCTCCCCCATTCTGGCGAACATGACGCTGGATGGTATCGAGAAGAAGCTGGTCGAACGCTTTCACACGAACGCGCTCGGTAAGGTCGATTCAAGATTTAAGAATGCCCACAAAGTAAACTTCGTCCGCTATGCAGACGATTTTGTGGTCACAGCGGCAACACCTGAACTGGCTCTTGAAGCAAAGGAGCTGATTCGAGAGTTTCTCGCTGAACGCGGATTGGAACTTTCTGATGAAAAGACTGTTGTCACCAACATTGACGATGGTTTCGACTTCCTCGGCTGGAACTTCAGAAAGTATAACGAAAAGCTGATTATCAAGCCTTCCCAAAAGGCGGTTAAGGCTATCGTTTCCAATATCTCTGACACGATTCTCCGCAGAGGAAAAGCGTGGCAGCAAGATGTTCTGATTATGAAGTTGAATGAACAAATTCGAGGTTGGACTAATTACCACCAGTCCGTATGCGCAAGTGATGCGTTCGCGCATCTGGACTATGTCCTGTACGAACTGCTGTGGCGATGGGCTAAAAGACGGCACCCAAAGAAGAACAAGTGGTGGATTTCCACGAGATACTGGCATCGTGTCGGTAATCGGAACTGGGTGTTCTCTACGGAAAACAAGGAGCTGATACGGGTGGACAGCACAGCCATTGTGCGACATACCAAGATAAAAGCTACTGCAAATCCGTTCCTCGATGAGGCGTATTTCCAAAAAAGGAAATTCGATAAAGGAATGCACCGGCTGACTGGAAAATTCAAGATGATTTGGAAAAACCAGAACGGACTGTGCTACCACTGCGGAATGCCGATGGATGTAACGGAAGAAAGAGAAATCTTCTACCTTGCACCAAAGGCAAAGGCTGGCATGGAAGATGTTCGCAATATGCGCTACGTTCATTGCACCTGTCAGCGTATTTATGCTGAGAACCGCTTGAAGAAGTGATGAAATGCTTGAGCCGTATGACGGGAAACTGTCACGTACGGTTCTTAGGCGGGAAGGCGGTGGTAACACCGCTGACCCAGCCGATTACTCGCCGCTGGTGAATCGTTTGAAGGGTCAGGTCATCAAAATCAGCCCCAACAGCACCCAGTTCATCAACCCCATGGACATTAACGCCAACTATTCGGAGGAAGATAATCCGCTTTCCCTGAAAGCTGACTTTATCCTTTCGCTGTGTGAACTGGTGGTGGGCGGCAAGGAGGGTCTGCTGCCGGTAGAGAAAACCGTCATTGACCGCTGTGTGCATCTGATCTACCGCAAATATTTTGCGAACCCCTGCCCGGAGAATATGCCCATCCTTGAGGACTTGTACAATGCCTTGCTCCAACAGGACGAAAAAGAAGCCCACCATGTTGCCACGGCTCTGGAGATTTACGTCAAAGGCAGTCTGAACCTGTTCAACCACCGCACGAATGTGAACGTCAACAACCGCATCGTCTGCTACGACATCAAGGAACTGGGCAAACAGATGAAAAAACTGGGAATGCTCATCGTGCAGGATCAGGTGTGGGGGCGTGTTACGGCAAACCGCAGCAGCGGAAAGTCCACCCGGTATTATATGGACGAGATGCACCTGCTTCTGAAGGAGGAGCAGACTGCCGCTTATTCCGTCGAGATTTGGAAGCGTTTTCGCAAGTGGGGCGGTATTCCCACGGGGCTAACTCAGAACGTCAAAGACCTTCTTTCTTCCCGTGAGGTCGAGAATATTTTTGAAAATTCAGACATGATCATCATGCTGAATCAGGCGGCGGGAGACCGGCAAATTCTCGCAAAGCAGCTCAACATCTCGCCCCACCAGCTTTCCTATGTGACCCATTCCGGTGAGGGCGAAGGGCTGCTGTTCTTCGGTAACGTCATTCTGCCCTTCGTTGACCGCTTCCCCACCGATTTGGAACTCTACCGGATCATGACCACCAAGTTGGGTGAAGTTTCGGAGGGCGCGCAGAAATGAGCGAACCGAAGCTGAACATCAAAGAGGAAATGTCCGTCAAAAAGACCCGTTCTCCCCCGAAAAAAACAAAGGTGGAGCAGTCGGTGCCCAAAAAGAAAAAGCTGAAAACCGATGCAGAAAAGACTGTCGAAAAAGGCCAGCACTTGAGGTTCGGCAAGGCAGAACTGACCCCGGACGAGCTAAGCCGGTTGAGTAAGGCGCAGAAGCGGGAAATGTACGCCGCCCATGCCGCCCGCTCTGCGGTGCACCGAGAAATCGACCAATACGAGGACGACAATGTAGGCATACAGGCGTTGAGCGAGGGCGAAAAAGCGGCAGGAAATGTCCGGGATATTTCCAAGAGCAGATACGCCCGGAAGCTCAAGAAGAAAGCCAAGATGAAGGGCAAAAAAGGCTCCAAAACCGCAAAATCTTCCGTGCAAGAGCCGACTGCAACACAAGATGCAGGCGTATCCGGCACCGGCGAGGGAGGCTCCAACTGGCTCTCCCGGTGGCGGCAGAAGCAGAACATCTGGCAGAGCTACTATGCCGCCGCCCGGTCGGGCACAGCGGCGCAGACCGCAGGCGGCAAAGCGGCATCCAACGGTGCATCTGCCGCTCGGTCCAGTGTGGAACAGGCGGTGGAGAAAGGCAAAACCGCCGTCAGCACCGCCGTAAAGGGGCTGATGAATGCCGCCAAGGGCAACGCGCACGTTCTGGTGATCGTGGGCGTTTTTCTTTTGCTCATCCTCATGGTCATGTCCGGCTTTTCCTCCTGCGGCATCCTCTTTTCCGGCGGCACACAGGTGTCCGGGCAGACCATGTACTCTGCCGAGGACAGAGACATCCGGGGCGCAGAACAGGACTACAAGAAGTTGGAAAAAGAGCTGGATAAAAAGATCAAGCGGACCTCCACCGACCATCCTGGCTACGACGAATACCAATATCATCTGGATGATATTGAGCATGACCCGTGGCAGCTCACTTCGTTCCTGACCACCTTGTATGACGATTATACCCGGTCAGAAGTGCAGGGCAAACTGAAGGAAACTTTCAAAAAGCAGTACAAGCTGACCACATGGGTGGAGGTGCAGATACGGTATAAGACCGTGTGGGTCATCAGTCCGGCAGGAATCCCGGTTCCCACGCAGGTGCCCTATGAGTACCGCATCTTCCACACCAAGCTGGTGAACCGTGGCTTGGAGGTGGTCATTCGGGAAGAATTGGATGCTGACCAATGGAAACGCTATGAGATCTTTCAGGATACGTTGGGTGGCAGACCTTATCTTTTTAATGGAGGCTTACCGCCCGGTGGCTCCGATGGCTCCGGCTCACCGGGCATCGACTATCAGGTTCCGGCAGAAGCCCTGACTGACAGCGAGTTTGCGGCCATCTACAAGGAAGCCCAAAAGTATGTGGGTACGCCCTATGTGTGGGGCGGCTCCACCCCGGAAACCGGGTTCGATTGCAGCGGCTATGTCTGCTGGGTCTACAATCAAAACGGCTACGATGTGGGGCGCACCACCGCCAACGGCTTGTGGAATAAGAGTCAGCACATCAGCGAGGCTGAAGCAAAGCCCGGTGACCTTGTTTTCTTCGAGGGAACCTACGATACGCCGGGGAAAAGTCATGTGGGCATCTACCTCGGCAACGGGATGATGGTCAGTGCCGGAGACCCCATCAAGTACGCAAACATTCACTCGTCCTACTGGGAGAAGCATCTCGCCGGGTTTGGACGGCTTTCAAAATGATTGGAGGAATTACTATGAGCGAAAAATCGGATAAGCTGCGGGCGATGTTGGCAAAAGAGAAGGAACGCCGCATTAAACTGAACAATCGTATCGAGATTCTGGAGCGGCGCATTCAGGAGGAGGATTCCGCCGAGGTCAACGAGATGGTGCGCACTGCAAAGGTCACGCCGGAACAGCTCGCCGTCCTGCTGCGGCAGTCGGCCACCACTACCCCGCACCCGGCTGCGCTGTCCGCTGTGGGTGCAACTTTTGAGAAGGAGGTCGGTGCAGATGAAGATTAAGAAACTGGGTGCGCTGCTGGTATCGGCGGCACTGTGCGCTGGCATGGCGGCACCCGCCTTTGCCTTTGAGGGCGAAGCCGCCCCGGTGGAGCAGCCTGTTCTGCCGGAAGTGGTGGAGGAGGATGTTGTCACCGTCACGGACGAAACCTCTGGTGCTCTGACCCCGGAGGGCAACCTGACGCTGGTGGACGATTACCACACCGACTATTCCGATGGCAGCGGACAACAGTTTATCACGCTTGTCAGCAAGTCCGGCAACACCTTTTATCTGGTCATTGACCGCAATGCCAAAGGGCAGCAGACTGTCCACTTTATGAATCTTGTGGATGAAGCCGACCTGTTGGCTCTGATGGAGGAAGATGCTGCCGATGCTTATACCGCTGAAAAAGAAGCAGCGGCGCAGGCGGAACAGGACAGGCTGAAAGCCGAGGAAGAAGCCAAGAAAGCCGCCGAAGAAGCGGCATCCGGCGAGGAACAGCCCAAGGAAAACAAGGTCACAAAGATCGCAGCCGGCTTTCTGGGCGTAGTCGTGCTGATTGCACTGGCGGCGGGCGGCGGCTTCTACGCTTTCACAAAGCAGAAACAGAAAAAGCAGGCAAAAAAAGAAGCCCTTGACCCCGATGCAAACTACACCGAGGACAAGGGCGATTTTGAGATTCCGACCGATGTGCCGGATGAGGACGAAGCCCCGGACGAGCAGGACACCGAACCCATCTGATTTCAAGGCGGCGTTTGCCGCCGTACATATTACAATCCGAAACAGATTGGAGGGAACGCTTATTTCAATTCTAGTTGTAGCAGAAAAGCCCTCGGTGGCCATGTCCTACGCAAAAGTCCTCGGTGCGACTAGCCGTCAGGACGGTTATCTGGAGGGCAACGGCTATCTGGTAAGCTGGTGCGTTGGTCATCTGGTGGAACTGGCACCGCCCAATGTCTACGATGCCAAATACGTCAAGTGGAGTATCGCAGATTTGCCCATTCTGCCGCAAAAGTGGCAGTATCTGGTGTCTACGTCCACCAAAAAGCAGTTTGGCATCCTGCAAAAACTGATGCACCGCCCGGATGTGGAGAGCGTGATCTGCGCTACGGATGCAGGGTAGTGCGGTTAGGTGACTTAAAAGAAAAAAAGAGACCTCATCATGTCGAAAAGCAACTTACAAACAACTCATGCTGAAAGGGAAACTGGAAAACCACTTCTTTCAACCGTGACAATGGCAAACTTAAAATATCTGAAGTGGAACAAACAGCCCTCTACCTGTGATATGTACCCCTAATACTGGACACCCAGTATTGGGGGTATTTTTATGAAATACAGCTATGAGTACAAAAAGCAATGTGTGGAATTATATCGACAAGGGAAATGGCCAGAAACGCCAGTGGGAGTAAAGCAGAAAAATTTTCACAAGACGATACGGAAGTGGGCTCGGATGGAAGAAGCCTGTGGTCCAGAGGTTCTGCACCATAAGAGTCAAAACAAAGTGTGGACTGCGGAAGAGAAATACGAATTGGTTGCAAGAGTATTGGTGGGAGTATCAAACAAAAAAGTTGCGTTTACTGCTGGAATTGATGACGGCCTCTTGTACCAATGGGTCAGATGCTATAAAATGAAAGGGTATCAGGGATTGGTCGAGCAGCGAAAAGGACGGCCACCCAAGGAGCCTGACATGAAGAAGAAAATAGTACCAGCAGAACTGACCCCTTCAGAACGAGAAGAAATGATTCGGCTTAGAGCTGAGAATGAGCGTCTGAGAGCGGAGATTGCCGTCATAAAAAAAGAGATTGCCTTGAGAGAAGAGAGATGCGCAGCGCAACTCAAGGCGAAAAAGCTGCGCTCGTCCAGGAACTCCGCAAAGAAGGACACAGACTGAATGATTTGCTGGATGCAATCAGACTTTCTCGGTCAACATACTATTATGAACTCAGCAAAACCGATAAAGTCAAGGAACGAAACGCCGATTTATCGTCTGAAATTGTTGCCATTTTCAATGAGAACAGAAAAAGATACGGCGTAAGACGGGTACACCATGAGCTTCTGAACCGTGGGTTTCAGGTGAATCACAAGCGTGTTCAGCGAGTTATGAACCAGCTTGAACTGTTCGGTAAACGTCCAAAGGAGAAGTATCATTCCTACAAAGGCGATGTCGGCAAGGTTGCCGATAACATTATTAATCGGAATTTCAGCACCGAGAAGCCTCTGCAAAAATGGACGACCGATGTGTCACAGTTCAATCTGTCTTGGGGCAAGTGCTATATTTCTCCGATTCTGGATATGAACACAAATGAGATTATGTCTTACAATCTTTCTACAAGTCCGAATATGGAACAAATCAAGGATATGCTGAATAAAGCGTTTGAACGGTTTCCTTCTGTACAAGGTCTGGTCATGCACTCGGATCAGGGCTGGCAGTACCAGCACGCATTCTACCGCAATGAACTTCAAAAGCACGGAATCATTCAATCCATGTCCCGAAAGGGCAACTGTTAC
>ERZ507163.310-NODE-310-length-9612-cov-5.61902_pt1 | contig 9612 bp, 7 predicted proteins | sample MGYA00513768_ERZ507163 | MGnify/ENA metagenome assembly ERZ507163
CGCTCTTCCGATCTGGCTGTTGAAAAATAGCTTCATGAAAAAAATGCACAAAACCCGGAACCTTTTCGGGGCCAGAATGGCTCAAAAAGGGTTCCGGGTTTCTGATTTTGCGCTATTTCTTTGTGCGAATTGCTATCGCATTTTTATTTTGCAACAGCCCCACAGGTGCAGAAGATCAGCCCTCGATGAGTTCGACGGTCTTCATCTTGACGGGGGTCTTGGGCTTGTCGTTCCAGTCGGTGGGAACGGATGCGATCTTGTCCACGACGTCCATGCCGGCGACGACCTTGCCGAAAGCGGCGTACTGGCCGTCCAGATGGGGTGCGTCCTTATGCATGATGAAGAACTGGCTGCCGGCGCTGTTGGGGTTCATGCTGCGGGCCATGCTGATGACGCCGCGGACGTGCTTGATGGGGTTGTTGACGCCGTTGGCGGCAAACTCGCCCTTGATGTTCCAGCCGGGGCCGCCGGTGCCGTTGCCCAGCGGGCAGCCGCCCTGGATCATGAAGTTGGGGATGACGCGGTGAAAGGTCAGGCCGTTGTAAAAGCCCTGACCGACCAGCTTCTTGAAATTCTCACAGGTGATGGGGGCGGCTTCCTCGTTCAGCTCGATGTCGATGATGCCGCCGTCTTCCATAGTAATGCGAACCATAGTTTTAACAATGCTCCTTTTATCATAGCCCGTTTCGGGGTGGGTGCGGCAGATGCTCTGCCGAAGCTCCCCTTTAGTATACCATACCTTTTGCAGAGCGCAACGGCGCAGATGCAACCTTTTTGTAAAGAATCACCGCATTTCTACCATATCCTGCCAGAAACGCTTGGGACAGTGGGTCATCCGGCCCTTTTCGTTGTGGCGGGCCTTGATCTCCAGGGTGTCGTAGAACTGCTTCCAGAGGGCCTGAAGCTCCTGTTCCCGGGCGCTGGGCGGGGGCAGCTCCAGCGGCGCAGCCAGCTCCAGAAGCTGGGCCTTGTGCTCCTGATAAAGCAATACCGCCTGATGGACCGCGTCGTATATCATGAAGCTCTCTTCCGGAAAGCGGGAGCAGAAATGCCCCCGCAGCAGAGGCAGGATATAGTTTTTGGGGTGGATGACCGCACCCAGCATCCCGTCGTGCTCCTCGAAGCGGACGAAGCCCTGAAACTTGTCTACCTCCCAGTCGAGACTCTTTTTCATCTCGTAGAGCGGGGCCACATCCGGGTGGCCCATCCGCTTGACCGTGCCGGGGCCGAGGGCGAAGGCCAGATGCAGGAAGCGGATGAGCAGCAATTCCTTATCTTCCTGCCCGGAGAGGAAATCCCGGCTGACGAGATATTCCGTCTCCCGGCCCAGTTTCCGGCCGAGGGCCGAAAAGACCCGCTGCGCTCTGGCAGAGTCCGTCTCGATGTCCCGGACGGGGTAGAGGGTGGCCGTCTCCCGCTGGGGCGTCCAGACGGCGAAGGGGAGCTCATGCTGGGCGAAGCTCTCGAATACACAGCACAGGAAGCCCTCAAAGCTGCCATCGTAGAGGTAGACCACATCGGCGTCGTGGAGCTTCCGGGGCGGCATCACAGTGCTCTCGCCAGACATTGCACCGCCTCCTCCCGCACCATCCGCTGGGCCGCCCGGGGCGGCACGCCCTGCTCCACCAGCCGGTCAACGGCGGGCGGTGCGAACATACTCAGCTGCTCGGCCCCGGCACTGAAGACGTTGGGGTCGATGAGCGCCCGGGTGATGCGCTCCCGTCCGGCGCTGCCCCGGCCCGGGTGCGCCCCGGAAAAGCCCCGGCAGGTGATGAAATACTGCGCCCGCTTGAGCACGACGCCCATCCGCTTGAGCTCGTCGAGGCCGAGGGCCGACAGCCGCCGGGCGTCCCGGATGCGGCGGGCGCTCTTGGGGCCGATGCCCGGCACCCGCAGCAGCATCTCGAAGGGGGCGCGGTTCACGTCCACCGGGAACAGCCCGTAGTGCTGGACGGCCCAGTTGCATTTCGGGTCGAGATAGGGGTTGAAGCTCTGGTTGTCCTGATCCAGTATCTCGTCGGCCTTGAACTGGTAGAACCGCAGCAGCCAGTCGGCCTGATAGAGCCGGTGTTCCCGCAGGAGCGGCGGCTTCGTGTCCAGCGCGGGCAGGCGGGTGTCGTCCGACACCGGGATATAGGCCGAGTAGAACACCCGCTTGAGGCCGTATTTCTGGTACATCCCCTCGGACAGCTGCAAAATGTGGTAGTCCGTCTCGGGCGACGCACCGACGATCATCTGGGTGCTCTGGCCGGCGGGAGCGAACTTGGGCGCGTGGCGGTAGAGAGTCAGCTCCTGCCTGCTCTCTTCACCTGCCACCGAGATCTGCTTCATGGGCCGGAAGATGGAGTGGCGGCCCTTGTCGGGGGCGAGAAGATGGAGGCTCTGCTCGCTGGGCAGCTCGACGTTGACGCTGAGGCGGTCGGCGAGATAGCCCATCTGCTGGATGAGCTCGGGGCTGGTGCCGGGGATGGTCTTGGCATGGATGTAGCCGCCGAAGTGATATTCGTTCCGCAGCAGCCGCAGAACGGTGAGCATCCGCTCGGTGGTGTAGTCGGGGGTCCCCAGCACAGCGCTGGAGAGGAAAAGTCCCTCGATGTAGTTGCGGCGGTAGAACTCGATGGTCAGTTCTGCCAGTTCCCGGGGCGAAAAAGTGGCCCGGGGAACGTCGTTGGACTTCCGATTGACGCAGTAGCTGCAGTCGAAGGCGCAGCAGTTGCTCATCAGGACTTTCAGCAGGCTGACGCAGCGGCCATCAGCGGTAAAGGCGTGGCAGCAGCCCGGCGCATAGCAGCTGCCGATGGTGCCGCGCTTCGCCGGATGGGACGCGCCGCTGGATGTGCAGGCCACGTCATATTTTGCGCTGTCGGCCAAGATGGTGAGCTTGTCCATCAGGGACTGTTCCATAGAAAGATACCTCCCAGAAGGGGATATCTCCCCCTTACCCCCACAGCTGCTGATCGGAAGCGCCGTGGGGCAGGGGAGAGACTCACCACTTGGCCTTCGTCTCGACCACGCGGCCCGCGATGTGCAGGCGGTTCAGGTCCTCACCCTTGATGACCAGCTCGTTGTAAGCGGGGTTGAAGGGCTGCAGAACGACGCAGTTGCCCCGCTGGATATACCGCTTGAGGGTGCCTTCGCCCTCGTCGCCGTAGACCAGCACGCCCAGGTCGCCGTTTTCCAGCGTGTCCTGCTTGTGGACAAGGGCGAGGTCGCCGTCCTGGATGCGGGGCTCCATGCTGTCGCCGCGCACGACGAGGTAGAAGTAGTTGGAGGGGTCCTTGACGCGGGCATACTCCTGCCCATAATCCTCCTCAAAGGCCAGTGCGCCGTACCCGGCCTTCACGGTGCCGATGACCGGGATGAGGCTCTCGGCGTAGTTGCCGAAGAAACGCTCCTCGGGGGTGGTCACGTTGGACACCGGGCGGTAGAGCCCCAGCAGGAAATCGGCTGTGGTGCTCAGGATCTCAGCGATGCGGGCCACCGTGGCGGGGTCGGGAGAGGATCTGCCGCTTTCCCACTTGCCGACGGCCTGCTGGGTCACCCCCAGTTTGGATGCCAGCTCAGCCTGACTGATCCCCTTCTGCTTGCGGCACTGCTTCAAAAGCTCTGAAAACGACATGGTCGTACACTCCTTTACTCCGAGGTCAATATTTTATGCTTTTATTGTACAACAAAAAGATGTTTTTGTAAAGAGAAAAGTGAGCGGCCAGCCAAAAAAAGGTTGTCGCGTGAGAGGGATCTGCAGGGCTGGACGAAAAAAGTTTCAATTTGGGCTTGACAGAAGGCCGGAAATCTGGTAAATTAAATAGGCATTCGGTACGGCGTGTGCGAGTGCCCACGAGGAGAGATGTCCGAGTGGTTTAAGGAAGCAGTCTTGAAAACTGCCGTACGGCAACGTACCGTGGGTTCGAATCCCACTCTCTCCGCCATTTTTTTGAATAAGTGTAACGCACTTTGCTCTGGAGTAGTACTCAAGAGGCCGAAGAGGCGCCCCTGCTAAGGGCGTAGGTCGTCTAAACAACGGCGCGAGGGTTCAAATCCCTCCTACTCCGCCAAGAAAAAGCTCGATGGTTCGTTGAAACCACCGGGCTTTTTCCATTGTTGCATGCTTTTGTGAATTTTCGGGGGCGGATGATTTACTTTTGCACCCGGATTTCTTATAATGGGATAAAACGGAAATGCCGGAACAGGAGGAAACGAGCAATGGCACTCAAAAAATTTGCCCGCAGGGGCGTCATCCTGCCCGCAGCGGTCCTCCTGCTCACATTTGCGGCGGCCCTGTTTTCGCTCCGGCTGCTCTCGCTCAATCAGGAAAAAGACGAGCGGCTGCGGGCTGTCTATGTGGCCGAGTCCACCATCAGCCGTGTGTCTTCCCAGTTGAACCGCTATCTGGCAGAATCGGACTTCATCAAAAAATATATCGAGTCGGGCCATGTGCTCCGTGAAGAGGAGTTTGCAGATATATCCGGCAATATGCAGGATGGCAGCCGCGTCATCAAGACCCACGAGCTGGCGAAAGACGGCGTCGTCTCCCAGGTGTACCCGGTAGCGGGCAATGAGGCGGCCATTGGGCTCGATGTGCTGCATAACCCCGCCCGCAAAAAGGAAGCAAACCTTGCCAGGAACAGCGGGATGTACACCATCGCTGGTCCCTTCGAGCTGGTGCAGGGCGGCACGGGCGCGCTGCTGTTTGACCCCATCTATACCTATAGTAAAAAGGGGGAGCGCTCGTTCTGGGGCTTCTCCATCCTTGTTTTACAGTGGGACAACTTCATGGAGGAGGTCGAGCTGGACAAGATGGAGGAGGCGGGCTACCGGTATCAGATCTGGAAAAAAGACCCCTATACCGGCGAAAAGATCGTCATCGCGGAGAGCGAAGAGGATTTCCCCGGCAACGCGCTGGAAGTTGCGTGCAGCGTCCCCAACGATACATGGTATTTTGAGATCATTCCGAAAGCCGGGTGGTTCTCGAACCAGCAGCTCTCGCTGGACATCGCCATCGCCACCATCATCGGCATGATGGCGGCCTATGCCTGCTGGGAGCTCATGAACCGGCACCGGAAGGACCTGCAGCACGAAGCGGCCCTTGAAAAGTCTGCGCAGGAGGCCCGGGCAGCCAACGAGGCAAAGACCCGCTTCCTGTTCAATATGAGCCATGACATCCGCACCCCGATGAACGCCATCATCGGCTTTTCGGAGCTTCTGGAAAAGCACATCGACGAGAAGGACAGGGTGCTGGATTACACCGAGAAGATACGCTCGTCCAGCGCATTTCTGCTCTCGCTCATCAACTATGTGCTGGAAATGGCCCGCATCGAGAGCGGCAAGGCTGTGCTGAAAGAAGAAACCGGCGACCTGTGCGCGCTGATGCAGACGCTCTCAGACGTCTTCGAGCCCTCTGTCCGGCAGAAAAAGCTGACCTGCACCTACCATACGGATGTCGAACATCCCTATATTGTGAGCGACCGCACCAAAGTGCGGGAGATCTTGCTGAATGTCATCAGCAACGCCATCAAGTATACGCCCGAGGGCGGACATATTGCGGTGTCGGTGAAAGAGCTGCCGGCTGAGAAGCCGAAGACGGGCCGCTATACCTTTACGGTTCGGGACGACGGCATCGGCATGAGCGAGGGGTATCTGCCCCATATCTTCGAGGAGTTCACCCGTGAGCATACCAGCACCGAGAGCAAAGTCATCGGCACCGGCCTCGGCCTGCCCATCGTGAAGGCTCTCGTGGAGTGGATGCACGGCAGCATCGACGTGCAGAGCAAGCTGGGCGCAGGAACCACTGTGACCATCACCCTCGGGTTCCCACTGGCGGATGAGGCCCAGAAGAGGGTAGAGGAGCAGGACGCAGAGGGCGGCGCGGCCCGGCTCAGGGGCTGCCGCATCCTGCTGGCCGAGGACAACGACCTCAACGCAGAGATCGTCGTGACCATTCTGGAAGAGAGCGGCCTTACCGTGGAGCGCACTGCCGACGGTGAACTCTGCATCGAAGCGCTCAAGGCCCACCCGGCGGGCTATTATGATGCCATCCTCATGGACATCCAGATGCCCAACATGGACGGCTATCAGGCAGCGAAGCTCATCCGCGATCTGTCGGGCAATTACCGCACCATCCCCATCATCGCCATGACGGCCAACGCCTTCGACGAGGACCGCCAGAAAGCCCTCTCCGTCGGCATGGACGCCCATCTGGCAAAGCCTGTTGACGTGGAGCGGCTGTTTGGGATTCTGCGGAAAGTGATAAGATGAGCTATCATTTCATCTGTCAAAATCTCTGAAAATGAGGGCAAGGGCGGAGTGCTCGGAAAGGAGCATCCACCATTGTGCGCCCCGGCTCGGTTCGGATTTCATCGCCACGGCCAGGGGGCTTCTGACAGATGTGATTCGTTCGGATCTGAAAAACCTGAAGGGGTTCCGATTTAAAGCTCATCCGAGCATCTTGCTTGAAGCTGAGAGGCTCGACCGGTTGAACACCATCGTTCAGTTCCAGCTCGACAAAATTCTTGCGTAACAAAAACAGCACAGCAGAAGGTTCTCCGGGGGAGGTATCTTTCTTGGTAGACGTTCCTAGCCGTTGGGACCCGCGGGCTAACCAAAGCCGCACTGTTCAAGTCCGCTGGCCCTGTATAACAAAAACAGCACCCCGTCTGGGGTGCTGTTTTTGTTATGGGCCAGGCAGGACTTGAACCCGCGACCAAGCGGTTATGAGAACGTCGCTAATTTTGAAATCCCATTTTTCTTGTGGAATCTTGTGACTATCTCATAGTTCTGCAAAAACACCTTTGTGTACTTTGACGTAATTTTTGGTGTCTTTTAGTGTCTAAAATGGCTCTTTGTACCCAGAACCGTACCCAAGAATTTTTGGGTACGAAACTCGACACTTACTGTTACCATTTTACCATGCCCATATAAAAACCTGAACATCCTGTGGGTGTGTCGTTCTTCATAAGGGTACATCATTTCTGCCGTAAAAGCAATATCTATTTTTACATGGCTCACTTTCAAAAGAAGGTGAGCTTTTTCTTTTGCAGAAATCGAGAGGAGGTTTTCCACATGAACACACCCATACAGTTGAAAATCCGAGGTCACACCAAATGACGCTGGATTACTTCTATGGTCAGTCAGGCGAATTGTTCTCCTACTTCCGCATCCCCAAAGCACTGTTCCAAGACCACCGTTTCCGGCAGATCTCCACCGATGCCCGGACACTGTACGGCATTCTGCTGGACCGCATGAGCCTATCTGCAAAGAACGGCTGGCTGGACGAGCAGGGGCGGGTGTATATCATCTACACCGTCCGGGAAGTGCAGGAATCCCTCTGCTGCGCCGAGCACAAGGCGGTCAAGCTGTTCCGGGAATTGGAGCAGCTCGACCTCATCGAGCGCAAACGTCGTGGGCTGGGCAGACCAAGCCTGATCTACGTCAAGGATTTTTCCTCCGGCTTGCCCAAAGCGCAAGTACAGAATTGCCCAAACAGCAATTCTGGTGCTGCCGAAAGCACAATTCTGGAACAGCCAAAACCGCAAGCAAATAAGACTGATAAGAATAAAACAGAATGGAACGATCCTGACCCTATCTATTCCGGGGGCATCCGGGAGCAGCTTGAGGATTATTTTTGTCAGGCATTGGAGATAGACCTCCTGCTCCGGCTCTGCCCGGATGATGAGGACACCATCTATCAGATCGTAGACATGCTTGTGGACACCTGTTCCACCAAACGCAAGATGTTGCGGATCGCAGGAGATGACAAGCCTACCGAGGTGGTACGCAGTCGGCTGAAAAAACTGAATGCCGACCATATCCGCTTTGTGCTGGATTCACTGGCAGAAAACACTGCCCCGGTTCGGAACATGAAGCAGTATCTGCTGGCGATGCTCTACAATGCGCCCACCACCATGAACCTCTACTATCAGAACAAGACGAACCACGACTTTGCGCGTGGTTCACCGAAGGCGGGGTGATGTTATCGCAAAGAAAGCTACGATTATTGCAGTCACCAATCAAAAAGGCGGCACCGGCAAGACCACCACCTGTGAAAATCTGGGCATCGGGCTGGCAATGGAGGGCAAAAAAGTTCTGTTGGTGGATGCCGACCCGCAGGGCAGCCTGACCATTAGCATGGGCTGGCAGCAGCCGGATGAACTGCCCACCACCCTTTCTACCCTGATGGCAAAAGCCATGAATGACCAGCCCATCCAGCCCGGCGAGGGCGTTCTGCACCATGCAGAGGGCGTTGACCTGATTCCGGCGAACATCGAACTGGCAGGGCTGGAAGTGTCTCTCGTCAACTGCATGAACCGGGAAAAGATGCTCAAACAAGTGCTGGAAGGTGCGAAGTACGACTACGATTTCATTCTGTTGGACTGCACCCCTTCCCTTGGGATGCTGACCGTCAATGCCTTGGCAGCAGCGGACACCACCCTGATTCCCGTGCAGGCGCAGTACCTTTCCGCAAAAGGCTTAGAACAGCTTTTGCAGACGGTGCAGAAGGTCCGGCGGCAGATCAACCCGAAACTGAAAATCGAGGGCATTCTGCTGACCATGACCGACAGCCGCACCAACTACGGAAAACAGATTAGCAATCTGATCCGGCAGGCATACGGAAAGCACCTGAAGGTGTTTGAGCAGACCATTCCCCGTTCCGTCCGTGCGGCAGAAACCAGTGCGGCAGGCAAGAGCATCTTTGCCTATGACCCCAAGGGCAAGGTGGCAGAAGCCTACCAATCTCTTGCAAAGGAGGTGCAGGCGGATGCCAATCGACAGCGGAAACTTAGCTCTGAAAGGGCTAGATGACCTGTTTTCCACCGAGGAAAACCGACAGGAGGAACAGCAGGAGCAGGTACGGCAGATTCCTATTGATGATCTGCACCCCTTCACCAACCACCCCTTCAAGGTGCTGGACGATGAAGCCATGACCCAGACGGTAGAAAGTATAAAGCTGCTTGGTGTTACAAATCCGCTGATTGTTCGTCCCCGTCCAGAGGGCGGATATGAGATTATTTCTGGTCATCGCCGCCAGCACGCGGCACAGCTTGCTGGGCTGGATACGCTGCCTGTTATCGTTCGTCAAATGGATGATGATGCCGCGGTTTTGCTTATGGTTGACTCGAATCTTCAGCGTGAGAGCATTCTGCCCAGTGAAAAGGCATTCGCCTATAAAATGAAGCTGGAAGCTCTGAAAAATCAAGGTGCTAGGTCAGATTTAACTTCGTCCCAACTTGGGACGAAGTTGCGGGCAGATGAAAAAGTAGCCAAAGATTCTGGAGATAGCCGTAATCAAGTTCAACGGTATATTCGGTTGACGAACCTTGTTCCCGAACTGCTTGCCATGGTGGACGAAAAGAAAATTTCATTTAACCCTGCGGTGGAACTGTCTTATCTGGATGAAAAACAGCAGCGAGATTTTTTAGAAGCTATGGATGGAACACAAAATGCACCATCTGTATCGCAGGCTCAGCAACTAAAGAAGATGGCGCAGTGTGGTGAGTTCACCTATGAAAAGGCGTTTGATATTTTGGGGCAGGAAAAGAAGAGTGAGCAGGACACCGTAACTATCAAAAACGACATCCTGCGAAAATACTTTCCACGCAGCTATACGCCTCGGCA
>ERZ507163.315-NODE-315-length-9463-cov-8.29241_pt1 | contig 9463 bp, 9 predicted proteins | sample MGYA00513768_ERZ507163 | MGnify/ENA metagenome assembly ERZ507163
TGTCAGTCAGTTACAGGTTTTTCTTCTTATAAATAAACCATGATGCTGCTACAGTAAACACCAGCAGATAAAGAAGCAGAATCCCAATACCAGTGTAATTCACCGCCTCACCTGATGAAATGCTTCTCATCAGATGGCTGGTCTGGGATAATGGCAAGGCTGATACAAACTTGCCTACAAATCCCGGAAGTTTCTCTGTTGAGAAAAAGGTGTTACACAAATATGCCATAGGCATAATGATATAATTGGAAAACCTCGGCACGTCTGCGTGATTTTTTGCCAGAAAGGAGACCACCACGCCGATGGCTGAGAATACTGCTCCGTTCAGGAACATCACCAGAAAGGACCATCCGTTGAAGATCAGTCCTGTCTCAATAGGTGCTGTAAGAAGCAGTATGATTCCTCCTGCATACAGACCACGCAGACTTCCCCCGATGATCTGTCCGGCAATAAACTGCCATAATGGTGTGGGGGAGATCATCACCTGATCAAAAGCCTTCTCATACAGTCTCTGTACGTTCAGGTTCTGCGCAATGGCGTTGAAGCTTCCGTTCATAGTTGTCAGTGATACCACACCCGGAATCAGAAAATTCAGGTATGGCTGTCCATGAGAAGTGGTCTGGATTCCCATTCCGAATACGATCAGATACATTAGCGGTGCGATCATTGCCGCCAGCGTGATCTTATAGAAGTCCCGGCGGAATTCTACCCACTTCTCCCATAATATTGTTATAATTCCCATACATTTTTCTCCAGATTATTCTAACTTTTTTCGCAGCCTCCGCAGGGGACTTCCCTGATTCGGTTAATATCTGCTATTTTGAAATCAAATGCTTCCCGGCTCTTTCTACAAAGACATCTTCCAGTGTTGTCTCGCGAAGAGACGCCTGCCCTGTAAGCTCTTCCAGATACCGGATTGCTTCCTGTCGTGTATGGAAATAGTGATTCTGTGTTCCATCTGCTGTCATCTCGTCCACTGCATAAGCACCAAGACTCTCAATCAGTGCTGACGGAGTACTTACCTCCTCCAGCTTACCATGATCCATCAGTGCCACACGATTACAGAGACTCTGTGCTTCTTCCATATAGTGAGTGGTCAGAAGGATCGTCAGATTTTTCTCATTAAGCTTACGCAGAAGATTCCACATCTGTCTCCTGGAAAGAGCATCCATTCCTGCTGTGGGTTCATCCAGAAGCAGGATCTCCGGATCTGTCAGGAGTGCCCGACAGACCATCAGCTTACGCTTCATTCCACCTGAAAGCTTACGGACTGTACGCTTGCGGAATTTCAGCAGATCACAGAACTCCAGAAGTTCCTCTGTCCTTTCTTTTATCTGCTTTCTGGGCATAAAGTAGAGGCGGCCCTGATATTCCATGATCTCATCCATATTCATATCCTGACGCATGGAATATTCCTGGGTGATCACACTGATTTTTCTTTTCAGATCGGAAGAGCACACGTCTGAACACGTTGTCTTGTAAGCTGCTGACCGTCTATGAGGATTTCTCCCTTTGTTGGAAGAAGAAGGGTTGAGAGCAGGCTGATGGTCGTTGTCTTGCCTGCTCCGTTTGGTCCGAGAAGACCAAAAAACTCACCTTTTTCAATTTTCAGGTTCAGGGAATCCACTGCTGTAAAATTGTCAAAAGTTTTCGTCAGATCTTTTGTCTCTATCATTTCTCTTCGGCTTTCTCTTTGGCAATGATCAGGGAATAATATCCTGCATCATCCGGAATTTCCTCTACGCTGTTGTAAATATGTTCATCCGGCATACCACAATTCTCTACCATACGGACTTCGCGACCGCTTCTTTCAAGGATTTCCTTTACCTGATTCATTTTTCTGCCTGATTTCATCAGTACATAGGTTCCCGGCTGATCAAGTTCACTGTCAAGGCGGTGAACTGCAGGCTGTACATGAAGAGGCTGGTTCCACTCTGTAAGCGGGATATTCAGGCGCGCTGCTGTTGCGCAGAAGGAAGTGATGCCGCTTACCAGTCTTGTCTCATATCCATCTGCTTCTACTCTCTTCTGCACATATGAAAATGTTGAATAGATAGTCGGATCTCCAAGTGTCAGAAATACTACATTCTTACCTGTATCAAGTGCTGCTTCCAGCGCCTTGGCACCTTTTTCATGGTTCAGTTCCAGTTCTGCCTTATCGTGTGTCATTGGCATATAGATTGGCAGGAGTTCTTTGTCTGCAAGCTCAGGTACTGCCTGTACTGCGATCTTATATGCAACTGTTTCACGCACCTCTGCGCCCGGTACTGCAATAATATCATTCTCTTTGATCAGGCGCACTGCCTTTAATGTCATAAGTTCCGGATCTCCGGGGCCAACTCCTACTCCGTATAAAATTCCTCTCATTACCATATCCTCCTGTGATTTGCATATACATTTTTATGATATCAGAATTGCAGGAGCTGCTTCGCAGCAAAGCAATTCACAGATATTCATTTATTGTGCTCACTGTTCACTACGTTCTCAATGATGTTGCGTGCGGACAGCACCTTTTATTATACTAAAACAGGATAACTTTTTCAACGAAGTATTGACAATTAATTTCAATTGTGGGATGATGAAAATTATCGAATTTAAGTGAGGAAAGAAATATGAGAAAGATTTTTGCAGTTCTGGCAGCTTTGATCTGCTGTCTGTCAGTATGGACTTCTGTTCCTGCTGCACAGGCTTTCACTCTTGATAAAGAAGATGGGGAGTATTCCATCCAGGTAGAGCTGGAAGGCGGAAGCGGCAAAGCCAGTGTCACTTCACCGACTTTGATCACTGTGAAAAACGGCGAAGTAACTGCCGATATCCAGTGGAGCAGTTCTAATTATGACTACATGATCGTTGACGGTAAAAAATATCTCCCTGTCAATGAGGAAGGAACGAATTCTGAATTCCAGATCCCGGTTACCATTATGGATGAGAGCATGCCGGTAATCGCAGACACTACCGCCATGGGTACCCCTCATGAGATCAATTATACCCTGACTTTCTATTCCGATTCCATCGGTTCCAAAAGCCAGATGCCGCAGGAAGCAGCGAAACGTGTTGTTGCTGTTGCACTTGTTATTATCGTAGGCGGTGGGATTCTGAATTATTTCGTAAACAAGAGAAACCGATGCTGAACCAGGCAGACACCTGCATCTCAGTTCGGTTAAGAAATACAAAAAAGCTGCCATACGGCAGCTTTTTTGTATTCTATATCTTTATTCAGCCATCTCCACTTCCAGCACATAGTCTACAGGATCCGGCAGTACAGGATCCGGACCAAGGTCAACAAATGCGATATCCGGATAATCGCTGTGAACCCATAAAGTAGAGATCGGCACTTCATGTCCGTCATCCAGGGCACGTACTTTCACAATCTTATTCTTATTAAATCCAATCAACGGCAGTGGTCCTAATGTATTCTCATAAATATGGACATAATACTTATTTCCTTTTCTGGTAATACGTCCATAATCCGGTTTCGGGATATCTGCTGCCGGAGCGCATCCATAGATACTGTCATGGTTCTTATCCATCCAGCGTCCGATTTCCGCCAGGATCGCGGAGGATTCTTTCGGGAATTTACCTTTCGCATCAGGTCCTACATTCAGGATCATATTTCCACCTTTGGAAACACACTCTACCAGCTTCTTGATCAGCATGGAAGCAGGTTTGTAATAGTGGTCATTTGCGCAGTAGCCCCAGTTATTGTTCATGGTGAAGCATGCTTCCCATACCATCGGATTCCCTTCTTTGTCGCAGATTCCTTCCGGCGGGATGATCTGTTCCGGGCTTACGAAATCGCCATGATATGGTGTCGGATTGCAGTCATACAGAGAACCTCTTCCCTCACCGCTGACTTCCAGACGGTTATCAATGATGATTCCCGGCTGTAATCTGCGGACCATATCTATCAGTCTGGTTGCTCCCCATTTCTCGCCTCGCATATCGTCATAGGAAAAGTCAAACCACATAATATCGATTTTTCCATAATTTGTGCAGACCTCTTCCACCTGATTGTACATATACTCTATATAACGAGAAAAATCTCTGTTTTCATTACTGCATTCCGGATGGTTTCTCATAGGATGGATGCGGTCTCCGTAATGAGGATAGTCCGGATGATGCCAGTCAAGTAAAGTGAAATACAGACCGACTTTCAGACCTTCTTCGCGAAGAGCTTCCACATATTCTTTGATCAGATCTCTTCCTGCAGGTGTATTGGTAACTTTATAATCTGTGTATTTACTGTCAAATAAACAGAAACCATCATGGTGTTTTGCAGTCAGAACCACATATTTCATACCTGCTGCCTTTGCCTCTTTTGCCCACTGTTTCGGATTATAGTCTCTGGCATCAAATTCTTTCATAAACGGAAGGTATTCTTCCTCAGGCATCTCCTCTGTACTGCGTACCCATTCTCCTCTTGCAGGAATAGAATATAATCCCCAGTGGATAAACATTCCGAAACGGGCATCCTGATACCATTTCATACGTTCTTCATATTCTTTTCTGTTAAACTGATACATGATTTTTTATCTCCTTTATGTAAATGCAAATTCAATATCCAATCCTTTACATCTATACAATAATGTAATCCGGCAATACCAGAAGATGCTCACAGGTGTCATCTCCGGGCATCTTATTTATCGCTCTGTTACATTAATCTAAGCAGCATATCCCCGGTTCCTACATTGTAACCGCTGGTCGCATAAATCCCATTCAGGGTTCCATTCGTCACAATAATCAGCGGAAGTTTGTCCGGATCTACGTACATACGCCTTCCCAGAGTATTGATAATCTCTGAGAAATCATCATAATAAATCTGAATATTTTTTAACTTTGCAAGTGCTTTGGACAGTGTCGGTGTCTCCAGTGCTTCTTTACTTCTCACTACAAAAATAATCTGCTCTGCATATCCTGCGAAAGCCTCTTCCTGCTCCATCATTTCATTTAAGATATGCTCAGTAGGCTCTTTTTCTTCTTCCAGAAACATCAGGATATGTTTCCCGTCTGCTGTAAGATCAGATGCTTTCAACTCTGTACCATCCTCAGTTTTCAGCATGAATTCCGGCATGGAAATATTCTCCAGCATATCCTCCAGATCTGCTTCCCTGAGTACCAACTCGATCTCCTTTGTCTCTCCGGGCTGAATTTCAAAATGATATTCATTTGCAAACATATTTCCATTTGGAAGTCTGTTTGAAGTAAGAATCCTGTAGTTTCCGGATTCCAACGGCAGATTCAGGATCTGATCTTCGAAATTCTCTGCTCCCAGTTTCAGTGATGTATATCTTCCATTCTCCAGTTTTGCAATACTCCAGTTCTGGAAATATTTCCACTGTACAGTCTCTCCTGCTTTCAGGATCAGAGTACAGTTCTTCTCTGTTCTTGCAAGCACAGGAACAAATCTTCCGTTTTTCATATATTCCATAGAACGATCATGTGGATTCAGTCTTGCCGCTACTCCAAGGGTTCTCGCTATTGCAACAAACAGGATTTTCTTTGACAGGAAGCTTCCTGTACAGGTCCTTATGCATCCTGCCGGTGTTGTGATCACACTGGAACGCTCTTTCTCCGGTCTGGAAACAATTGCCTTCTCGATCAGATTCCAGATTCTGGAAGGATCATCTCTCAGCTCCTGTTTCTCAGTTCTGGAAAAATGCTTCTTAATCTCTCTTCTGTATTTCTGAAGAACTTCATCATCTACTCTTGGATTTAACACATAAGATACAAAGGTATCCTTTTTCATCATACCATGATATGGAATCGACAGTTCCAGATGTTCCTCAAGAACGTCACTGATACAGTCAGTTCTGTCTTTCTCTGTGAGAACCCCCAGGAGATCTTCTCTGTATGAGGCAGCAATGGCTTCTTCTATCCTGTTTACCTTTTTTTCCAGGAAACGTTCACATTCCGGATTTGACCAGTTTCTTACTTTCTGCTCTCTGTGTGCATTGGCTGCTGTCAGACGCTTATTTCCCTTCGCCTTCTGTTCTAAAGTCGGCATGTCTGTGTTTACAGGTGCATCATGAGGAGCAAATATATCTGCTGCTGTCCATTTTTCTGATTCGCCGTCATTTCTTTTATCCTGCGGTACCAGACAAAGTTCACAGTTATCTTCTTTCTCAGTGTTCATAACTGTTTCTGCATAGAACCACTCGCCGTCAGAACACATTCTTGCGGAAATATGCAGACTTCCAAGTCCTGTTGTCAGTCTGGCGGTTCCCTTACTGTCTGTTTTCTTCTCTGCAATCGGTGCATACTCTGAATAGTTCAGTACCTCAAAGGAAACCTCAGCTCCCTCTGCGGGTAACCCCTGCGCATCCTTTACTGTTACTGTAATTTCTTTGGTTACTGCATACCTCTTCAATTCATTCAGCATGGTCACCATACCATCTGTGCCGATCACCTCGCCTTCCGGGATCTTGGTGTCAAACACACGTGAATGGATCATCATTGCTCTGGAAGAAGCGTTTGTAAACCATCCTTTATTCAGGATTTCTTCGGGCTCACAGGCTCCGAGGAAGTACCATTTACCGTCACACCAGATCTCTACCCAGGCGTGATTGTCATCGCAGTGAGACCACTTCGGCGCATATACCTGACGGGCAGGTACGCCTACGCTTCGCAGTGCATTTACAGTGAATACAGACTCTTCACCACATCTGCCATTTCCTCTGCGGTATACAGAAATCGCAGATAAAGTACGGTCATCTGTACAATGATAAGTAGCTTCTTCGGCACACCAGTAATTCACTTCCAACGCTGCTTCTCTGAAGTTCATTCCCTGTATTCTGCTTCCGATCTCTGTGCGGAAATAAGTTCTGCACTGTGCGATCTCCTCCTCATTTACTCTGTGAAACAGCACATAATTCAGGAAGATTTCTTCAGGAAGGTCTGCAACCTGCGGATTCTCTTTCCAGAGCCTCACACCATTCTCCGCATAGTCCAGAAATACTTCAAACGGATAATTGCCAATGTCACTGTACGGCATGAACGCATATAAATATTTACATGCAAGTGCCACTTCCTCTGTACATTTCTGTAATCTCTCGTCTACAGGCGCAAAAACCCGGGGCAGGCTCTTTGCCTGCTCCAGGTAGTTCTCTTCAATTCGGCCCCTGTTCTCTTTTAAAAAAACTCTCGGTTCTGCCATTATAATTCCTCCAGAACTTTCTTTGCGGCACGGATATTATCTACATCCGTACGCCATATCTCATATTCGCTCAGCATCGGAAGTCCCATATTGACTCCATCCTTGCGAAACTGCATCTCACTGTCAATGACTCTCTTTCCGGTCATATGATAAGCCCTGACTCCTGTAAGCGGATAAAGCTGGCGGATCACTTCTGCTCCCACGCCGCTTCCTGCCTGGATCGTGATACGTCCCTGACTCTTCTCTACCAGTTCCTTCAGCAGATCTGCCCCCTGCAGACATACATTACGCTGACCTGAAGTAAGGATCGTATTGATTCCCAGTGAGATTGCCTGTTCCATTGTTTCTATTGGATCCACACATACATCAAAAGCTCTGTGAAGAGTCACCGACATATCCCTTGCCGCCTCCATCAGCTCTTTCATCTGTTCCATGTTTAATGTGCCATCCGGCTTCAGCACCCCAAATACAACACCTTCGGCACCCATTTTCCTAAAATCTTCCACTGCATGCTTTATCATGGAAAATTCTGCATCTGTATAGCAGAAATCTCCAAAACGCGGACGGATCAGAGCATGGATCCTGATATCCGAACGCTTTCTTATTTCATCAAAAAGCCACGGTCCCGGAGTGGTTCCGCCGATGATCAGGTTACCGCAAAGTTCCAGTCTGTCTGCGCCTCCTTCAACCGCTGCCATAGCAGATTCTACAGAATCTACACAGGCTTCCAAAATATATTCTTTCACGTACTTGCCTCCATCTTTTTTCATTTAAGCCAGACAGATCATCCTTTCTGCTGACTGATTTAACCAGATCAGATAAGTCCCCCGAAGACTTACCTGCATCAGAACAATTTCACCCCGGCTCTCTCCAGTGTACTCACGATCGTATCATCTGGAAATTCATCCGTAACAATTCCACTGATATCATCAAAGTATGCATATTTATAAGAATCGTTGAAATAGAATTTATCCCTTTCCATAACAACATATTTATGTCTGCTGCTGTGCACGGCTGCTTTCTTTGTCAATCCGTCCTCTACCCCCAATGTAGTAATTGCACAATCAGTCATATCCACACCGCAGCTTCCTATAAATGCACGGTCAAAGCTATACTGTTTGATCACTTCTATCGTTGCAGCTCCCATAAATCCGTTTACTGTCTGGTACATTGTTCCCCCTGTACCGATTGCGGTAATGGATGGATTTGTGGCAAGGATCTGCAGGATATCTATCATATTGCTCACCACTACCACACGCATATTTGACGTGGCAAGAAGCTTTGCCAGCTCGATATTTGTGGTAGAAATATCAAGGAAAATCGTTTCGTTATTCTTAATCAGTTTAAATGCTTTGGCTGCAATTGTTCTCTTTTTGTCAAGGTTAAACTGGCGTCTGTCTACTACGTCTCTCTTCAGCGGATAATCCTGTGAAAGGATTGCGCCGCCGTAGGTTCTCTTTAACTTACCGGCGTTTTCAAGAATCTTAAGATCTTTTCGGATACAGTCTTCTGTGACCTGAAACATTTCACTCAATTCCTTAACCTTGACTTTTCCGTTTTCACGAAGACATTTCTCTATTGCGCTTTGTCTTTCCTCAGTAAACATAGCCCCTCTTTCCTCATCCATTCATGATGACCTGTATCTCTCAGTGAATCCTGTTTTCTTCACTGTTCATCTTCAGGTGTAATATTGTTATTTCGGAATTCCTATTCTGTAAGTTCCGGATAATGACATTTTACAATATGACCCGGTGCAATTTCAACAGGTGTCGGCACCTGTGTCTTACATTTTTCTGTACAATGTGGGCAGCGTGTATGGAATAGACATCCACTTGGCGGATTACTCGGACTTGGAAGATCACCTTTTAAGGTAATACGCTCTTTCTTCACTTCCGGATCCGGGATCGGAACTGCGGAAAGAAGTGCTCTTGTATATGGATGTCTCGGGTTTGCATACAGTTCTTTCTTCGGAGCTGTCTCTACGATCGTACCCAGATACATAACACCGATTCTGTCTGAAATCATCTCAACGACACTCAGGTCATGGGAAATGAACAGATAGGTAAGATTAAAGTCTTTCTGTAACTGCTGCAGAAGATTTAATACCTGCGCCTGGATAGAAACATCAAGGGCAGATACCGGCTCATCTGCGATGATAAGCTTTGGCTGTACAGTCAGTGCTCTGGCAATTCCGATACGCTGACGCTGACCACCGGAGAATTCATGCGGGTAACGCTCTCCATGAGACGGGCTTAATCCTACAGTGCCGAGAAGTTCATGTACTTTCTTAAGGCGCTCTCCTGCACTCAT
>ERZ507163.478-NODE-478-length-5327-cov-4.54761_pt1 | contig 5327 bp, 4 predicted proteins | sample MGYA00513768_ERZ507163 | MGnify/ENA metagenome assembly ERZ507163
CGCCGTCATCAAGGCTGTCGATGAGTACGCCGACCTGCTCCGCACCTCCGTCGCCACCCCCGGCAACGACCACCGTCTGGGCGCCAACGAGGCACCTCCGGCCATCATCTCCATCTTCGTGGGCGAAGAGCTGGAAGCCGTCATCGACGCCATCGCTTCCGATTCTCCCTACGCCGGCCCCGTCAAGATGAAGATGGACCTCGGCGTCGATGTCCTGCCCAAGTTCAGCAAGGACACCACCGACCGCAACCGTACTTCTCCCTTTGCCTTCACCGGCAACAAGTTCGAGTTCCGTATGCCCGGCTCCGCCGAGAACCTGAGCGACTGCAACACCATCCTGAACACCGCCGTCGCCAAGGAGCTGAAGGGCTACGCTGACGAGCTGGAGAAGGCCGACGACTTCACCAGCGCCGCCATCGCCCTCGTCAAGCGCACTATCCGCGACCACCGCCGCGTCATCTTCAACGGCAACGGCTACACTGCCGAGTGGGAAGAGGAAGCTGCAAAGCGCGGTCTGCCCAACAAGAAGAATACCCCCGCCGCTCTGCCCGCCCTCATCGAGCCGAAGAACATCGCCCTGATGGAGGACTTCGGCGTCCTGACCAAGGTCGAGATGGAGAGCCGCTACGAAGTTGAGATGGAGCACTACTCCAAGATCATCAACATTGAGGCCCTGACCATGCTGGAGATGGCCCGCAAGCAGCTGCTGCCCGCCGTCAACGCCTACATGAGTGAGGTCGCCAACACCGCCGCCTCCAAGCTGGCCGTCAGCGAGAGCCTGAGCGTCCGCAGCGAGACGAAGGCACTGACCCGCCTGTCCGCCGACGCCGACGCCATGAGCGACGCTGTGGACGAGCTGCAGGCCGCCGTCGATGCCGCAAAGGCCCTCTCCGACGAGAGCGCAAAGGCCGTCGCCTTCCACGACGACGTTCTGCCCAAGATGGACGCCCTCCGCGCCGCCGCCGACGACGCCGAGACCATCTGCGGCGAGGACTACTGGCCTCTGCCCAGCTACAGCAAGATGCTCTACTACGTCTGATCTTCACATACCAGCGTAGAATAAAGCACCGCCGGCTGAGGCGCTTATCTGAGCCATTCTCCTTTTCCTATTTCTTACACCAGCCTGAAGACCTGCCTCTGTACAGAGGCAGGCCTTTAGGCGTTTTTTAAGAAGACATACTTTTCAGAGGACACACACCTATGAGTTATACGACACAGCAGGACATCCTCGATTTCGTCGAGGACAACAACGTAAAATTTGTCCGCTTCGCGTTCTGTGACATCTTCGGCTTCCAGAAGAATATCGCCGTGCTGGCAAGCGACCTTCCCAAGGCGCTGGAAGATGGCGTCTGCTTCGACGGCAGCGCCATCGCGGGCTTCATGCACGTGGAGGAGAGCGACCTGCTCCTCCGGCCCGACCTGTCCACCATGACCATCCTGCCCTGGCGCACGGCTGAGGGCCGGGTGATGCAGTTCTTCTGCGACGTGGAAAAGCCGGACAACACCCCCTTCGGCGGCAACTGCCGCGGCTTCCTGCGGGACATCAATCGCCGGTTCAAGCAGCTGGGCCTGCGCTGCAACGTCGGCACCGAGTGCGAGTTCTATCTCTTCGAGAACGACGACCGGGGCCGTCCCACCCGCATCCCCATCGACGCAGGCGGCTATTTCGACGTAGCGCCGCTGGACGCCGGCGAGAACATCCGCCGGGACATCTGCCTGACCATGGAGCAGATGGGCCTCGCCCCCCAGCACAGCCACCACGAGAACGGCCACGGCCAGAATGAGATCGATTTCCACTATGCCGGCCCCCTCAAGACCGCCGACAACATCTTCCTGTTCAAGCAGATCGTCCGGGCCGTGGCGGCCAGCAACGGCTTCCACTCCAGCTTCCTGCCGAAGCCCCTGCCCGATCAGGCCGGCAGCGGCCTCCACATCAACCTCTCGCTGACCATGGACGGCAAGAACCTCTTTGAGGGCGACATCGCCCCCGACAGCATCCCCGGCAGCTTCATGGCGGGCATCCTCCGCCACAGCCGGGAGCTGACGGCCTTCACGAATCCCCTGCCCAACAGCTACCTCCGCTTCGGCTGCGACGAGGCTCCCCGCTACGTGAGCTGGAGCCGCCAGAACCGCAGCCAGCTGGTCCGCATCCCGCAGGTGAAGGGCGACAACTGCCGGATGGAGCTGCGCAGCCCCGACCCCGCCTGCAACCCCTACCTCGCCATCGGCCTCGTGCTGGCAGCAGGCCTCGACGGCATCGAGAACCGGATGGAGCTGTCTGCCCCTGTCAACCGCAACCTCTTCATCCCGGACGAAGCCGCCGGTCTCGACCTCGAGACCCTGCCCGCCTCGCTGGAAGAGGCCGTCGAGGTGGCCCAGAACAGCGAGTTCCTTCACAAATTCCTGCCCGACGAGCTGAGCCGCCGCTACTATGCCGAGGCTCTGCGCCGCTGCGAGGCGCTCAAGAACGCCTCCGACCCCGCCGAATATGAGCGCGTCCACTACTTCAATGCCATCTGATGCAGAATGACATAGGAAAGGAGTGAGCCGAATGGGACGTGCCCTGATCGTAAGCGCGGGCGCAAGCTCCAACGAATATATCTCCGCACGCCTGACGGAGCTGGGCTATGCGCGGCCCATCATCGTACCAAGTGCGGCGGAGGATGCTGGAATCCGACTTTGAGCTCATCGTGGTCAACTCTCCGCTTCCGGATGAGTTCGGCCACGAGCTGTGCGCCGACGCCGTGGAGAAAACGGATGCCGGTGTGATATTTCTGGCCAAGGCCGCAGCCGCCGAGCAGCTTCTGACCCCGCTGAGCGAAGAAGGCGTTCTGCTGGTCACAAAGCCCTTCTCCAACACCTTCTTTTTGCAGGCCATCCACATGGCCGCCGCCAGCAACCACCGCCTCCTGCTTTTGCGGCAGGAGAATCAGCGGATGCAGGAAAAGCTGGCGCAGGTGCGGCTGGTGAGCCGCGCCAAGTGCTGCCTCATCGAGCTGGGCCGCATGACCGAGGCCGAGGCGCACCGCTACATCGAGAAAAAAGCGATGGACACCCGGCGCGACCGCGCCGAAATCGCGCAGGAGATACTGGACTCCTACGACCCCGCGCAATAATCCGTATTGCGCCCCCACTGAGGGAAAGTATCTGCTTATCGTGCTATTCACGGCAAAGAATATCTGTAAATTAGAGGAGAACCATTATGGCAAAGTTTATTTTCGTGACCGGCGGCGTCGTCTCCGGTCTGGGCAAAGGCATCACCGCCGCCTCTCTGGGCCGACTGCTGAAGTGCCGCGGCCTCAAGGTGGCCAGCCAGAAGCTGGACCCCTACGTGAACGTGGACCCGGGTACCATGAGCCCCCTGCAGCACGGCGAGGTCTTCGTCACCGACGACGGCACCGAGACCGACCTGGATCTCGGCCATTACGAGCGCTTCATCGACGAGAACCTGAACAAGTATTCGAACCTCACCACCGGCAAGGTCTACTGGAACGTGCTGAACAAGGAGCGTCAGGGCGCTTACCTCGGCCAGACCGTCCAGATCATCCCCCACATCACCAACGAGATCAAGAGCTATATCTACAATCTGGCCTCTTCCACCGAGGCCGATGTGGTCATTACCGAGATCGGCGGCACCACCGGCGACATCGAGAGCCAGCCCTTCCTCGAGGCCATCCGTCAGGTGGGCCTCGAGCAGGGCAAGGAGAACTGCTGCTTCATCCATGTGGTGCTGGTGCCTTACATCTCCGGCTCCGACGAGTACAAGTCCAAGCCCGCACAGCACTCCGTCAAGGAGCTGCAGGGCATGGGCGTCAGCCCCGACATCATCATCCTCCGCGCCGACGGCAGCGTGGGCAGCGACATCCGCCGGAAGATCAGCACCTTCTGCAACGTCAAGCCGGAGTGCGTCATCGAGAACCTGACCATGCCCAGCCTCTACCAGTGTCCGCTGATGCTCCACACCGGCGGCCTCGACGACGTGGTGGTCAAGCAGCTGCATCTGGATGTTCCCCCCGCCGACCTCACCGAGTGGAAAGAGATGCTGGCCCGGATCGCCACCCGCAGCAAGACCTGCACCATCGCCCTCGTGGGCAAGTACGTCAAGCTGCATGACGCCTATCTGTCCGTCATGGAAAGCCTCTACCACGCCGGCTTCGAGAACGACAGCCAGGTGGAGATCAAGTGGGTCGAGAGCGAGGACCTGCCCGACCAGGCAGCCTGCAGGGAAGCCTTTGCGGACGTGGACGGCATCATCGTCCCCGGCGGCTTCGGCGACCGCGGCATCGAAGGCATGATACAGGCCGCACAGTACGCCCGCGAGAACGATGTCCCCTACTTCGGCATCTGCCTCGGTATGCAGATCATGGTCATGGAGTTCGCCCGCCACGTTCTGGGCTACGCCGACGCCAACTCCAGCGAGTTCACCCCCGAGGGTCATCACAACGTCATCGACCTGATGGCCGACCAGCAGGGCAACATCCCTAAGGGCGGCACCATGCGTCTGGGCAAGTACCCCTGCACCGTCCTGCCCGGCACCAAGATGGCCGAGTGCTACGGCCAGAGCGAGATCTGGGAGCGCCACCGCCACCGCTACGAGTTCAACAACGACTACCGTCAGGAGATGCAGGACGCCGGTCTGGTCATCTCCGGCACCAGCCCCGACGGCCGCCTTGTGGAGACCGTGGAGCTGCCGGGCCGTGACTTCCACCTCGGCGCACAGTTCCACCCCGAGTTCAAGAGCCGTCCCAACCGCGCACATCCCCTGTTCAAGGGCTTCATCGCAGCGGCGCTGAAGTTCAAGAAGGGCAAGATGGGGCGCTGAGAGGTTGTACGAAGGCAAACCTGACCCTAAACCCAAAAGCACCCGCTTTCCACATCACTGTGGAGAGCGGGTGCTCTTTTTGCTATGATGCTATGTAGCCGTGCTTACTTGCTGGCCTTCGTGGTCTTCTTACGGGCAGCGGTCTTGCGGGCAGGCTTTGCGGCAGGAGCGGCCTCGGCGGGCTTTTCCTCGGCCTTGGCGGGCTTTTCCTCGGCCTTGGCGGGTGCGGCTTCGGCCTTTGCCCCAGCGGACTTCGCGGCAGTCTTGGCGGAGGTCTTCTTTGCCGCAGGCTTTCTGGTGGTCTTCTTCGCGGCAGGTGCAGCCTTTTCCTCAACCGGCTTTTCCTCGGCGGGAGCAGCGGCCTCGGCCTTGACCTCAGCGGGCTTTTCCTCCGCCTTGGGGGCGTGCTTTGCGCGGTCCTTCACCTCGGAGATAGTCCACAGCTGGTCCTCGCCGGCAGTCTCCTGCCAGATCTGGAGCACAGCGCCGTCCGCAGTACCCATGC
>ERZ507163.504-NODE-504-length-5019-cov-3.52015_pt1 | contig 5019 bp, 3 predicted proteins | sample MGYA00513768_ERZ507163 | MGnify/ENA metagenome assembly ERZ507163
AAGTTTAATTATTCAATTTTGATCCGGTGTCCAGAAAACTGGGTACATATCAAAAACGGACGGTCTCGATTGCAAAATGATTTTCAAATTTTGGAAGAACGTTGAGAGGTTTCACAGTATCCGCCGCAAGCAGGGCAGACGTATATACAACGTCTGCATCTGCAAGCAATGTGTCTGTCTATACAAACACCATTTGCGTTGCAAAATGCTTGTTGGGCTGTGCCCAAACCCCTTGTGTTCTGCATCCGGTGGATGCAGGCTGTTTTAAGCAAATAAAAAGGGAAAACTGTTTTACTTCTTGCGGAATTCCCCATACAGCCACTCTGCCAATGCTGACATAATAGCCTTATACTTGCTGGTGTCCTCAAACAGGGAAGAGAAGGTGTCCTGCGCTTCAAGATAGCTGTCCTGTGCGGCGGTGTCAAAGGCCTTGGGGAAGATGCTCTCGGTGAAGATCTGCGGGTCGGAGCTGCGCGCCAGCTTTGCCAGCTTCGGGTCGGCCAGCAGACGGTCATGCAGGGCAGTAAGCAGTACCCGGTCGGCGTTGGTGAACTCACCCTTGAACTTCTCGTTGATTTTCAAAATGATCTCGTCCAGCGGCTCCTTGGGGTCGTGGCCGAGAGCACCTTTCTGGGCGACCGGCTCGTAGACGCCCTTTGCGTGTTCCAACTCGATGGCACCGGTAAAGATCTTTTGCAGCTTGTAATACTCCAGCTGCAATTTGCCCTCCAAGTCCAGCGGAGAGACTTCGTCCGGAGGCAGCAGCTTGAGCAGGTAAGCGCAGAATACATTCTCCTTGTGCAGCTCTTCATCGAACATCCGTGCCACCTGCGAAACGTAGCCGTACCACTTGACAAGGCTGCGCAGCAGGCGGCGGAACTGATACCGTTCCGCCTGTGTTTTCTGGTTGTAGCGGTCTGCCACCGGCTTCAGAACGCTGATCATGCGACCCACGGCGTTTTTATCCTGCTTGGTGCTGCAGAAATACTCTTTGGCAAAGGCTTCCACGTCTGCATCGGAATAAACGGCAAAGCTCCGCAGCTCCTTCTGGGTCTTGTAAATGAGGTCGGTGTTGACCTCCTGCTCCAGAAAGATTTCCTGATAAAAGGGCTGGAAGGCCTCCCGGATGTCCTCTGCCTTGTTCACAAAATCCAGCACAAAGGTGTCGATTTTACCGGGACAGGTACGGTTCAGACGGGAGAGAGTCTGCACCGCCTTGACGCCCTTCAGCTTTTTGTCCACGATCATGGTGTGGAGCAGCGGTTCGTCAAAGCCGGTCTGGTATTTTTCTGCTACGATGAGCACATTGAAGTTGTTGTGAAACTCCTTTTTGGTCTGGCTCTCTGCAATGTGGCTGCCGTCAGCGCGGACGTTCAGGAACTGCTCCGTGTACTCCACACCGCCGTCCGGCACAGCACCGGAAAACGCCGCTAAGATCTGCACATCGTCATAGCCCTGCTCCGCAATGTAGCGCTTGACCTCGTGGAAGTACCGCACCGCTGCCAATCGGGAGGAGGTGACCACCATCATCTTGCCCCGCCCGCCGATCTTGTGGCTGGTGGTCTCCCGGAAGGTCTCTACAATAATCTTTGCCTTCTGGCTGATGTTGTAGGGGTGCAGCTCTTCATACTTGCGGATGAGCTTTGCCGCCCGGCTGGCAGGCAGGTCGGGATTGTCCGGGATGGTCTTGGCGATCTTGAAGCAGGTGGAATAGGTCATGTAGTTTTGCAGCACATCCAGAATGAACCCTTCCTCGATGGCCTGCCGCATACTGTAAATGTGGAAGGGGTGATGGCTGCCGTCCGGGTACTCGGTGCCGAACAGTTCCAGCGTGGCGGCTTTTGGGGTGGCGGTAAAGGCAAAGAAGGACAGGTTCTTGTGCCGCCCGTGGGAGGTCAACTCCTTCACCAGCGCATCCTCCGGGTCGATTTCGTCCTCCGCTTTGCCTTCCAGCTCGGCATATTCCCGCAGCGCATCCTCGGTGTCGGCAAGGGCTGCTTTCAGCTTTAAAGCGGAGGTGCCGGTCTGGGAAGAGTGCGCTTCGTCGATGATGACGGCATAGTTCTTCCCGGCGGTCTTGTTCACCTCAGTATAGATGACCGGGAACTTTTGTAGCGTGGTGATGATGATGCGTGCGCCGTTGTTGATAGCATCCCGCAGGTCGCCGGAGTTTTTGTCCTCGCCGATGGCCTCTACCGCACCCAGCGTATGGTCGAAGCCGGAGATGGTCTCCTGCAGCTGTGCATCCAGCACGGTGCGGTCAGTCACCACGATGACGCTGGCAAACATCGGCTTGTTCTCGGTGTTGAACAGGGAAGCCAGCCGGTACGCCGTCCAAGCAATGGAGTTGGACTTGCCCGACCCGGCGCTGTGCTGGATGAGATAGTGCTGCCCGGCACCCTTTTGCCGCACATCTGCCACCAGCTTGCGCACCACGTCCAGCTGATGGTACCGGGGAAAAATCAGGGCCTTGCCATCCTGCAGGCTCATAAACTTTTGCAGGATGTCCATCATGCTGTCCTTCTGGAACACTTCTTCCCAAAGGTAGGCGGTAAGGTAGCCGCTGTGGTTGGGCGGGTTGCCTGCGCCGCCGTCCCGTCCGGCACCGTTAGAGCCCTGATTGAAGGGCAGAAAGCGGGTGTCCTTGCCTGCCAGCCGGGTGGCCATCCACACCTCGGTCAGGTCTACGCAAAAGTAGCCCAGAATGCGCTTATTGAACTGGAAACACACCTCCCGCGGGTCCCGGTCGTGCATCCACTGCTGCTTGGCGTTCTCCACAGTCTGCCCGGTGAACTGGTTCTTCAGCTCAAAGGTGAACACCGGGATGCCGTTTACCGCCAGCACCATGTCCACCGAGTTGTGGGTGGTGTCGGAGTAGAACCACTGCCGGTTGCAGGTGATCTCGTTTTGAGCGTAGCGCTGGGCGTCCTTCTGGTTCAGCGCGGACTCCGGCTGAAAATAGCACACCCGGAACCGCCGTCCCCGGTGCTTGAACCCATGCCGCAGCACCGAAAGCAGCCCATCCGCATCGCAGGCATTGTTAAAGGTCGTGCAGAACTTTCGCACCGGGTTTACCGGGTTCTGCTTTTCAAAAAATGCCCACTCGTTGGGCTGGGTCTTTTGCACAAAGCGGATCAGGGTATCCACAAACAGCCCCAGCTTGGGGTCGTAGCAATCCCCGTTGCGGGTGTAGCCCCCGGCAGGGGAGAGCAGCGCCGCCGCAATGTCCGATTCAAACTGCTTTTCGGTGGTGTTGAGGGGCATGGTTAGACCTCCTTTATTTCTTTCCAATTTAGCAGTCGCATCAGGTAAACTAGAATTAAGAGCAAATCAGTTACAAAAAGAATAATGAATATATAACGAACGAATAGATACAAAGTATAACTTTCGGTGCAAAATGGGATAAGAGCAATTGGGATGACAATGCTTGTGATGGTGATAAAAGCAAAGATAAATAAGCCGGATATCATGCCTTTTGGATGCTTTAAGCCTGGAATAGAAAATTCATATTGCTTTTTTTGGAGATTTAATAGTTGCAAATCATTTGTTATTTCGGCGATTCTTTGAGTGTTTGATTCGTAACGATTTTTGTCCCATAGAGTTGACCTTACTTCTGGAGGAGGAATAAATAGGGATGCTGAGGTAAGCGAGAGACGGTCATAGATGGAGTTAGAGGATGAATGAATTTTTTGCTGCTGTTCGTGTTCGAATATTTCAAGCTGACGTTGTATTACCTTAAATAAATCGCTTATAAAATTGAGATGGCAAGTATATTGTTTGAGAATGATAGCTTGGATTTCATCAGCGGTTTTATAATTGTGGCTTTGCAGAGCATTGTTGTACTGCGATAATACTTCTTGCCCTATGTTCCAAAAAGGTCGCATGGCTTCTTTTTCGATGGAGGGCGAGGAAAGACTTGTATATAATTTGTCAAGGTCGCCATTACGAGCAAACGAAAGAAAATTCGCATCTATGAAATCTAAGGCGTCACTTTCGTTGTTTTCATCTTGGAGAGATTCCTTTAAGGAAATTTTGACGGAAATTTCTTTGTCAAGCGAGCGTAGTTTATCAAGTGTAGATGAGCGATTTTCGCTGATTGAAATAAGCTTACTTGCAATAAAGCCTCCGAGAATTGCAACGAAGCTTGCTGATATTGAAGCTATTGTGGTCAATAGTGTTGTTAAATCATAAATAGGAACAGCACCCATTTTTACACCTCCCTCTTTCCCGTTACAACCTCATAAATCAAACTTTTCTTGTAGCTTTCCAGTTCTTTTACCAGCTGCTCCTTCTTTGCAATCAGTCTATCAATCTCGGCACACTTAGCGTCAAGGTAGTTGGCGATTTCTTTTTGCTCGGTTAGTGCAGGAACAGGCAGAAGATAATTACAAACAGTAGAAATATTAACATGAGGGGAAGTGCTTCCAATCGTGTCTGCAACTCCCTGTAGATATACGGGCTCCGAATTAAGGGTATACATTGCATATTTAGGGTATAAGAATTTGGTATTACAACGGAATTGCATAATACGTTGTCCTAAACAATATTTGTTGCTTTCTGGAACAATACACGCTAATCCCCAACGCTCACCTTCGCGTCCATAAACAATATCATCTTTATCTAATGTTAAACGGCGTGTGCGTTTCTTGTACTCAGAGGCATCAAGACGGTACATATCTTCATCACAGCGAAGAGAAGCTAAAGCTTGGTCAGCAGTTCGAATTACATAGTAATTTCCTGTAAAGGAGTAAGTGGGTGTTTCATGTGGACAGTCAACAATAACATTCATTAAATATTTAAGCTTAATATGTGAACATTGTTGTGTTGCTACAGCCTGCGTAATAACTGCCTGCTTGAGCTTTTTGTATTCCTCAATGCTGGAACGTGCTTTAGCGATTAGAATCTCGATATCTGAATAAACTGAATCCAAGTAACAGGCGATTAGATGTTGATTTTCTAAAGGAGGAAGAACACAGGCTATATTGCCTTGACTAGTTGAATTTATGATTTGCAAAACAT
>ERZ507163.545-NODE-545-length-4382-cov-4.32979_pt1 | contig 4382 bp, 8 predicted proteins | sample MGYA00513768_ERZ507163 | MGnify/ENA metagenome assembly ERZ507163
CGCTTTCGCTATCTGCCAAGCAGCGCCGCCGTCAGGCGGACTGCAAGGCTGAGAGGTTTTCCTCTCACATCAGCCCTGCCGCCGCCGCATACACCGCAACGGTGCTCAGCGCCTCCAGCTCCTTGTGGTAGTAGGTCGTCCGCCCGATGTGCAGCTTCGCCACCACCCGCTCTTCCGGCATCCCGTCCAGATACCGCAGCTGTAAAAGCCGCCTGCATACCGGGTCTGCGGCCTCGTAGTAGTCCATCGCCAGCGCGATCACACCCGCCCAGTCGCTTTTCCCCTGCCCGCAGAGCCGCAGCTCCGCCCGCACTCTCCGCTTTTGCTCTCTGGTCAATCCCTCGCCGCCTTTCTTCGCGCGCGTTAAAACGCAAAATACCGGTACTTTGTCTGTCAGGTGCGAACTTTCGCACCCTCCCGCTTTACCATCACCACATAGCAGCGCAGCTCGTCTGCGTCCCAGCCCTCTTTTTCGTCGCCCGGCGCGTCCGGCTCCGGCACGACGCACCGCACAAACTTCCAGCCCGGGTATCTCTGCTCCCACCAGTAGGCGTTGTCCTTGCAGTCGGTGCAGCCCTTGCGCAGCTGCTTGCGGCTCCATCGGGTGTCGTTGGGGGTGTGCTCCACCGGCAGTGTCAGGTTTCGGGTCTCGTACCACCGCATCTGCCCGTGCTTCTCGAAGTATGTGATCAGGTCGTCCAGCCTGTTTTGCAGATTTAACCGGTCGGCGTTGGCTGTGCCGAGGCTCTCCACGCTGCCGTCCGGCCAGCGCACGGCCCACTTGTCCTCCAGCAGCTGCCGGAACTCCGCATTCTGCCGCATGGTCAGCCCTTTGCACTCTATCAGCAGGTGATGGTGGTACCGCCCGCTCTTCCGTCCGCAGCCGGTCAGGCCCATCACCCGCAGCTCGGTGCCTGGGCCGTACAGCTTTGCGATGGCAGCCTTCACCCGGCGGATGTAGTTGCGCAGATCCCGCTGGGCCTGCTCCATGCTCTCCGGCAAAAAAGCCTCTATGTAGGTCAGCGTCAGGTAAAAGCCCAGCACGGTAAAGTTTGCGTTGGCTTTCTGCACCCGCAAGCGGCGGGAGTGCTGGGCGTTCCGCTTTTTCTGCCGTTCGCTGCTGGGTCTCGCCTTCTTCCGGCGCTTGGCTGCGTGCTCCTCCGGTGTGATGGGGTAGAGGTCCACCTCCATGTACCCCTCTCCGCAGAGCGTCCTCTTCTCCCGGGTGTAGGTCTGCTTCATCTTGTACCCTCCTGCTGCCTTGAGCTGGTAGTGTAGTTTTCTCTTCCGTGGTCATCACCGTCACAGAAATAACGGGTATACTAGCTCCCCAAAGCGCCCGCCCGGACGCTTTATTTAAGAGAGGTTTACCTCTATATAAACCGATATGCCTGCCGCCGAGCTCCCTCGGCAGCACCCATCTCGCCTTATATTTTTGTCAAAGACGCCCCCGATGGTTTCCCATCGGGGGCTTACCTGTCTGTATTTTTATGGCCTTGCCGGCTTTCCCGCCGCCGCCCAGTAGCCGTAGGTCAACTCCGGTCGTCCCTCTTTTTTGGCGATGGCGTTGTAGATCATCAGGTCGTGGACGTCGTAGTCCAGCGGCGTCGGATCCTTGATCCGCCGCAGCACCGGCAGCTTCGGCCTTTTGCTCTTCGGCTTGGGCGGCTTTTCGCTCCTGGCATTGTGCATGCTGACCTGCCGCACCTCTTTTCGGCAGGTCATTTTTGCGATGCCGCGCTTTATGCAGCGCCCGCCCTGCTGGTTGTAGGCGTAGTAGGCCCCGTCGTCGTCGCCAAAGACGCCCGCCTCCCACAGCTCCCGGGACGTACCCTCGCCCATTACGTTTCCGGCTGCATCGTAGCAGGTGTAGACGTTCATCACCCGCCCCTTCTCTCCCCGCCGGGGGCTGTCCTCCGGATGCAGCAGCTCGCTGCTGATGTTGTACTTCCGGTCCCTCATCCGGTTATTCTCGTGCTTGGCCCACTCGCTGGTGTGGTAGCCCTTCGGCACGATGCCGCTGGCCTCCAGCTCTCCGGCTGTGCCTTTTGCGAGGACTTCCCCGGTCTGGTAGTCCTTTACGGTGTAGAGATTCGCTTTGCCCATGTGTGCTCCTTCAGCTGCGCCATCGCAGCCGTAGCCTTTTCTTCCAGCTTCTTTTCGCTCAGCACCCGCAGGCTGCCCTTCCCGGCCCGGCGTCCCAGCTCCTGCATCACGGCCCGCTTCAAAAAAGCCCGCTTCTGCTCCTCGTAGTCCCGCTCGCTCTGCTTTACCCGGTCTTCGTCCGGCTGATTCTCCACCATGATGTCTTCCTTCAGCGCGTCCTGCGCACACCGGCGCAGATGCTCCATCGCCACATCCAGCCCGTCCGCGTGACCTTCTTCGTTCACCTGCCGGTAGTTGGCCAGCGCCTCTTCCTTCAGCCGGTTCAGCCGCCCGGCTCCGAAGCCCAGCTCCTCGATGCAGGCCTCAGCGCACAGCGTCCAGACCATGCTGGCTGCCACATCGCCCGCCATCCGCAGCTGCTCTTCCCGCCGGGTGCGGGGGCTGCGCAGCACCGGCACCCGGAAATCCGGATCCACGCCCTCCGGCATCCAGCTGCGCCGCAAAGCAAGGCTCCTGTCCGTCGAGGGCATCCCCCGCTCGTTCGCTGTCATGGCCACATCCAGACTCTCCTGCCCCAGCTTTTCCGCCCGGACCAGGATCCTGTTCAGCCGCGCCGCGCCAACGCCGAAGCTCTGGTGCAGCGCGATGAGGATGCACCACCTCGTCATCTCCGCCGTCCCCTCCCGCGTCAGGTCAAGCTCTGTCGTGAGACTTATCTTGTTTTTCTTCATGCCCTTTGTACTCCCTGCACTTCTCATCCCGCCCGGCACACGCTAAGCATCCCGGACGGGTTATCTCAAAAACATGGATGCATTGCTTTCGGTCTGTCACGGCTCCCCCGTCTCCGCCATCAGGCGGGTCAGATCGCCCAGCATCCCGCTCACGGTCTTGGAGAGGATGTTGATGGCGTCCTCCTGCAGGTCGCCCGGCAAGGCCCGCACCGTAAAGCTGGCCGCCACCATCTCCTGCTTCAGCCGGGTGTTCACCCGGCTCACCTCCGCCCAGAGCTTTGCTTCGTCCGGCGTCATCTTCCGGGCGCTGGGCCGGACAGCGCCCTTGATGAGCGCCGCCAGCTGGTGGAAGTCTTCCTCGCTCAGCTCCTTGTCGTTGCTCGCTGCGGCGATGGCCCGCGCCCGGTCGCTGGGCGTCCCGGTGCGCAGGATGTGCTCGTATTCTTCCAGCTTCATTTGCGTTTTTCTCCTTTACGCACTATGCCTGTCGTTCTTCTCTTCCGCCGCCCTCTGGCAGCTCTTCAGCCTCCGGCAGTACCGGCGCAGCTGCGCCTTCTCCGCCCGCTCAATCTCGAGCCCCCGGCCATAGCCCCAGCAGACGATGCCGCCGGCGGCCAGCAGCACGGCCAGGATGGCCGCGCCCGTCCAGCTGCCCACGGTGTCAAAGGTGACGCTGTCGCCCACCCCCGCCGCGCCGATCAGCAGCGCAGCGCCGGTCAGGTAGAGCGCCTGTATCTTCATTTTCATTGCAATTCTCCTCTCGCTGTGGTAAAATCGTTCTGGTGATAGGCCCTTTCAACCTGTCACTCGGAAGCTCGTCGGTGTTCCAGCACCGGCGGGCTTTTTGTTTTTTGGGGCCTTCCTGGCGTTCCGCTGGCAGAGCTCCATGGTCTCCTGCCGCTGCTCCAGCGCGGCGTTCTTGTCGATGCGCCACAGCCTCGGCCCCTCCTTGTGGGCGGGCAGCTCGCCCCGCTGGCACATCCGCCGCACCGTCTTCGGGCAGATACCCATCAGCTCGCCGTACTGCGCCACAGTCAGATACGCGGGCAGTTGCCTCGCGTCCCAGACCTTCGCCTTCCGCATGGTCATCCCCTCCTCACAGCCACTCGCTACAGATGGTGTCGGCCACGTGCTTTGTAAACCCCAGCAGCTCGTCTCCCCGCTGGAACATCAGCACGGCAGCGCCCACGATGGGCTGCTTGCCGTTCGCCGTAACGTCCGCCGGGGCAAGCTGCGTGGCCTTCTGGTTCGCCGCCTTGCACTTCATTCGGCCATCCTCATCCACCAGCAGCACCAGCCGGTCAGCCTCTTCCCGCGCCCAGGTGGCGTCCAGCGCCGACGGCACGGTCTCCACATATCCGCTCACCAGCTTCTGCAGGGTCTCCAGCTTCGCGCCGTCCCCCTCGTCGCACTTGAGCACAAAACTCCGGTTTTTCGCCGGGATCACGATCATGTAACGGTTCATTTCTTACTCCTCCGTATTGGCACGTCCGGCCTTCTCGGCCTTCTCCACACTCACATCGTCGAACACCCCTTCCATCGCCA
>ERZ507163.575-NODE-575-length-4028-cov-4.13114_pt1 | contig 4028 bp, 6 predicted proteins | sample MGYA00513768_ERZ507163 | MGnify/ENA metagenome assembly ERZ507163
GATTCTTGTTCGCACCAACATGGACGGCGATGTCATACATCTACCGCAAATACAAGGATATTTCTCTGCTGCAAAGCGTTCTTGCCTGCCTGCGCCCGGTCATTGTAGCACTGATTTTTGGGGCAGGGCTTTCCATCCTGTCTATGGTAGTATTCGGAGATAATGCAAAAGCATTTAGGAATGTAGATTGGATCGGTGTCAGCAGTTTTGCAGTTGCGTTCTTTGCGTTGCGCAAGCTCAGGTGGAACCCCATCCTGACCATGTGCTTGTGTGGTGTGGCGGGGCTTGGACTTCATGTTCTGTTCGGAGTATAACAATTGACGCCTGAAAGGACGCATTGTCGTGGCAAGCGGTACGTCTGTCTATACAAACGCCTGTTTTGCGTTGCAAAATGCTTGTTGGGGATTGTAGTTGGTTCATGACGGTTTCAGCTTACAGCAAAAAATGAGACAGGCCCCCCCTTTCGGGGAAGTCTATCTCATTTTTTTGTTGGGGCTATTTTGCAACAGCCCCTCCCCTTTTTATAACAACTCCGCCTTACAGTTTGGGAGAAACGCTCAGCGCTTCAGTTCCAGCAGCGCATCGCCCTGCTTTACGGTGCCGCTGGCTTTAGCCGCGACAGCGGCATAGTCATCCGTATTGCAGACAATGAGCGGTGTGGTCACGGGATAGCCTTCGGCCTTAATGGCCTCCAGTTCAAAGCGGATCAACGGCTGGCCTTTCTTCACCTTGTCACCCTCGTTGACGAGGTAGGTAAAGTGCTTGCCACCCAGCTTGACCGTATCGATGCCGATGTGCATCAGCAGTTCGGCACCGTCAGCCGTGGTCATGCCCACGGCATGGTGGGTCTCAAAGGTGGAGGAGATCTCACCGTCAGCAGGTGCCACCAGTTCACCATCGGTGGGCTCAATGGCAATGCCGTCCCCCAGTGCACCGCTGGCAAAGGCTTCATCCTTCACATCGGCCAGCGGGACGACAGTGCCGTTCAGGCAGGCAGACAGCACGGTATCCTTTGCTGCGGGGGCCGCCGGGGCGGGTGCTGCGGTCGCCGCCGGGGTCTTAGGTGCATTTTCCAGATAATCTTCCAGCTTTGCCTTGATGACGGCCACCTTGGGGCCGTACACCACCTGCACACCGTTGCCCTTGCAGATCACGCCGGAGGCACCGGAGGCCTTGAGCACATCCTGCCGGACCAGCGCCGCGTCCTTGACGGTGCAGCGCAGGCGGGTGGCACAGCAGTCCACGTCGGACAGATTAGCGGTGCCGCCCAGACCTTCTACGATCAGGGCGCTGACCGGGTCATCCCCTGCGGGGGCGGTGCTGCCGGAAGCGGCGCTGCGGGCGTTCACGTCCGCACGGGTGTACAGCTTGACTTCCTCGGCATCATCGCGGCCCGGGGTCTTGTAGTCAAACTTGGAGATCATAAAGCGGAAAATGATATAGTACAGTACAAAGTACACCGCACCGACCACGACCACCCACACCCAGTGGGTCTTGGCGTTGCCCTGCATCACACCGAACAGCACCAGGTCGATGAGACCGCCGGAGAAGGTCATGCCCACGCCCACATTCAGAATGTGCATCAGCATGAAGGACAGACCGGCCAGCACGCAGTGCACCGCGTACATGGGCAGTGCCACAAAGATAAAGGTAAATTCCAGCGGCTCGGTGATGCCGGTGAGGAAAGCCGTCAACGCAGCAGACAGCAGCAGGCCGCCTGCCGCCTTTTTCTTTTCCGGCTTGGCGCACTGGTACATCGCCAGCGCTGCGCCGGGCAGACCGAACATCATAAAGGGGAACTTACCTGCCATGAAACGGGTAGCGCTGACCGAGAACACCGTGGTGGACTTGGAAGCCAGCTCGGCAAAGAAGATGTTCTGTGCGCCGGTCACGGTGACGCCATCGATGATGGCGGTGCCGCCCACAGCGGTCTGCCAGAACGGCATATAGAACACATGATGCAGTCCAAAGGGGATCAGCGCACGCTCCAGCAGGCCGTAAATAAAGGTGCCTGCGTAGCCAGAAGCCAGCACCAGTGCGCCCAGCGCGGCAATACCGCTCTGCACCACCGGCCAGATATAGAACATGGCAATGCCGACCACCAGATACACGATGGAGCTGACGATGGGCACGAAGCGGGTGCCGCCGAAGAAGGCCAGCACCTGCGGCAGCTCGATCTTATAGAACTTGTTGTGCAGCGCCGCCACGCCCAGACCGACCACGATGCCGCCGAACACACCCATTTGCAGGGTCGTGATGCCCAGCATGGTGGTGGTGGAGTTGGCGGGCATCGCTTCTACGCCACCTGCCGCATTGATCATGGCCTGAATGGCTGTGTTCATAATGATATAGGCCACTGCGCCGGACAGGGCGGCCACCTCTTTTTCCTTGCGGGCCATGCCGATGGCTACGCCCATGGCGAACAGCAGGGCCAGATTGTTGAACACGGCGCTGCCGGTCTGGCTCATCACGTCCAGAATGGTGTAGATCAGGGTACCGGGGTGGATGACGCTGTTCAGGCCATAGGCCGCCAGCATGGTTTCGTTGGTGAACGAGCTGCCGATACCCAGCAGCAGGCCCGCTACAGGCAGCAGTGCAATGGGCAGCATAAAGCTGCGTCCCACGCGCTGCAGCACGCCAAAGATCTTGTCTTTCATCTTCAGTTCTCCTTTTTCCAAATTCGTATCCAGCAAATATATCCACACGCAGGCGCGGCCTGCGGAGAATCAGAGGTACGGCGGTGCGGCAGGCGGGCGGCTTACTTTCCCATCCGGATGCGCTTCAGGTGAATGGTAAGGAACACCCGTTCCTCGTCCGAGAGCTCCTTGTGCCCGGTGACGATCCGCTCACAGCCCGTGGGGTCTACCACGCGCAAAATGTTGTTGTTGATTGGTTTTTTGACGGTATATTGCATTGTTTCTCCGCCTCAGGTTGAAAAAAGCAATAAAAAAGACCATCCTCGACACAGCAAACATCCCGAAGGCTGAAACACACTTTCGGCTTATGCTATGCAGAGTTGGTCTAGCCCGCCAAACGGTAACAATCCAACGACGCTGCTCACGTACAATTTTCTTTTTGTAAGGCACAAACAAATCAAGCACTCGAAGAACAATTTATTTTATTTTATATTACAATACCATATTCCTTGTGGAGTGTCAAGAAGGAAACGGGCTTCTTTTTCACTTTGTTAACTTTGTCCAAACTCAGGTGATTTTCTACAGCAGATCGACAAGTAAGAATCTTCCTTTTTTGCTTTAACTGTTGATGGATTTCATAAATACGTTCCGTATGTTTTCATCAAACGAAAGCCCTCTACTAGGTGCAACGGCATGGGAGACCTTTGGTCGTCTGGATGTGGTCATTGCCAACGCCGGTTTTTGGGTAATGCACCCCCACTTCCATGGGGTCACTCTTTCGCATGGCTCACTCACCTCCGGTCCATCGCTATCACCTCATTCTTACGGGTCACGGGTCGTACGCTATTCGCCGCGGTTCCCGGTGAGAACGTTCAATGCCAGGCTGACCAGCAACGCCATATCGATGCGAAGCATCTCGGTCTTGGCAGCGCAGCCCATAAAACGTTCCATGCGGGATTTATCGATCGTAAAAATCTGTTCCAGAAGAATCATGGACGGTCCTTCAAAAGGCCGCAACGGTTCAGTATGCCAAAACCCGCCCAGTCTTTGAGCGGTATAAGGCGACGAAGTACAGCCGGAAATTCCTTGCGGAGCATGAGGCAGATATTGAGATGTACCGGGCGGCACAGGCGGAAATGCGCCGCCTGCTGGGCGGGGCAAAGCTCCCCAAAATGGATGTGCTGAAGGAAGAAGGCCGTAAGCTCACAGCAAAGAAAAAACAGCTCTATGGAGAATATCAAAAGGCGCGACGGGATATGCAGGAGATCGTTACCATCAAGGCGAACATTGATACTCTGCTGGGCTACACCGAGCCGGGAAGAAAGCAGGAAAAGGAGCGTTGAGATTATGAAAACAAGGAGCAAAGCGACGCTGACACTTCGGGCCATGTTG
>ERZ507163.585-NODE-585-length-3983-cov-3.80117_pt1 | contig 3983 bp, 3 predicted proteins | sample MGYA00513768_ERZ507163 | MGnify/ENA metagenome assembly ERZ507163
CTACACGACGCTCTTCCGATCTGTTTCCTCCTCTGTCAGTTCTGCGGGGTCTTGATGGTGGCGTCTGTTCGCAGTGCGAGGTAATAGCGGCGGCCGTCACTCTTCTTGCCCGTCATTGTAAAGGCTATGGCGTTCAGAGCGGTGCCTGACGACGGATCATACCTGCCAAACCCTACCATAGCGCATTGCTTCATACTCTCCGCCTGCGCCAGCGCACTCTGGCACGGCTTCACTTCTCCATACCAAAGATAAACACTGCCTGACACCAGATAGTCCTTCAATTCATTTTTAATGATGTTCCGTGCCTCCTCGGTCAGCTTATCTCCTTCACCAGCCAGCCAGCTCGGCTGGAACTGCCGTGCGATGACCTTGAGCTTTTTGTCCAGCGTCTCGTCCTTCTGATAGTTAGCAAATTGTCCCCTCCTGTACCGGAAATACTCTTCCACCTGCTTGGCTTGGGAGCTGCTGTCCGAGCAGCCGGTGAGCAGGGCCAGCGCCATCACGCCTGCAAGGGCAAAGGCAAGGAGTCGTTTTGCAGTTTTCATCGTCGCTACCTCCAATCGTGGGGTGTGTCTCGGTGATTTTATTATACCATACCCCCCCCCCCCCCCCCCCCGGGGCAAGTGCGATTCATGCAGATTTCAGGCCCTTTCGCGCAGGTTTGGGGGTGAAAAGGCTCCCAGAGGCTCACGGGCAGGCCCGTCTTTGCTAAACCTCTCCGTCATCGCTGCAACTCACGGTCAGGCTCTCCTTCGTACAACCTCTCAGGCGCTTCGCGCCAGCTCCCCTTGTAGGGGAGCCTCTGGCGAAGAGGTGAAGCTTTACGGTATGCCAAGGCCTCTCCTACAAGGAGAGGTGGCATTGCGAAGCAATGACGGAGAGGTTGGACAAAGGTGAGGCTACCCTCTGTAGCAAGGCCCGCCCTTTTACGCCATATTACGCCTCAGGCGTCTAGTAGGAAGTTGACCGGCCTGCCAAGGGCTCTCCCTCCGGGAGAGCTGGCGAGCGGAGCGAGACTGAGAGGGCAAGGACGCTGACGGAGATGTACAAGCGCGGCGATAGCATCGCTCTGACAAAGGGCCTGCTTATCGCTGCGCGGCGGCTCTCGGGAGACGGGCTTACCCTCTCCGTCTGCTTCGCAGACACCTCTCCCAAAGGGAGAGGCACTGGCCTACCCGCAGGCGCAAAAAAACCGCCACCGGGCAGGGTGACGGTTTTCACATTGAAAATCTAATCTCTTGAACCGGGCTGACCGCTTGTCGCAGCGCCCTTTCTATTATTAGTATAACAACTCTCCCTCCCGATGTCAAGTCAGGAGGGATTTTTTCTGTCACAGCGACGCATTCTCAAACGCATCCCCTGCGGCCTTTTGCAAAGCGTCGATGGAGATGGTGCAGAGGGCCGCGAGGTCGGCGTCCGAGCCGTCGGCAGGGATGTCCGCCGCCTCTTTCTCCGTCTTGCCCTTGAGGTAGCTGCAATAGCCCTCGCTGTGCTCGTACCACTCCTTGCCGAGGCTGGATGCGTTCCGCATCCCGTAGCTGTCGCCCAGCTCAAGCTTGGAGCGGACGGTGTCCGGGGCGGTGACGCCGCCGTCTGCCGCGATGGTCAGCGCAGGCTCTGCCATATCGCCGATGGCGCTGGTCACACGGCCATCGGCATCCAGCGTCAGGGCCACGACGGTAAGGTCAACTTCTGCGTTCACATCCTTGTCGTCGGTGGCGGTGATGTCCGAAGAGGCATTCTCCGCCTCCACGCCGAGGCTCACCCGGTCGCCCTTCGCCGCGCCGAGGGCGGACGCGTTCGTGCAGGCTTTCGCCACGGCGTCGCGGTACTTATCCACCCGGATGGTGCAGCCGGACAGCAGGTCGGCGTCCACAGCCTTGCCGTCCTTATCCGTTTCCAGCATAGATGCCTGCTCGGGCGTCATGCCGGTGAGGTAGTCGGCGAAGTCATCGGCCTGCTCGGCCCAGCCCTTTTTCAGCGAAGATGCCGCTGCCAGCGGGTAGTCGCCCCCTTTCTGGCGCTTGGTGCGGTAGTCGGTGGGCATGGTGACGACGCCTTTGCCGTCGGCGGTAACTTCCACTTCCAGCTCATCCAGCATCACGTCGGCCAGCTTGCCGTCTCCATCCAGCAGGACGGCGGCGGCGATGGTATGGATGGTGCCGGTGCGGGCCTCGTCGGAGGCCTCGGTCAGGATGCCGAGGCCGGTCTTCCAGCCGCCGGTCTGGGTGGTGCTGGCACTGCCGGACGAGCCGGACATGGCGTTCGAACTGCTCATGCTGCCGGAATCGCTGCTGCCTTTGCGGCAGCCGGACAGCAGCAGTGCCGCCGCCACGGCACAGCTCAGAAGAGCTTTTTGTCTCTGTGTCATAAGCGTTACGCTCCCTTTCATCTCTTTGGGAGTAGTATAGCCCGACACAGCGCCAATCATGCACGTTTGCTCTGAGACCGACGTGTTATCTGGCAAAGTTCCAAAATACCAGCGTGTTATCGTCACAAATCAAACTTTGCCACGTTGGCAAACTTAAGGCTTGCTGGCAAAGTAGGTAGTTTGCCAATCAGGGGAACTTTGCCAGGTTGGCAAACAATCAATATTGAACGATATATCATTTAATTTATGGAACTTTGCCACTTATTCTACCGCAGTATCGCTCACATCAGCGGGCTCAGCAGGCGGAGCACACTGTCCAGCAGCGTCCCGGCCAGCGAGGTGCGGCAGTCGGCCAGCTGCACTTCCCGGCACTCCGGCAGGGTGCGAAGCACATCGTCCCGCAGCGCAATGACCTGACTGTTATAGAGCAGCAGCGCCCCGCACTCAAAGTGGAGGAAGAGGCTGCGGTAATCCATGTTGATGCTGCCCACCACGGCGGCGCGGTCGTCGCTGACGTAGCACTTGGCGTGGAGGAAGCCGGGCGTGAACTCGTAGATGCGCACCCCCGCCCGGAGCAGCGGCACATAATAGGAGCGGGTCAGCCGGAAGACGAGCTTCTTGTCCGGGATGCCCGGCAGCACCAGCCGGACGTCCACGCCCCGCTTTGCCGCCGCCTTCAGCGCTTCCAGCATGGTCTCGCCCACCGCGAAGTAGGGCGTGTAGATATAGACATACCGCTGGGCCTGATTGATGATATTCAGGTAGACCGTCTCGGCCAGAGCCTCTTCGTCCAGCGGGCTGTCCCCGTAGGGCTGTATCACTCCGTCCGACTGGGCAGACAGGGCCTCAGCCTGAGGCATAAAGGGCGCATAATCCTCCTCGCTGGGGCGGAAGGCGTTCCAGTGGTCGAGGAACATCACCGTGAAGTTCCAGACCGCCGCGCCCTCGGTGCGGAGGGCTGCGTCCTTCCAGTAGCCGAACCTCTCTTCTTCATTGATATACTCGTCGGCCAGATTGATGCCGCCCGTATAGGCTGTATTTCCGTCCACGACCACGATCTTCCGGTGGTCGCGGTGATTCATGACCAGCGACACCAGCGGCACCACCGGGTTGAACGGGATGCAGCGGATATGCGCCCGCTCCATCTGCACCACGAAATCGGACGGCAGACCCAGCAGACTGCCGAAATCGTCGTAGATGAGCCGGACATCCACCCCCTGCGCCGCCTTGCGGACAAGGATGTCCTCTACCCCCTTCCACATCTTGCCGGTGCGGACGATGAAGAACTCGAGGAAGATGAACCGCTCTGCCTTTTCGAGGTCGGCCAGCAGGTCAGGGTACATGGCCTCACCGCAGGGGTAATATTTTGCGGTGGAGTTTTTCCATGCGGGGTACGGCCCGTACTCCGAAACATACCGGCTCAGTCCCCTGCTGGCGGGGTCGAGGGCGTCGGTCTGGCCCGGCTGCTGGGCGAGATCGGCGGTGTGCTGGCGCTCCACCGCCTGCATCCGCTGGCGCATCCGCTTGGCGGGGGCCTTGTTGCCGAAGGCCAGATAGAGCGCACCGCCCAGCAGCGGCATCATGCCGATGAGGACGAGCCAGATGATCTTAT
>ERZ507163.627-NODE-627-length-3675-cov-4.76823_pt1 | contig 3675 bp, 3 predicted proteins | sample MGYA00513768_ERZ507163 | MGnify/ENA metagenome assembly ERZ507163
GCCCTTGATGGTGGACGAAGTCAGTTTCTGCAATATGCCCTGCATCTTGCCGCCGGCCAGCTTTTCGAGGCCGGCACCCATGATCGACATGCCATACAGGAACAGCGCAATACCGCCCAGCAGAGAGGTGATGTGTGTAATGTCCATAAAACAATGCTCCTAAAATCTTCCTATTGCTCTCTTGCACAAGACGGCCGTGCCTAGCTCTCCATACGCAAAACGCCGTCCTTTTTATTATAGCATCGAACCCCCCGGCTCAACAAGCATTATTTTACAGGAAAATCACTTTTTTGACCGGAATTTTAAGATTTCCGGGCCTTCTCAGACGGTTCTTTTCTTGAATTTTACATTCATTTTATATTAGTATTTTCTAACTCCCGCCCGGTGCTTTCCGGCATTCCCGGGAACGCGTCAGGCGGCATCCAGCTCTTCCATCGCCTCCCGCAGGGTGTCCGCCGAGAACAGGAACGCGCCCGCCCCCGTATACACCTCCACATGACCGCCCACATACCGAAGCTCAATATCTTTCATTCCTCTTCCCTCCTGTGTCTTTTTGTTCTGACAGGAGTATAGCAGAATAAAAGTCCAATAAAATGTATCTTCAGGAAGTTTTTTGAGCAAAAAGGCGCAGAAAGCTCTCTGTCGGCGTCCTTGCCCTCTCCGCACAGTGATAAACTGTCTCTTTGTCAGAGCCAAAATCTGACGGGTTTTCTCCATTCACGCAGGAAACAGGGCGATTCGCGCAGGTTTTGTTGATTTTTTCCCCGCAGATGTGGTATATTCAAAGTAACCTGATATTCTACGGTCTCACCATTTCTTTTCACCGTTCAAAGGAGGTTTTTGTATGCTCTCTTATCGTAAGCTTGCGATGCGTGTTCTGAGTCGCCCCCTCCATACGGGGGGTAGCGATTCACCCCGTCCGGCCTCTCAGCGGGCAGCAGCGTTTGTCCTGACTGCCGCAATGCTCATCACCCTTACCGCCCCGGCTTTTGCCGAGACATGGTACATCGAGAATGGTGACATCACCGTGAAGGCAAGTGGGACCGAAGGGAAAAACACGGTCTCACAGGGGAATAAGAAGGATGTGGAGGACACCAACACCATCATCACAAATCAGAACAAGGACAAAGCTTCTTCCAACACCGTGACCATCGACGCCGGGAGCGATAAGGTCGAGGTCACGCTTCAGGATGTGAACATCAAGGCCGACTCCGGTTCCGCCCTCACTTCGAAAGGCGACGTGACGCTGACCCTGAAGGGCGACAACCATCTCACCGGTGGTATCAGCGGCACCGGCAACTATGGCCGCAACGGCATCGCCAGCACCGGCAGTCTCACCATCTCCGGCGGCGAAAATGACAGCCTGACGGCCCAAGGTGGCAGCGGTGCAGACGGCAGCTACGGCGGCCACGGCATCTACAGCAACGGCAGCCTCACCATCTCCGGCGGTACGGTCAACGCCACTGGCGGCGACGGCAGCAATGTGAACGGCAGTGGCATCTCTAGCAACGGCAGCGTCGCCATCTCCGGCGGTACAGTCACTGCCACCGGAGGCGATAGCACGGGCAGTTATAGCTCCGGCGGCTACGGCATCTACAGCTCCGGCGTCACCATCTCTGGCGGTAGTACGGTCACTGCCAATGGCGGAAACGGCACCATCTCCGGCGGCGACGGCATCCGCAGCGGCGGCGGCGTCACCATCTCCGGCAATACGGTCAACGCCACTGGCGGCAGCGGCGAAGACGGCGGCTACGGCATCTGCAGCTTCGACCGTGTCGCCATCTCCGGCGGTACGGTCGAAGCCGCTGGCGGTAACGGCAAAGACGGCGGCAATGGCATCAGCAGCAACGACATCGATCTGTCGGGCAGCCTCGAGCTGACCGCCAAGGCTGGTAGTCCCAACGGCAAGGCCCTCTCGCAGAACGGCAGTGAGCTCGACCTCGACACCATCAAGGACAAGCTGGGCCCGGGCGCAAAAGTCACCGCCACCGATGCTAATGGCGAGACCAAGCAGGTCTCCATCCCCCGCCCTGTGGAGCCGGAAGGACCTGTTATCCCCGAGGAGTCTTCTTCCTCTTCCGGCGGCGGCTCTGCCGCCCCGTCCGCACCCGCCTCTCCCCTCCCCGGCCTGACTGTCACCGACAAGGACGGCCAGCGCATCTCCTACACGAGCACCCAGAGCGGCAATACCCTCACCGTCTGCGTCGGGCGGTTCACAGCCTCCTTCCGCATCTCGCTGGCCGCCCTGCGTCAGCTGCGGGCTGAGGGCATCGAGACCATCGCCTTCCAGACCATCCTCTGCTCCACCACCCTCTCGGTGGACGAGCTGCTGGCCATGGGCGGCGAGGACGCCGAGGCTGTCCTGACCCACCGGTTCACCGATTCCAGCCTCACCGTGGGCTGAAGCACCGCTCTCCCCTTCCCACAGGGATAGAAAGGCCCCGCTGCCCTGCACATTTCATGCAGAGCGGCGGGGCCTTTTCCTGTTTTACTGCACCCCGGCAGAAACCGGGACTCGTTTTTCCTGCTTTTCGGGCTTTCTGCGCTGCTCTGCGGCGGCAGCGCGGGAGCGGTCGTAGCAGTAGCGGATGATGGCCTGACGGCGGACGATGCCGATGAACATTCCCCGGTCATCCACGACGGGGACGAAGTTCTGACTCATGGCCGCCTCGATGAGCTGGTCCATGCTCGTGGTGACCGTGACGGCCTTGTAGTCCCGCTTGTGGGCAAACTCCCGGATGGGGATGTCCTCTGCCGCCTCAAGGTCGAGGCCGTGGAACTTTTTCAGCCCCCAGAGGATGTCCCCTTCCGTCAGGGTCCCCACATACTCTCCCTTGCGGTTGAGCACCGGGATGGATGCGTAGCGGTTGTTCTCCCATTTTTCCAGCGTCTGGCGGAGGGTGAAGTCATCGTACACATACATCAGGTCCTGCTTGGGGGAAAGGAAAAACAGAATATTCATGAAAACAACTCCTATTGTGAACTTTTCCGCCGCCGGGCCGCAGCTCCTGTGCAGCCGCAGCAAATTCCTGTCTTCAGCACCTTGGCAGCCGAATGCCCCGGCATCCTGTGCCGGATACAGTCTTACTCTTGCCACCTTAGATTTTAGCACTTTTTCATAGTAAGATAAAGATGCCTGCGTCATCTTTTATATTTTATTCACAATCATCTTTTGTTTTGTCGGATAAATATTCACGAAATGGATGCACTGCGAAGGATTTTGTGCTATACTAACAACAGGAACGCGGCCCTTTGCGGCTCTGTCTTTCAGTATACCGGCTTTGCGGTGTCGAAACAGACCGAGACGGGTAAGCCGTGCCTGACTTTTTTCTTTCTGTCAGCAATTATATGCTGTACAGTTTCCTCATAAAGTTGTATAATAAAAGTGGTACGCCGCCTTCTTTGGCCCGCGCACCGCCCCGCCGCCCTGCGGACCGGGGTATCATAATGAATAAAAGGAGCAGAGCGACTATGATCACTTCCCGTTTCCCGCTGGGAGATGTCAGCTTCTCAGCCGAGTATTTTTCCACGCTCGTGGGCGAGGCAACCAAACAATGCTACGGCGTGGCCGCAATGGCCCCCCGTGATCTGACCGACCGTGTCCGCAGCGCCGTGCGCGGCGTGGACGATTCGGCCAAGGGCGTCCGTGTCACACAGGAAGAGGGCCGTCTCGTG
>ERZ507163.703-NODE-703-length-3116-cov-4.07775_pt1 | contig 3116 bp, 4 predicted proteins | sample MGYA00513768_ERZ507163 | MGnify/ENA metagenome assembly ERZ507163
ACGACGCTCTTCCGATCTCCGGCCATCATGGTAAGGAGGGTTTTGATTTTCATTCTATTCACTCATCCATAAATTCTGTTCCAGCAATCAATACACATAGTCTGTCCATTCTCTTCTGTGATAAATGTAGCTAGATATTCATTGCCACATCGAGGACAAGTATAAAAAATGTGATTTCCTGAATCCGCATAGGTATGCTGCTCCAGCACATCATAGTCCACATTTTCATCATAGATTGCGTCTGCATCAATTCTTTTCATGTGTATCCTCCACTGTCGTCACTTAAACTCAGATATTTCATTTAAAAATTTTGCTGAAACAAAATATGGATTGCTGTCTGCCCCTATTTTTTCAATAAGAACCGCTTCTCCATCCTGCTCAAGCACTTTGAATTTATCACCCTCCGAAAATTGTAGCCCTTCGTCGCTTTTACAATCCCTATTAACGGCATACTCTTTGGCTGTTTCCGTCTTTTTTTCTTGATTATGCTTCTTTGCCCTTTTTATGATAGTCCTAACCGTTCCCTCTCCGATACGTAAAACAACATAACCTGCACATGCTGTTGCAATCAGAAGATTTGCCGGCCCTCCGAATTTTTTAGACCACACTGTAATCATCTGGTACATTCCCAGATTGCTCAATTATCATCTCTCCCTTTCACCTATTAATCTTTGCATTAATCTCTGCTGCCATTTTCTTTAAATCCCCCTGTTGGAGAATTTGATTCATCCCCTCCAATTTGGACTTTTCTTCTGCAACTTCCTTCTGAAGTTGCTCAATCATTTCTGTTTTTCGTTGAAGTACTTGCCTGCTTGTAGTTATTTCCTTTTGAAGATACGATTTAATATCTTCCGCTGTAACCCTTCTGCTATCTTTATGGAAAGCACTTTTAACTAAGCCTCCCATCAAAACACTTATAGCCGCCGGAAAAAGTGCCGACACCGTCACTGTGGCAATGCCCTGCATAGCTGCTATTGCTGCCATTTCCGCATATTTAGGAGTACTTTTTAGAAAGTCTTGAAGACTTTCCGAAGATATGAGATTTCCAGCCTTCTTAGAGTTCTGAACTGCTTTTAATTTTCCAGACCGTATCCATCGCCTAACTGTTTCCGGATTCGTCTCCAGCATTTCTGCAATTTGCTTAACCGTATATTCTGACATTTTGCTAACCTCTCTTGTTCTTATTGTAGCATATATACAGCATTAAGTCAACAATGTAGCATTATTTTATAGCAAAAACGCCGCCAGCATGTCATGTGAAATCTATCATACGGTACACTGGCGGTTTATCATTTTATCTGCTTATACAGCTTTCTGCGTGAGGCATTTTTCTACGGTTGCGATATCGAAACCTACTAGGTCATCGATTTCTTTAAGTGCTGTGCCTTTTTGGTTAAGTTTCAGAGCCATCTCCTTTGCCTTTTTCACTTCACCATGTTCTAAGCCTTCTGCATACTGGGAGGCTTCTTTTTGTCCAGGGCTAAAGCCGTTTTTACTCTCCCAGCTTAGCCGGTGATTTTCCCTCGCTCAAGCTGCCCAATAACAAAAAACGGTCGGAGTTACTCGTCAGGCAACTCCGACCGTTTTTTCTCTTTTTATTCCTCTTCGTCCCTGGCCCAGTGATAGGCGCAGCGGACAGCCTTATTCCAGCCCTTGATGCGCTTGGTGCGTTCCTCTTCCGAGATGTCCGGGCGGAACACGCGGTCCACCGACCAGTTGCGGGTGATGTCCTCGGCAGACTGCCAGTAGCCTACGGCGAGACCGGCCAGATAGGCCGCGCCCAGCGCCGTCGTTTCCACGCAGCGGGGGCGCTTGACTTCGAGGTCGCTGATGTCGGCCATGGTCTGCATGAGGTAGTTGTTGGCCGACGCGCCGCCGTCCACCCGGAGAGACTTCATGGCGATGCCGGAGTCCGCCGCCATGGCGCGGAGGACGTCGTTGACCTGATAGCAGATGCTGTCCAGCGTGGCGCGGATGATGTGGTACTTGTTGCAGCCCCGGGTGAGGCCCACGATGGTGCCGCGGGCGTACTGGTCCCAGTGGGGCGCGCCGAGGCCGGTGAAGGCCGGCACGACATAGCAGCCGTTGGTGTCCTTGACCTTCTGGGCCATATACTCGGAGTCGCGGGCCTCTTCCAGCAGGCGCAGCTCATCTCGGAGCCACTGGATGGCCGCACCGGCCACGAAAATAGAGCCTTCCAGCGCATAATTCACCTTGCCGTCGGGGCCGCAGGCGATGGTGGTGACAAGACCGTTCCGGGATGTGACCGGCGTCTCACCGGTGTTCATGAGCAAAAAGCCGCCGGTGCCGAAGGTGTTTTTCGCCTCGCCCGAGGCAAAGCAGGTCTGGCCGAAGAGGGCCGCCTGCTGGTCGCCTGCCGCACCGGCAATTTTTATCTCGCCGCCGAAGTGCATCGGGTCAGCGTACTCATAAAAGCCGCTGGACGGCACCGGCTTCGGGAGCATACATTTCGGGATGTTCAGCTCCTGCAGGATCTCGTCGTCCCATTCCCGCGTGTGGATGTTGAACATCATGGTGCGGCTGGCGTTGGTATAGTCGGTGACATGCAGTTTTCCGCAGGTCAGCTTCCAGATGAGCCAGGTCTCCACGGTGCCAAAGAGCAGTTCTCCCCGCTCGGCCCTTTCGCGGGCGCCGGGGATATGATCCAGTATCCACTTGAGCTTGGTGGCTGAGAAATAGGCGTCGATGATGAGGCCGGTCTTCTGCCGGAATTTCTCCGTCAGGCCCCGGACCTTCAGCTCGTCGCAGTATTCGCTGGTGCGGCGGCACTGCCAGACGATGGCGTGGCAGATGGGCTCCCCGGTCTCCTTGTCCCAGACGATGGTGGTCTCCCGCTGGTTGGTGATGCCGATGGCGGCGATGTCCTCGGCCCGGGCGCCGACCTTGTTCATGGCCGAGAGGGCCACGCCCAGCTGGGTGGCCCAGATCTCATTGGCGTCGTGCTCCACCCAGCCGGGTCTCGGGTAATACTGGGCAAATTCCTTCTGCGCGACGCTGCAGATCTCACCCGCTTTGTTGAACAGGATGCAGCGGTTCGAGGTGGTTCCGGCGTCCAGCGCCATGATGTACGACATAGGCTCTTTTCAGATCGGAAG
>ERZ507163.723-NODE-723-length-2990-cov-3.98433_pt1 | contig 2990 bp, 3 predicted proteins | sample MGYA00513768_ERZ507163 | MGnify/ENA metagenome assembly ERZ507163
CGATCTTGCCTTCGGGCAGCTCGGTGAGAACCACGGAGAGGTGAGAACCCTATGGATTCGGTACGCTGCCGGACGGCTGAAAGATTTCCCACACGAAAACAGAGTTTTCGGTTTCCGGGGATGTCGGGGACAAATACGGAAAGGTATAGAACTATAAATCACAGCAATTTGCTGTTTGAGATAGTAGGGTGGGCTGTGCGAGCAGCCCACTGTTACATATACGGATAGAAAGGAGAAATCCAAATTGGCCACACGAGGTAAAAAAGAGAAAGAGTATCCGCCTATGCCCGCAAACTGGATGTACAAGCGCGGGGATGTCTACATGATGGATCTGAATCCTTACAGCGGTTCCGAGCAAGGCGGCATCCGACCTGCCATTGTTGTCCAGAACGATGACGGTAATTTTTATTCCAATGTTCTTCTGATCGTTCCGCTGACAACACAGATCAAAAAGCGAAATATGCCAACGCATTTTATTCTGCACAATCGTTTTTTGAGTGCGCCATCTATGGCGATTTGCGAAAGCCCGCGCCCCGCAGATAAATCCAGAGTGTTAAGCTACCTTGGGCACCTGTCCAAATATGAAATGCGGCAAGTGTCAGTGTGTCTGCAATACAGCTTTGGCTTCATTGGGTATAAGTCATTCCGAAAATACCTTACGGCTCCTCCGCAGGAGGATGTTCTCGCCGCTGCAAAAGAGCTGCTCTCCCAGCAGTTTCAAAATCTTCGTGTGTTGAACAGTCAGCCCCCTGCTCTCGCCAAGCACACAAAAGGCGATCTACATAGCATTGAGCAGATATCGGAAAGGATGCTCTCCACCCCGACGGAATCTTCTGTTGAGTTCATGGTTGCAGAACTGGATGATGCGCTTCAATCGCTTATATTCCGCTGGAATATTCACGATTTTTCGCCTTGCACGAACCGCAGGCGTAAGCCTTCCCGGCAAGACGAAGTATGCGGAATACTTCGGCTCCCTTATACGGAAAAGCTGAACCTGCCACTACCAAAACCACCATGTCGGTTCGTGAGATGCGGCAGCTTCTCGGCCTTGGCAAAACAGACAGCTATTGGCTACTTCATAAGAATCTCTTTGAAGTCATTCTGATAAACGACAAAAGGCGTATCGTTATTTCCAGCTTTGAGAAATGGTATGCCAATCAGGTCAAATATCATAAGGTCAATGGCTCGCCACCGGGCGAGGAACTTTGCAAACGGTCCTATTCCGTTCCTGACGCCGCCGAGATATTGAAGGTGAAACCCGAAACGATCTATACACTCATCCGACAGGGCAAGTTGAAAACAGAAACGACAGACTTCTGTATGAGGATTCCCAAAGAGGAATTTGAGCGGTGGTATCAGCGGCTGCTTAAATACGAAGCCGTTGACCCTATGTGTGGAAAGCGTCAGCATCAATACGTTTCTCCCGGCACGGTTCGTTCGGTTCACAAAATTTTGAGAAGTGCCTTTGAGCAGGCTGTAAAGTGGGAACTTATGGAAAAGAATCCCTGTATTTATGCCACCTTGCCCAAATACACTGCAAAGAAGCGTGATATCTGGACTGCCGAGACCCTGTTCCATGCCTTAGAAGTCTGTGATGATCCACGGCTCCGGCTTTGCATCAACCTCTCCTTCTCTTGTTCCCTGCGCTTAGGGGAATTGCTCGGTCTGACATGGGATTGTGTGGATATCTCCCCCGAAAGCATTGAAGCCGGGCGAGCCTCCATTTACATAAATAAGGAATTGCAGCGTGTAGATATTGCTTCGCTGAACGCCTTGGAAAATAAAAATGTCATCACTCGTTTTCCCTCGCTGAGTTCCCGCTGCACCACGGTCCAGGTTCTGAAAAGCCCTAAAACAGACAGCAGTATCCGAACCATTTTTCTCCCCAAAACAGTTGCTGAAATGCTTGTCCACTATAAAGCCGAGCAGGACATGACAAAGGACGCACTGGGTGCAGAGTAACCTAAAAAGCACAGGCATTGAAACAAAAGAAAGACTCCGATTGCAGAAAACGAATACTTTATGTCATACCGGGATGCTCCCATCATCAGAATTGACAAATACGCAACACCAAAGCATACAAACAGAAAAAATAAAACGCCACCCCATGAGGCCAGCAGTTTTCCAAAGAATAGGTGTACTCTGCTTGTACCTTTAGAAAGTGTGATACTGTATGTGCCGGTATGAAAATCTTCTGTAAAGTACAGGCACAAAAAGAGCGTCAATGGAAAAATCAGACTGTAATCTGAAAACAGAAACTCCGTGAACGAAACCAGTGATATAACCGGAAGCATACCATTTACCGAATTGTGATAAAAGGTCAGGGCAAGCGCAAAGACAAAAAACGCAGCCAATACGAGGCAGGCCCAAAACAGGCGGCTTTTGCGGATACGGAACAACTCACTTTGCATCGTCTGAATCACTCTTTGCACCTCCTGTCATTTTCAAAAGATAGTCGGTCGGCTCCATACCGGCAAGCCAGATTTCTGATACCTCTATCCCGGAATGAACCAGCAGCGTATTGATTTCCCCGGATTGCTCATTACAATGAAAAATTCTAATCAGGTCATGACCCAACACTTCAAAATCCGGGAACTGCTGGCTTAAAATCGTAATAGCCCGTTCTAATTGTGGAGTTCTTATCTTTATGCACCGCTGGCAGCTCTCTTTCAATTCCCCAGCCGTAAGCTCACAAAGCAGCTTTCCATCTGCCATTACGCCATATTTGGATGCAAGCCGGGAAAGCAGCGTATAATCCTGTCCAGAGATTAAAAGTGTGGTATGGTTGATTTCATGCAGATAGTTCAGAACAGAAAGCAGGTGTTCACATTCTCCCTTATCTAGCCCGGAAAAAGGATCGTCCAAAATTATCATATCTGGATTTCCCAAAAGGGCAACAGCCAAATTCACTAAACGCTGGGTCGATAATGGCAATCGCCGTACCGCCTTTTTCTCTTTCAGGTTCAAATGCAGTATATCTAAAATATGTA
>ERZ507163.1564-NODE-1564-length-1185-cov-2.68319_pt1 | contig 1185 bp, 1 predicted proteins | sample MGYA00513768_ERZ507163 | MGnify/ENA metagenome assembly ERZ507163
ACGTGTGCTCTTCCGATCTTGAAAATACTCTTACCGGCTGTCAGGTGATCAAAAACGATCTGCCGGCTTTCATTCCCGCGATCCGCTTCCGCTGCCGTGCGTCCTTGCGGGATGATAGAGTCTCCACCCGAAAAGGATCGCGCAGATGCGGAGAAGAAGAACCGCGCCAAATCCGCCCCATGACGCATATACAATCCCCGTGAGCGGATACAGGACGCAGATAACAATACCCCCGAGCACCGAAGCCATGGCATACACATCTTCATACAACACCACCGGGACTTTCTGCGCCAGCACGTCACGAAGAATACCTCCTCCCACCGCTGTAATAAGGCCGAGCAGGACAGGAAGCACATACCGGTAACCGGGATAACTGTAGATCGCCGTTATCACACCGGTCACCGTGAACGCAGCAAGCCCTGCCGTATCGGAAACGCGATAAGCAAAAAGGACAAGTTTCCGTCCCCGGCGGGGTATATGGAAATGCCGGAAACCGATGCACACCGCTGCCGCCGTCATGAGGGCAAATATAATCCCATCCGGCCCGCGCAGGGCAAAAGGTGGAAATATGCCCGCCAGCACATCGCGGAGGATACCGCCTCCCACCGCGGTCACCACAGACAAGAGCGCAATGCCGAAAACATCCATCCCCCTTGCCAGTCCTACAGTCGCCCCGGAAAATGCAAACGCCACAGTCCCCAGTATTTCAAAAACCGTCCACGTTAAAGACATAACATACCTTTCGTATTACATCTGCAGCACGGAAGCAATCAGGCGGATCGTCGTTCCCGTATAAAACTGCGCCAGCGGATTAATAATCCGTCCTATCATGCCGCTGAAAACCAGGAACAGTAAAAGAAGGAAACTGTAACGGTAACTGAAATTGTGGAATGCAAAAGCCAATTTGCCGGGAAGCACCATTTCCAAAATTTTGGAGCCGTCCAGCGGCGGCACAGGAATCAGATTAAAAAACGCGAACCACACATTATACAGCATAATCCAATAAAGAAATAAATACCCCGGCTGCCCCGCCGTTAAAAGCCCGAGCTTCATCATCAGCAGCATAATGCACTCCGCCAGAAAACAAATAAGCAGATTCATCCCCGGCCCGGCAAAAGAAACCTTCATCACGCCGCTTCTGAAATTCTTATAATAATTCGGATTGATCTCCACCGGTTTTGCCCA
>ERZ507163.1683-NODE-1683-length-1118-cov-1.6143_pt1 | contig 1118 bp, 1 predicted proteins | sample MGYA00513768_ERZ507163 | MGnify/ENA metagenome assembly ERZ507163
CAGGTGTTATTACAAATTAAGAGTTTGCTATTTTTCAAAATGCGGGTTATATGGGACTTTATGGAGGTCTTGATGTTGATGATATTCATACAAGAAAGCAATTGGAAGTGGGGCAGAAAATACTTGATTATATGGGGAGTACAGAGCTGATTGCTAATTTGTTTAGAATATCACAAACAGAAGAAAAGCTAAGAAATGAAAGTCGAATCCGTTATCTGGAAAGAATGTTAAAAACTGCGGTGATCGTAGAAGATGAATCTAAAGAAGATGAAATCGGACTTAATAATACGGTAGAGGTGTACTGTGAAGATGATGAAGAAGTGGAGACGTACCGGATTGTAACATCAGTCAGAGGAAGTTCCCTGAATGGTCTTGTAAGTATTGAATCGCCGCTTGGAAAAGCTCTTCTTGGACATAAAGAAGGAGATCGTGTTTTTATAAAAGTAAATGATGATTTCGGATATTATGTTATTGTGAAAAAAGTAATCAAGACGCAAAGTGAAGATGAGGATCACATCCGAAGTTTTTAAACTTTTTTTGGATGAGGGGAAAAAGGATAATAAGCATTTTTTAGAATTTTTTAGAATATGGAAAACATCAATAAAATTGATTTTCAGAGGGAAAAAGAATGAAATACAAGACGATATTTTTTGACTTGGACGGAACAATTACGGATTCCGCGCCGGGAATCATGAATAGTATTAAATATGCACTTGAGAAAAATCATCTTCCGATGCTTTCGGAAGAGCAACTCCGAAGCTTTATCGGACCGCCGCTGCGCGGACAGTTTTGTAAAGTTTGTGGTCTTGCGGATGAAGAAAGTGCGAGGATGGTTGAAGATTATAGAGAGTATTACCGTGACAAAGGGATTTTTGGAAATAATGTATATGACGGCGTGATCGAGATGTTGGAAAAACTGAGAAAAAAAGGATTTCGTTTAGCGATTGCAACATCAAAACCGGAGATGTTTGCAAAGCAGATTGCGGATTATTTTGGGTTTTCCAAATATTTTGACTTTATCGGCGGAGCCTGTATGAATGAAAGCAGGACAGATAAATATGAAGTGATAGAATATGTGATTGAGAGCTGTAACATTACAGACAGAAATGAAGTAGTCA
>ERZ507163.1945-NODE-1945-length-1011-cov-2.06381_pt1 | contig 1011 bp, 1 predicted proteins | sample MGYA00513768_ERZ507163 | MGnify/ENA metagenome assembly ERZ507163
TGATACAGACAGCCCTTTCCCGTCTGATCGCAGATAAAACGGTTCTGGTCATCGCCCACAGGATGCGTACCGTAGCAGGAGCAGATAAAATTGTTGTCCTTTCTGATGGCACCGTGGCAGAAGAAGGATCACCAAAGGATCTGGAAGAAAAGAATGGTGTATATGCCCATATGGTAAAACTGCAGACAGAAAGCCAGAATTGGAAACTTGCGTAAAGAAGGAGGAAATGTAATGAACAAGAACCATTGTAAGCAGGAAAATATCCGACTTGGTACCCACGGAGAAGACTATGGAAGCTGGATGTCCAACCCTGTCTTTTACATCATTGGCGGAATCATGGAACAGGTTCATCGAGTCGTTCTTTCTCATCTGGACTATGACGGCGAGGGGAAGATTCTGGAAGTAGGCTGCGGCTCCGGAGCATTGACAATCCGTTCAGCTCTGACATGGCCGAAAGCAAAAGTGATCGGTGTTGATCACTGGGGCGCTGTGTATAATTACAGCAAAGCACTCTGCGAGAAGAATGCTGCCAGGGAGGGCGTGGCTTCCCGCTGTGTATTTCAGCACGGTGATGCAAAGCAGCTGGATTTTCCTGATGAGAGCTTTGATGTAGTCATCAGCAACTATGTCTATCACAATGTTATGGGCGCAGATATGCAGAAACTGCGGGATATGGGGTATCAGGATGTTCGTCTCATTGATACTGCACAAGAGGCATTCGGCTCACACCGCCGAGCAGCTATGATGATGCTGGAATCTTCCAGACTCCTGGTAGGCCGGAAATAATCTCACCATAAGGAGGACTGGTTATGCAAATATTAGGCGTTGTGGAAGATACTCTGTTTGTCCCTATGCTGGGCAGAATCTATGCCAGTGAGTATTGTCCGCAAGTTTTATATGATAAAAAAGCATTGGAATTGAAAAATAAGCTGCCCTCGGACTTGATTGAGCAGAAAAAGCAGAACCAGTATACTCTTTTGGCCTCTGCATCCCGGTCTGCCAATATGGATC